>ENA-OWPF01000279-OWPF01000279.1-human-gut-metagenome-genome-assembly--contig:-NODE-279-length-63370-cov-31.939272_pt1 | contig 63370 bp, 84 predicted proteins | sample MGYA00248261_ERZ651840 | MGnify/ENA primary metagenome ERZ651840 (study PRJEB26924, sample SAMEA4378268) | human gut metagenome | biome: human gut; feature: human-associated habitat; material: faeces... | reverse complement strand
GTAGAACATCCCATTCCACCACCGATGCAAAGTGTAGCAAGACCTGTTTTAGCATCTCTCTTAGCCATTTCATGAAGAAGAGTTACTAGGATACGACATCCTGAAGCTCCAACTGGGTGTCCAAGAGCTATTGCACCTCCATTTACATTAAGTTTAGAAGTATCAAATCCTAAATCTCTTCCTACTGCAAGTGATTGAGCTGCGAAAGCTTCGTTTGCTTCAATAAGATCAAAGTCTTTGATTTCCATTCCTGTTTTAGCTAATACTTTTCTTGTAGAAGCAACTGGTCCAATTCCCATGATTGATGGATCTACTCCACCTAATGCTCCTGCAACCCAAGTAGCCATTGGAGTTACACCAAGTTCTTTAGCTTTTTCTTCACTCATAACAACTATTGCTGCTGCTCCATCGTTGATACTTGAAGCGTTAGCTGCTGTAACCATTCCATCTTTTTTGAATGCTGGTTTTAATTTAGCAATTCCTTCAGCAGTAGTTCCTGCTCTAGGTCCTTCGTCTTTAGATACAACGATATCTCCTTTTTTACCTTTTATAACAACTGGAACAATTTCAGCGTCGAATTTTCCTTCTTCTTGAGCTTTAACAGCTTTTTGTTGACTTGCTGCTGCAAATTCGTCTAATTGTTCTCTAGTTAATCCCCATTGATCACAAATATTTTCTGCTGTAATTCCCATGTGGTAGTTATTGAATGCATCCCATAGAGCATCATTTACCATTGAGTCTACTAATTCAGCATTTCCTAAACGGTATCCATAACGTCCTTTTCTTAATAGGTATGGTGCTGCTGACATGTTTTCAGTTCCTCCAGCTACTACGATATCAGCTTCTCCAGCTTGAATCATATTTGCTGCCATGTTAACTGCATTTAGTCCTGATCCACAAACTACGTTGATTGTTACTGCAGGAGTTTCAATAGGTAATCCTGCTTTTAAAGATGCTTGACGAGCTACGTTTTGTCCTAAACCAGCTTGAATTACACATCCCATAAGAACATGATCAACTTTATCTGCTGGTACTCCAGCTCTGTTTAAAGCTTCTTTAATAACTGTTGCTCCTAAATCTGCTGCTCCAACTCCACTTAGAGCTCCTCCCATTGATCCGATTGCTGTACGACATGCTCCTGCTAAAACTATTTTTTTTGCCATAATCTTATTCCTCCGTTCCTTAATCTTTATTCTTAAAAACCGAAATTCCAAAGATTTGAAATTTATTGTAGTTTTGTCTATAAATCAATATTAGCATAATGTTTTTTTAATTGCAAGAGAAGAAGTTAAAAATTTATTTTATGAACCATTTTTTATGAATTATGAACATTTTTTCAACAACTTACCTTTTATTAATAACTGATTTTCTTTATTTTTCTTTATTCTAAAGGAAAAATTATTGTATTCTCTCTTTAAAAAACATCTTTTTACTATCTTTAAATTTTAAAAATTCATTTTCTATTAAAAAAAGTGAATTAAAAATTTATTTAACTATAAAATGTGGTTATTTTTTTACCACTTAACCTTTTTACTCTATATCAGTCTTATAAAGGATATGATTACCATTTGGGTTAAAAATAAATCCAGTTACCCTTTTATTCATTCCTATTATATAAGTTTTATAATCTAAAGGTAGTAGTGGCACCTCATCTCCTATTATTCTATTTACCTCTACATAGTTTTTCTCTCTTAAATTTGAGTCTGAAGTTTTTCTAGCCTCATCTAATAATCTATCTACCTCTTTATTATTGTAAAAACTTCTATTTCCTACAGCTCCTGCTGAAGTTGAGTGTAAAAGTGGATAGAATCCATAATCAGCATCTCCAGTACTTACATACCACAGTCCTATCAACATATCATGTTGTCCATTAGCTGAGAATTGTAGAAATGATGATAGTTCTAACACTTGGATAGATATATTTATTCCTATCTCCTTTAAATTTGACTGAATAATTTGAGCCATTTGCATTCTAGTAGGTTCTTCATATATCCAAAGTTGATAGTTTAACTCTCCCTCTACTCCTGCTTCTTTTAAAAGCTCCTTTGCTCTCTCTGGATTATACTCTTTTATCTTTGCATCTTTATCATATCCAAAAACACTTGGGGCTAAAAGAGATGGGGCAATCTCTGTCATCCCTTCAAATACTGCAGTAGCTATATCATTTTTATTTATTCCAAGTTCAATAGCTTGTCTTATTCTTTTATCACTGATTTTTTGAGTATTAATTGAAACAAAATCTGTTCCCAATGATGATTTGCTAATAAATTTTAACTTTTCATCTTTTAATAATCCTTTGACATCTGTTGAAGAGATATCATAAGCGATATCTATTTCTCCAGTTTCTAGAGCTATAAGTCTATTTGAGTTTTCTGGAATAGTGATAAATGATAAATTTTTAACCTTAGCTTCTCCTTGAAAATATTTGTCAAAAGCTTCTAGTTCAACTTTTTCACCTATTCCCCATTTTTTTATTTTATAAGCTCCTGTTCCAACTAAATTAACTCCCTCTTCATTTGGAGTTACTTCCTTTACAATGGCTATTGAAGAGTGAGCAAAGTTATGAAGAAGAATTGTAGGGGCATTTTTTTGAGTAATTTTAACTTGATACTCACCTAAAGTTTCTACATCTTCTATTGCCTCTACTAAAACTTTACTTATAGGAATGCTCATATTTCTTTTTAAACTATTTTCTACATCTTTTCCTTTTAATTCACTTCCATCATGGAAATATATACCTTTTCTTAAATTTAAGATAATTGAGTTGTCCTCTTGAATTTCATAGCTTTCTACTAACTCTGAAACAAGCTCTCCATCTTCAGTAAGAGCAAATAAGTTATTATAAATTTGCTTAGTTACTGCTAATGTTGAACTATCAGTATGTCTATGTGGATCAAAAGAACGTGGCTTATAACCAAAGGCAACTTTTAAATTTTTTTCAACTTTAGGTACTTCTACCCTTTTCTCCTCTGTTTTTTCCATACAACCTGGAAAAATTAATGAGATTAATAAGATTAAAATATACTTCATATCTCCTCCAAATTTTATTTTATGTTGTGTCAATCTTATAATACACCATAAAATTCTATTTTGCTATCTATATTTTACAAAATAAAATTGAAAGGAACAACAAAAAGAGAGATAACTATCTCTCTTTTGCTGAGCTAAAATATATAAATCAATATTAAAATATAGTAGGTATTAGTAATCAAAATTATTTACCATATTTATTATAACCATTTATAGCCTCATTAAGAACTTTATCTGCTTCAGTTTTATTAGCAAAACCAGTCACTTTCATATCTTCACCAATACCTTTATAATTTACAAACCAAGTTTGTAGAATAGTTAAAGTCCCTGGGAATTGTTCTGCTAATTCAGAAACAGAGTTAACATTTTCAAAAGGTGATCCCTCTGCAACTGCTAAAAGTTTATCATCAGTTTCACCATGATCTTTCATATACATAACCCCGATAAGTTTCCCTTTTACATAAGCACCTCTAGGAACAGCTTTCCCTAAAAGAAGAACATCAAGAGGATCTCCATCTCCTCCAATCTCTTCTGGGGATAGAGTTTGAGGTATCATTCCATAGTTTGATGGATATGGAAGATATTGAACTACACGAGGAGCACCTTTTTTAAACTCCCAATCAAGATTTCCTGTTTCTTTGTTTACTTCCCACTTTCCATTTGTTCCTGAAGGAATCTCAACTAAAACATTGATACTTCCATCAATATTTTTTGCAGGCATAACTGTAACAAGGTTTTTTTCAGATTTTAAACTATATTCACCATTAGCTACTAAATTTTCAGAATGATTAATAGCTGAGTTTTCTCCAAATGCTAAAGCACTAAATAATGCAGATAAGATAACTACTTTTTTTAATAACATCTCTTTTCCTCCAAATGTTTTTCTTTATTATATATATCTTGTGTTAATTTAAAATATATTTTTAGTTAAAGAGTTGTAAAAATTTTAGTTTAATTGAAATCTAATTTCTGTTATTTAATGTAAATAGTTTAAAATTCATAGGCTTTTACCCATAGGTTTCGTTGACTTTTTATAAAACTTATGTTACTATGAAGTAAAATTTTATGGATATTTTGGGGATGATAATTAAAATAATTATTTAAATTTGAGGTGAAATTAAGAGTGCTATTAAGTTTTTTACTTTTTATATTAACGTTTATATTAACTGTTTATGGTGTAGAATATGTTTTAGATCCTTTTGGTCAGTTTCTCTTTAAAAATCCTGTTGAAATAATAGGATCTTTAGCTTTTTCAATAGCTTATGTTACAGGAGTTCCACCTAAAATTTCTATATTTATAGGAGTTGCAATTTTAGCTATACCAGCTATTATTTTAGTTATCTTATTTAATAGACGTAGAAAAAATAAAAGAAAGAAAAAGCTAAGATAAATTTTTTACAATAGAATAAAAGGAATAAAATGTTAAAGGGAGAAAATCTTTTTAACATTTTTTTATAAAATAATTGATAATTTTCTTTTTTGATGGTACTATTTTTATAGATATACACAGTAAATTGAACAAGAGGAGGAGAATATGGGTAAAGAATTCTTAATAGTAAGTAAAGAGATACTTCCAGATTATTACGATAAGGTTATTGAGGCTAGAAATCTTTTAAATGAAGGAAAGGTAAAAGGTGTCAGTGAAGCTGTAAAAATGGTTGGAATTAGTAGAAGTACATACTATAAATACAAGGATTTTGTCTTTACTCCATCAGAAAATAGTATGGGAAGAAAAGCTCTTATCTCAGTTATGTTGGCTCATAAGAAAGGAGCTTTATCAGAAGTATTAAATTACATCTCTTCTGTAAATGGAAATATTCTTACAATCAATCAGAATATACCTATTAATAATGTAGCATCTGTTATTATATCAATGGATATTTCTGAAACTACCATCACTATTGAAGAGATAATAGTTGCTTTAAAAAAATTTGATTTTGTTAAATCAGCAAAATTAGTTGCAATGGAATAGAAATAATATAACACCTAAAGTCTTTTTATAGATAGAGGGTGTTTTTTATATTATTTGTCAATTGAGAATAATATAGAAAATAAACTATGTTAAAAAGAGGATCAATTAGAAAAAAGACTTTATATTTTTGCTGAAAAGAGGTATTATATATATAAATATTTAACAGTATATTTTAAAAGGTTATTTTCTTTTAAAATAGTTATTAATTAAGGGTTTGAGTAAAAAAAGTTTTTTTGAACGACTTTTCTCAAACCCTTATTTTTGCCTTATATTTTAACACGTAAGAACATCGTAAGAACATTTAAAATATTTCTTTTTACTGTAATAATTCAATAGTTTGGCTTAACTCTTTAATATCTTTATGAGTATAAATTTTGTTTGTTGTTGATATATTTGTATGACCTATCATCTCAGTAATAGCCACCTCATTAGCTCCAGCAGTGGATAACATACTTGCAAAGGTGTGTCTTGTATCATGGATAGTATGTTCTCCTAATTCATTGTATTTTAATAAAAATGCTTTAAAATGTTTTCTAAATGCTTCATAAGAAGATTTGTTAGTTTTTTCTGTAAGAACATTTTTTAAAAATTCCCTTATTTTAGAGTGAATTGGGATTAATCTATTTTTTCCAGCTTCAGTTTTAGATCCAGTTCTAATTGTGAAATTTTCCAAGTCAAAGTCCTCCATCTTTAAGCTAAGGTATTCATTTACTCTTATTCCAGTATAAATCATAATTAGAATATGTTTAGCCATCATCTCATTGGTAGTTTGACTAAATAAAAATTCTATTTCTTGCCTAGAAAATACTTTTCTAATAACAACTTTCTCTTTTTTTCCTATTTCAATTAATTCAGAATAGTTTTCTTTTATTATTTGAAGTTTTTGAGCATATTTAAAAACACCTTTTAAAATAGATTTTAGACTTCCTTTAGTTCCAGAAGACTTATTTATACCATCCATAAAATTTTGTAAAATTATAGGTGTGAAAGATTGGATAGGGATGTTTTTAATAGGATCAAAGTTCTTTTTATATTGACTTTGAATATCTTTAATTCTAATTTCTGATATTTTCTCTTTATGCTCTTTAAAATACATTTGAAAAACAGTGTCAAAAGTAACTTCAGAATTTTTAAAATATTGAGGATCCTTATTATAGATCATTAAAGCTTCCATTGCCTCCACTTTAGTTTCAAAGTATCCTATTATTTTTTGTTTTTGTCTTTCTCCATGTTCATTAACACTAACTCTAGCAACCCAAGGTCTTCTTAATTTCCTCTTATTTTTTCTAGTACTCAATGAATACACTGAGCCCATTCCATTTGCATTTCTCATAAAAAAATCACGTCCTTTCATAATTTTGTGTATTACAAAATAACCAAAGTCGTGATATACTATATTTGCAGTAGAGTACAGTTGACTTTGGTCAGTTTGTGCTTGTTCGGCAGCTCCTATTGGCGTAGGGGCTGTTTTTTATTTTAAAATAATTTTGAAATTTATTTTCTTATTAAATAGTTTCTTCTTCAAGTTCATCTTCAGAGTGTGAAGTTGAATAATTTTCAGTTGAAGATAAAGTTTGATAGTATTCTTCAGCCAACATTGTTTTATTAAATTCAGCAGTAGGATCTACTTCATTAACTAATTTCTCCAACTCATCTATACTACTATAGAAAAACTCTTTTCTAAGATTAACTTTATTTACACGTTTATCATCAAGTCTTTTATGTAATTCTTTTTCCAGATTAACAGCATCTTCAGAAAAAATAAAGCTATGAACATCAAATTTGAATGGAACAGAAGCACTTCCAAGTTCATTTATTCTTTCTTGAGGGTCAATTCTTCTAGTCATTCCTATTTTAAACATATTTTCTCCAAAAGAACCTAAGTTACTGATAATATATACGTTTCCCGCTTTTCCATTTTGTAGATTTATAATTTCATCTTTTTTAGTAATTACATCAGACAATTGGGCTTGAAGTTCAAGAATCTTTTTATTAAGCATTTCTATCTCTTCCTGATTTGTTGAATTTTTTAATAATTCTTCAGTTCTATTAAGCTCAGAATGGAATTTACTTTCTTCAGCTTCTATTTTTTCTTGTTGAACTTTAAGTAATCTTCTTTCTTCAGCTTCTTCTCTCATTTGTTGCCGAATAGCTAATTGTTCTTGTCTTGCTTGTTCTTTTTTTACATAATAGTTATATTCTATTTTTACAGCATTAATGAAAAGATACTCAATTTGTCCTATAAAATTCATTAATGTTTTAGCTATTGTTTGATTGCCACTTTCTGCTAATTTTAGATATTTTTGAGTAATATTTTTTATATCTTCAATAGCAACATCAAGCTTCTCAAACTTTAAATTATAAAGAACATTTTGCAACTCTGCTTGTAAAGCTACTACCATTAAATGATAAATAGTTTTATTTGCTTTACTTGTATATCTATCTTCATACTGATTTAAAATGTTTTCAATTTGTTTTTGATTATCTTTAAATAGTTTATTTAAAGACTTAACATCCATATGGTGAAGTTTTAACATAACATTTGGAACGATTGAAAACTCTTCATCTGAAATTTTATTAATAATAGTTTGATATTCTGGAAATTTTTCAATAGTATATTCAATACTTTTATACATCTCTTTAAGTTTTTTTATTTTTTTTATTTGAGTATTTTCTTGTTTTTCAAGTTTTTGAATTTTTTCTAAAAGAGCATTTAATACTTCTGTTTTATTCTTATTAGATTCAAAGAATAGTTCTAAATTTGTTTTTGATGATTCTAATCTAGTGATTTCATCTTGAAGCTGAGCTATTTTTTCTTCAGAAGGATTTAATCTGCCTTGTAATTCTTTTTCTAAATCGTAGATTTTAGATAAACTTTTTAACATTTTCCCTCTAGTACTAAGATAGCTAAAAAGTAAAAAAATAATAATTGAAATAAATATTAGATTCATAAAATTCCACCCCTTAGTTTTAATAATTAGTTTTTAATATACTAAATTTTTTAATTCTTTTCTTTTTTTGGTAAGAAGTTTCAAAACATCTTTCATAGTTTTTCTAGGTAGATAATCGTTATTAGGAATAATTGGTTTAACAGTTTCATAATTACCACCAAAACGTTTACAAGTTTTTGTTGTTAAAAATAAAAGCATGTTTTCACACTCAATAGAAATATCATCTTTAAAAGAAATGTTATCAAAAAGCATATATTCTAAATCTTCATTAAGAATATTAATTCTATTTATTACGTATTCTTCACTTAAATAATAAGCATATTGAAGATACTTTATTGTTTCTTTTTTTCCGAAATGTTCAATTAAACTTTTAATAACAGGTGGAGGTAAATAAATATTTCTTCCTATTATCGTGGCTTCTTTTTCTATAAAATGCTTTTCTGAATTTTTACAACTTTTATATAAAACTTCCCCACACCTAATAGGATGTCCGCCTACAATATGACCTGTTTCATGATGCAAACTAAAAGTAATTCTTCCAAAATGATTATTCATATTATACAAAATGAAGAATTTATTTTCTTTATAAGTAGAATAAGCTTCTTTAGATAATTCTTTTATTTTTTTATAATTGTATGGAATTAATTCCCAACCCATTTTTTTAATAAGTATAAGTGGATTTCTCCAATTTTTCTGTACTATTGGATTTTCCCAGAATTCTGTTGCTAATCTATAGGCTTCAGAATATTCAGGATGAATTTTTTGTTGTCTCCCAGTCAAATAGCTCACACTCCAGTTTTATTTTTGCGTTCAATATAAAAATCTATTAAATGTTCTACAGCTTCTCTTTCTTCTTTACTTAATTCGCTAATTTTTCTAGCTGCAATATCCCCTCCTTTTTCTTTTTCTCCAGAATATAAATAAGTAATTGTGACATTAAAATAATTAGCAACTTTAGCCAATTTGTCTACAGAAGGAAAAGACTTGCTCCATCTTCTAATGGTTCCATTTCCAAAATCTAATTTCCTTTCTAATTCAGCAATACTTATTTTGTTACTTAAGCAAAGCGTTTCAATTCTCTCAGTGATATTCATTTTTTCCTCCCTTGATGCTACTCAAAGGTTTTTTAGAAAATTTTCATTGACAAATAGAAAAAAATCTAATATAATTAACTTAGCTTAAAGATAAGCGTAATTATAAAACCTTTAGGACAGCTTAAAGATATAAACCTCAGATTAAATATTTGGCGATATTTATAGATATAAAGAGGCTTTATTTATTATGCTTATTTTTATGCTTAGATTTTAGCATATTTTCTAAATAAAATCAATAATTTTCTAAGAAAAAAATATAGAAAGGAGGTAGGAAATTATGAGAGAAATTTCTAATTTTGAATTAAGAGTGAAATTAGAATTAACAAAAAAAAGATTAACTGTAACTGAACTGTCTCGTCAAATAGGAATTTCTGTTGCTTATTGCAGTGATGTTATAAGAGGGAACAGAAATGCTAAACATATTAAAGAAAAGATATGTGAAATTTTAAAAATCAAAATTGAAAAAGAAGATTAGAAGGAGGAACAAATTATGCAAAATTTAGTAACAATACAAAATGTCAGAGGATATGTTAATGAAACTGGAACAGCTTACTTAAATCTTGAAGATGTAGCTAGAGGTCTTGGTTTTACAAGAATTGCTAACAGTGGTAATGAAGTTATAATGTGGTCAAGAGTAGAGGGATACTTGAATAATTTATCGTACACACTTGTGTGCACGGAAAGAAAAGAAGAGTTTATCCCTGAAAATATCTTTTATAAGTTATGTATGAAAGCTAATAATGATACTGCTAGAAAATTTCAAGACCTTGTATGTGATGAGATACTTCCAACAATCAGAAAAACAGGAGGATATATAGCAACCTCTGAAGATGAAACAGATGAAGACATCATGGCAAAAGCGATTTTAGTTGCTCAAAAGACTATTGAGAGAAAAAATGAGAGAATTAAGCATCTTGAAACAAAAATAGAGAGTGATGCTCCAAGAGTATCATTTGCTGAAACTATTGAAAAAGCTAGTGACTGTATATTGGTTAGAGAGTTTTCAAAGATAATAGCTAATGAGGGAATACATCTAGGAGAGAAAAGCCTGTACAAATGGTTCAGAGAAAAGGGATTTATTTTTAAGAATTCAACTGAACCAATGCAGTCAGCAGTGCAAAGAGGATTGTTTAAAGTGTCAGAGAGAGTAATTAAAGCAGTTACAGGAGACATAGTGAGAAGTACAACTAAAATCACTGGAAAAGGTCAAATATACTTTCTAGGGCTTTTAAAGAAAGAATTTTTATAAGGAGGAACAATGAAACTAAGTGATTATAAAAAAGTATTGGATGAACTTTCTAAGTTAGGTTATCCAGTGAAAGAAATGACAGCAACAGACACATGGCTAATGTGGAAAGCTTTTAAAAGAAATTAAGGAGGACAAGATGGAATACAAATACAGTTTAATCGTGAGTCAATGCTATCATCAGCATCATCAATTTATAGTAAAGATGGTACCAGATTTTTTAGAAAGAGCTAAAAAGATGTTAGCAGAGTTAAAAGAGTATAAAGGAAGTAAAAATACTACTTACTTAGGAGATTTAGAGTGGTATAAAGATGAAGAAGTTCATAAAAGATATAACTACAATGGAGATGAAGGTGATATTTATATTGTCAACTCTAAAACAATTTTATCTCTTATAAAAGATTTTAGAAGATTTCATAGACAAGAAGTAGAAGGAGTTAATTTCTTTTCAGGCAGAGAATTTCAGGAACATCTTTATGAGAAACATAACTATGAGAAAGTTGAAAGTATAGTGAAAAAATACTTTGAAATTATGTAAGGAGGAGCAATGAACGAATACAAAAGACAGGAATTATTAGACTTAGTTGAGGAATTATATGAAGATGAGAGAATAAATCTTACAGCATATAACAAATTAAGATGGGCAATAGAAGAAGATTAGGAGGAAGCTATGAGAAGAGAAGATTTTAAACAGATTCTACCAATCCACTTAGAAAACTGTGAAAAAATTCTAGCAGTTAAAGGCAAATGCTGGAAAGCAAGTGTTAGATGTAAAGAATGTCCATTTTCTCAAACTAACAATGCAAAAACTGGTAATGGATGCTGGGCTAGTTATTCAAGTGTATTAGCTAAACACTATGATAGTGAAGATAAAAGCTTAATAGCTAGTTGTGAGGAGTTTTTAAAACTGTTTGGAGGTGAAAATAATGGGTAGAGGTAAAAGTGCAGCAAAAAAGAAAGCTAAAAGAATCAGAGAAAAAAATGAGGCAAACTTACAAAAGATAAGAGAGCTAGGAGAACTTAAAACTTGGAAAACTAATATTATTACTACTAAGAGAGCTCCAAGATATGTAGGGTGATAGTGGTGGGAAGAGGTTTTAAAATTGACTCTAAGGGTAAATATGCAGAAGCTTTAAATTTTTTATTCAGTCTTTCAATGCCTGAAAAAGCTTTAAGAGAAGCTCCATTATGGGAACTAAAGTTCATAATTGAAAGAGGTAAAGAAATTGGAGTTAAAAATATAGAGGAGTTTGTATTCTATATCAGAAGAGGAGGCAAATATGAGAGCAACTATTATTGGAGTAGAAGAAGCAAGCGAGCTGATAGGGATCAATAAAGAATCTCTAAAAGAGATGCTAACAAAGGTTCATAAAGGTGGAACTGAAAACAGATGGCTTGGGGATGTGTCACTATGTATTATAGGAGAAAAAAGAAATACATATTACATCTTTGAGGAAGCTTTAATAGACCATTTGAAAATAAAAAAAGTACCTGCTGAAACCCTCATTTCAACAAGTACAACAAAATAAAAACATCCTACTGGGATTATAACACACTGGAGGTTATAAGACAATGAAAAAGTTTATTAAAAGAAACATAAAAGAGATTTATGTATTCTCAATACTAATCACTATTTTTTCAGTGCAAGCAGCATATGAAGTGAGAGGATACCTAGCATTTGGTGGAGAGGTCCTTATACCTCTTCTACCAGTAATACTTCATATCTGGAGTCGTGATGACGTATGAGAAAGTTAAAAGGTAAAAAGAAAGAAGTAGATTTATTGCAGAAGATGGAAGAGATGTATCAGGATTCAATTAAAGAATTAGAGAGATTACTTGATGATCCTGTGGCATTTAAAACTTTTATGTATTTCTTCCAAAAAGAAGAGACTGAAGCAGCTATAGAAACTTCAAATGTTTTAAAGAAACTGCTAGCCAATTCATTTACTAAAAACAGAACTTTAAAACTTCAAAGAGATTTAATGATAAAAAATGAAGCTTTGAATTTAGTTAAAAAGTTTTCTAAACAACTAAGACCTACAAGAAATTTATTAGTTTTTACAGCTTTATTTGAGTTGAATGAGCTTTTATGTAGCTATACTCAATATTCAAATAGATTTCTAAAAGCTTTAGAGACCACTGACAAAAAATATGGTTCACCAGAGTCCAAAGAAATGTTAGCAAATGCTACTGGAACTTTAATAATAAAGGATATAGAAGATTATTTAGGATATGAACCAGTTTTTTCAGGAGATATTCAAAGAAAGTTTTTAGATGTTTTAAACTGGCTTCCTAAGAGTATTGTGAGATTAATTAAATATAATCCTGATTTTTTTATACCTTCAGAGCTAGAACAAGTGATGGAGCATAGTTATGTTTTAACTGGTGATATAGTGAAACAACACTTTGTTTTCAGTCAAGAGATTTTAAATTCTTATGGAAAGGATTGTGAACTCTTTTACTCTATGGTGACTAGAATGGCAGTTGCAAGCTCATCATTAGATGAGTTGGAGAAAATAAATAAGAGTATAAGCAGGAAATATAAAGATGATATAAGGCACTTAAAATGCACTATCACAAGATTAAAAAATATATTTTCTATACTCTTCCAATTGATTGAGTATGGAGAGTATGAGGAGGATAATCAATGGAAAAGATAGCTCAACTATTAATAGATGCAGTTGAAGAGCTAGGAATAGAAAGAAGATGTGTTAATAAAGATGAAACTTGGGAAGAAGCTAAAGAAGATATTTTAAAAGAGGCTAAGAAAGGGATCTGGAACTATCAACTTTGGCTTAGGCTTGAATGGATAACATGGGAAATTAAACATTTAACAAATGATTATTAAGGAGGAGAAAATGGAATTGACATTATATGGAATTACAAAAGAAATCCAAGTATTGGAAGAACTTTGGGAAATGGCAATAGATGAAGAAACAGGAGAGATAAAAGATTCTAATGTTTTGGAGGAACTACAATCAGATATTGAGGTAATACTTCAAGAAAAGTCAGCTAGTTTAGTTAAGTATTGTAAAGCTAGAGATTGTTTTATAGATAATGTGGATCAAGAGATAAAAAAGCTACAAGCATTAAAAAAAGCAGCAACTAACAAGCAAGATAATTTTAAAAAATATATAAAGATGTGTATGCAAAAATTGGAACTTCCAAAGATAGAGACTCCAAATGGAACTTTATCATTGAGAAAATCAGAGTCTATTTCAATAGATGATGAGAAACTTATACCAGTTGAATTTATAACAATAGTTCAAGATGTGAAGATCTCTAAGACAGACATCAAAAAAGCAATAAAAGCTGGAAAAGAAGTTCCTGGAGCAACTTTAATGCAAAATGTAAATCTACAAATTAAATAGGAGGATAAACAGATGAAGATTTTGTTTATAGATACAGAGACTGGAGGAGTCAATCCTAAAGAATCTGCCTTGATTCAACTTTCAGGAATAGTGAGAGTTGATAAAAAGGATGTTGAGGAGTTCAACTTCTATGTAAAACCTTTCCAAGGCAGTGAAGTTAATCCTAAAGCTTTGGAAGTTCAAGGGAGAACTCTAAAAGAGTTGGAAGATGAAAAATATAAATCAGAGGCCGAAACTTACTTTTACTTCAAAAAAATACTAGATAAGTATGTGAATAAGTATGATAAAGAGGATAAATTTATAGTTGCTGGGTATAATGTGAAGTTTGATATAGATATGTTACAAGCTTTCTTTAAAAGGCAAAATGACAACTATCTTTTCAGTTATATTAATTCAGCTCCAATAGATCCTCTACCTTGCATAGGAATGTTACAACTATGTGGACTACTTCCTGTGCTAGAAAATAATAAACTTGAAACTTGGTGTAAGCACTTTGGAATTGAGTTTAAAGCACATGATAGCTTAGAAGATATAAAAGCTACTAAGGAACTTATATTTAAGATTGCTAAATTGATAAGGAAGTGATGAGATGGCACGAAAAGTATTGATTCTTGGAAGTAGTGGAACTGGTAAATCTACTTCAATAAGAAACTTAAATCCTGATGAAACTTTTATTATAAAGGTTGTTGAAAAACAGTTACCTTTTAAAAAATCAGAAACTCTATATAATGCAGAGAAGAAAAATGTTTTCACCACTCAAAAAATAAATAGCATCTTAGGTGCATTAGGGAAAATAGAAAATAATCCAAAGATTAAAACTCTAATTATAGATGATTTTAATTATTTGCTAACATTTGGTTACAAAGAGAAAGCAGCTGAAAAAGGATTTCAAAAATTTGAAACATTGGCATTTGGAATAATTGATATATTTGAAAAAATTGATACTATGAGAAAAGATTTAATAGTTTACATTATAGCTCATACTCAAAAAGATCAAGATGGAAAGTTATCAATGAAAACTATAGGGAAGTTTTTAGATGAAAAATTAGTTGTAGAAGGACTGTTTTCAATGGTGTTATTAGCTTTAGGAAGTGAAAATGACTATAAATTTATAGTTAATGGAATAGATCCAGCTAAAACTCCAATGGAAATGTTTGAAACCGATGAAATAGAAAATGATTTAACAATAATAAATAAAGCAATAACTGAATATTTTAATTAAAAAGGAGAGATGTAAAATGGCATTATGGAATAATAATCAAGAAGATTTAACAACTAAGACTGGTACTGGAGAAAAAATTGAAGTAAGTGGAGTTTATGAACTTGAAATTAAAGAGGCTTATTTAACTAACTCTAAAGCTTCTAAGGCTGTAGGAATAACTTTAAACTTTGATGGAGATGCTGGATATGCTAGAACTACACTTTGGCACATTAAAGGAGATGGAACAGTTAATAAATTTGCTGAGAAATATCTAAATAGAATGTTATACCTTTTAAAAACTAAAGTAGAGAACTTAAAAACTGAAGTTAAAAAAGTAAAATTATTTTCAGGAGAAGAGGTTGACAGAACATTTATCACAAATATACCTAAAAAAGCTATAGGTGTAATATTAGAAGTTAAAAAGGATCAAGATAATGTTAATTATGAGATAAAAGACTTTTATGATATTGGAACTGGTAAAACTACTGATGAAATAATGAATAAAACTGAGGCTGTAACTGTACAATTCTTTAAAGATAAATTTGAAAAGACAGCTCCAAAGAAAGGATATCCATTACCTTATGAAACTACTAAAAATATCATAACTAAAGTTGAGGATGAAGAAGAGTTCCCATTCTAAGCTATTAAGGAGAAATGGCAATGAGCAAATATGACAAATTTAAAAAGTATGGGGATGAGATAAGGTTTCACTACTGCCCCATATGTGGAAAAGAGAAAGAAAATCCAGATTTCAGCGTGAATTTGAAAACTGGTCAATATTATTGCCATTCAACTGGACAAGGTGGAAACATTAAAGAGATTGAAGATTTTGATTTTAAACTTCCTGACATCAAAAAAGTTAAAACTACTGCTGAAAGGCAAACATTTACCTTTGATGATTTGATGAAGAAAAGAGCTGGTTATCACTTAGGTGATGACTGGCTCAATTACTTAAAGGGGAGAGGAATATCAGAAAAAGGATTAAATCGATTGTGTCGCCTTGGAAAAGAAAATATGATGATGATTCCAATCACAGATGGTAAGAATGTTGTTGCTATAAAGTATAGAACTTTAGATAAAAAATGTAGAGCAGAGAGAGGGAGTAGGACTGACTATTTCTTAAACTGGCAAAATGTAAAAGATAAATCTTATTTGATTATAGTTGAGGGAGAAATAGATCTCCTTAGTGCAATAGAAGTTGGGTTTGATAATGTTGTTAGTGTACCATTTGGAGCACAGAATATCAAGTGCATAGAAACCCAAAAAGATTGGATAATGAGTTTTGAAAAGATAATCATTGCAGTTGATAATGATGATCCTGGAAAAAAATGTAAGGAAGAGATAATAAAGGAATTATATTCTATAAAAGATAGACTTTATTCTGTTAATTATGGTGAGTTTAAAGACTTCAATGAGGTTTTAACTGGTGGTGGAAGTGAAACCCTTAAAAATATCATTCTAGGGGCTGAGAAGATAGTTTTAAACCCTGCCTTTGCTCCTTCATTCTTTGGAGAAAAGGGAAAGTTTTTATTTGATGTCTTTGCAAACTTTTTAAAGGAAAAATTTAACATCATAAAAATAGATAATGAACTTCATTGCTATATAAATGGAATTTATTCTAAAGGAAAAAGCTTAGAAAAGAATATGATTGAGCTTATTCCAAACTTGAAGGATACACATAGAAAAGAGGTTTTAAAATATTTAGATCTTATTTGTGAATCAAAGGAAAAGAATAATGATGGATTGATTGCTTTTAAAAATGGAATCTTCAATATTTTTACTGATGAACTTACAGATTTTAGTCCAGACTATGTAGTGACTAATAAGGTTCCTTGGAGATATAAAAAAGGGATTTACTCAAAACTAATGGATGAGACTCTTAATAAGTTTGCTTGTGATGATAAAGGGATTAGAAAACTGATAGATGAGGTTGTAGGGTATACCCTTTTCTCCAAAAATGAGCTTGGAAAATCCTTTATTATAACTGGAGATAAGGCAAATGGAAAGAGTACATTTTTAAAAATACTGATATATATGCTAGGAAAAGAGAATTGTAGTGCTTTGAGCTTAGATGATGTTGTCAATTCAAGATTTAGAATATACCAAGTAGCAGGTAAATTATTAAATGTTGGAGATGACATAGGGAATGGATACATTCCTGAGGCTGAAACATTGAGAAAATTAATTACAGGAGATATTGTTACTGCTGAACAAAAAGGAAAGGATCCTATTGAGTTTAATTGTTATGCCAAATTTATTTTTAGTGCTAATGATATTCCAAGAATCAAAGATCCTACTGGAGCAACTGCTAGAAGAATTATAGTTATACCTTTTAAAAATAAGTTTGATAGAACAAAAGAAAATTATGATCCTTATTTTTTAGACAAGGTTAAAACTGAGGAATGTATGGAGTATTTAATCAGCATTGGGATTGTAGGCTTAAAAAGGATTTTAGAAAATAAAGGTTTCAGTGAGACTGAAGAAACTAAAGTTTTATTGGAAGAGTTTAATAGAAATAATAACCCAATTTTAGAGTATATTGACTTTTTAGAGAATGAAATAGACTCTCCTATTAACTTAGATTATTTAATTTCTACTTATTCTTGTATGAAGATTTTAAATGGAGTCTATGATTTTCCTAATAAAGATAGACTAATAGGTTTTAATGAATGGGCAGTTGATAATGGGCATCAGAAAACTTCTATTAAAAAGTTTAAAGATGCTATGTGTGCTCAATACAATCTTGAGACTAAAAGAATCAATAAAGAATTAACAAAGGAAACTTATTTTTTAAGAAAGAACTATTAATTGTATATATTCTTGAGGTATATATCACATAAATGATAGAAAAATTTTTTTGAAAAATTTGGACAAGTTTTAGTTTAAAATGCCAAGTTTTGACAAGATAATTTTAAAAACCTGTCCATTGTAAATATGCTTTATTTAATGTTTTAATTGGTTATTGGACAGGTTGACAACTTTTTTTACTTATCTATTAGAAAAGTAGATAAAAATATAAAATATATAAAATAGGGTATATAAAAAGAAATATATAGTAGAGGAGTATGTCAAAAAAAACCTGTCCTCTTGTCCAAGGTATAATTTTTAAAAGGATTTTAGATAGTTTTGCTATGGTGAAAAGTTGTCTTGTAGGTGTCACAAAACTTGTCCATTTTTTTAAAAGTTGTCCTTATAGAAGAAGGTAGTTTATGAGAGAAGATTTAAAACTTAAAAGAGGAGCTACTTTTATTGAATTTTACTATACAGGATTGATGATAGAAGATTCAAGGGAGCTGGTAGCTTATATCAAACAAAATAGATGGTACTTTGATAGAATGAGATCTGACATTCAAGAGCAATTTAGACAGAAGTATAGAAATTTGAAGAGAATGGAGGAGAAAAGGAATGGGGAAGAAGATAGATCCTAATGAATATGTAGGGTTGGAGTTCACCAATAAGATTGGAGAAAGGTTTAAAGTTCTCCAATATCAATTCAAGGATAAAAATAATTACTGCTTTGATATTGAATTTCTAGGAACTCACAATATTCAACTAGCTACATTAAATCAGATCAGGAATCAAACTTGTGTTGACTTAGTTGAAAGAAAAAAAGTTAAGAGGATGAAGGTAGAACTGCAACTAAGAGAGAGAACCAAGTTAGTGAGTAAAGCAAAAAATACCTGTGTGATTCCTAGCAATTTAAAAGATAAAAATGTATTGTCTATAGATTTGTCTACTACATCCACTGGAATTGCTTATAGCAAGGCTGGGATCATTGTAAGATGGAAAACTATTAAATCTCCTTATACCGATTTTAGAGAAAGAGGATTTGAAATAGTAAAAGAGTTGGTGGAGATCCTGGAAAAAGGTATGGTGGATGTAGTGATATTGGAAGATGTTTATTTGGGACTTAATTCAAGTGTGTTAAGTATGTTAAGTGAAATTAGAGGAATGCTAACATTTCATATAAAAAGGCTTGGGATTGATCTGTTGTTAGTTCCTGCTGTGCTTTGGAAGAATAGATTTGAGGGTGTGCCACTTCATAGGAAAGAGCAAAAAGAATTTATGATGAAAAAGTTCTTTGAATTTACAGGAGTTGAAGCTGACAGTGATGATAGTGCTGATGCTTATATGATGTTGAAAGCATGTTTGGAGGAGAAGTAAGATGTTTGAAAATGTAAAAGTTGGGGATTCACTATATGATGTTTGCTTTGGTTGGGGTAGAGTAAAAGCAATAAATTGTTTAGATTACTCGGATAAAGCACATTTTATAGAAGTTGAATTTTCACATATGAAAAAGTTTAATTATAGTAAAAGTGGGATTAATCTTGATACAAAAGCTGAGAAACAAACGTTATTTTTTGAAGAAATGGAAATTAGAGAAACCGAAAAAATATTTAGTCTAGAAAAAGAATTGGCAAAGTTAGAAATTAAAGAGTTTGAATGTGGAAAAAGAAACTATTCTCTATATTACAATTTAGAACTTGAAGAAATTGGAGCAAAAATCAATATACGTTGTACAGAACCTTTTAGAATATGTTTTACGGAAAAAAGCATAAACACGTTCTTAAAATCAATAGAATTTATGCACATTACTCAAAAAGAGTTTTTTGAAGCTTATAAAAATGTGTTTTTTGGAGGTAGAAATGACTAGGGAAGAATTTGTAAATTTAGAGGCAGGAAGAACATTTGAATTAGGTTGCAGGAAATTTATGATTGTAGAAACTGATGATGAAAATCTGTGTGATAATTGCTTTTTTGATGGAAACTGGAGAGATTGTGGAAAAATGATGAAGGAAAATTTTATTCCAGAATGTTGTTGGGAAGATAGAGAAGATGAAAAAAATGTGATTTTTGTTGAGGTGGAAAATGATGATTAATAAACCTAGATGTTTTTTTGATTTATTAGAGTTGCAACAAATGTTTGATAATAAAGTTTCAAAACCTCGTGAGAATGGATTTACACCTCGTTCAAGAGAAGAATTAGATATTCTTTTAAGCGTTGATGATGAGATTCAAGAATGGTGTAGAGAGCTGCCAAGTGAATTAAATTTTAAAACTTGGAAACAAAAAGAATATAACAGAGAAAAATAGCTTGAAGAACTGACAGATATTCTATTTTTCTTTTTACAATATTTTAACTATCATTGGATGATGCTTGAAAGATTAGGTAATGAAGTAGATAGAAGTTATTATAATGATAAATTAGTTGAACTTGCAACTACATTTGATAAACCTCTTCAAGTTGGGTGTAAATTTAAAACGAAATTGTATTCACTTAAAGATTGTATTTGGTCTGATAAAATGGCAGAAGCTTTTAAAGTGTATTTGGATATAGCTTTAACTAGAGGATTTAACACTAATGATTTATTAGAAACTTACTGGAAGAAACAGCAAACTAATATGAAGAGAATTAACGAGGACTGGGTGATTAAAAATGATTGATAATGTTAAGAGTCCAAAGCATTACAAGTTAGATGGTTTAGATATAGAGTCAATAGATGTTATAAAAGCTATTTTAGGTAAAGAAGGCTTCAAAGCTTTTTGCCATGGAAATGCCTTGAAGTACTTAACTAGGGCTAATAAAAAGAATGGTGTAGAGGATTTTGAAAAGGCTAAGGTATATATTGAGTGGTATATTAAGGAAAATAAGGTGATTGACTAATGGCATATGTAATACAATTTAATGAACAGCATAAGTGGTGTGGACACTTTGGATACATTGTTGAAAATAAGAGTAACGGAAGATTTTTAATAAATGTTAGCTTTATAAAAGATAATAAAGTAGAAAATGCTTATATATTTGCAAATTCACGGGAGTTTGACATAATTGGTGAAACTACTTTAATTACTAAAAGAGATGCAGAGGAGAGTGATTAAAATGAGAGTCGAAATTATTGAGGATGATAATTGTTATGTATTAGAAAAAGCAATTAATGATTTCTTAAGGCAAAATGATTTTATAAAAATAATTGATATTAAATACACTGCTGCTGTACTTGACTATAGAATTTATTATTCAGCTATGATTATATATGAAGAGGTGCTAGATGAATAAAAAGCAGTTTTTAAGACAAGGGTATAAAATTAAAAAACGGATATCTATTCAAGAAGCTTTATTAAAAGAGTATAAAACTAATTTAAGTAGTCTGAAAGGAATTAATTATTCTAAAGATAAGCTCCAAGGAGGAGCTATTCCTGATGATACTTTAATGATAAAAAAAATGGATAGAATTTTAGAAATTGAAAGTCGGATAAAAAAATTACATGAAAAATTAGATATCTATCAAGGAATAATATCAGAAGGTTTAAAAGGATTAAATAATTGTGTTGAAGAAATGATTATTGTAAATAGATATATAAATAATCTTTCTTGGGAAGAAATAGCAGATAACATAGGTTATTCAAGAACACAAACTTATAGATTGCATGGTGAAGCAATAGAAAATTTAAAACTTTCTATAAATGGTATTGAATGGGACTTTTGAAAATGATATAATATAAAATATAAGAATAGGGACAGGCAGAGAATCTGTTCCTATTTTTTATTTTTTGGAGGTGAGGTAGCATGCTAAATGCAAGGCAAAAGGCTTTCTGTGAATACTATGTAGCATCTGGTAATGCTACTGAATCTGCTAGAAGGGCTGGATATAGTGAAAATTATGCAACTAATAGAATCCATGAATTAATGAAAAATGTTGGTATTTGTGGGTATATTGAAGAGCTAAACAATAAAATTAAAAGTGAAAGAATAGCAGATATGACAGAAGTGAAAGAGTTTTGGACTAAAACACTAAGGAATGACAAGGTTAAGATGCAAGATAGATTAAAAGCATCTGAATACTTAGCAAAAACAAATGGAGCTTTCTTGGAGAAGTTAGAAGTAAAAGGAAGTATTCCAGTTGTGATCAGTGGAGAGGATCAACTTGAAGAGTAAAGTTTTAAATATATTTCTTCCTGACATCATAGGAAAGGGCTATAAAAAGTTTTGGGAGTTCAAAGGAAGATATAAAGTAGTAAAAGGGTCAAGAGCTTCTAAAAAGTCTAAAACTACAGCTCTTTGGATAATCTATAACATGATGAAGTATAAAAATGCTAATACTCTTGTTGTGAGAAAAGTATTTAGAACTTTAAAAGATAGCTGCTATTCTGATTTGATTTGGGCAATAAATAGATTAAAAGTTGCTGATTACTGGGAGAAAAAAGAAAGTCCTTTGGAGTTAACTTATATTCCAACAGGTCAAAAAATCCTTTTCAGAGGGTTTGATGATCCTATGAAAATTACTTCAATCTCAGTTTCAGTTGGGACATTGTGTTGGTGCTGGATTAACTTTATCGGTTCAGCACATTAATCAAAACCTCTTTAATTGCTGGAACACCCTAACGTAAAGTCGAGGGCAATCAGCAGCGAAGCTATTTGACAATAATAAACGGTTATGGTATCATATACTTATGAAATCGTTGAAAAAGGTGATACCATGTTAGAAGAAATTTGGAAAGATATTGAAGGATTTAATGGTTTTTATCAAGTAAGTAATTTAGGGCGAGTTAAAAGTCTAGGCGGATGGTGTGGAACTGCTAAAAAGAAAGAGAGAATAAGAACGCTCAATCATACAAAGGATGGATATTTAAAAGTAAGGCTGATGTATAAAGGCAAAGATATTACTTGCAGAGTTCACAGGTTAGTAGCCGAGGCATTTATTCCTAATCCTAAAAATTTAGAAACAGTAAATCACATAGATGGAAACAAAGAAAATAATGTGGTTAATAATCTAGAATGGTGTGATAGAACTTATCAAATGGAACATGCTTATAAATTAAAATTAAAAACCTCTCGTTTAGGCTCTGATAATACTAATGCTAAACTTACCGATGAAGATATTAAATACATAAAATCCGTATATAAAAAATATAGCAGAGAATTTAATACTGTTTCTCTTGCTAAGAAATTTAATGTTACAAATAGAGTTATTGGCTTAATTGTTAATAATAAAACTTATAAAAATGTCAAATAGAACGTTCAACGACTATCGAAAACAAAAAGACTTGCTTTAAAATGCAGGTCTTTTTAAGTTAGTAGAGTAGGGTTCAAGTGAACTCGAAAAGGGAGGCACTTTAAAAGTGAAGATATAGTCTGAACTATATAGAAATATATAGAGAATAAACGGAAACGGTTTATTCGTAACAAAATGTGAAGAAGCATATGAGATAACAGATGAAGCTCATTTTAATATGTTAGATGAGTCTATTAGAGGAGTTGTTGAAAAACCTCTATTTAAACAGATTATAATCTCTTTTAACCCTTGGAATGAAAGGCACTGGCTGAAAAGCAGGTTCTTTGATAGAAAGTCAGATGAAATTTTAGCATTAACAACTAATTATTTGTGTAATGAATGGCTAGATGATAGTGATAAAAGATTATTTGAAGATATGAAGATAAATAATCCTAGGCGTTACCAAGTAGCAGGATTAGGGAACTGGGGAATAGTTGAAGGATTAGTATATGAGAACTGGCATGAACTAGAATTTGACTGGAGAGAGATTTTAGATAAAAGAAAAAAAGTAAAAGCAGTATTTGGATTAGACTTTGGTTATACCAATGATCCAGCTGCTTTTTTTTGTGGGCTTTTAGATTTGGAGCAAAAAGAAATATATGTATTTGATGAGTTCTATAAAAAAGGAATGCAAAATACAGCTATTTACTCTGAAATTTATAAGATGGGGTTCTCCAAAGAGGTTGTAGTTTGTGACAGTGCAGAGCAAAAGAGTGTGGATCAGTTAAGAAGTTTGGGACTTCTAAGAGCTAAAGGTGCTAGAAAAGGAAAAGATAGTATTAACAATGGAATACAGTTTATACAAGATTTTAAAATATACATACATCCAAGGTGTAGTAATTTTTTAACAGAGATTAGTAACTACTCATGGGATAAAGATAAGTTTGGAAAAGCTATCAATAAACCTGTAGATGACTTCAATCACTTGATGGATGCTATGAGATATGCACTAGAAGATTATATAGGACAGAACAGACTTGTTACTTTAAATAAAAATATTTTAGGTATTAGATAGGAGGTGTGATGTGGATCTAAGAGATTATCATAGTAGATTTGAAGATTATAGACATAATGAACTAGCAAGACTTCAAATGCTATTTGATTATTATAATAGTAATCATGCTATTTTAAGAAAAAGAAATAGAACTGTAAATAAGGCAGATGCTAAAGTTGTTTCAGGATATGCAAGTTATATCTCAACTATAGCAACTGCTTATTTTTTAGGGAAACCTATCAGCTATAAAGCAGATGCAGATACACAAGATTATGACAGATTAAGTGAATATCTAGCTACTGAAGAGGAGCAAAAGAATAACTTTGAACTTGCTCTTAATGCTTCAATTTTTGGAAAAGCTTATGAATTGTTATATATTAACAATGCTCAAGAGTTAAAATCTAAATGCTTAGATACTAGAGATGTGTTTGTGATTAAAGATAACACTATTGATAGAAACATTGTAGGAGCTGTTAGGTTTGGAATTAATCATGTTGAAACTAATAAGATAGAAGTTACCTTAGAAGTTTATGATGAAAAAATGGTATCTACTTATCAATATATGGTGACTAGCAATTATGAAGCAAAAGATTTAACTAATGCTAAAAACTTAGTAAAAGAAAGACTTCATGGATTTAATGGAGTTCCAATCATTGAATTTTCCAACAATAAAAATCAAAAAGGTGACTTTGAAAATGTAATTACTTATATTGATGCTTATGATACAGCAGTTTCTACATCAGTAGATGACCTTACAGACTTTTCAGATGCTTATTTAGTACTGAAAAATCTTGGAGGAACTAATCCTGATGATATTCAAAGATTAAAAGATGATAAAGTTTTTATGGTTCAAGGTGATGGAGATGCTAAATGGCTGATAAAAGATGTTAATGATACATACTCACAAAATGTTAAAGATAGAATAAATGATGACATTCATAAGTTTTCATTTACTCCAGACATGGGAGATGAAAAGTTCAGTGGTAACACTTCAGGAGTTGCTCTTGAATTTAAGTTACTTCCACTTGAGCAGCTAGGATCTCAAAAAGAGATGTATTTTAAAGATGCTATCAATAAGAGATTGCAACTTATAATTGACTATTTGGGCTTAAAGATTAAACCTACTGACATTCAAAAAGTATTCACTAGAAACTTGCCTCGTAACTTAAAAGAGATCTCAGAGATTATGAAAAACTTAAAAGGTTTAATATCTGATGAAACTCTTATTTCTCTATTCCCTCAAGTTGAAGATGCTAAAAGTGAACTTGAAAAAATGAAAACTGAAGCTGAGGAAAATAATATTTATAATGATTATGAGTTTGGAAAAGCAGCTGATGTAGATGGATCAGAAGAAGAGTAAAGAATATTGGGAGAAAAGGGCTAGAGAAAATGAGAACAAGGTATATAAAAAGGCTAGTGACTTAAAAAAAGAACTGGATGTACATTATATTCAAGCTAAAAAAGAGATACAGAAGTCTATTAATGATTTGATTGTTAGATATATGTTTAAAACAAATCTCTCTTATGCAGATGCTATGAAGTATTTAACAAGTAAAGAGTTCAAAGAATTTAGAATGTCACTTGAAGAGTATGAAGCAGAGATAGAGAGGTTATCAGAGATAAATGAGGAACTAGCTAATAAATTAAGAATAGAGCTTGAAACTCTTGCAATGAAGTCTCGTATAACTCGCCTAGACAGTCTTAAAACTCAAATTGATATAGAGTTAAGTAAAAAGATAAGCAAGGATTATAATGTGGTTGAAAAAGGTATAAGTGAAGTTTATAGAGACTTTTTTAAGATTCAAACTACAGATTTTGGATTGACAGGAGTTAATACAGTTCTTCCAAAGAAAACTTTGAAGATGCTTATGCAACAGCCTTGGAGTGGAGCAAACTTCTCAGAAAGGATATGGGGCAATAGTGAGGCACTTGGTAAAGTTTTAAAGCAGGAGATAATACAATCTTTTATGCAGGGAGTATCAGTTAAAGATCTATCAGATAGAATTGAGAAAAGATTTGAAAATGATAGATACAATACTGAGAGACTTGTTAGAACAGAGTTGAATTATGCTTTTAATCAAACTACTAAACTATCTTATGAAGAAGCTGAGATTGAAGAGTATGAGTTTCTAGCTGAAATAGATAGCAGAACATCTGAGATCTGTAAAAAACTAAATGGAGAAAAATTCAAAGTGAAAGATGCAAGAGCAGGAGTTAATTATCCACCTATGCACCCACATTGCAGGAGTACAACTGTTGCTGTTTTAGATTTTGATAACTTTGGTAAGGGGAAAAATGCTCTTCATTCAAAATCAAATTCAAATAATGATGAGGATTCAACTTTTAAATTTATTGAAAAGATAGATAATGTAGATTATAATATAGCTAAAGATATATTTGAAAAATATGAAAAAGATATGGTGAAACAAGATTATGAAACAGCTATAGTTATTTTACAGAATGGAGAGATTTATAAAGTAGATGGTAAAAAAGGGGCTGTAAATCCATATGTTATTGGTAAATCTTTAAAAAGAGCATATATTACACATAATCATCCTATGAGTGAAACGGAATATACTTTCAGTAATGAAGATCTAAATTTATTCATAAATGAAGATTTGGAATATTTAAGAGGTTGTGATGAAAAATATATTTATGAATTAAGTAAAAATCTTTTTAAAGGAGATGAATTGGATTGGAATATTCAACTTACTCCTGAATTTGCATTACATACTTTATTTATAAGCAAAGCAGAAGAAAATAATTTAAGTTATAGGAGATATAAAAATGGAAAATAATGAGTTAGCAAAAGAAGAAATGTTAAAAATAGCTAGAGAACTTTTAATAAAGAAAAATGCTTTGTTTAAATCTAATGTTAGAGGGAAAAGATTAAAATTTGAAAAAATGTGGGCTGAAATGGAAGAAAAATTTGAAGAAATAAGAAAAAAATATAATACAGATTTAGTATTAGTAGCGAGAGATTTCATTATTTTAAATAAAGAAATAGAAAAAACTAAATAAGATAACTTGGTTATATTTGCTTACTAGCAAATTACTATCAGGCACTTAAGAATAAAATCTTAGGTGCTTTTTTATTGCGAAAATTAAGGAGGGAAGTTATGGAGAAATTAATTACTGTTACAGATAAAGAAGATAATCTAGTAGTTTCTTTAAAAATTAACTGGGAAAATAAAACAGTAGAATCTATCTATAATGATAATTATGAATTGAAAGAAGATGAGGCACCTCATAAAAAAGATAAATTAAATCTCTATAGAATTTTTTATAATCAAAAAGATTTAGGAATAATTGATATAGATTTAAAGAATAATAAAATAACTCAAGACACTATACCTGGAGTAAAGATTGTAAAAATTTAAATTATCCATCTTTTGGTTCCATACAATAATCACAAACTTCTCTATATGCAGGATGTACTTTTATATCAGCATAAAAATAGTCACTTGCATAAACATGTTCTATGTTCATACTGTATATTAAACAAGATGGACAATAATTATCTAAATCATGGCATACACCAGTATTGGTATTAAGAATATATCTTTTGTTGTTAAAAGGTGGATATGAAATTCTTATTTTTTCACCCAAGGTATCACCTCACAATAAAATAGGTGCCTCAAATAGAATTATAACTTTTTGAAAAATTAATTACAAGCTTAAAAACTATAATAAGGAGGAATAAAAATGCAAGGATTTACTATAGCAGGTTTTATCTTTTTAGGAATATTAATAGGAGGGGTAGGTGGTTTCATCTGGGGAACTATCAGAGAAAGAAAAGGAATGAATAAAAAAAAAGAAAGATGAAAGTAGATATTAAAACAAGTGAAGATGAATATGCAAATTTAGGAGCAGGGTATGGGCGACATGCACATGGGATACCTTGCTCTTATTATTTTAAAAAGTAACATCATGTCGAACTGTGGACATTAAACAGAGGATATAACAGTCGTACAGGACTTAAAACAGGAGGATTTTAAATGGCAGATATGGATAAAACTTTTACTCAAGAAGAAGTAGATAAAATGATCAATGACAGATTAGCAAGAGAGAGAAAGAAATTTGATACTGAAAAGAAAGAGCTAGAGAGAAAGCACAATGAAAGTATTGAAGATTATGAGGAAAGAATTAAGACTGCTAATATGACAGTGGAGGAAAAATATAAACTTGAGCTTGAGAAAAGGGATAAACTGATTGCTGAAAAAGATGGAGCTCTAAATAAAATTAAAGTTGATGGCATTAAAAGATCTGTTCTTTCTAAATATAAACTACCTGAAAAGTTTATGTCTAGAATTTCAGGAGAAACAGAAGAGGATATTGAAACTTCAGTAAAAGAGTTCAATGAAGTAATGGGAGAGTATATCAAATCCCAAGCAGGAGGGACACCTACTAATTTAGAAGGTGGTTCTAAAGGAAGCAGTGAAAAAGATATAGAACTAGAAGCATTTGATAATGCAATGAATTATTAAGGAGATGATGAATAATGGCAAAAGTATATACAGAAAAATTTGCAGAAAAAATTGATGAGAGATTTTCACCAACTACAGTTACACATGCAGCAACAAATAATGACTATGATTTTGTGGGAGCTAAAACAGTTAAGGTCACTTCTATCAATACAGTTGCTTTAGGAGATTATGACAGAGATAAAGGGTATGGAGCAGCAAAGACTATTGATAATACAGTTCAAGAATTAACTATGAGCAAAGATAGATCTTTTAAAATTGTATTAGATAAAATGGATGAAGAAGAGACTAAAATTAGAGCAGGGGAAGTTTTAGCAAGACAAAAAAGAGAAGTTATAGATCCAGAGATGGAAAAATATAGACTTGGAATTATGCTTGATGTGGTAACAGCAGGATCTAATAAAATAACTGGAGCAGCATCTAAATATTATGAAAACTTTTTAGCAGCAAATGAAAAATTAGATGATGCTGATGTTCCAAAGGCTGGAAGAGTTGCATTTGTAACACCTGCTTTCTTAAATAAATTAAAACTAGATCCTAACTTTATTAAAGCTTCAGATTTAGGGCAAAAAATGTTATTAAAAGGACAAGTAGGAGAAGTTGATGGAGTTGCTATATTAGCTGCTAAAAAAGCTTGGATGGAAGACAACACATCATCAACAACTATTAAATATGATTGTTTAATTGCTCATAAGTCAGCAACAGTTGCTCCTGTAAAACTTGCAGAATATAAAGTTATTACAGATTCAGAAGATTACTCAGGAACTGTATTTTTAGGTAGAATCTACTATGACTGTTTTGTTTTAAATAATAAAAAAGTAGGGCTTGCTGGAATCACTAGACCCTAGTATTTCCCCTGCAAAAGTTAGGGGAAAGTAGGAGATGATTATGGATAAAATTGTTAATGATGTATTTGAATGCCTTAGGAACTTTATTGATACTACTGAAGAAACAAAAATGCTACTCAATATAAGAATTCAAGTAAGAAAATGTCTAAATTATATGAATAGAAATGACTTTCCTGAGGAGCTAGTAGAACCTTTGGCAGAGGCAATAGCTTTAGAGTATCTTGAAAGCTCTGAAAAGGAAGTTAAAAGAGTTACAGCAGGAGATACAAGCATTGAATACAACACAAGTAGTTCTACTGAAGATAGAGTGACAATAACTATGAGAGAGCAATTAAACAGGTATAGGAGAGTGGGGACTATTGGGAATATTAAAATCAAATAAAGGATTAGAAGTTCTATATACTGATACCTTTTCTATCTATAGACCCACTATTGTCAAAGATCAATGGGGAGGATCTATCAATAAAGATGTTCTCATCTCCAAGAATAATCCTTGTAGGCTATCACAGATGACAGTTAAGGGCACTACTGGTGTCGTAAGCAGTTCAGAACAAGAGTTTAGATTATTTATACCCCTTGACATAGAAGTACTTCAAAATGACAGATTAGAAGTTCAGAGAGGTTCTAGCAAATATAAAGCTAGAGCCTCACAACCTTTTAAATATCTCGATGTTTTACCTCATCAAGAAGTTGTATTGAGGGAAGTGGTAGAAAATGAAGATTGATGGAATGGATGATTGGCTAAAAAAGATAGAAACTCTTAAAAAGGAATTTCCAGAACGAACAGAAATTTTTTTAAAACAAAAAGCTGAACAGTTAATAGATGAAACTAAAAGAAATACTCCAGTTAAAAATGGAACTCTTAAAAGTGGTTGGCAAAGAGAAAATGGTGGAGCATTCAAGCAAATAGTGTTCAATCCAGTTTCTTATGCTGCTCATGTTGAATGGGGGCATAGACAGGAAGTTGGTAAATATATTCCAGCTATAGGAAAGAGATTGAAAAATCCTTTTGTAAAAGGTAGAAGAATGCTACACAAAGGGATAATAAAAGTCAGAATGAACTTCTATAGAGATTTAGATAAAGTATATAAAAACCTAATCGAAAAGTAGGTGATTACAATTAAATATTCAGATATCAAGGGAGCTTTAATTACTACAATTAGTAAATTAGGGCTTCCTGTTTTTTATGAAGATATAAACAAGATTAGAAGACCTTGCTACTACATAGATCTAGTTAATTATCAAAAAGATTTTAGGAGCAATTATAGAGAGTTTAAACAGTTAGATTTTGATATTATGTACTTTTCAAGTGATAAGGAAGGGAATAATAGTGAAACTATAGAGACTTTGGAGAACTTAGATAATAACTTTGAAGTAGCAGGGAATAAGATATTGAGTATCTTATTTGAGGATAAATCCCTCAATAGATACTTAACTTTGAAAGATACAAGAATAAATATAGTTGATAATGTAGGGCATTATAGTTTCTATATAGATCTATTTGATATGTATGGAAAACCTATTGATTATCAATTAATGCAAGAATTAAAATTGGAGGTAATTAATGAGTGAATTAGCTAAATTAAAAGAAACTAGAGCAGTTCTTAATGATATGATTAAATCTGCTGCTGTAGTTGGGCAAATAAATCCTTATCCAGTTATCAAAGTTTACTTTGAAACTCTAGCAAGAACAGCTATTCAAAGAAGTGAAAGAGGGATACTTACACTGCTTATTACAGATACAACTAAAACTGATAAATGGACTACCATAAAATCTGTAGCTGATTTAACAAAAGAGAACTGGACTGAAGAAAATATAGCTCTAATTCAAACAGCTTTTGAAGTATTTTCACCTTATAAAATTATGATTAGGAGAAAAGGAGCTGATGATGTAGCTGTATTTTTAAAAGAACTAGAAAGTTTAAAAGTGACTCATCTAGCTTGTCCAGAACTTGAAAGTTCAGATGATACAAAAGTTGTGACTTGGATTAAGGGAGAAACTAATAAAAGAAATATTGTCTATGTTTCTGCATTTGCTGATAATTCTGACGATTGTAGAGTTGTAGAGTTATCAAATAAGGCTATTAATCATAAATTAATAGAATCTTATGACCCTAAAAAATTTACTGTAATGGTAGCTGGAGCAATAGCAGGTTGTCCTTTAAACAGATCTCTTGATAATGTTATATTTCCCAATATCACATCTGTTGATAATGTAGAGGCTAAAAATGGAAAATTTGCAATGTACAATGATGATGATGTAGTAAGATGTAGAATGGCTTTAAACTCAAAAACTACATTTGATAGTATTTGGAAACCAGGAACTAGATTTATTAAGATATTTGAGGGAATGAATATTGTTAAATTTGATATAGAGGACACATTTAAAGATTATTGGTGTGGATTATATATCAATGACTATGATAATAAAATTGCTTTCTGCAATAATATCAACAAAGTATATTTCAAAGAGTTGACACCAAATGTGCTATCACCAAACTTTGATAATAAGATTGATATAGATGTAGATGCAAATAGAAGATACATAGTTACTGATGGAAAAGACCCTGACACTATGTCTGAAACTGAAATTAGGACTTATCCAACTGGTGAAGATGTATATCTATATGGTCAAGTTAGATTCTCAAATACTATGGTTAATCTACAATTAGGAATTCAATATTAGGAGGTTGCAATGGAGAAAAAGAAAGTAGACTCTTCTAGAGTATTAAATGGAGCTAGTGGAACATTAAGAGTAGATAATCAAGATATAGCTGAAGTTACTGGAGTCACTGCTGATATTGAGATAACTAGAGAAGATGTTCAATGGGGCTTAGGTGTAGAAAGTAAAATAGTAGCAGTAAAAGGAAGTGGAACTATTACTGTAGACAAAGTTTATTCAAGATTCCAAAATGTATATGAAGAGTTGTTAAAAGGTAAAGATAAAAGATTTGACATATATATTAAAAGTGCTGATCCTGATGCAGTTGATGGACAGATAGAAACAATTAATATTCCAGCAGCTTGGTTAAATAAACTGCCTTTAGGTTGGGGAGAAAAAACAGCTAAACAAACTAGAGATTATGACTTTGGATTTAATCCTATGGAGTCATCATTTGCTGATACAATAAAATAGGAGGGTATAGTAGTGTTAAATATTAAAGAGCTTATTGAAAAGGCTGTAAAAGAGAAAGAGAGATTTGTGACAGTAAGAATAGAACAAATGGATGGAGAAATAAAGTTAAGAATTCCATTTTCTAAAGAGTTAGAAGAGCTTAGAGAAAAGCATAAAGGGAAATATGAAGATATGATGTATGATTTAATATACAATTGTTGTGAAGAGCCTAGATTGAACTCTGATGAGTTATTAAATCATTTTCAAAGTAAGGATATTCCTTATAAAGTTGTTGAAAAGGTATTTGGACAGGGAATCTCTGAAAGCATAGCAAATATAATCTTAGATGAAAAATCTAAGGAAAATAGTGTAAAAATTTTACAAAATAAAGCAGATGAGATAAAAAACTCATAGATAGTGACTGGAGAGTCCATACAGTTGCTATGGGAGTAAATAAAGGACATTCATTAAAAGAGTTGCAAAGTTATAGTGATGATGAGCTGTTATTCTTATTATTAGCCTTAAACAGATAGAGATTAATTGACTTTTTGTAGATAATGGTGTATTATTTAAGTAAGAAAAGATAAAACTCGATTATTGGAGTATATGGCGAATAATAAGCTTACAGGTTACAGGTCGGTGACCCACTCAGGGGCTTTCACATACTGAGATTAATGTTGAGGGAAAACAACGAAAAAGATTCCCACTGTGACAATATAAAAAAGTCCTCCTTATGTAAAGGGTAGGACTTTTTTTATAATAATATCAGGAGAAGTAAATGGAACATAAATTTATAAATAAGACTAAAAAAGTATCTTTATCACAAGTTGATTTTAAAGAATATTTTGAATTTTATAAAAATTTTATCTGCCCTTTTTTATATAATTATACTTTAGAAGATGGTACAGAAATAGATATAAAATTTTATGATGAATATTTTGCACATCTGTTAGGATTGCATAAATTTCAAACATTGAAGTCTTATAAAAAAATGAATAGATTGATTGAAGATATACTTTCGGAAAAAATAGATTTTAAAAATATATATTCTGCAGAAAGAAACTTTATTGATAAAAATATAGAGTTAAGAGATAGATTAACATATTTCCCAGTATTAAAAACACTTTTAGAAAATACAACTTCTGCTTTAAAATATGATTTGAATGTTGTTTGGAATAGTAAAATAGAGTTTTCTTTTTTACTTCGTTCAGATAAAATAACTATTCTTGTGTATTTAGCTGTAAAAGAAATAAAAGGGAAAAAGAAAATATGTGTTCCAGTATCTCTTTTAGTAGATAGAAATGAAAGATTTTTAAAAATGGGATTAAAAGAGTTAAAAGTAATCTCATCAAAAATAACTAATAAATAGATCTCCAAACCTCAGACTAACATCTGGGGATTTTAATTTAAAACTTGACTTTTCTTAAAAATATAGTACCCTCTTATTAATATTAGAAATAGGGGGGGAGAAGTTATGAAAAAAATAATTTTAATTTCTTTTATATTGTTAGGAGTTTCAGGATGTAAACAATTTGATTCATTGAATCCAGATGAAATAATTAGACAGGCTGGAAATCCTTTTAAAGAATATGCTGTTCCAGATTCTAAAGTAGCGAAAGAAATAGAAGATGGAATCCTAGAAACAGAAGCTGAAAAAAACGGTTTAGACTTAACTTCAACTACAGCTCATCTTATAAGCTTAACTAAAACAGGAACTTTAGGAAAAGGAGAAGTAAGAATTTTAGGGAGATTAACAGATGAAAAGTTAGAAGAACTAAAGAAAAAAAATCCAAATGAAAATGCAATAGTTAATTATTCTTGTTATTTTGAGTATAGTTATAAAAATGGATATTTTATTTGGAATAGTGACTACAAATTAAAGAATTTTCTTAAAGATATTTAATTAAACCTCAGATTAATCATCTGGGGTTTTTTATTGCAAAAAAATTAGGAGGTGAGAAATGGCAGATCATGTATTAAGTGCAACTCTTGAACTTAAAGATAAATTCTCAATTAAGATAAAATCTATTGGGAAAGAATCTGAAAAATTCCAAGAAAAGATACAAAAATTTGATAAAAAAATGGGATCAGGTTCTTTTATGAAATGGTTTGGTAAAGGAGTTAAAGAATCTGTAAGCATTGGAATAACAGCTCTCAATAAATATGAAAATAAGATTAAAAATGTACTTGGAAAAACTAAAGATTTTAGCCTAAAGATAGGAAAAAATATTTTAAAAGCTGGAGCTGTTGCCACTGGTGCTGGAGTTTATGGAATTAAAGCTGCTGGAGATTTTGAATCTTTAGGGGCTAGAATGAATACTGTATTTGCTGGAGATAAAGAAAAAGCAGCAGATTATTTTAAATGGGCTAATAATTTTGCTAATGTTACTCCATATAGCAATGAAGAGGTAATTGATGCAGCAGTAAAATTGAAATCATATGGTTATGATCCTAAGAGAATGATGACTATGTTAGGAGATTGGGCAGCTGCTTATGGTAAACCTTTAGATCAAGCAGTAGAAGCTTTTGCAGATGCAGGACAAGGTGAGTATGAGAGATTAAAAGAGTTAGGTATTAATAAGAATAAAGTTTTGGAATATGCTAAAAAACATGGTGACGAAATTAAAGTTTCAGGTGAAAAAATATTAGACGAACAGAAATTCATGGATACCTTACAAAAAATGATTATTGAAAGTAGTAAGGACGGAATGAAAAATCTAGCTAATACTTTGACTGGTATGTTCTCTACGACAGCAGGACTTTTAAAATTTAATATAGCTAAACTATTTGGATATGACTTTGATAAAAATCAAGTTAGAGTTGGTTCTATGCTTGATTGGGTAAAACAAAAATTTGATAAATTTAATACTTGGGCACAATCAAAAGAGGGACAAGCTACTATTGATAAATGGGCAGATGCTTTTGATAAAGCTTTACCACAAATAATAGAAGTAGCTAATATTATAAAAGATAAATTTAAAGAAATTGCTGGGGAAAATTTTATAGAAAAATTAAATAAAACTATAAAAGAGTTTGAACCTTCTAAAATAAATGATTGGCTAGATGAATTGATAGTAAAATTTGATAAACTTACTAAAAAAACTATGAGATATGCAGGATTATATATGGGGATGCAAATAGGTAGCACCTTCGGTATAAAGGGAATAGTTGCAGGTGGATTACTTGGTTATTTTTCTCCAGAAGTAGCAGGAGCAATGCAAAAATTAGTAGAAGAAGAAGAGAAAAGAAAAAAACAAAGAGAGGAAGCAAATAAAAATTGGTATGACTGGCAAGAAAAAACTGGAGGATTACCTACTCAAGCAACTTCAACTTATGCTCCAATGCAACAAATTTTAGAAGAACAAAAGATAAAAGAAAATCAAGAATTTCACAAATTTTTATTTCAAGAGATAAAATCTCCTGAACTAAAAACAAACAATATTTTAAATTTTGATAAAGATATAAAAGTTGATGTAAATATTGATTTTAAAGGTTCTCACTTAACTCTTGATAACTATGAGGAAAAGATAAATAAGGCTGTTAAGACTTCATTAGATAGTAGCTTTGATAGTTTAATTAAAAATTTATCAAATGGCTTTGAATTTGGAGGTAGTACAATATGATATTTAAACCTATGCAACCTCATATAAATTTAGTTAATGGTTATATCCCTTTCATCTTTGTTATTCCACCTACTGATATTAAGTTTTCTCAAACTCAAAATCATAAACCAGTTGAGATTATAGACTTAGGGGAAATTTTAAGAGGTGGAATAAGACAGTCTATAAGAGTTAGTTGGAGTGGTTTTTTTCCTGCTGTAAATTCATATTTTTACACACCTCTTTTAAATCCTCTAGGAGCTAAACCTTCAGCAGATTATTTAAGGGATTGTATGCAAAAAAATGTTAAATTTAAACTTATAATTCCTGAGTATTTAGAATATCTAAATTGTAAAATAGAAAGTTTTGAAGTGGAATATAGAGATCACACAGGAGATGCTTATTATAACATATCTCTTGTGGAAGATAGGCAGGGAATGAGTACAACAGTTGATTTGATAACTGGATTAAGGAGTAGATTATGATAACTATAAAAATGGGAGATCAAAGCTATACTGATGTATTTGAAACTGTAGAATGGAGTGGATCAATTAAAACTTCTTGTAGATCTTTAGAAGCTACTTACTTAAAAGATAAAGCTAAATTTGAACTAGGAAAAGAGGTTAAATTCATAGTAGATGACTTAATTGTGTTTATTGGTACTGTATTTTCTATAAAAATGAATACAGAGGAAGAAACTTATACAATGAAAGCTTATGATAATGCAATTAGATTAAATAAGAACTTTTTTATAAGAAACTATTATGAAACTCTACCTAGTCAAATAATAACTGAAATATTAGGAAGTTTAAAGATAGAAGTTGGAGAAATTCCAGTTGATAGAGCTAAATGCACATTTCCTGCATTAGATAGAAGTGCTTATGACATTATACTTACTGCTTATAAAATTCAAGCTATGAAAGATAATAAAGTTTATTCTATTATATCTGAAAATAATAGAATTAGTGTAGTTGAGCAAGGAATATTGATTCCAGATCTAAAATTAATATCAGGAAAGAATATAAGACGGGCAAGTTATGAAGAAGATATTGAAGAAATGATAAATAAAATCATTATTTATAAAACTGAAAATAATACTACCAAGAACATAGGTATCAAATCAAATGAAGATGATATTAAAAAATATGGAATTTTTCAAAGAGTACAAGAGCAGGATCAAAATAATGAAGTTTATCTACAAGTCAATAAAATGTTAAAAGGTGTATTTGAAAGTTCAGATATAGAAGTAGATGGAAATATATATTTGATGAGTGGTTATAGTGTGCCTGTGAAGGTAAATGAGTTATCCCAATTGAATAATAACTTTCTAATTGAAACAGATAGGCATCTTTGGACTTCAAATGATTATGTAACTTATATCAGTTTAGCTTTTGAAAATGAAATGCAGGATATAGATATACCTAAATACCCTACAAGAAAAAAATATAAAAAAGAGGAAACTAAAATGATTAGTACTTTTGATACAACAAAGGCAGGTCAAGATTATGAATAATTCAGATATTTTATTGGAGAGTATAAAAAAATATGTAGACAGTAAAGTTAATATAAAAAAGAGTATTATTTGCACTGTAGCTACTCCACCACCAAATATTACTTTAAATTATGAAAACCAAACTATCCCAACTAAGCAAATCTATGTAGCAAACTATTTACTTCAAAACTACCATAGACAATATAAAATTGATGGTGTTGTAGATAATATTGAGATTAATGTATCTGAGTATAATTTCAATAACTCAACATCTACAGAAGTAGCAAGTAATCATAGTCACCCTATAAAATCTTTAAGTGGAAAAGGGAACTATAAAGGCTCTGGAGTTTATCAAACACATAAAGATTTTTGGTTTACTGATACCCTGCAAGTAGGAAATGAAGTTTTAGTTGAAATAGTCAATAACTCTTATGTAGTGGTAGCTCAGATAGTAAGAATGCCAAGTGGAGCAAAGGAGGGAGCATAATGCTATTAAACTTAATAGAAAAGCAGCAACAGGAACAGCAAGAAAATAGTTTACCTCTCTTTACTGAGATGGCAATAGACTTTAATACAGGGGAAACTATCAGTAAAGATGGGGAGATTGTAAAATTAACTGGGAAAGAAGCTTTAAATGTATGGATATGGAAAGCTCTTAAAACAGAGAGAAATCGGTTTAAGGCATATTCTAGCAGTTTTGGTAGTGATATTCATAAAGAAATTGGTTATGTTTATGATAGAACGGTCAAAGAGCAATTAATCACAAGTGAAATAGTAGATACTTTAATGGTAAATCCTTACATTTTGAGAGTTTACGATTTTGAAATTGATTATTCAGACGAGAACTTAACTTTAAATATAAAGTTTAAAGTTGATAGTATCTATGGAGTAGCAGAGCAGGGGGTGAACAATATTGCAATTTAAAAATGCTTATGAGATTAGAAACTCTATTTTGAATTTTATGACTAATAATTTATCTAAAATAGAGGGTAGTTATAACTTTGATATAGCAAGTGCAGTAGCTCAAGAGATAGAAACTATATATACAGATGTGGGAGATTTAGAAAAAGAACTGTTCCCTTGGAGTTGTACCAAAGAGCCTTATTTAACTTATCATTTGATGTGTTATGGTTTGACTAGACTAGAAGAAACTAAGGCTAAAGGAACTGTAACAATCAAAGGGAAAACTACTGCTTTAATTAGAGAGGGAACAGTAATAGTGTCAAGGCTAGGAGTAAAATATAAAACTTTAATTAATGCTGTTATTGATAGTTCTGAAGAGGTAGATGTTAGTATAGAGGCTGTTGAGGGTGGAGCAAATGGAAACTGTGCTATTGGGGATATTACAAGCTTTGAAATAGAAACAGTTGATATTTATTCAGTAACTAATAAAGAGGCAATAACTGGAGGAGCTGCTATTGAAACTGTGGAATCTGCTAAAGAAAGAATGAAGAAAAAAGCAAGCTTACCATCTCACTCAGGGAATAAAAATAATTATATAGAATGGTTAGGAGAAATAGGAGGAGTAGGAAATATAGCTGTATATGGTCCTAGTGATGATGTTGGAGTTCCTGCTGGGGATGTTCATATATATTTTGCAGACTATAATGGACAAGTACCAAGCTCAGAGCAGATACAACAGGTTAAAGACTATATAAATACTACTAATAAAAGACCTGTGGGGTGTAACTTAGTAGTGAAAGCATTCCAAGCTTTAACAACTAATCTTACATTTGCAGAAGTTATAGTTAAAAAAGGATCTATCACTAAAGAAAAATGGATAGAAGAACTGAAAGCAAATGTCCAGCTAGGATATAATACAAAAGATTTTATATTAGCTAGTACAGTTCCTTATGCCAAAGTAGGTAGCTTAGCATTGAATATAAAAGGAACTGTCCTTTACAATGATTTTAAAATAAACGAGACTACATCAAATATTCCTATAGCCTATAATCAAACTCCAGTGATAGGAAATATAACAGTAACTTCTTTTAAGGAAGTGAGCTAGATGAGCATATATGATATTTCAAAAGTTTCAAGAAACAAATATATAACTGATGATATAAAAGCTTGTGAACAAGAAATAAACTTGTCTCATGAGCTTTTTTTAAATATTAAAAATTGTATTATGAGTCAAACTGATGAAAGCAGGATACAAGAGTGGGAAAAATGGTTTGAATTGGCCAATGAAAATAGTTGGAGTTTACAAGATAGAGTAGATAGATTAATTTATACTTTTAATTCTCGTGGGTTCTTCACTCCTAAATTTTTAAAAGATCAAGCTATGATTTTTACAAATGGAGAAATTGATATTATTGAAGATTTTTCAAACTATCATTTTACAATTCAATTCACAAGCATGATAGGAACTCCACCAAACCTCAATAATTTCAAGGAAATGGTATATGTGAATAAACCTGCTCATCTAACTTGTGATATCAAGCTTAGATACAGAACTTGGGGAGAGTTAAAACCTTTTATTTGGGGAACATTAGCTCAATACACGTGGGCAGAAGTAAGAAGTAGAGCTGAAATAAAGGAGGTATAGATGGCAATATTAACAAAGTTTTTACAACTTTTAAAACCTGAACGGAACGATTACGTAGATGTTGAAAAGCATTTATCAGAAAACTATGACAAAATTGATACAAAAATGGAAGAGTTAAGCAACTCTAATGATGAAAAATTAAATAAAGGAGCTGTTTCATCAGAGTATGACACAGCAAAGAAGATAGAGGATAAGATAAAAGGAATTAATGAGAAATTTAAAAATTTCTGTCCAATTAGAATTGGAGATATTCTTTTTACATCTCTAACTACAAACCCTGCAACAAGCTATTTAGGGACAACTTGGGAGCTATTACCTAATGACTTATTTATAAAAACTGGTGAAACTCCTTTACAACAAGCAGGATCTAACTCAATTAAACTATCTAAAGCTAATCTCCCTGCTGAAAAACTTCAAATTGATACTTTCAGTCTTGGAAGAGGAACTCAGGAAATCACTGGTAGTTTTGTATCAGATGGTTGGTTACTGGAAACCGATCCTGAATTTATTAAAGGAGCATTTTATAAAGATAAAAATGCTTCAACTCATGAGAGAATGAGCGGTGAGCAGTCAGGTAAAGGACTTTTAAAATTTTCTGCTTCAAAAGCTTGGACTGGAGTATCAACTCCTGCTAGTCCTTATACTGAAAATTTAGGAGAAGGAACTCCTTTAACTATTAATCCAACTCACATTACATTGAAAGCTTGGAAAAGGCTTAGCTAGTTCTCAACCACATGTGTGTGGTGTAGTAAGCAGGAGTTATATCTAATGCCTGTCCATTTCCTAATGCTATAGTTTTAGACATGCTTCCACCAGTTTGTTTACTAGCTCCTTCGCCTGATGTTCCTAAAAGGAATCTGCCTTCAATCTTGCTCCAGGTTGTTCCCAAATACACGCTTGAGGGGTTAGTAGAATTAGTTGTAACATATATGTCCCCAACTTTGAAAGGACAGAAATTTTTAAATTACTAACAATTTTATTTTTAAAAAGAAAGGAGAAAAAATGTATTTTTATTTAGATAAAGATTTAGCAAAACAAGGTATAGCTAAATGTATAGCTGTATCTGAAACTTTAATTGATAATCAAGAATTAGAAGAAAGAAAATTATGCTTCAATGTTAAAGAAATCTTAATATTTGAGGGGAATGATATACCTCGTAAATTTAAATTTAATGAGAATTTAGATAATATTGAAGAATTTATTGAAGTTGAAGAACAATCTGCTTTATTTGCAGAAGATAAAACTTTACAAACAGAAAGTGAGAGTGACTTTGATGAGAGCATAAGTATTGATATTAATAAGCAATATTTCTATATAGATAAAGAATATGCTGATCAAAACTTTCAATCACAAATAATTGCAGTATTTCAAAAACCTTTAAAAAATCCTGCAAAATATTTTAATAAAGAGGTTTATTGCCATATTGGAAAGGATATTCCTTTTTACATCACAATTGAAAAAGATAAAATAAGAGAAGCTACTGAATATGAAAAGTATCAAAGAAAACAGAGAGTATTAGAAGAAAATGAGTATATTTCTAATAATCAAATACTAACTTATGATACTACATTTGAATATATAGATCATCAAGGAATTAAACAAACTAAAACAAGAAAGCAACTTGTAGATGAAAAGATTATTACTTTAGAAAGCGAGAAAGAAAAAGCAAGGGCTGAAAGAGAAAAAGGCTTACAAGCTCTTGATTTATATGATAAAGCAGTTCTTAGAGGAGACATAGTAGAAACTTCTGAAGGGAAAATCTCAAGGGATAATTATAGAACTGCATGGCTAGAACTACCTAATAATTATGTTGACGTGATGATTCCGATAGAAACATTATATCCAGTCGCTCCAGCTGCTATAAAATATTTTGCATAGAAAGAATCTTCCTGTATAGTTGTAATATTGTAAATATCAATTATACAGGAGGCTTTAAATGAAAATATCAGAAAAAAATCAACTAATTTATCAAATGTACTTAGATAGTAAAATAGCTGTAAATTCATCAACTAAGGAAACAACTTACAGAACTTATAAAAATAGTATGAATAATTTCATGGAGTATTTGCATAAAAATGAAGGGAACAGATATCTATTATCAGATGATACTCTTAAAAAAATAATAGAAATATTAGAGAGATATATTATCTATTGTAGAGGACTTGGGAACAATAACAGAACTATAAATGGAAAAATAACAGCTATTTCATCATTTTATAAATGGGCTGTAAGAAGGGATTTAATAAAGCATCATCCTTTCAGGGATAAACTGGATAGATTAAAGGTGACAGAACAAGATAAAAGAAGAGAAAGTTTTTTTCTTACTTGGAAGCAAATATTTACAGTTTCATTACTGATGGAACTAGATCCTAAGAAATTTGATACAAAATCTAGGCTATTATGGGAGTTATTTTTAGATAGTGGATTTAGAATAAGTGCAGTTCATAGCTTAAAAGTTTCTCAATTAGATCTTGAAAACAATATGTTTAGAGGAGTAACTGAGAAGATGGGTAAAGTTAGAGATCTATTCTTTTTCTCAACTACTAAAAAATTAATTTTACAACTTTTAGAGGAGAGAAAAGCTAAAGGAATAGAATTAGATTATTTATTCACAGTCAGATATAATAGAGAATTTGCTCAAATGAGTCAAACTGCTATTAGAAGAAGAGTAAGAAAAATGGGAGCTTTAATAGGTATTCCACAACTATATCCACACTCACTAAGAAAAACAGCTATTAATCAGATAAATAATTTATCTGACACTAAAACTGCTAGTGAATTTGCAGGTCATAGCTCTACAAAAGTGACAGAGGAACATTATATACAACATAAATCATCTATTGATCAGCAAAATCGTATATTTCTAATGAGAAAGAATGCAGGTTTAATGTAATAAATTTAAAAATTTCTGTCCAATTAGAATTGGAGATATTCTTTTTACATCTCTAACTACAAACCCTGCAACAAGCTATTTAGGGACAACTTGGGAGCTATTACCTAATGACTTATTTATAAAAACTGGTGAAACTCCTTTACAACAAGCAGGATCTAACTCAATTAAACTATCTAAAGCTAATCTCCCTGCTGAAAAACTTCAAATTGATACTTTCAGTCTTGGAAGAGGAACTCAGGAAATCACTGGTAGTTTTGTATCAGATGGTTGGTTACTGGAAACCGATCCTGAATTTATTAAAGGAGCATTTTATAAAGATAAAAATGCTTCAACTCATGAGAGAATGAGCGGTGAGCAGTCAGGTAAAGGACTTTTAAAATTTTCTGCTTCAAAAGCTTGGACTGGAGTATCAACTCCTGCTAGTCCTTATACTGAAAATTTAGGAGAAGGAACTCCTTTAACTATTAATCCAACTCACATTACATTGAAAGCTTGGAAAAGGCTTAGCTAGTTCTCAACCACATGTGTGTGGTGTAGTAAGCAGGAGTTATATCTAATGCCTGTCCATTTCCTAATGCTATAGTTTTAGACATGCTTCCACCAGTTTGTTTACTAGCTCCTTCGCCTGATGTTCCTAAAAGGAATCTGCCTTCAATCTTGCTCCAGGTTGTTCCCAAATACACGCTTGAGGGGTTAGTAGAATTAGTTGTAACATATATGTCCCCAACTTTGAAAGGACAGAAATTTTTAAATTGCTGATATTATTATAAAAAAAGTAATATCTACAGTCAAATGTTTTAAAAGTTCCATATAATCAAAATTACGAGGTTTAAAAATAATTTTTAGGAGGTTGAATATTATGAATAAAGCTAGTAAAAGAACTAAAGACAATTTAAAAGATGTAAATGCAAAATTAGCGATGTTAGTAGGGTATACTTTAGGAATATCAAAGGTGGACTTTTGGGTAAATGAAGGTTTAAGATCAACTGAAACTCAACAAAAATATTTTAAAGAAGGATCAACAAAATGTGATGGAATAAAGAATAAATCAAAACATCAACTTGGTAGAGCAATAGATGTGTATTATGTAGGTTGGAAAAAGGGGGCAGAAGACCAGCAAAAATGGAAGGAGCTAATTGATGCTTTTAGATTAGCAGGAAAGCAATTAGGAATAAAACTTGAATTTGGATATGATTGGGGCTGGGATAAACCTCATATTGAATTAGCTAAAGGTGAGTGATTTAATGAATGTAGTTATAAAATTTCTCAAATATTTCATTTGTAAGTGGTTCGGAACTATAGCTATTGAAAAAATAGTTATTATACTATTAAGAGAGCTAGTTAAGAGAACTGATAGTAAAGTTGATGATGAGATCTTTAAAGCAATATTTGAAAAGACATCTGAGGAGGTACAATGAACTTAATAGAAATAATAACAGTCTTAATAACTGTTATAGGTGGAATGATTACATCTTTTATTGCTTATCATAGATATATGATAACATTACTGGATAAAAAGATGGATAAAGATGACTGTAAAATTCAACAAGAGTTGTTAGCAGAGAAAAGAAATAATCTTGAGCTGCTGATCACAGAGAGAACTAAAACAATTTTTGAGCAACAAAAGGCAATGAGGGAAGATATTAGAATAATAAAGGAATATATAACTGATAAATAAAATAACAGGGTTTTATATAAAGTTAAAAAAATAAAAAAATTACAAAAAAAATAGTAAAAAAAATGGTATAATGTAATTGCTTTTTAGATGATCATATGTTATTAATAAAACTTAGATGGATTTACTATAAGTTTAGTGTAAGAACATTTTGTTAAAAAAACATTGATTTTAAGAGTGTTAAAAAATGTAAAGTTATTATATATATAAATATTTATAATAGATGAAAGGAACTTTAATGGAGATAAAGGAAAAAATATCTTTTGAAGCTAGAGAAATAATAAAAAATGAGATAGAACACGCTGGGGGAAATGAGGTATTTTTTAGAGGGATACCTGATGAAACAGGAATAGTTAAAGAGGTAGTTGTTCTTGCTAGAGGAAATAAAACTTCAGTTCCTGCTATATTAAAGGCTATGAAAAAGGGAGAGGTTATAATTCACAACCATCCATCAGGTTTTTTATACCCTTCAGATGCTGATGTAGAGATTGCTTCTATCTACTCCAATAGAATGGCTGGAGCATCATATATAGTCAATAACAGTGTAACAGATATATATGTGATAGTTGAACTATTTAGAGATGACAATGTAAAAATTGATATAACTCCATATTTTGAAAAAACTGGGCTTTTATCACAGGTTTTCCAAGGTTTTGAGTATAGAGATGAGCAACTGCATATGGCTAAACATATAGAAAAAGGATTAAACAGTGAAACCAAAGTTATTGTTGAAGCTGGAACAGGGACAGGAAAAACTTTAGCATATTTGATACCAAGTATAGAATGGGCTATAAAAAATAAAAAAAGAGTTGTTATATCTACAAATACAATTAATTTGCAAGAGCAACTTTTAAACAAAGATATTCCCATAGCTAAGAAAGTTATACAGGGAGATTTTAGATATATCCTTGTAAAAGGTAGAGGGAACTATCTTTGTAATAGAAAATACTCAAATGTTTCAATGGGAGAAAATATAAATGCTCAAGAGTTTAATGATCTTCAGAAGATACAGTTTAAAGAGATAATAAAATGGGGGCAAAAAACTGAAAAAGGTGATAGAGCTGAACTTCCTTTTGAGGTAGATACAAGTGTTTGGGAACTTTTCCAAAGTGAAACAGACATTTGTGCAGGAAATAAATGTCCATATAAAGGGGAGTGTTTCTTTCTAAAATCTAGGGAAGAGAAGAAAAATGCAGATATTTTAATAACTAATCATCATATGTATTTTTCAGATCTAGCTATTAGAAAGGAGATAGGTTTTAATACTGAATATTCAATTCTTCCAGAATATGGAATGGTGGTTTTTGATGAGGCTCACAATGTGGAAAAGGTAGCTAGAGATTATTTTTCATATGAGGCATCAAAATATAGTTTTACAAAAACTATGAACCAAATATTTGCAGTTGAAGGAAAGAAAAAAAATACAGGTAGTCTTGAGATTATTCAGAAATACATAAAAAATCATGGAATAGATCACAGAGGCATTTTAGAAAAAGAGATTGAAGAGATAAAATTAAAACATAAAAATCTTTATTTAGCTGGAAGAGAGTATTTTAATCATATAATAGAGGTATTCTCAAATGGACAGATGGGAACATTCACTTTTAGAGCTAAAAAAGATGAGATGGATAATTCACCTTTCTTAAGCTCTCTTATTGATTTTAGAGAGAGATTTAATAGTGAATATAACTCATATAGCAGAAAAGTGAGGGAGTTTATAAAAGAGATCAGAGATGAAGAGGATGAAAATGGAAATATCAACGATTTTATAAAATATGTTGATAGATTGGATAACTTCTTTAATAACTTTAGATTTATCAATGATTTTGATGATGAAGAGTTTATCTATTGGATAGAGGTAAATAGTAGAAAGAGTAACTCAAAATTAGTGGCAACACCTTTAAAGATAGATAGTGAACTTCAAAAAACTCTATATCTAAATCTGAAACAAATAGTATTTACCTCTGCAACAATAGCAATTGGAAATGATTTTAAATATTTTAAAGAATCTATTGGACTTGAGGAAGATACTTTAGATAAGGTTATTCATTCACCATTTAATTATGATAAGCAGATGAAAGTATACATTCCATCAGATATTCCAGATCCTTCAGATAAAACTTTTACTGAGGAGATAGCAGAGTTTTTAAAGGCTATGTTGATAAAATCTAAGGGGAAAACTTTTGTTCTCTTTACCTCATATTCAACTTTAAATTATATGTATTTTATGTTGAGAGATGAGTTAGAAGCTAATGGAATAGAGCTGTTTATTCATGGTAAAGCTCCTAGAACTCAACTTGTAGATATGTATGTAAAAGGGAGAAACCCTGTACTTTTTGGAACAGACTCTTTCTGGGAAGGAGTAGATATAAAAGGAAGACAATTGAGTTCGGTAATTATTGTTAAGATTCCTTTTAAAGTACCTAGTGACCCTGTAACAGAGGCTATTATAGAGCATATTACTGCTCAAGGGAAAAACTCTTTTATTGAGTATCAAGTCCCAGAAGCTGTAATTAAATTTAAGCAGGGGATAGGAAGATTAATAAGAAGTAAAAGTGACAGTGGAACAATAACTATCTTAGATAATAGAATAATAAAGAAAAAATATGGTAGATATTTTATAGAGTCCATACCTACAAAAAATATAAATGTAATGGGAAAAACAGATATATTAAAGGATATAGCAATGAATAGCAAAGGTGAGAACAATGAAAAAATTTAGCTTATTTGGACTTAAATTTATGTTTGAAGTAAAGAGGAGTAGTAAAAATGATGTGGAACTTTACTCTACCTCTTATGCTTTAAGAGAGAAGATAATATACTTAATATTAATAATGTTTATTATAGCATTTAGCTCAAAAATTGGATTACTTTCTAAAAATAATAATTATAGTGTAGGAGATGTGGTAATATCTGATATCTATGCACCTAAAACAATAGTTTTTAATGATAAAAGTGCTAAGGAAAAAATAATAGAAAATATGATTGCTCAATCTGGAAAGGAGTATATCTACTCAGCAGATGCAGGAAGAATATATTTAGAAACCTTTGATGAGTTTTTTGATGATATCTATGCACTAAAAAATAATAAAGATAGCAATGTAGATTTTAAAAATTTAGAAAAGGACACTGGTAGAAGAATACCAGATACAATGGTAAAAGGTTTGCTATCACTAAAAGTTCCAGAGATTATGAAACTTCAAAAAGAGACAAGAAAATTCTTAGAAAATCTATATGAAAGTGGTATCATACAGGAAAAAGCAACTATAAAATATAGATCTCCTTTTGATAAGAAAATAGAAAAGCTCTCAAATCTTCAAAGACAAGTAGTAGAAACTTTTGCTGCTCCTAACTATATATATGATGAGGATAAGACAAAGAAAGCTATTGAAGAGAAAGTTTCTCAAATTAATGATCAATATATAGAGATTAAAGCAGGAACTTTAGTTGCTAAAAAAGGTGAGATTTTAAATGAGAGAAGAATAAAGATTCTTGAATCTTGTGGAGTGTACTCATATAAGAAAAGTTTAGGAATAATGATGGCAAATTTAACATATCTATTTATTATTTCCACTCTGTTCTATCAAATTATATTTAATAGATATAAAAAAGATATTTTAAGAAAAAGCACATATAGAAGTACTGTTTTGATAATTATAGCTTTCTTCTTAACATTTAGATTTATAAATAATGATTTGATTTACTTAATGCCAGCAGATACAGCACTATTTTTATTGGTACTCTTAACTAATACAAAATATGGTTTGATGATGATCTCATTTATGTTGTTCTTCCTATTGCCTATAATAGATTATGATCTGATATTCTTAGTTATGAATATTGCATCTATGACTTTTGGTGCTTACTTAATTAAAAAAGTAAATACAAGGGCGGCACTAATAGCAGTAGGAATTCAAATGGCTGTATTAAAAGTAGCAACTTTTGGATTGCTAAGTTTCTTCTCAGAAGTAGAAACTTTTGGAGCTGCATTGAAATCTGGAGAGATAATAGTATCTGGACTTGTTTCTGGAATGATTGCAATTGCTCTTCTTCCATATTTTGAAAAGACATTTAATATTTTAACTCTTTTCAAACTTTTAGAATTAGGAGATCTTTCACATCCATTGTTAAAGAAACTATCTATGGAAGCACCAGGAACTTTCCACCACTCAATGATGGTAGCTACACTTTCTGAAAATGCAGCAGCAGCAGTGGGAGCTAATGCAGTATTTGCAAGGGTTGCATCATACTATCATGATATAGGAAAATGTAAAAGACCTCAATTCTATGTGGAGAATCAACAGAATGGAGAAAATCCTCACAATAGAGTTTCACCATTTATGAGTAATCTTATAATCACATCTCACACTAAAGATGGTGCAGAGATGGCAAAACAATATCAGATACCAAGAGAGATAAGAAATATAATGTATGAACATCAGGGAACAACATTCCTAGCTTATTTCTATAACAAAGCAAAGGCTTTAGATCCAACAGTTACAAAAGAGGAGTTTAGATATAGTGGACCTAAGCCAAGAAGTAAAGAGTCTGCTATTATAATGCTTGCTGACTCTATTGAAGCAGCAGTAAGATCTCTAGATGAGAAAACACCTAGAGCTATTGAGGAGATGTTGAGAAAGATTATCAATAGTAAAATTGAAGATAATCAACTGTCAGAAGCTGATTTGACATTTAAAGAGATAGAGATAATAATTCATACTTTTGTTAAATCATTGATCAGTATACACCATGTAAGAATAAAATACCCAGGACAAAAATAACAAAGAGGAGAAAAGGAGAATAAAATGGAATTAGTAATGGATATGTCTTTAGAGATAGAAGGATATGATGAACTTGTAAAAGAGGATGAGATAAGAGATTATGTAAAGAAAGCTCTTGAGAGTGAGTTTGAAAGTGATAGACCTGTGTATCTATCGCTTCTATTTACAGGAAATGATGAGATTCAAGTTATAAATAGGGATTACAGAGGAAAGGATCAACCTACTGATGTTATCTCATTTGCTTACCATGAAACAGAGGATTTTGATATTGGACCTTATGATACTTTAGGAGATATTGTAATATCTATGGAAAGAGTTGAGGAACAAGCTGCTGAATATAATCACTCTGTAAAAAGAGAGCTATACTATGTTTTAACTCATGGACTTCTTCATCTATTGGGATATGATCACATAGAAGAGGAAGATAGAAAAGAGATGAGAATTAGAGAGGAAGAGATACTAGGACAATTCGGCTACACAAGAGAGATGTGATGCTATGAAAAAAAATTGGAAAGAAAAGGGAGTTACTGAGAGTTTTAATGTAGCTTTTGAAGGGTTATTTGATACAATTAGAACAGAAAGACATATGAAGTTTCACTGCTTTTGTACAATAATAGTTCTGATTCTTTCACTATTTTTAGATTTAGCAAAGGCAGAAGCTTTAGCACTTATTATAAGTGTGACATTGATGTGGGTTACAGAGATGTTTAATACTGCAATAGAAAGCTGTGTTGACTTAGTCACAGAGGAGTATCATCCATTGGCTAAAAGAGCAAAGGATATAGCAGCAGGGGCTGTTCTTGTTACCTCTATGAATGCTCTTTTAGTAGGGTATATAGTTTTTGAAAAAAAGATACCTGTATATTTAAAAGATGTACTTAAAGTCTTTAAAGACTCTTTTCAACATACAACAGTATTAGTTTTTGTGATAGTTATTATGCTTGTGATAATTATCAAATCATTCTTTGATAAGGGTACTCCATTGAGAGGTGGAATGCCTAGTGGTCACAGTGCTTTAGCTAGTTCAATATTTACAATAATAACTTATTTAACTCATAATCCTAAGATATTTTTCCTAACTTTAATTTTAGTAGTTCTTGTAATGCACTCTAGAATTGAAGGAAAAATTCATACCCTATTTGAAACAGTAATGGGGGGATTATTAGGTTGGGGAATCACTTATCTTATTTTATCAATTATTAATATGTAGGAGATATGAAAATATGCATACAGCAAAAGAGTATATTATGCTTAGTATTCTGTCATACTGCAATTTTAACCAAACTGAACATGGAAAAACTATCTTTGAAATTTTTAAAGAGGATGTGGAAAAGAAAATATTTAATGGAACATTTATTATTCTTAACCCTAAATATGATCAATTCTTTTTAAAATATTTTGAAGATGTAATGAAAGAATGGAAAGTTTTTTACACAGATAACAGAACAGCTCAAAATCCAAACTCAACAAATACAGGTTTTTATTCAGTTGCCTTTGAGAAAAAAGGCAACTTTGTTTTAGCTTTTAGAGGAAGTGAAAAATATCCTCTTGAAGATGCTTATAAAGATTTTATTGAAACAGATTTAGCTATTGGTTTAGGAAAGATACCTGAACAATTTCATGAAGGTGTAGAGGTTTACACCAAACTTGTGAAAGATTTTAAAATTCCTCTTGAGAAAATATCTCTAACTGGACACTCTTTAGGTGGGGGAATTGCTCAATATGTAGTTTTAATGGCTGATAAAAAATTAAAGTACATTCCAAAAACTTATCTTTGGAACTCTGTTGGAATAAATAGAGATGGTATAGTAAATGTTTTAGAATATATAAATTTAGAGAAAATTCTAGTACAAAATACAGATTTAACTAAGGAAGAAAGAAAAGTATTTAAAGAGTTTCAACGTCCATATTTAGAATTTTTATTAAAAGAGCTAAAAAAGATAAAAGCTATAAAGGATGAAACTACAATTTTAGCTAATAGATATGATTCTATCTACTTCAATATTGATGAAACCTTTATAAAAACTCTTTTAAAGACAACTAATTTAGAAAAATGTCTAATGAAACTACCTTTAGCTAGAAGAAGAGATCTATTATTAAAGAAAAATTTCTTTGATGCAATATTTCAGTTAGACAATATGGGAGAGCTTTTAGAAAAAGCTTCAAAATTTATTAAAAGGGTAAAAGATAATAGTAGTTATGAGGATAAAGTTTTTAACTTTGGACACTCTAAAGATCTTACAAATTCTTTGTTTAAACATATAGGGGCATCATATTTAGTAGATAATGATTTTCATAAAAGAACTTTAGGAAAATATAATTTCTTAAATAATCTTCTACTATTGACAAAATCTATTCAAGATCATCATTTTGAAGATGTATTCTTGCCATTTTTAGAGGATGAGGGGAATAATAGTGGAAATTTTACTTCTCAATTAAGTCTAAATTTTATAGCCAGTGCAATTAGAAAACTTATAACTAATGAGTATTGTTTAGAGAAGAATTTTTTAGCCTCTTATTATAGCTTATGTAAAGTGGATGAGGAAAATTTTGAAAAGTTAAAAAATCAATTACTTCAAGGCTTAGATAGTACTGGGGCTGAACTTCCATATAAAAAACATATAATTCATCAGATTAAAAAGATGGAGCTAGAAGAGTTTAGCACTCTTTGGGAGAAGATAAAGGTAAAACTTCCAAGCCCATATAAGTTACAGGATATATTTGATGTATTTATTTTTGAGCCTTATTAGAATAATTTTTAATTACTAGATAAGTTAAAAAAGTGCTTATAACATTTTTGATTCAAGTTAATCATCTTGTTATAAGCACTTTCTTTATAGAAAAAAGATTTAAAAATTATTATTAAATTATAACTCTTTTAATACTTCTTCTAATTTAGGCATTGCTGGAATCGCCCCTCTTTTTTCTACACAAAGCCCAGCTACAATGTTTGCAAAAGTTAAAAATTCGACTCCATCTTCCTTTGTAAACTCAGATATTTTTTTATTTGATTTTAAAATTTTATATAAAATAGCTCCCCAGAAAGAGTCTCCAGCTCCTGTTGTATCTATAACTTTTCTCTCTTTTCCTTTTAATTGTATCTCAAAGTCTTTAGTTTTCATTAGAGCCCCCTCAGCTCCTAAAGTTATAAACACACATGAAACCCCTTGATTTAATAGAAACTCTCCAGCTTTTGAAGAATCTTTTATCCCAGTTAGAAGTTCTGTTTCCTCGTCAGAGATTTTCATGATATCTACATATTTTATAACAGAACGCATTTTTTCTATAGCTTCCTCTTTAGAATTCCAAAGTAAAGCTCTATAATTTGGATCATAAGAGATAAGAAGATTATTTTTCTTAGCTTCTGAAATTGCAAAAAGAGTTGCTCCTCTTGAAGGCTCATCTGTTAAAGACAGAGAACCAAAATGAAATATACTACTATTTTTTATAATTTCACAATTAACTTCACTCTCTTTAAGTTGAGTATCTGCTCCAGGCTTTCTAGCAAAAGCAAACTCTCTTTCTCCATTTTTTAAACTTACAAAAGCTAAAGTTGTAAAGAAATTCTTATCTAATATAACTCCTTCAGTATTAACTTTATACTTTTCTAAAGTTTCTCTTAAAAAATGCCCATGTGTATCATCTCCAACTTTACCTATAAAAGCTGTGTTAACTCCAAGATTTTCAAGAGCTACAAGAACATTTGCTGGTGCTCCTCCTGGATTTTGCTCAAATAAAGCCATTCCATTTTCAGAAGTTCCATAAGTTGTAAAATCGATTAAAATTTCTCCAAGAGCTGTTACTCCATACTTCATATTTTTCTCCAGTTAAATTTCATAAAATTCTATACTAGAAATACTAGCATTTTGGCTGTCTAAAATAATTTCTTCTCCTTCAGAAAAAATATTAGCTGTAAATACCTCTTCACCATCATTTAAAAATATTTCAATACAAGAATTGTCAGAAAAAATATGAATTTTAGAAAGAGTAGTCAATATACACTTTCTTACACCTTTAAGATTTTCTCCTGAGTTTTCTCTATTTAAAGTAAATATTTTATTTAAGTAATCATATTCAAGAAGAGTTCTATTATCTCTATTGCTTTTTATCTCTATAGAAAAATCTTTATTTAAATTTTCAAAATTAATAATCAATTCATAAGTTTTTCCTGAGATACTACAATCTTTTAAATTAACTTTTTCTTTCACAAAGAAATTATTTAAAATTATACTTTTTTTTCTTAAAAACTTCAAGTTTTCATGTGGTTGTTGAAATATCTTATTATCCTTTAAAATAAGTTTTCTAGGAATAGTTAAATTATGAATCCATCCTTCAGCAACACTAGGAAAATCTTTTAATTCTTCAGCTACCCCTACCCAACCAAATAGAATATTATTTCCATTTTTATCTTTAAAAGTTTGAGGTGCATAAAATTCAAATCCTCTATCTAATTCGCAAAAGTTTTTTTCATCTCCATTTATTATATATCCAGATTGAAAAAGGTTATTATATAATATTCCCTTTGCCTCTAAACCTTGAGGACAAAATAGTAGAGCTTTATCTTTGTCAAAGGATATTTCATCTGGACATTCACACATATATCCAAAATCTTCTTTTAAAATTTCTCCTTCAAAATTCCAATTAATAAGGTCTATTGAACTATATTTAATAACTGTTCCAGTTAAATCTAATCTTTGAGCTCCAAGAACTATCCAGTATTTTTTACCATCAAAAGAGATTTTAGGATCTCTAAAATGTCTAGTGTAATTTTTAGGAATATCTTTGTCAAAGATAACAGGTCCAAGTTTTTTAAAATTTATCCCATCTTCAGATACAGCTAAACATTGGTAGCTTTCTCTAACTCCATTGTTTTTAACATTTCCTGTATATATTAAATAAAGTTTTCCATCTTTTTCAATGCTACTTCCAGAATAACATCCATCTTTATCAAACCAATCAGTAGGAGAAAGAGCTATTGGAAGCTCTTCCCAATCTACAAGATTCTTGCTTTTTAAATGTGCCCAATGTTTATTTTTATGTTCACAAGATGTTGGATTATATTGATAAAAAACATGGTATTCCTCTTTATAAAATATAAGACCATTTGGATCATTTAAAAGTCCTTTTTTAGGACTTATATGAAATTTATTTTCCCACATATTATCCCTTTCTTTTTAATAAAATTTCAGTCATTAAGATTCCAGTTCCCATTGAAATTATAATCATCCCTAGATACATAAGTAAGTTATGCCCTAGATAAGCTGGAATTGCAGGTATAAAAGTTACTCCCATTACAGAAGGAGCAATGTTAAAGATTTTTGCAAAAGCACCACCAACAGCTCCTCCAATCATACCAGATAGGAAAACTCTTGTATTAGTAAGAGTGATTCCAAACAAAAGAGGTTCTGTTATTCCAAAGAAACAAGGAATTATTGAAGAAAATTGTAGAGCTCTTTTTTCTTTATTTTTTTCTTTTAAAACAAAGGCGATTGCAGCTCCAGCTTGTCCAGCCATAGAAGCAGTTAATAGAGCATTTAAAGGGTTGATTCCTTCAGTTGAAAGGTAACTTGTTTCTACTATCATTAAAGAGTGATGAAGTCCTGTAACAGTTAAAACTTGTTGACAAGCTCCATATATTGCTCCTCCAAGACCAAAAGGCATATTTAATATGTATTTTATACTATTCATAATAAGGTGTTCAATTGTTGAAAATATAGGACCTAAAATTAAAAATCCTGCTATCATCCCTATAATTATTGTTAAAAAAGGAGTGAAAATTAGATCTACAACAGAAGGCATCCAAGATTTTATCCACTTTTCAACATAGGCTCCAAATATTCCCACAATTAAAGCTGGAATAATTGTTCCCTGAAACCCTTGTATTTCAAATATTCCTAATTGTAAAGGAGCCACATTTCCAGAAGCTACATCCCAAGCATTAGGAATCATAGGAGCTATCAACATAAGTCCAAGTACCATTCCTATAACTGGAGTTCCTCCAAATCTTTTAAAAGTAGACCAAACAACAAGAGCAGGTAAAAATATAAATACTGTATCTGTAACAACTTGGCTTAATATTAAAACTTCAGGAGATAACTCAACTCCTAATTGTAAAATAAAACCTCTAATTCCCATAAATAAACCTGTTGCTACTAAAACAGAAATTAAAGGAATAAATACATCAGCTAGAGATCTCAATGCTTTCTGATAGATATTTAGATTTGAATAAGCCTCCTCTTTTATTCCAGAAGTTTTTATTTCCCCATCTTTATTTAAAATATCAAAAACTTTATTTACTTTTCCAGTTCCAATAATTATTTGATGTTGACCTGATTGAAAGAAATACCCACCTATTCCTTTAATGTTTTTTATCTCTTCACTATTTACCTTTGAATCATCATTAACTACAATTCTAAGCCTTGTTGCACAATGCTCCATTACCTTTATATTTGATTTTCCTCCAACATTTTTTAAAATCAATTCAGCTACTAAGTTATAATCCATATTCTCATTAGTATAGTAAAACTATACACCCTCCTTTTTTCAAAATTTTTGTATAAAATATATACTTTTTTTTTATCTACAAGTGGAACCGTTCCCATATGTTCAATATACAATATTTAATATAAAAAATCAAGTTCTTTTTGCAAAATAAAATTAGTTAAAAAATTTTTTATGTTGTATAATAGGAAAAAAAGAATATTATAAAAAAGGAGTTTTACTATAATAGAGAGATGAAAAATAAATTAACAATACTAGAAATTGCAAAATTAGCTAATGTTGGTAAAAGTACAGTATCAAGATTTTTAAATGGTGGATATGTCAGTAGTGAAAATGCAGAAAAAATAGATAAAATTATTCAAGAATATAACTACAAACCTAATGTTTTTGCCAGAGGGATAAAAGCAAAAAATAATAGTTTTATAGGAATTGTTGTTCCTTGTCTTGATTCTTTTATAACTTCTCATATTTTAATGCAACTTGATAGCAATTTAAGAAAAAATGGATATGTACCATTGATTATGAATACAGATCATAATATTAATTTAGAACTTGAAAGTTTTGAAAATTTAATGAGACTTAGAGTAGAGGGAATTATATTTTTCTCAACAATAATTACTGAAAAACATAGAGAGTTTTTCAATAAAACAACAATACCTCTTCTTGTTATTGGACAACAGTATCAAGGAGTAACTTATATAACTAATGATGATTTTTTAGCAGGGAAAAAAATAGGGGAATATGTAGGAAAGTTAGGACATCAGTCTGTGGTATATTTAGGAGTTTCAGAAGAGGATAAAGCTGTTGGGGTTATAAGAAAAAATGGAGTTATAGAAGGGTTAAAAAACTATGATTGTAAAAAAATAGAGTGTTTGGAAACAGATTTTTCAATGGAAAAATCAGAAGAGGTTTTAGAAAAATATCTAATAAAAAATAGACCTACTTGTGTAATTTGTGCAACTGACAATATAGCTTTTGGAGCAATAAATGCAATTAAGAAAGCTAACCTTTCAATACCTGAAGATATTTCAGTTTGTGGTTTTGGGGGATATAAAATATCTGAACTATTAACACCTTCACTTACTACTATTCGATTTAATTATCAAAAAATTGGAGATTTAGCAACAAATATGATAATAAAACTTATTAATCAAGATGGGTATTTTGAAGAAAAGCTTGTTGATTTTGAATTTATTGAGGGAAAAAGTGTAAAAAAATTAAGTATATGATATAGTTAGAAAATTTATTTTCTAGTTATTTTAATTTTATAAATTTGGGGGAATTATCTATGCAACAAATGTTATGGAAGCAGGAGAAGTTTCTGAAACACCACTTATAGATACTGCTTATAAGATGGGAGCTTCTATATAGAATTTTTTATAATTTAATGAGGATTGATTTCTGTATTTTATAGAAGTTGATCCTTTTATTTTTTATTAAATACTAACTACTCAACTATTACCTATAAATATTATAAAAATTGAACTTTGAACTAGATAATCTTTTGTAGACTTTACACAGTTGAGTAGATACATTAAATAATAATCATAAAAAAACTACACCCTCCATCTTTTAAAATGAAAGGTGTAGTATAAATTTATTTATTAGTCTGGATTTACAACATACTCTGTAAGTTCATTTACAAACTTAAGTGTTTTATCGTTTTTATCATTAACTGGGTTAAACTCTACTATATCAACAGATGTGATTGAGTAGTTTTTAAATAGATATTTAAATGTTTGGAATATCTCATCAGTAGTGAATCCGTTTCTTACTGGAGTACTTACTCCTGGTGCTAATTCAGGGTTAACTGAATCAACGTCAAAACTGATGTGAAGGTTATCTATTTGTAAGTATTCTCTTATCTCTTCAAGGATATTATCAAGTCCTTTTTGAAGTACTTCATCGTGATAGATTACTTTTACTCCAAGTTGATCAATAATCTCTCTCTCTTTAAAGTCAAGATCTCTTGCACCTAGTATAACAACATTTTTACTATCTATTTTAGCCCCTTCATAGAAACAGTTTACAAGATCTCTGTCCCCTGCTCCTTGTAATAGTGCTAGAGGCATTCCATGGATATTTCCTGTAATAGTTGACTCATCAGTGTTCATATCTCCATGAGCATCTATCCAGATAACTCCAATCTCTTTTTCAAGTGAAACTCCTGAGATACTTCCTAGAGCAATTGAGTGGTCTCCACCAATAACTATAGGTCTATATCCATCTCTTACAGCTTCATTTACTGCAGTTGCAAGTTTTTCACAAGTGTTAAGAATTGTATTCTTGTATTTTAAGTTCCATTCATTGAAGTTTTCTTTTTGTTTTTCAACTTCAATAATTTCCATCTCATCAAATGTATCTGGGAATGCTTCACATAATGTATCTGGTCCAAACTCGATTCCAGCTTTGTTTGCTCCTAAGTTCATAGGCACACCAAACATCATGCTCTTCATCTTTTCTGTATATAGGTAGATAGCATCTTCCTCTTCAATTACATTGATATTGATTAATTCAGGATCTGCCATACCTTGAATATGAAGTTGAGCTTCTTTTAAATCTTCTATATACTCTATAATCTCTTCAGTAATTCTCTCTCCTGGAGTGATAATAGGGATTCCAGGTGGATAAGCCATTATCATCTCTCCACAGATCTTACCAGCACTTTCTTTAAATGGAATAGTGTTCTTTTCACTGTAGAATGCTTCCCTTGGAATTAGAACTTGTTCAGGGATTCCTGGCATTCTAATTATATTTCTCTTAATTTTATTTCCTTTTCCATAGTATCTATTGCTAATATCTTTAAGAGCTGCAATAAATTTATCTATACTTTCATCAGTATCTCCTATTGTAATAAGTCCTAGAACATTATAGAAGTCTGAAAGTTCCATTTGAATATTGTAATCATCTACAAGTAGAGTTTCTAACTCTGCCCCTGTAAGTCCTAACTCTTTAGCTGTAACAGTTACTTTTGTAGGGTCAAAAGCAAATACTCCTTCTCTTCCTACAATCTCTTCACCAAAACAAGACATTCCAGGTATTTTATTTACTTCACTTCTAAATCTTTTAGCAAGTTTTATAGCTTTATCTAAAAGAGCTGTTCCTTCAGTTGCTATCTGTCTTCTAGCACAGTCTAATGATGCCATTAAAGGATATGAAGGTGAAGTTGTATGTAATAAACTTAAGATTTGTTGAACTTTATTTACATCAATTCTATCTGAATTTACATGTAAAAGTGACATTTGAGTCATAGCTCCAATGATTTTATGAGTACTTTGAGTACACATATCTGCTCCAGCATCTACTGCTGAAATAGGTAGATCATCATGGAAGTGAAGATGAGGTCCATGAGCTTCATCTACTATTAATGGAATATCATAGCTGTGAACAATATCAGCTATCTTTTTAATATCAGTAGCAACTCCATAGTAAGTTGGGTTGATAATAAGTACAGCCTTAATATCTGGATGTTGTTTTAACATATTTTCAACAGTTTGAGGTCTGACACCATGAGCTATTCCTAACTCCTCATCAATCTCTGGGTTCATATAGATAGGTTCAGATCCACTTAAAATAATTCCTGCTGAAACTGATTTATGAACATTTCTAGGAACAAGAATTTTATCTCCAGCTTTCATTACAGACATAATCATTGCTTGAATTGCCCCTGAAGTTCCGTTTACTGCAAAGAAACTTTTCTTTACACCATAGGCATCTGCTGCCAGTTCTTGTGCTTCCTTTATACAACTTTTTGGTTGGTGTAGTCCATCTACCATTTTAAAAATAGTTACATCCATGGAGAAAGGTCCATTCCCCATAAAATCATAAAATTCTTTATCTACTCCTTTTCCTCTTTTGTGTCCAGGAACATGAAATGGAAGAATATCTCTACCAACATATTCATTTTTTAACACTGAGAATAGTGGAGTTTTACTTTGGTCTAGCTTTGACATCTTACCTCCTTATAGTTAAATTTTTTATTTTATATATTTGTAGCATAATGCTATAATAGATATTATTTAATTTCAATAATTCTTCAAATACGATGTATTGTAAGACTTTTTATAAAATTAGTCAATCATTTTTAATTTTTTTAGGAGAAAAATATGAAAAAAATTTTGATACTTATCTCACAAGGGGTTGAAATTCTTGAGCTATCCCCATTCATTGACATTTTTGGCTGGAATATGGTTGTAGGAAAAAAGAACACTATAACCACTACAACTAGCATACATGATATAATATATTGTACATGGAATTTAAAAATTTTTCCACAACTAAATTTAAAAAAAGAAAATATTGATCTTGAAGAGTATGATGCTTTAGTGATCCCTGGTGGGTTTGGAAAAGCAGGATTCTTCAGTGATATGAAAGATTCTACCTTTAAAAATGTAATTCAACATTTCAATGAAAAAAATAAAATAATTGTAGGAATTTGCACAGGGGTTATCCCTTTAGGTGAGGCTGGAATTTTAAAGGGGAGAAGAGCAACAACTTATCTATTAGATAATGAAAGATATTTTTCACAGTTGGAAAAATATGGAGCTATCCCAATAAGAGAGGAGATTGTAGAGGATGAAAATCTTATTACTTGTTCTGGACCAAAAAATGCTTTAGAAACAGCATTTCTACTTTTAGAAAAATTTAGTGACAAAGAAAATTGTAATATTGTGAAAAAAAATATGTGTTTTTAATATAATTTTTATTTTTTTGTGTTAAAGATAAAAAAAAGGATGAAATTTATATAAATTTATGTTATCCTTATATTAGGTAGTAAAAATATTATATGAGGTGAAATTTATGAAAATTACTGAAAATGCAGTTGTAACACTAGAATTTAAAGTTTATGATAATGATACAAATGAGCTTTTAGAAGATACAAAAGAAGTTGGTCCTTTCTTCTATATTCATGGAATTGGAGCTTTTGTTCCTAAAGTTGAAGAAACTCTTGAAGGAAAAGAAAGAGGATTTAAAACTGTTATGACTCTTACTCCTGAAGAAGGATATGGAGAGTATGATGAAGATCTTATTATGGAAATGAGCAAAGAAGATTTTGCTGATTTCGATGATATCTATGAAGGAATGGAATTTGTTGCTGATATGGAAGATGATGAAACTGGAGAAGAAAGCGAACAAGAGTTTGTTATCACTTCAATAGAAGATGATGTAGTAACTACAAATGGTAACCACCCATTTGCTGGAAGAAATTTAAGATTTGAAGTTGAGGTTACAGGAGTTAGAGAGGCTTCAGAAGTTGAACTTGAACATGGACACCCTCACTTTGAAGGATTTGAAGACTAATAATTTCAGTAAAAAAGGGGAAGAGATTCCCCTTTATATTTGTAATTAAATTTATTTAGGAGGAAAATTTTATGAAAATTGCTTTAGGTGCTGACCACGGAGGATTTGAATTAAAAGAGAAAATAAAAGCACACCTTATTGAAAAAGGATATGAAGTTCTTGATTTAGGAACTCACTCAACTGAATCAGTAGATTACCCAACTTTTGGACACGCTGTTGGACATGCTGTTGTTGATAAAAAAGCTGACTATGGAGTTCTTGTTTGTGGTACTGGTATTGGTATCTCTATTGCTGCAAATAAAGTTCCTGGTGTAAGAGCTGCTCTTTGCACAAACACAACTATGGCTAGACTTACAAGAGAACACAACAATGCTAATATATTAGCTATGGGAGGAAGAATTGTTGGTGACGTTCTTGCTCTTGAAATGGTAGATGTTTTCTTAGCTACTGAATTCCAAGGTGGAAGACACGAAAAAAGAGTAGATGCAATAGAAAATATTTAATTAACTTTTAGGAGATGATTTTTTATGGCTACTATATTTACTAAAATTATAAATAGAGAGATTCCTGCAACTATAGTTTATGAAACTGATACAGTGTTGGCATTTAAAGATATTGCCCCTGCTGCCCCTATTCATATTCTAGTTGTTCCTAAAAAAGAGATTCCTACTATTAATGATATAACTCCTGAAGATAAAAATATCATAGGAGATATGTATCTTGCTATTGCTCATATAGCTAAAGAGCTTGGAATAGCTGAGCAAGGATACAGAGTTATCACAAACTGTAATGAATATGGTGGACAAGAGGTTTTCCATCTTCACTTCCATCTACTTGGTGGTAAAAAAATGGGAGCTCTTGTATAAAATAAAAGAGAAGAGAGGTTTAAAAGCCTCTCTTTAATTATATCTCATCTGTTTTTTCAAAAAAGAACATCTCACTTTTACAGTTCTCTTCACATTTATATAAAGTGATGCTCTCTTCCTTTATCTGATTTTTATATTTCTCATTTTTTCCCAATGTTGTAACTTTTAATTTAAAAAACTTCTCCTCTTTTTTACTGATCTCTTCCTCTTCATCATAAAAAATATCAGCTTCAAAATTCTTAGGGGCTATCCCCATAAAATCTCTAAAATCAAATAAACTATTTTCACTTTTCCTATCTTTTAAAATCTCTGTTACAAAATTTCTTATATTTCTTTCAGAGTAAGGACTTCTATTATATACTAAAGCATCTAACCTTTTATTATAAGGTATATTTTTAATGCTTGTAATTCCCAATGTAATATGAGCATCAGCACCAATCATCTTTAATAAACTTAAAGGACGAAGATCATCTTTCCCCTTTAACACAACAATAGTCACATCAGGATACAATCTTTTTACTTTGTGGTAGTTACACATAATTTTATCATAGTTTTTATTACTGATGGTTAAAATTCCAACTCCATTGATAGACATAATCCAAGGATCAATAGAGTTGTATAGATCTAACTTATAGCCAAAAGGAATTGAATTTGATTGGAGAAAATCATCTGTTGTTTTTTCTTTAAAATCAAAATTTTCATACAATGTATTTAATTTTTCTATATCAAAATTTACTAAACTTTTTATCGTAAGTACTCCACGAACTCCTAAATCATTAGCAAGATACTCCCTTTCACTAAAGACAACAGTATTTTTTAGATACTCATATCTTTTTTTACTAAGAAAATATCTTTTTAGCTCTTCTAACATTGAAAGATTTTCTTCAAGATTATTTTTAAATTGTAAAAGGATCAAGTAGTTAGTATTTGAATTTCTTAAAATGTTAGTTATAGAAGTTTTAAAGTTTTCTCTATTTACCAATATTAATTTTTTATCTTTCTTATCAATTTTCTCCATAAAAATAACCTCTATTTTCTATTTTATACATATATATTACCATTTTTTTCTTTGAATTAAAACAAATATTTTTTATCAAACTATACTTTTTATATCTACTTTATGCTATAATAAAAATGGTGATGATAATGGAAAAGTTAAAAGAGTGTAGAGAAAAATTATCAAAGATTGAAGGAAATTGTAGAAATTGCCATGCTAAAATGTGTAATATCTGTCCTAATAATAAGATAAAAACAGCTCTTAGAAAAGAGATTATTCAATTGGGAGGAGAAAGAGAAAAAAAGAATTTTTGGGAGAGATTAAAAAATTTTATCAATTAATATTTTTAATATTTTT
>ENA-OWPF01000266-OWPF01000266.1-human-gut-metagenome-genome-assembly--contig:-NODE-266-length-64713-cov-5.120542_pt1 | contig 64713 bp, 48 predicted proteins | sample MGYA00248261_ERZ651840 | MGnify/ENA primary metagenome ERZ651840 (study PRJEB26924, sample SAMEA4378268) | human gut metagenome | biome: human gut; feature: human-associated habitat; material: faeces... | reverse complement strand
AAAGCATTCGCTTTTAATGTCACCCGATACGAGCCGGCATTTTTAAACACATGAACAACGGAATCCTTGTTCGTAATAATCGGACTACCATCCCCAAAATCCCAACGGAATCCTGAAAAATGCTCCCGCCACTCCGGTTTTACACTCAATGCAGTCTCCCTGTCGGAACACAATACATCTCCGGGAATGCTGAAATCCAGTTTATCATTTCCCAAAACCGTAATTACCTGGGATATTGAATCCGAATTACATTTATCTTTTACCGTTAACGTTATTTTATATTCTCCCGGCTTTGCAAACCGATGCTCCACCAGCGAATCCGAAATAGAATTCGATTGATAAGCCACACCCGGCTCCAACGTCCACAAAGCCTCATACCGGGCATTTCCAAACCCGAACGAACGGTTCAAGAATCCCCAATTTTGTCCGAAACATTTAGCATAGGCCGGATCATCACTGATTCCTATCCGGGCTTTAACCTGTAAAGGATATACTTTCAAATCGGTATATGCCGTGTCTTCCTGACAGGCATTCCCGACAATCAACCGGATCGGATAAGTCAATACCACCGTCGAATCATTGGTAAAACGATGTCCGATAATTTCAGGATTCCCTTCCTCTATATTCTGCCATTCATCCGAATCCCCCCAATTGATCTTTGCATAAGTCCAAACCCCTTCCGTCGTATTTTCAACATAACGAACAATCTGACGGCAATCTTCCGTTTCGGGCACAATATTCAAGCCGGCTTTCAGCAAAGCCCCCACAACCACATTTTCCCTCCTGGAGCGAACGCATCCGTTAGCATAATGAGAAGTCAGCATCACCGGATAAATACCGGCTTTTTCATAACGATGGGTAAGCATTGCTCCGCTTTCCGGCAAAGAACCGTCAGCAAAATCCCAGACATAATTTCCGGCAGGCACATCCGTTGAAAATACCAATTCCATACCGGGACACCGCGGTTCGGAAACCGTAAATAATCCCGGCACCGGAGCCGGACGGATTTGAACAACAACCTCCTCCGTCCTGGTGATATGACAGCCATACTTAGCACCGGCAACAATCTGCAAACGCACCTCTCCGTTTCCCTCTCCGGGAAGATAATACTCATCTGTCAACCGGCCATCCCCCGAAACGACATGCCAGGAAACCACTTCACTATCGGTACCCACAGCTATCTGTTCCAGTCTCACAGAATCTCCCTGACATACAAAAGGCACAGACTCCAAAATATCAATTTCCGGAACCTCTCTGAAAGAAATGTTTACAGAATCACCGGTAGGCTCGTCCGCACAAACACCGGGGGCATATACTTCTGCAACAATACCAAAGTCATTCCGGCTTACATCGGCAGCCGTCAAAGTATAAACGATACTTTCAGTCTCTTTATCCGTCGTCAGAAAAGGAGTTGCAGTTCCGAAAATTTTCCAGTCGATACGATCGATATTTTCCCGCATTTTCAAAAAAGCAACAGGAATCGTTATTTCCATGCCGGCTTCAGGACATAACACCTGATCTGCCAAAGCGATTTCAGGCAAAACTGTCCTGGTAAATGCTCTGGTCAACACTTCTTCAGGACATCCCTCGGAAGCTTTTACCGTAAGGGTTACACTACCGGAAACAAAATCTTCTTTCCCCTGAATACGAGGCATAAGATTACCGTCTACAATCGAAATATCTGCACCGACAGCGCTCCATTCCAAACCGGAATAATCGACCAAATTCAATGTATGCCGGTCGATATCGGTCCAACGTTCTCCGCAAAGTCCGGGAATTGCAAATTCACCGGTAATCATTTGTCTTTGCTTATACAACACAACCGTATCTTTTACCTGCCAATCCATATACCGGCAAGCGCCTAAATCCACGGAAACAAGGACAGTATCCGACTCTCCCGCATTTTTATTGAAATGATAAATCTGAGACGGCAATAAATTCCGGTCGTTAAAATACAAATGCCCCGTCATGTATTCCGGTCGTTGCAAACGAACTCCCCAATGGTCAATAATATTTTCAACCTGCACTTCTGCCGGGCATAATGTATCCTGTTTCCGCTCTATCGAAAGGCCCGGGTTATGATAGGTCTTGAAATAATCGGAAACCAGACTCTCTTTTCTGAAATCGGCACCGGCAACCGTACCGTCGTAAAAAGTACAAGTTTTACGGGTAACGATTTTCAAGCGATGATCGCCTCCGTTACCGGAAACATAATAATAAGATGAATCCCCGTTAAAACTACCGTCAACACCTTCTTTTTCCCATTCAAAAACGGTATAGCGATCGGCGACTTCATAATTGAACATTGAGGTCGTTTCAACCGAATCTCCCGCACAAAGATTCATCATCGTTCTGGCATGAGGCTGTACGTTTACCAGATCGATCATCTCTATATTTCCCGAATATGCATCCGGACAACCGGGTAAACCGATCATCTTAATTCTGGTCTTTACCTGAAAATTACGTCCGAAATCCAAATCCCACATACCGAAATTGAGGATGGAATCCCTTTCGACAAAAGCATCGTTACTCAATCCGGTTTTTTCAATGACCAACCGCTGATAATTATCACAGGTAAAGAAATCCGGAGCGATCCGGTTGACATTGATCTGACGCTCCTTTGCAATTAAAGTATCTCTATTGAGCGCCCATGTCAAAGCCGCATTTATCTTCAGATAAACCGTATCTTTCAACATACCGTCGGCATAATCCAGTTCAATTTTTACCGTATCTCCGCTCCCGACTCTTTTCCCCGGTTCCGGCGTATAAACCACACCAAATCCCCGGTCCGGCTCGATACGTCCCCAGCCCTCCCCGGTATTCAACAACTTCCATTTCAGATTCGTCTCCTCGATAAAATAGCCGTATGCTTTCCCCCATAAAGGGCAGGGAGAATCGTCACAAACAGCCCATTTTCCCCCGTATATTTTCGGTAAAGAACTATAAACAATCAGAGAGTCTCTCAATATCTCACCTCCGCAATAAGAGGAACTGACTTGAGCTTCCAGATAAAATACCAAAGAATCTGCCTTCAGGTCCTCTCCGGACAAAACAAAACTGTTTCCGTCAAAATGCCCTGTCAAATCAGCCCGTTTACTCCATACAAAAGTAGCCTCATCCACATATTTCGAATCGATATAACCATCCATTCGGGTAAAATCATACCTACCGGGAGCAGTATCATCCAGGGTATCTGTTTTCATAATACGCAAATAGGGCTTCTGTAATATAAGCTTACGGGAAAGTTCCAGTACACAGCTATTCTCCACATCCGTTTCCGAATGATAAGCCCGATACGTCATTTTTAAGGAATCCGGGAAATCCGTCGTCACCACCAACTGATAATCGCTCGGAATATCTTTTTTATCCAGAAGGAAGGAAGACGCATCCGCATTCGCCGAGCCGACCTTTAAATCCACTTTCACCCCGGGTTCTGCCGGAAAAGTCATAGCAAGCGGATCCCACACAGGATAGTTTCCCGTACCGATCACACAAAATGTATCCCGCTCTTTTAAAACGGAGAAAACAGGTTCCGCCTTCGGAATAAAAATCAACGAATCTCTTATATAACACCCTTTCGACAGACTCAACTTCACATACAACGTATCGTTCATTCCGGGAGTAAAAGTCAGGGCAGACGGTAAAGCCGACGCTTTCTGCCAATCCGGATCCGACTGCCGCCATTGCCATTCGGCCCAACGATAACCGGTAGCGGCCTCACTGAACAAATCTGACACCGTTACTTCCGTCTGACGATCACAATAGCGAAGACTATCGGCAAATTTAAAGCCATCGGGAGACAAGCCGATATAGACAGTATCTATCAATATCTGCATGCAACCGTCGGGAGACAGGCCGTGCCGAAGTATAATCTTTTCTTCCGCAATACCCACAAAATCCCAGCGACGGGTCCATGACAAATGCTCCTGTGTTTCTTCTACAGGCCGGTCTATTGGTCTGAAATCCTGATTCAACCTCGTATAAATCGTCTCGATATAATAAGACTCCGGAATGGTTCCGGCTAATTTATATTCATAATCTGTTCCGGAACAAAGCGTATCGTTATCCTCCAGTCCGTTGCGCAACAACCGGACATCCGGCTTGATAAACGTATAAAAACCGAGAGACTGACTATCGCTCCAACCACAATAATTCCGGGCTTTTACTTCGATATAATTGAGATTTTCCGTCACACTGTCAAAACGGTAAATCTGTAAATCGCCCTCCCGAAAAATCATCGTATCCAAAGGCCCGAGTCCTTTCTTAAACACAAAAGCAATAGAATCGACCGACAAATTATTGGAATCGATAGCTGCCTGAAAATCCTGTAAAACATAACTGAACGTATCACAACGGGATGCACGTCCTCCGCGGAACACAATATCGTAAGAACTGATCAGACTATCGACCAGGGCACCTCCGGCCAAAGTCGGGATACCTCCCTGACAAACCGTAAATACGTCCTGTGAAGTCCCGCACACGTTATGCTCCCGGGTAAATTTGATTTCAAAAACCCCGGCTTCTCTGATCTTCAGATTCACTTTAGACGAATCACAAGCTTCCGGATAGCTCACCTCAGCGTCTGCTTTAAACATCTGTTGCGAAACCAGTTCATAACCCACCGGTTCGGACACATCGTCTGTCCCGGACCGGGTAACTTCAATCTTATATTCCGGCCATCTTTCAAATTTTATTCGCCGGGCGGGGTCCGACAAAGTAATTACCGGATTGTCTTTTATACAAAGCTGATCCGTTACACAGGCCAAAGGCAGGTCCAGCCCATTTTCATACACTTCGATCGGTCGTTTTTGCATACTTTCAAATACAGAATCCGTTTCTAAAGTATCCCGGCCGCAAAAATTCTCCGCAATAATTTTTATTTTATAATATCCCGGAGCATTAAAAATCAATCTTGCAGAATCGACGACCGTCTTATCGTGGGTGACCGGAATCTCTTCCCACACCGGATTTACCGGTTCTTCCGCCCTGTAAAAGGTAAACTTCATCTGCGCCCCGACCATATAAGAAGGAAAGCCCTGCCAGTCCATATACATGTTATTGTATATCTTATCACATACAAACGCCTCGTTTCCCGTACAAATCCTTATCGGCTCCTCGGCCTCGTAATCGTAATTAAAAATTTCCGACAATTTGGGTTTGTCGTATATATACAAAGGGGGAAAATCTGTATTGTTAAACAAGAAATAAGCGGAAAACTGATCCGAACAAACCATGCGGAACCCCACCGATAAATCATACTGCCCTACAGGCTTTCTCATAATCAGCATCCAGACATCGGGCATATTCGTCGTATCGGCAACAAACAGGGTATCTTTTCTAGCTGCAGCCGCACTTACCAATTCGGAAGAAATATTGCAAGTCAGTGTATACTTTGTATGCGGAGGATTTGCCTCCGTACCTTTCAGCTTTATCCAAAACGTATCCTGCTCATACTCCATACAACGATTCTTCGGCTCCCTGTTCAATACCTCAACCTCACATTTCTGTAAATCCTGATTAAATTCTTTCTGGTAAAAAGTAAGCGGAGGATAGGCCAATGAAGAAGTCAACGTCACTTTCAAATCGAAAATTCCGGCACGACCATACGTATGCTCCACTTGCAGATCGTCCCCGGTAAAAACAAGTATTCCGGAAGAAGTAGCGTCTCCCCAATCTATCTCCAACTGGTCGTACCCCAACGGCATATCTGCCTGTAAAAATTTAAACACTAACTCATGCTGTGTCGTAACCCCTTCCCAATAATGGTAATTGACGAACCAAACGGTGTCGTCTTTCTCACTCCACCGGGCCTGCCATTGCTGATAACCGATCGTATCCGTCCATACTTCTTCAGCCACACGTTGCCCCCAGGCAAAATTCAAGCATACAAACACACAGAGCACACAGAAAAGTCCCCTTTTCATTATTACATTTTTATACATACATATACCTTACCCAATATAAAGTAGGGTAAAAGTACATATTATTCTAAAAAAATATTAAATATTGCTGTTTTTTTTCTATCATTGCAGCAATTTAGGTTGTATGGCATGAAAGGGACCTGGGAAAACAAAATAATATGCTTCTGTATTTTCTTTTTTGGGTCAGGATTTTCTCTCCTGGCACAAGATTATAATTTCTCCCAATTTTGGGAAAACCGGACATATTACAATCCGGCTTATGTCGGATTGCATGAAGGGGAATTAAACAGCTTGCTGACTTACCGGAAACTTTGGCCGAAATTTGACGGGAACTTTTCTACCGTTTTCTTTTCCGCCGATCTGAAAACATACAACAACTATGGTTTCGGTCTGACATTTATTTCCGGGGATGAAGGCGGAGGATTTATAAAATCGACATCGGCAGGACTTTCATACTCCTGGAGAGGCTATTTCAACAAAGAAAAAAATATCTTTTTCCAATTGGGAATTCGCGGAAGTTATAACCATGAAAAACTGAATTTCAACAAATACATCTTTTCCGGACAGTTACACGAAATATATGGAAATATATTTCCTCAACCGGATTTACAAGGCATAGAAAAAAAGCAAAATTACTGGGATTTCAGTACAGGAGCCCTGGTTTGTATCCCCTGGCAACGCCACTACCAGGAATTCATGACCAATTACATCGGATTTTCCGTAAGCCACTTCACCCGCCCAAAAGACAATTTCATTGAAGACGATTATAAACTCCCCATAAAAGTCAGTTTCCAATGGAACGGATTCCTTCGTACTTCCTTACGCAGCCTCGATAAAAAAAGCTATTTGTATCTTTGTCCGGGATTAATATTCGAAAATCAGGGCGATAAGTTGTTATCTTCCTCTTCTTTCAATAATTTTGTCGTCGGAAGTGACCTGACAACCGACCCGTTATTTGCGGGAATATGGTATAGTTCCCAATTGTTAAACAACTCGGATGAAAACTATAAAGCTCTGATTTTCAAATTCGGAGTAAAATTGAATTCCGAAAAGAAGAACTTTCAATATCGTTTGGCCTACACCTACGATATGTCCTTGGGAAACCTGACAAAGAATACGGAAGGGTCACATGAAATCAGTATAAATGTCGTATACAGGTTTAATGCGAAATACAGATACAACATATATTCATTCTGACCCTGCATTTGCAGAGGCAAATCCCTGTCAGATCATTCAGGAAAAAAAAGACTCGGTAGAATATATCCCTCTGAAATCTTATAATCCCATCATCCCGTTAAACAATACCCGCCACACAACGGGATGTTTGATTTATACCATTCTGTTTCTGATCGTTTTCGCTTTTTTGCGAATCCGCGGAAAAGGGTTGCTTTCCTTACTATTTCAGGTCATATTGAAAAAAAAGAAATACGAAATCATTCTGAATGACGGCATTATACCTAATTTGGTTTATTATATACTGGCATTGGTATTGTCTTTTTCAGCAATAGCAATCGGAGTCACATACATCATAAATCAGGAAGTCGATTTCGAGTATGCCTTCTATATTTTCGGCATACTGCTTTTTTACCACATCGGCATACTCTGCATCGTACGATTTATTTCCTGGACATTCAATGCACATTATGCAGGAGAAGAAGTCATTGTCAATTTATGGGTGTATCACATATGGGCGGGTTTTTTGATCTCGCCGTTCATTATTGCACTCTTTTTCGTCAAAATTTTTGCTATCCCCTTATTATTAAAAATCATTACAATCTGTTTAGCATTGTTTTATCTTGTTAAATTTATCCGGTGGGTCGAAATATTATTTGTCTACAGGGTTTCAATTTTCTATATGATTTTGTACCTTTGTGCCCTTGAAGTTATACCTGTGCTTATCCTGTATAAGTTATTGGCGTATTAACACAAGTGAGTATTAATATTTAAAACTTACAGCTTTGAAGATCAAAAAAGTACTCGTTTCACAACCTAAACCGACCACTGAAAAATCTCCTTATTTTGATTTAGCAGAAAAATACAACCTGAAACTGGAATTCAGGCCTTTTATAAAAATCGAAGGAGTAACAGCTAAAGAGTTCAGACAGGAAAAAATCAATATTCTGGACCATACAGCCATTATATTCACAAGCCGGACCGCAATCGATCACTTTTTCAGAATTTGCGGAGAATTACGTATCACGGTTCCAGATACGATGAAATACTTTTGTATATCAGAAGCCACAGCATTTTATTTACAAAAATACATTGTTTACCGGAAACGGAAAATCTTCTACGGGGATAAAAAAGTAGATGATATGACCAAAATTCTGTTGAAACACAAGACAGAAAATTTCCTGGTCCCTCTCTCTGATATTCATAAAGAAAATATTCCGGGACTTCTCGATCAGTTGCACCTGAAATACACAAAAGCAATTTTATACAAAACGGTCGCAAGTGATTTAAGTGATATTAAAGATCTCAAAGAATACGACATTGTTGCATTCTACACTCCGGCCGGAATTAATTCTTTGTTTCAAAATTTTCCGGATTTCGTGCAGGATACGACGATTATTGCAGCATTCGGCCCGGCAACGGCAGAAGCTGTTGAAGCAGCAGGCTTGCGTCTCGATATTCAGGCCCCTACCATCAAATGCCCTTCTATGACAATGGCAATAGAAGAGTTCATCAAGAAATACAACAAGGAAAACAAAATAAAATAAAGGAAGCCGGATAAACCCGGCCTCCTTTTATTTCTATGAATACATTCTGCAAATCTGAACGTTTATGCAATAAAATTCTGTTTGAAGAATTATTGACTTCAGATTTCAGTTTTGTAAGTTATCCTTTCCGGGTAATCGCTAAAAAATCCTCTCAACCGGGAGAAATTCCGGCACGCATAGCCATCAGTATCAGTAAAAAGAAATTCAAACGGGCTGTCAAAAGAAACCGGCTGAAACGACTGACCCGGGAGGCCTATCGTCTGCATAAAACCTCCGCTTTCGAAAACCGGCTTTTTCCTACGCTGGATATTCTTTTTATTTACCTGGACCATACGGAATGGAAATATACAAAAATTGAAAAAGCGATCCGGAATTCATTGCAAAAAATCACACAGCATTTCGACAATGCTTCCTGCCATGAATGAAATTTATAAATATATCAGGCATTTTGTCATATATTTATTGTTGATACCCATTCGTTTCTATCAACATTGCATTTCTCCGCTAAAACCACCGACCTGCCGCTACACCCCTACCTGCTCCCAATATGCCATTGAAGCTTTACGCAAACACGGTCCGATAAAAGGCTTATGGCTGGCGTTGAAAAGAATACTTTCGTGTCATCCGTGGGGAGGAAGCGGTTATGACCCTGTCCCCTGACAGAAAAATAAAAAACTTCTTTAAAACATCTAATTCAGAGGATTCATAACGCGATTATTTTCTATTTTCCGGTGAAAACTGTATCTTCGCTTGATTAACTGAACATACATTAATCCACAACGGATTGTCAATCTGTAAATATGCATTAATATAAAAATAATGAAAACGAGAAAATTTCTAATTGTAACTTTCGGACTTATCTTGCTATCGCTGGGAATCATTTCCTTAAAAAGCGATGACCGGAACTTTGAAATTAGCAAACAATTGAATATTTACGCAACCCTTTTCAGGGACGTCAATATGTTCTACGTCGATGAAACCAATCCCGGAGACCTGGTAACGGAAAGTATAAACTCGATGCTTAAATCTCTGGATCCGTATACGGTATATTATCCCGAATCCCAAATGGAGGATGTCAAATTGATGACGACGGGAGAATATGCAGGTATCGGTTCCATCATCAGCCAGAAAGGAGAAAACGTCATTATCCGGGAACCGTATAAAAATTCTCCGGCGGATAAGGCAGGACTCCTTCCGGGAGATATCATTCTCGCCATCGACGGAAATTCCATAAAAGGAAAAACGACGGCCGATGTCAGTGAGATACTGAAAGGACAACCGGGTAAAGAAATTGTTATAAAAATCCGCAGGGAAGGAGACGCAAAACCGTTAGAGAAAAAGGCAATACGCGAAAAAATACAGCTTCCGAGTGTACCGTACTACGGTATGACCGATCACAAAATCGGTTATATTTACCTGAACAGTTTCACGGACAAAGCCGCTGCGGACGTTCGCAAAGCCATTATCGAACTGAAAAACCAAGGTGCCGAATCCTTGATTTTCGATTTGAGAGGCAATAGCGGAGGTTTATTGGATCAAGCCGTTGAAATCTGCAATTTTTTCCTCCCGAAAGATTCCAAAATCGTAGATACCCGAGGCAAAGTCAAACAATGGGACAAAGAATATATCGCGACCAAAAATCCCATTGTACCGGATATGCCGCTGGTTGTTCTGATCGACAGAGGTTCGGCATCTGCTGCAGAAATCGTATCAGGGGCACTGCAAGATTATGACAGAGCCGTTCTCGTGGGCGAACGCTCTTTCGGTAAAGGACTCGTACAAACAGTGAGAGATCTGGCTTATAATACAAAAGTAAAAATAACGACGGCCAAATATTATATTCCGAGCGGCAGATGTATCCAGGCACTGGATTATTCCCACCGTAATCCGGACGGCAGTGTCGGAAAAGTTCCCGATTCCCTTATCACAGAATATGCCACAAAAGCAGGACGTAAGGTATATGACGGAGGTGGAATAACACCGGATGTAAAAATCGAGCCCAAAGAATTTGCCCGGATTACACAGGAGTTAGTACTCCGGGACATTTGTTTTGATTTTGTAAATTCTTATGCCATCAAAAATCCGGCTATAGCTCCTATCCAAAACTTTGTAATTACGGATGACATTTACAACCAGTTTATCAATTACCTGAAAGAGAAAAATTTCTCATACGAAACAGAATCCCAACAAATATTGGAAAAACTGATCAAAACGGCTAAAGCGGAGAAATTCTACGATATGGCGAAATCCCAACTGGACAGCTTGCAACAGGATTTTACGCATTCCATTGACAGAGACATGCAGATTTTCAAAGATGAAATAACTTCTTTCCTGGCGGAACAATTCATGCAAAGATATTATTACATGGAAGGTGTTATCGAGTACAAAGTATCGCGTGACCCGGAAGTCAAGAAAGCAATTGAAATCCTTACCGACAGCGAAAATTATAAAAAAATCCTATCCAATAGGTAATCAGTTAAATCAAATGCGGAGAACATCGGTTTCTCCGCATTTTTTTTAATAAATAACAAACACCTTCGCTCCCCCCGAAAAATATATCAATAGCCATACTTGCAGAAAAAACATAAGAATCACGGTCGAATCGTCTTTTTCATTTCTTCATCGAATATTTTTTCAAATTCCTCATATTTAAAGTTTAGCCGTAATTTACGATCATCTGCGATATTGTCTTTCAAAGCTTTTAAAACCTCCATACGGTTCAATTCTATCGCTACATGAATTTGATAGCGTTCTCCCGGTCCTCTGATTATTTTTTCACAAATCACATCCATTTTATTCAATATCCGATGAACAACTTCATAACTCAGAGCCCAAAAACGTCCTTCATCCTCTTGCCGCACACCGATTTCATAGGAAGAGAAATAACGAGCGGAAACAGCTTTTACTATAGCCTGAATATCAGCAGCCAATATAACACGGGCAGATGTAATTGTTTTCTGACGGACAATTTCTTCATCTCCCCCTAATGCCAACGCAGATACACGAAAATAATCGGAATCGGATACATATTCGGGACCGGAACAAGGTCCGGTAACCTCACTCCCGTCCGTTGCGAGAGTCGGTTTCACCGTCTGCTTTTGACTATTACAACCAAAAATCAAAAGGACAAAGACTCCGAATAAATAACACCTATGTTTCATAACTTACTATTTTTTAATCGATATTAAATAATTCTCTATTCCCGACACCGTTCCATACCTTGAGCGGTATCAGAAATATTTTCAACCGGAAAAAACTGTATTTACCTGATATTTACAAATTGAATAGGATATGATAAATTATATAAAATATTTCACGGCGATTTTATATACCAAATAAATCGTTCATTTCATTTTGATATCCTGATTCTGATTTGCAACAAATTTATATATAATTTTACATATATAACTTGTTCATACACTAAACTTTACTGATTTTTTTGATTTGAATGTTTTTTAATTCTTACAACTAATGAAATGGAACGATTAATTTATATTTCAACATACTAAATATCAACATATTAATCATACAAACATCCATATTTAAATTCCATAATCAATTGTAAGTAATCAAATACCTGCAACCATGGCATAACAGAATTTACCATGAAAATAGAAATGAAAATCTCTGATCCGAATTGGGGCCTACAATCAACAGAACTTCTGTAACAATGCTGAATTATATAGTACTTTCAATTGCAAATTTCCAATTGAAATCTACCTGAAAAAACTTATAAATGAATAAATTCAATTAATATTTGCTTTTATGCAAATGAATGTTGAAATTCGTAAATTCAGAGTAATTTAATCCTTCAACATATGAAAAGATTTGTTCTTCTATTTGTTCTATGCAGTAGTATACAGCTAATTGCACAAGAATACCACCCCGAAGAAGCCTATTACGGCAGTGCATTCTGGGAACCGGATTCCTTGGGTAATCACCGGATTATCGTACGGATAAATGAAAAAACGGATATCGCACGGGCAGTTCTCCCTTGGAGAAGAAGAGATTCGGAACCGGAGAAAAAAGGCATGATCATTGTGGATGCAAATACAGGCAAAAAAATCGATAACTTTTACAGGGAAAATATCAATTCCGAATGCGGTACGATTTTATTCCAACCGCAGACTGTTCCCGGAGAATATTACATTTACTACATGCCTTACCACTCTTCCGGGGGACCTTATCCCCGGGTAAATTATCCCCGGGAAATAAACCGGGCGGCATCAGCCTGGGTTGCTAAGGCACAAAAAGCCATCGAAAGCAAACAGGCTATCCCGGAAACAAAACTGATACAGTTTCAATCCCGAGGGACATTCAACAGTTTTTATCCCATGGAAATTGTCGCTACTGAAGCAGAAAAAGAAAAACTGCTTCAAAACTATCCGGATAAAAATTACCTGATATTTCCGGAAGACCGGCAACATCCGATAAAAATGTACAAACAGATACCTTTCCGCTGGACAATACAAGGAGCCCGGGAATCATTCTGGGCAGAAGCCGATCAAAACGAATACTTCGTTTTTCAATTGGGCATATGGGCCTTGCATAAAAATATGGAAAACGTAAAGGTCGAATTTACTTCTTTACAAGGCAATGGCAACAATATCCCCGCATCTGCGTTTACTTGCTTTAATACCTCCGGAACGGATTGGTTACAAAGACCTATGGACATCAGTTACCGGATACCGGAAAATGAAGTGCGTCCGCTGTGGATCGGGTTACAAATACCTACAGGTATAAAACCCGGAGTCTACAAGGGAAAAATTACCGTTTCAGCAGTTGGGACCGAATCACAATCCGTAAATATCAATATCTGGATTTCAGACCGTATTTTAACCGACCACGGCGACAGCGATATCAACCGTTTATCGCGTCTGCGCTGGTTGAATTCGGAACTGGCCTGCAATAACGATATCGTGCGCCCTTTTATTCCTTTATCCGTCAACGAGCGCACCATACGTTGCTTAGGACGTTCCGTAAAATTAAACGAATACGGCCTTCCGGAGGCAATATCCAGCTACTACACGGAAGAAATGACGGCAATCGGTTCGAAAGCGACACCTATACTTCAAGCCCCTTTTCGTTTTATCTTGGAACAAAACCGTAAAATCATTCCGTGGCAAAACAAATCATTCCGTTTCGTTCAAAAAGAACAAGGGAAAACAAGCTGGGAATCTCTCAATAAGGCCGGAAATATCGGGATAAAATGCGAGGCGAATATGGAATTCGATGGATTCATGGAATATAAAATAACCCTCAAAGCCGAAGAAACGACCGCATTGAACGATATCCGGCTTGAAATTCCGATGAATGCTCAAATTGCAGAATACTGGCTCGGCATGGGACATATCGGATCAGTCGTTCCCAACCGGTACGAATGGAAATGGGATGTCCGGAAAAACCAGGAAGGTTTCTGGATCGGGACAACGAATGCAGGATTACATTGTGTATTCCGGGATGAAAATTACATCCGCCCATTAAATACGAATTTTTACCATTCCAAACCGCTGATTATTCCGGAATGTTGGAATAATCGAGGAAAAGGCGGTATTAAATTTGTACGTAAAGGAAAAGAAATGCTGATCCAGACCTATAGCGGCAACCGCACTTTAAAAAAGGGAGAAGAAATAACGTTTATCTTCCTGACTTCCGTAACCCCGTTTAAACCGATCGACACGGAAAAACAATGGCATGACCGGTATTTACATAGTTACGAGCCGATCAGTCGTGTTGTAAACGAAGGCGCTAATACGATCAATATCCATCACGGGACAGCCATCAATCCTCACATCAATTATCCGTTTTTCCGCCCGGACTATATGAAAGCATATATAGACGAAGCACACGGGAAAGGATGTAAAGTGAAAATATATTACACCGTACGGGAATTAACAAACCGGGCGCCGGAAATCTGGGCCCTGCGCTCATTAGGCCATGAAATATTCTCTGCAGGTCCGGGCAACGGCTATTCCTGGTTACAGGAACATTTGGAAGAGGACTATATCGCTGCCTGGTTTGTCGAGAAATACAAAGACGCAGCCATTGTTAACTCGGGTGTATCCCGCTGGCATAATTTCTATGTAGAAGGCTTAAACTGGCTCGTTAAAAACGTAGGAATAGACGGCTTGTATATCGATGACCTGGCTTTCGACCGGACCACGATGAAACGCATCCGCAAAATTCTGGATGCCGGTTGTCCTGAACCCCGTATCGATTTACATTCTGCAAACCAATTCAATGAAAAAGACGGCTATATCAACAGTGCCTGCTTATACATGGAACATATGCCCTACCTCGACCGCCTGTGGCTGGGTGAATACTTCGACTATAACGCCGGACCGGACTACTGGCTTACTGAAGTCTCCGGTATACCTTTCGGAATGATGGGTGAAATGCTACAGGACTGCGGAAATCCGTGGAGAGGAATGATATACGGCATGACGTCCCGCCTCCATTGGGAAGGATGCGAGATTGCCCGGCACATCTGGAAAGCATGGGATAATTTCGGCATAAAAGGAAGCCGCATGGTGGGTTATTGGGTTTCTTCAAATCCGGTAAAAACAAATAAAAAAGATATTTTAGCAACCACATACATAAAAGACGGGAAAGCCATGATCGCAATTGCAAGCTGGGCAAAGAAAGACTGTGAAGTAAAACTGGATATCGACTGGAAAAAATTAGGTCTGAATGCCCAAACGGCAAAACTGTATGCCCCTGAAATTCCCCAATTTCAGCCGGCAGCCGATTTTGATCCGAACAAACCGATACAGATTCCCGAAGGCAAAGGCTATTTACTGATACTTGAAACAAATAACAACAAATAAAACCGATATGTATTACCTATCCATTCTCATTCTCACATTGTTCTTCTTTTCCGGATTACACGGACAAGATTGGAAACCTTATGACAATCAAAGTAAGAAACAAAAAAACCTGGAAAAGTACGACTACATTTATTTGCTGGACAGCACCGGTGTAAATGTTACGGAAAACGGTTCAGGCTCGTTTGCCATCCGGCAAGTCATTAAAATTCAAACACCGGCAGGAGCTCTGAAAAACCGGATCATACGCTATGACTACGATCCCCTCACCGCTTATGCAGAATTTAAAAGCGTAAAGATATACAAGCCCGATGGACGGGTCATCGAACTGGATCCGGCAAAATCATATGATTATGCGGCTCCGGCAAGGGCTATTTATTGGGGAGCCAGACAAATTATGATTGAACCGGGACGTTTGGATTGCGGAGATATCATCGATTATGAAATATCCAAAAAAGGTTTCACTTACGCTCTTTTAGCTGCAAATGACGACGAAGAACGATTTATTCCGCCAATGCGCGGACAATTTTACGACATCGTTCCTTTCTGGAGCAATCAACCGGCAATACACAAAGTCTATAGAGTAAGTATTCCCCAGGAAAAGGAAATGCAATACGAATTTTACCAGGGGAAATGCACTTCTTCCGCCAGAATCGAAGGAGACCGTAAAATTTTCACCTTCGTTTCCGACAACATACTGCCTTTCCCTAAAGAGCCCAACATGCTGGACCTTTACGACGTCGCTCCGAAATTAATGATGTCAACAACAGCCGATTGGAAAGCCAAATCGCGATGGTTCTATAAAGTCAATGAAGACTACGGGAGTTTCGAAGCTACCCCGGAAGCACAAGCAAAAGTAAATACATTGATTAAAAATTGCCGTTCTGAAATGGAAAAAATTGCAGTTCTGACCCATTGGGTCGCCGATAATATGCGTTATTCGGGTATTTCTATGGGCAAAGGGGAAGGCTATACATTACACAATACACAAATGAATTTCACTGACCGCTGCGGCGTATGTAAAGACAAAGCCGCATTGCTCATTTCCATGCTGCGCATGGCCGGATTTGAAGCTTATCCGGCCATGACAATGGCAGGCTCCCGGGTAGAATCCATCCCGGCAGACCATTTCAACCACAGTGTAGCCGTAGTAAAACTTTCAAACGGGACATATATGCCGCTGGACCCCACATGGGTACCATTTTTAAGAGAATTATGGTCCAGTGCGGAACAACAGCAAAATTACCTGCCCGGTTTGCCGGAAGGCTCCGATTTACTGATTACGCCGGTGTCCGATCCCGAAAACCATTATTTCAAATTAAATATTACGTCAAATCTGGACAGTAAAGGGACTCTGACCGGAGAATTTACAGTGGAAGCCGAGGGACAATCCGACGGAAGTATACGCCGGATATTTACCGGAAGATTTATGAGCGAATGGAAAAACTACCTCGAAAAAGAATTGCTGAATGTTTCTCCCCGTGCCTCCTTACTGAGTGTGGATTACGGCAAAGACCCCCAAAATTATACGGCTGCCCCGATCAAAATCAAAATGAAATTTTCAATTCCCAACTATGCAATAACCGGAAAAGACATTCTGATATTCAAACCTATGGCTCTGAATAATTTATACAACAGTGTACGTTCTTACTTGCGTATCAATACCCAATTGGAAGAACGCAAATACGGTTTTAAAGATGCCTGCTCCCGGCAAATCCTACTGAATGAAAAAATAAACCTGCCGGAAGGATACAGAATGATTCAAAATAAAAAAGAAGACCATTTCACAAGTCCCGCAGCCGATTTTTCAGGCTATTTAAAACAGGAAAATAATTCTATCTTATTAAATAACAACCTGAAACTCAAGAAAAGAGTTTATGAAGCAGAAGATTGGGACGGTTTCAGAACAGCTGTCAATACGCATAAATCATACGGAAAAGAGTTGATTTTAGAAAAAATAAAATAAGTATATAGATTATACTTAAAATAAATGGATTACAATTAATAATATAATGTGATGAAAAAAATAAAATATACTATATTACTGATTATTTGTATTCTTTCCATATCCACAGTCAGCAAAGCACTTCCGGAAGCTGAATTTACAAAATTGTTGAAGGAATATACATATAAACCCGACGGAAGCCTTGAATTACATTACAGTAAAATATTGAAAATCAATTCTCATATTGCATTCAATAATTTATATGGAGAGACATTCGTCGTATACAATCCGGCTTTTCAGGAATTGAAAATCAACGAATCCTATACGAAACAAGCCGGAGGAAACATTGTAAAAACACCTCAAAATGCATTTAATGAAGTACTTCCCCGTGCCGCAAGCGGAGCTCCATACTATAATCATTTGAAAGAGATGGTTATAACCCATACAGGACTTGAAATAGGAGCGACTATTTATTTGGATTATACGCTATTCAGCAAACCGGTATCCTATAACTGTATTGATATAGATGAAATCTTACAGGAAGCATGTCCGATAAAAGAATATACCGTCATTCTCAATATTCCCGCCGATCAGGAATTAAACTACACTTTGTGCAATCTATCGGCAAAACCGAAAATAACAACCCAAAACGGTATCAAGCAATATCGCTGGACATTCAAAAATATTCCCGCTGCATCTCAGGAAGCTTTTCAACCGGTCAACCGGGAAAATAAACCGAGATTTATCGCCTCCGGAAATAAATCCTGTAAAGAAGCCCTGGAGATATTAAAGAGTAAAATCCAACCGGTATTATCTCCCGAAAACACGGCCTTTGCCCAAAAATTGGCTGAAAAAGCAGAAAATGAAAGAGAAAAAGTATTTTGCATTCAAAACTATATGGTCAATCAGGTAAATACAATTGACCTGTCGTTGGAAAACACAGCCTATACTTTACGTACTCCGGATGAAGTACTCCAAACTTCCTACGGTACAAAAGCAGAGAAAACGGCATTATTTGCAGCCCTGCTGAAAGCCAACGGGCTCACACCCGAGCCGGTAGTCGTTTATCCCGGGAATTTGAAAAACAAGTCCAAAGGAATCAATACCATACAAGAACTTAAAATAAAAGTCAATGCCGACAAACATCCTCTATTCCTTTCTGCTATGTATCAACCGGCAGAATCATTGGAATTAAGAGGTGGTAAAGACGAAATCTGGCTATTGTCGGATTCCGGTATACGGCCCTTGACGGTAATACAAAGCGAAGGGCAAATCCGCTGTCAGGCAGATATCATTTTAAAACCCACAGAAACGACTGCTAAAGGTATTATAGACATCCAGGGCGGTCTCCTGCCTATGGCATCAAAAAACAGCCTGGAAAAGCGTATAAAAGCTTTTTCAGAGCCATTCGGTCAAACAACGGAATCACAAATCAGTTCCGAATCGGCGGTCAACTATCGTTTGAGCTTTAAAGCCAACTCACCTTTGGTATCTCAGGACGGATACATCGTATACAATCTACCGGAAACGGAACAAGGCATAAAAAGTTGGGAAATGTCCCGGCTCAACACCGACAGAAAATCGACATTGGAAATTCCATACCTAATCACAGAAACTTATGATTATCTCCTTTCTATTGAACCCGGGATCGAATTTAAAAGCAATCCTGTAGAAATCAAAAAACAAAACAAAATTGGATCTGTAAATATCCGAATCCGTCAAATCAATAACACAATTCAGGTTCATAAAGAAATCCAACTGTCCAAAAATACAATCACTCCGGCAGAATATGCAGATTTCAGAGCATTATTGACAGAATGGCAAAATCCGCTGGGACAAAAATTAATCTTTAAGAAAAACGATATAAATAAATAAATAAATCGGATAAAATACGGCATGGAATTCAGATTCCATGCCTAATCAATACCCCACAGATCTTGCGGATATCTGAATTCCAAAAGGCTGTAGGGTATTGATTTTTATAATTAAAGAAAAACATCATATATAATATCTTATCCATCTGTAATATAATTCGTTTCATTCAAAATGCTGAAAATTGCCCGATCTTTTAAATTAAAAAATTGATTTACAAACAGTTATACCATTCATCCTATCTTATAAAATACAATACTTATATTTGAATTCAAGATTTTTCCCACACTCCGCAAAAGCCCTTTATCAGCCTCACAAACCGAACGCCTGTATTACAGGTTGAACCCATCGAATGAAAAATTTAAGTAGCAAGATACCTTACCACCATTGAAAAGAAGAATACAGAGCCTTTCCCGGCTGAAATTTGAAGGAATAATAAATACTGTTTCATACTTAAAAGAACGATTAAAATCCCTTTAAAAACGGCTCCATACAGAATATTAAAAACCGAAATCCAACAGTATCGGTCAACTTATCAGGGAAGTATCGGGATGGAAATAAACATATACCATTTCAGCTTTTTTTATGCCGACCACAGTAGCCAATTCTGCAATAGAGGCTTTCTTTATGTTCTCTACGGATTTAAAATGCCGGACCAACTGTTCCTCGCTTTTGCCACCGATTCCTTTAATAGAATTTAATTCACTCTTAGTCAGCGGTTTCTCTCTTAATTGACGATGAAAAGTAATGCCGAAACGATGAGCTTCATCCCGGATATGCATCAATGTCTTCAAAGCGACTGAATTTTTAGCCAGCAAATAAGGATCTTTATCTCCCGGATAATAAACCTCCTCCATCCTTTTGGCCAAACCGATGACCGGAACCTTACCGTACAAATCCAGTTTTTTCAAGCTATTTACAGCCGAATGCAACTGTCCTTTCCCTCCGTCGATAACAATCAGATCCGGTAACTCGCGGCCTTCATCCAACACACGTTTATAACGTCTGAAAATAATTTCTTCCATAGAAGCAAAATCGTCCGGTCCCTCAACTGTTTTCACGTGGAACTTACGATATTCCCTTTTAGCCGGTTTCCCGTCTATAAAAACCACACAGGAAGCCACTGGATTGGTCCCTTGTGTATTCGAATTATCGAAACATTCCATCCGGTGAGGAATTGCCGGCAATTTCAATTCAGTTTTAATCGTTTTCAAAATGTTGAATTTTGAATCTTCCTTCACAACTGCCCGTTGGCGATCTTTGTCCAGCTTAAAATAAGCCACATTTCGTTCCGAAAGCTCCAAAAGTTGTTTCTTATCTCCTATTTTAGGTATAATATATTGTAAACCAGACAATTGAACATCCGGAAGAAAAGGAACAATGATTTCTTTAGATTCACTGCGCATCAATTGACGGATCTCATAGATAGCAAAAGAAAACAAAGCCTCTTTATCCTCGTCCATCTTCTTCTCCAATGCTATAGTATGAACCTGATTGATGGCCCCATGCACAATCCGTAAATAATTTATATAAGCATAGCGCTCGTCTTCCAAATAAGAAAAAACATCGATATTATTCAGAGATGTACTGACAATCGTTGATTTAGACTGATAATTACGCAAAGCTTCTACAGACTCTTTCATAAACTGGGCCTTCTCAAACTGCATGTCAGTGGCATACTTTTTCATACGGCCCGTCATAAATTCGATCACCTGGGAAACATTTCCTTTTAAGATATTCCGGATATTGACAATAAATTCGTTATACTCTTCTTCCGAAACATTACCGACACAAGGCCCCAGGCAATTTCCGATATGATACTCCAAGCAAACCCGGAATTTACCGGCAGCAATAGTTGCAGGAGACAATTGCAAATTACAATTGCGCAGTTTATACAATGAATTGATCAGAGACATCAGCATATGAGCAAAGCGACCAGAAGTATAAGGTCCGAAATATTCAGATCCGTCCCTCACCAAACGCCTGGTAATAAATACCCGCGGGAAATACTCTTTTTTTATACAAATCCAGGGATAAGTCTTATCATCTTTGAGTAAAATATTATAGCGGGGCTTGTATTTTTTAATCAGATTGTTTTCAAGTAATAAAGCATCCTGCTCCGTATCAACGACAATATAACGTAAATCATTGATTTTACGAACCAATAATAACGTCTTATTAGATTGATTTGTTTTATTAAGATAAGATAATACTCTGTTCTTTAAATTTTTAGCCTTACCTATATAAATGATATTACCCGAAGCATCAAAATATTGATAAACTCCGGGTTGTACCGGTAATTTACTGATCTTTTCCCGTAAAGCGTCATCATACAAAGCCATACCTTGTCCAATTAATCATTTATATGAATTGCCGTTATAGCGTTAATCGGCTATAAAATCAAACTTATTAAAATCGAACAAACCCTTTTCTCCGATCTTCAATTCAGGAATTACCAAAAGAGACATAAAAGCAAGGGTCATAAACGGAGATTTTAAGATACAACCTGATCTTTTCAATTCTTCATTTAAAAAATTATAACGTTCTGCGACATGCTCCGCAGGTTGATCCGTCATTATTCCGGCTATCGGCAAAGACAATACATGTATGCCGTTTTGATTCTTCACAGCTAAACCACCTTTCAATCCGATAACCCGATTGATCACCTCTGCCAAATCCGCATCAGTTACTCCTACGGCCAAGAGATTATGAGAATCATGAGCGATTGTTGTTGCAAACGCTCCTTCTTTCAATCCGAATCCGCGAATAAATGCAATCTGAGGTTTTCGATTTGCATAACGATTCAAATAAACAATTTTCAATATATCCTGAGAAAGATCTGATTCCAGGTTATTGAGCGGAACCGAAGGAAGATTATATTCGTACTTTGCCGTTACAATTTCATTTTCCTTAATTTGTATGACAGGTATATGCTCCATAGTCACCGGCTTTTGCAAATCCGTAAATGAAATCAAATCGTGTTGAAAACAATTCAACCCCTCATAATTCAACCGATTTTGATTCGACAGATCGGGAAAAACAGTCAAATTATACTTTTCGATACCATCAATATAAGTAGACAATATACGGAATGACTCCAAATTTTCGACTATTACGAAATCTGCATCATCGCCTTTTCGAAGCATACCGACAGGTAAATGATAATGTTCTATCGCATTTATTGAAGCAATTTTCAAAACATCAAACAAATCATACCCCAAACGAATAGATTCTTTCACCAACCTATCGATTTCACCATTACGCAGAATATCGTCCGGATGAGCATCATCCACACAGAACATCAAACGATCGGGATACATTTGAATCAATGAATGCAGATTTTGAAAATTTTGAGCAGCACTTCCTTCCCGAATGATAATTTTCATTCCTGAAGCAATTTTTTCCAATGCCTCCTCCAAACTCACACACTCATGATCCGTCGAAATACCGGCTTCAGCATAGGCTTTCAATTCATACTTACTTAAACCAGGCGCATGTCCGTCAACCGGCAATTTCCGGTTCCGGGCAATTTCTAATTTCCGTATCACCTCCGCATCCTTTTGCAATACCCCAGGAACATTCATCATCTCTGACAAAGCCACAAACTGATCATGCGCAGACAAAGCCAATATATCGTCAGAGGTTAATTCACTCCCGGCAGAATCAAATGGAGTTGCCGGTACACAGGAAGGAATTCCGAAAAATATTTTAATCTCAGCTTTCGTTGCATTTTCCAACATAAACCGCACACCGGCTATTCCCATCACATTGGCAATTTCATGCGGATCGTTTACGACAGCTACGGTTCCTCTCCGAATAACCATCTTTGAAAATTCGACAGGGATCAGCATAGAGCTTTCAATATGCACATGAGCATCGACAAAACCGGGAAGAATGAAACAATCATATTTCTTATTCGTAGGCAGAATTTCTGAAATTTTTCCATCGGGAGAAATTAAAATTTCTCCCGGATAAATCCGCCGTTCAAAAACATCTACAATATTTCCTTCTACTTTCTTCATAATACATCAAAGAAAAAAAATGTTTCACGTGGAACATTCAAAAAAGGTGCGACTACCTGCCCATCAAAATTAACAATACATTGATATCAGCCGGAGAAACACCGCTGATCCGGGAAGCTTGCCCAATGGTACGAGGCTGAATCTTCGATAACTTTTGCCGGGCCTCAATTGACAAATTTGTCAGTTCATCGTAATTAAATTTTCCTGCAATAACCAAATTTTCCAAACGAGCCAATTTATCAGCAATCATTTTCTCTCTTTCAATATAACCGGAATATTTAATCAAAATTTCCGCCGCTTCCAAAATTTCATCCCGGATAGAATGCTCGGATACAAATTCTTTCAAAGGACTAAAATGATTCAATAAATCAAAAAGAGAAACCTGAGGACGACCAAGTACATCCGTCAATTTAACACTTTGCCGCAAAGAAGCCGATCCGATCGAAACCAAATAATCATTGATCACATCCGGTTTAACACTAGAATTTCGAATAAAATCAATCAAAATATCTCTTTTATTCAATTTATCAATAAAAATATTATATCTATCTTGATTAACTAATCCTAGGGCATAACCTTTAGGCGTCAAACGGACATCGGCATCATCCTGACGCAACAAAATACGATACTCAGCCCGGGAAGTAAACATCCGGTATGGCTCATCCACTCCTTTAGTCACCAAATCATCAATCAAAACACCGATATAGGCTTCGTCACGCTGGAGAACAAACTCCTGGTCCGAATGCAAAGACAAATGTGCATTAATACCGGCCATCAATCCCTGAGCTGCCGCTTCTTCATATCCTGTCGTTCCGTTTATCTGACCGGCAAAATAAAGTCCTGCCATTCGTTTCGTCTCCAAAGTATGATAAAGCTGAAGCGGCGGAAAATAATCATATTCGATAGCATAACCGGGACGATAAATCCTCACATGCTCAAAACCTTCTACCAGACGAAGCCCTTTCAATTGCACATCCCAGGGTAAAGAAGAGGAAAAACCGTTCAAATAAAATTCAGTCGTCGTTTCCCCCTCCGGCTCCAAAAAAAGATGATGACTGTTGCGGTCCGAAAAAGTATTTAATTTAGTCTCTATACTCGGACAATAACGCGGTCCGATACTCTGAATGGTTCCATTGAATAAAGGACTGTCTTCAAAACCTTCCCGAAGGGCATGATGAACACATTCGTTCGTATAAGCCATGTAACAAGACCTTTGAACCAAAGTATTCACATAATCAAAATTCAAATAAGAAAAACGGTGGAAATCGTTATCTCCGCTTTGTTCAGTCAATTTTGAAAAATCAACACTCCGGCCATCGATCCGGACAGGAGTCCCTGTTTTCATACGCCCCGTCTCAAATCCCAATTCCTTTAACTGGGCTGTAAGCCCATAAGAAGAAGGTTCCCCAATTCTTCCACCGGGAAAACTCACATTTCCGACATGCATCAAACCATTTAAAAACGTCCCGTTTGTCAAAATAACCCGCTCTGCCCTAAAATCGACCCCCAAAGCAGTCTTCACGCCTATAACCCTGTTTTCCTGCGTCAACAAACCTATTACATCATCCTGCCATAAATCAAGATTATCCGTATTCTCCACAATAGAACGCCAGGTAGCCGAAAATTTCATCCGGTCACATTGAGCACGCGGACTCCACATTGCCGGTCCTTTCGACCGGTTTAATATCCGAAACTGAATAGAACTTCGATCCGTAACTATAGCCGTCATTCCGCCCAATGCATCTATTTCCCTGACTATCTGACCTTTAGCTATGCCACCAATGGCAGGGTTACAGGACATTTGAGCTATCTTATTCATATCCAATGTAATAAGTAGTGTCTTCGATCCCAGATGTGCAGCGGCACAAGCCGCTTCACATCCTGCATGACCCGCCCCTACGACAATAACATCATAATCGGGTAACAAATTTGCCATTTTAAAGCGTTTTAAGAAGTTCTAAGCAAATATTTTCATTCAGACGCATAATTTTACTATCTGCATCTGTTTTATCTTTATAGCCTATTAAATGAAGCACAGAGTGACAAATCACCCGATGAAACTCATTTTCAAATCCGGATTGAAACTGAAGAGAATTAGAATAAACAGTATCGAGGCTAATAAAAACATCCCCGGAAAGAAGGTCTCCCTCACAATAATCAAAAGTAATTACATCCGTGTAATAATCGTGGGATAAATAGTTACGATTAACATCCAGGATATAATCATCAGAACAAAAAATAAAAGACAATGCACCTATCTTTTTCGAATAATAAACAGCTATTGAATCAAGCCATTTATTAATCAGAGCTTCTGAAAAAAAAACAGGATATTCTACACCCTCTTTAAAAAACAAAACCTCCCTCATCAGAATAAGGATTACAAATTGAAAACCAAAGTCACTTTCGAACCGTCGTTTTCAAATACGAGTTCGTCAGTCAGGGTTTTCATCAAATAAAGTCCCCGTCCGGCATCTTTTGTCAGATTATCGGGCAAAGTAGGATCAGGAATATGCGTATAATCAAAACCTTCACCTTCATCAGCCACAGAGACATAAAATTTCTCCGGATCCATCCAGGCTTCAAGAGTCACCAGTTTGTCCGCCGACAGTTTATTTCCGGATAAAATAGCATTATTCACTGCTTCAATCACAGACAAACTAATCTTTCCAAAAAGTTCAGGCTGCAAATTGAAAGTTTCCGTAAAACTTTCAATAAAATTCTCAACTTTGATAATATTTCCGATTTCAGACGGAATAGATAATTCTGCTTTATTCATCACCAAGCTTGATATAATAATTATTGTACAAACTCTTAAAATAAGGATTCAATTTCATATCCGATTTATTTAGATCAGTTTTCACCATACGAATACGACGTTCTGCCGATTTAAAATACGCTTCCGGTCGTTTATATTTCATTTCTGTAGCCGTCACTGACTTTCTTTTCTCTTCATATTCTTCCCTTTCCTTAGAAGCTTTTTCAGAAAGAAGTAATTTATTATAAACCTGATTATTTCTATACATCAAATTATCCGAAATCGAATAATTAGACAAATCCCGGATATTATCATCCAGAAGTTGATTGATTTCGTTCAATAATTGCCTTTCAGCCGGAGAAAGAGTAGCAGCTTGTGACATAAAATCATTCAGACTTTTTCTAAAAAGTTCATTTTCCCGAATCATATTACTGACACCTTGCTGTAAAGGTTTACCTTTTTCCCCGTTTTTCATTTGAGAAATCAAATTTTCCAATTGTTTTTTCAAACCACTCTGAATTTTTTTCATCCCTTCATACCCCTCTTTTCCACTTCCCTGACCTTCCCCGTTTCCTTTCTTCCCCTTCTGATCAGAACCCTTACCGGAACCTTTACCCTCTGATTGACTCTTTTGCAAAGCATCACTCAACGCCAAAGCCATATCATTCAAATAGCTGATAATATACTGCTGTTCTCTGGACAACTCGCTACGCTTATTATTTTGAATATAACCAGGCAACAAACCGAATCTAATTTCTATATCGTAAAATTTATCACTCAATACCGAAGCTAACATCAAATTACTTTTCGCCAAAAGAGACAAACTGTCTTTGACAATCTTATATTCCATTTTTTTCAAATCCTGCAACCGACCTAATTCATTATAACGCGCGCTTTGAGCAGGAGTTTCCGAGAACTGTTTTAACAACTCTTCCTGAGATAACGAAATTACTAAAATATTTTGAATAATCAATTCAATATCATTCTCAGGAATTGACATTTTCGTAAAATTTTGTTGCCGTTGCTCTTCCAACTCTTTGGAAATTTCCCCGGATTTTTCCTTTATATCTTCAGATGTCTTTGAATTGTCTTTCTTATTCGAAATATTATCTTTTTGTTTATCAATCATTTGTGACAATTCACTAAAATCATCACTCATTTTTTTCAAATCAAAAGGTTTTGATAACTGCTGATTATCATTCAACATTCGATCATAATTATTCCTGATATTTTCTAACTTATTTTTTAATTCATTATTTATTTTATTCAAGGAATCCCTACTCAAATCGTTCGATTTCAACGCTTCCTCCAAATTTTTCTGAGACTGTTTAAAGCCATCGAATTGTTGGGAAAGCATGTGATGCTGTTCTTCTACCTGATAACGTTTCAATAATTCAATATTCCGATCCAACTCTTCACTCATTTGATCAAAACTAAGCTTCATCTTTTCATCCAAATCCTGAAACTTATCTTTGGAAAATTCATCGGATAACCTGGAAAATTCATCCATCAGTTTTTTCATCTCGTCATCCATAATTTTATCCAAAAGCTCCTGAATCTTTTCCTGCTTAGATATCAGAATACTGTCCTGACTGGTAAAACTATTATTAAGAGCCGATTTCTTCAAATGGTCTTCCTGAACTTTGTGCAGAAGTTTGTCAAGTTTTTCTTTTTTCTCAACAATATCTTTCGCTAATTGTTGTTTCTCCCAATTATCAACGGAATTATCCAGCATTTTTTTCTGAAGATCCTTAACTCCCGAAACAATGTCTTTTGCCAATTTCTCAGCTTCATTCAAAGAATTGTTTACCTGAGCATTTACTTCTGCATTATAATCAAATATCGCATTCAAATCCGGAATCAGGTATTCTTTTAAATCCGAACGGGTACTCTTGGGACCGGAAATACAATCATTATCAAAAACCTCAAAAAAGTAATCAATTTTTGTCTTATCCATACCCGCAAACTCCGCAAAATCAAATTCAAAATAAAACTCCTGCGTATTCGTATTCTTTAAAATATTGACAGGTACAACCGTATTTGTTTTTCCATTCATTGAATAATTGAAACGCAAAGCTGAAAAACCGTAATCATCGGTAATGATACCATAATAATAAAAAACGGAATTCTTTAATGAGTCCTGCACAACAAATAATTGAATACCCGGATACAGATCGGGTATACAGGTCACGTTAAAAGTAATTAATTTTTTTCGGCTAAAATAACGATTGGAACCGTATAACACATACTCGGCAGAACTTCTGATGTCCTTTGAAAAAACAACATTCGAATTATTTTTCAACTTTAAAGGCATCAATTGTCCCCCTGTTTGTCCTATAAAAAGAGAGTCGACAGAAGACAAATGGACATCAAATTTCAAGACAGAACCGAAAAGAACCCTGAAATCTGCAATATTTTTCAATAATTCCGGCTTAAGTCCTGTATAAGCCGGAGAAATCAGATTAACCTGATAATCCGTTATCTCCGGAGAAGGCAATACATTGATCTGAAAAGAACGACTTTCAACACCCGATGTTTTAAAAGAAAAACGTATATCGTTATTCACGACATCAAAATCGTAAACAAACACGGAATCCTTCCTATTCATGTAAAATTCACCCCCGCCAAAACAAACGAATACATTATCATCCGGCAAATATTCGTTTTTTACCAGCAACCGCAATTGAAACGGTTTCCCATATTCCACATTTAAAGATTCATTCAATAAATGAAAATCGATATTCATTCCGGGAACCGATACTTCCTGATAATTTGAGAAATCCGCGTAAATACGCAAAAAAAATTTATGACTACCAAACAATACAAAAATCAGAAACAAAGTACTCACGATAAACCGGAAACATTTTTTCCGAAAAGGTACGAAAACAACAGACCTTTCCGCAATAAGCGATTCATATTTCTGTACAAAAGCAGCTTTCTTCAAATCCGGGTCTCCGGGTACTGCATCAAAACGAAAAGCCAAATGGAATAGAGTAATAAAAATATCCCGCGGTACTTTTACCTCCCGCAAAAATTTTTTTAACAGAAACGACCTCTTAAAATTCCGGGAAATAAAAAACAAAACTACCGGATAGATAAAACAATAAAAAATACCTATAAATACCCCTGTCCAAAAGAGATAATAGAGAAATGATTTAAAACCGACAGTCAAAAAGGAGCAACGGAATAGAACCCAATACAATAATAAATAGACCAGAATATAGACTAAAAAAATAACAACACCTTTCAACAGATTAAAACCTAACAATTCTAATCCGAAACGATTTAAAAGACGTTTTAAGTTATTTCTTAAACCTTCATATCTATTAATCATCTTCCTTCTCTACACTACCGCAAATATAATAAAGTCTCTAACAATTACTCATAAAAAAGAATATCTTATCGGGCCAACCATATTTCAGGATTTTGTTTATCGGGATCTTGTTTAGTTTTAATAATCCATAACTGAAAATTTAAAATACTCCCTTTTTCAGTATCATAAGCTACTTTTCCGATCGTTTGCTTAGTCGATACTTTTTGTCCCTTTTTTACAACAATATTCACCAAATTAGCATATACCGTAAGAAAATTTCCGTGCCGGACAATTACAGTGTTGTTAAATCCCGGAATCAGTATAATTTCTGAAACCACTCCATTAAAAACAGCCCTTACATCAGCATCCCTCAAAGTTGTTATATTGATACCGTTGTTCGGCATTTTAATCTGTTTATATACAGGATCCGAATTGATTCCGAACTTTTCTGAAATGATTCCCTGATTTACCGGCCAAGGCAATTTACCCTTATTTTTAGCAAAATCATCCGATATCAGTTTTTCTTCCGGAGTCATTTTATAACTACCCGAAGAACCACCGGACTTTTTAGCTTGTTCAGCAATAAGCTTATTTAATTCCCGGGTCAATCGCTCTCTTTTCTTCTGCTCATTCCGTAATTTTCCCGTAATCTCTTTCTCCTTTTTCCGAAAATCCCCGATTATTTGATTTTCATTTTGCTGCTGCTGTGAAAGGTCTTTATTTTTAGCATTGATATCATCCAAAGCTGCATTTTTCTGAAGTATATATTTCTTTAATCTATCATTCCGGATATAAAGTGAATCATTGATCCTCGAAATTTGAGACAGTTGCCGCCGGGAATAATTTTGAATCTGCTCAAAATATTTATAACGGTTATATGCCTGATTAAAATCGGAAGAAGAAAAAATAAACATCAAACGATCTGTCTTATTTCTTTTTTTCCACAAACCGTAAATCAATTTACCATATAAATCCAGCATAGATTCCCTGTCGGCAATCAACTCTGAAATTCTTTTTTCATTACTCTGAATCTGACCTTCAAAATAACGGACTTCCTGATTTAAAGAATTAATTATGCGCTTACTCTGCACTATTTTCTGTTGAATAAGATTCAGTCTTTCCAAAGAAAACGATTTACTGTTCTGTGTTTCCTTCAACAATTTATTCAAATAAGAAATCTGCTTTTCACTTTGTTCTTTTTCCTTTTTAATCTGATTGATAGATTGAGCAGTAAGCGATCCGCATAAAAACAGAAATAAAATCAATAATATGCCATTATATAGAAATTTCATAAGCATAAATTTACTACTCTGTGGAACTGATTAATTGTTTATATTTCGCAGGCACCCGAAAAGTAGGTGTTACATTTACATCAAATTCCAAACGGGAAAGTTTCAACACAACTTTTATTCTATTCTCATCGAAATTTGAACTAAAAATCATTTTTTCCGGAAAAATTTTTCCGTTAATATCTTTAAAATCACTGTATACAGCAGTTATACCCATATCTTCTTCCAAATCTTCCAAAGTCAATTTATACGGACGAAAATACTCCGGATCGATATGTATTTTTTGCAATACCAATGCAAAATCCTTGTTCTTTCTTTTCTTTTTAAAAAATTTCTTGATCTTTCGGTTTATCGCTCTTTTCTGGATATTCGAAAGCACATAATCATTATCTGTCCGTTCAAATTTAAACTTATCATTCCTGGATTCACTACTGCTACAATCCTCTAAATTGAAATATACATTAGTCAATATCTTCTGAATGCACGAAAAACTGATACTTATACCAAATCTATCATAAAAGAATCCGTAATCTGTCAACAGATATTTCTTGTTGTAAGAATCTAAAAATTTTACACTGTCAGGCGTCAGGTATATTCTGGCTACTTCAATTCCTAAAGGAGCAGTTACAGACATCCATATAAAACTGTCCCTTCGAATCCTCAGCATACCTTTGAGACTGTTTTCTTTCCCGTTTATATCGACTGAAAGTTCTACTTTTTTAGAATATAATGTATTATAATTTAATTCACTATTCTCTATATTTTTAAACAGTTTAACTTCACCAATATTACTGGTTTCCTTATAAATAACTGCTTTTTTCATCGGACTGCAAGAAAACAGCAAACATGAAAACAACAGAAAGAAAAAAAATCTGTTCATTTGATACCCACTTTCAACGTTCCAAAGAAATTAAAATTTATGTTCTCCGGAAATTTTAGCCGGAAGATCACTGCTTGTCTCGTCTCCTGCTTCCATAGCCTTCTTCCACATCTCCACAGCTTTCTCCTTATCTCCGTTCATATACAATATATCACCGTAATGCTCATATAATACACCGGAAACCTCTTTTGAATATTGCATAGCTAACTTCATATAATACAAAGCTTGAGAATAATCTTTCCGCATATACAAAACCCAGGCATAAGTATCGAGATAAGTTCCGTTCTCAGACTCCAAAGTAACAGCCTGGGAACTCATTCTTTCGGCTTTACTCAGATTCTCACCCAAAAGTGAAAGATAATAAGCGTAATTATTCAAAACCATCGCATCGTTCGGATTAATATTCAATACGTTGTCAAACATACGGAACGCCTCCTGAACACTGTCCAGATTATAATAACAATCTCCGAGATACGAATAAAACTGAGCCTTTAAATGTATATTTTCATCAGTAAGCTTTAATCCGTCTTTAAAGAAATCAACGGCATCCTTATAATTCTTCTCCATCATTAAAGAAATACCCGCTAAAACATAAGGCAAAGGTTGCTCCGGAAAATATTTAATAGCTTCAACACTTTTTGTATACATACAGGCCGTATCCGTCATTTCATTGCACAACAGCAATAATTCCTGCCAGATAGCGAAATTATTTTTATCCTGAGAAAGAATATATTCCAACTCACCTCTCGCTTCATTCAATTTATTTTCTTTTTTCAGAAAATCAGAATGCAAAGCCCGGATCGAAAGATCGTCCCTGTACTTATTAACTAATAAATCCACATAAGCATTCAATTGACTGTCAGAAACTTTAATTGTATCACCACTTAAAACCAATTTCAAAATATACTGTACCTTAAAAGAATTATCAAGTTCATCACTCAACAATGCCTTCCTTACATGTTTATCAGCATTTTCCAATTGATTTTTATCCCTGTAATAATCAGAAAGATATAAATGGACGAAACCGTTATCCGGATCTGCAGCCAACAACTTATTCAATATTTGCAATCCTTTCTTATCCTGGTTATAATTAAAATAAAGCTCGGCCAGCAAACTCAAATATTCATTTTTCTCCGGATATTTCCGAATCAATTTCAAAAGTTCATTAGAAGCTCCTTTTAAATTATTAAGTTTTGTATAAAGCTTTATTTTTTCTATCGTAACAGGCTCCGTTATGCCATTCTGTTTTTCATAGCGGTCGTATACATCTATTGCCTGTTGCCATTTCTCGACAGAAGTGTACAAATTCGCTTCTATCAAATAAAACTCTTCCTTATCCGGATATTTTGCTATGATATCGGCATATACATTACAAGCTTCTTCAATCATAGCTTTTTTCTGCAATACATTAGCCAATAATAATTTATACCATAAATTTCCCGGATTACCGGCTACAGCTTCACGGGCCAATTGCAAAGCACCGTTATAATCTTCCGTCAATACAAGAATATTGGCTATTTCATACTTAACAACAGGACTTTCCGGATATATTTTCAAACAATTATCATACCATCCCAAAGCCGTTTGTAAATCACCCGTAATTTTAGACCGGATACCTTCCATAAAGGAATAATCAAATTCCAGTTTTGATTTTTCATCCAAACTCTCATAACCGTCCACTTTCTTTTTATCGTCAGCAAAAACACTGATATTCAAAAGAAAAATAAGAAAAAAAACAAATCCTATCTTCATATTCCTTTATTCAGTTAATCTGTTAGATTTAATTTTTACCGGTATGCCCGAATCCGCCGGATCCTCTTTCTGTCGCATTCAATTCGTTTACTTCAATCAATTCAGCCTGCTCAACCTTATTGATCACCATCTGGCATATCCGTTCTCCATCCTTAATACTGATTACATTATTCGACAGATTTACGACAATAACTCCTATTTCTCCCCGATAATCTGCATCTATCGTACCCGGACTATTCAATAACCCCAATCCTTCATTTAAAGCCAAACCGCTGCGCGGACGTATCTGAGCTTCATATCCTTTCGGTAATTCTATATACAAACCCGTAGGTATCAGTTTTCTTTCCAACGGTTGCAAAACAATTGTGTCTTCAATATTTGCTCTAAGATCCATACCCGCTGAAAAACGAGTTTTGTATTCAGGCAGCGGATGCTTCGATTTGTTTACGATACTTATTTGCATTTTTCCAACTTTAAATCAACTTTATTTGCATTTATTTATTGAAGAGCAAAGATACTACTTTTTGCGAAACATCTTATAAATAAAATCTTTACTAAATATAAACTTCATTTCCCGATATAAAAATAACAGTATAAAAATAAATAACAAAGGCATTCTGGCTATACAGGTAAGCCAGGCATTTTCAAACCTGATATATTTTCCGATAAAATAAAAGACTAATGCCACCGAATAATAAAAAGCAATTTTTTTCAAATCATAACTGATCTTATAAAACTTCTTTCCCCAGATTAAAGATAAAATACACATCACCAGAAAACAACAGAAAACGGCATATGCCGATCCCATATACCCGATTCGGGGCAATAGTATAAAATTCATAGAAACAGTAATAATACAGCCTATTACAGACATATAAGCACCGTACATTGTTTTATCCGTCAGTTTATACCATAACGAAAGCGAATAATACATTCCCTGAAATAAATTAGCCATCAACACCCAGGGAACAATAATAATACCTGAATAATATTCCGGAGTACGCACAAAATATTTGATAATATCTATCCAATACATAATCCCTAAAAATATAATCAGCCCGAATCCTGTAAAATATAAAAATACGTCCTGATAGACCTTTTTGGAATCTTCGTGTTTGGAATAACTGAAAAAGAAAGGTTCGAAAGCATATTTAAACCCTTGGGTAAAAATATACATAATCAAAGCCAGTTTATAGTTAGCACCGTATATTCCGGTCATCGCCATAGCTTCCTGCGAACTCATCACCTGCCCGAGTACTTTAGGCATCCAGGATTGTGCCCCTTGCAAATTGATCATGCCGGCCAGACTGACAATAAAAATAGGAAATGAATACTTCATAATGTCTTTCAGTAATCCCCAGGAAAAATAAAACCGGAATTTAGACATATAAGGAACCAGCATCAGAAACGTCACTACAGAAGCTATCAAATAGGCAATAAAAATATAGATAATCCCCCCTGCCGGATCATAGAACGGTATGTGAATTCCGTTTTTTTCCAGATAAGGACACACTACAAGAAAAAATAAATTGAGAACAATATTCACCCCGACATTGACCAATTTAACGACACCGAAACGTATCGGTCTGCCTTGAAGTCGCAACAAAGCGAAAGGTATGGAACTAATAGCGTCTATACCAATAGTCAGTATCAGCAAAGTAAGGTAATTCTTATGATCCGGTATCTCTAAAAAATCAGCAATGCCGGGAAGAAAAGAAAAAGCAACGATAAAAAACAGGAGAGTCGTACCTGTCAGTGAAAACATCAAAGTAGAAAATACTTTATTGCTGTTATCTTTTGTACTGAATCGGAAAAATCCTGTTTCAGTACCGTAAGTAAGTATTACCATTAACAAAGCAATGTACGACATTAAATTGGTTACTATACCGTATTCACTGGCAGGAAAAATCCCTGCATACAAAGGAACCAGTAACCAATTGACAAAACGTCCCAGAATCGTTGTGAAACCATAAATAATGGTATCACCGGCCAGTTTTTTTAAAGGATTCATAATTCGCTGTATTTTCCCATATTGGTGGCAAAGGTAACGAATGGACGTTTTAAACGAACATATTATTATTATTATATTTCTATTTTTTAAAAATTATTATGAATATGAATATAGGATGTTAGTATATGGAAAAACTCTTGATTAAAATTGTTGTTTATTTCGTTATTAAAAATCAGATATACGGTTATAAACAATAGAATAAAATTGAATCTATTGAAAATTAAATAGATAGAGTAGTTATTAACAAATGTTAGTATCGAAAACAGATAGAAAAAAATAGTTATTTATTTTAAAAAATATGTTGGTAATTTGTATAAAGATTTTCGGTTAAATCTGTTTTCTATTTTTTGAAATTTCCGGAAAAAACATAATGAATTTCAAAATCCGAATTATCAAATTTTTTTTTCATTTTCAGTTCATTTTTTACTAACATTCAATCGACAGTTCGTAACAACTTTTTAACAGGCGGTAATGTACTTCCGATTTGTTTTTTAGCCGGGATAAATTATGGAATATACTTTTTGTAACTATACTTTGTACTGGTTATCAGTTATTTGATTGAATTGTATATTTTGATGGATACATTACGTTATTTTAAGATATTGAAAAAAGAAAAGCTACCGCCTTTTGAACGGTAGCCTTATTTTTTTGAGATGTTTTTATCAGATCAACTGATTAGTGGTTGTATCTGGAAATACAAGAGTAGGTTTGTGTTGTTTTGCTTCTTCGAAATCCATAGAAGCATAAGAAATAATGATAACGATGTCTCCGACTGCACATTTTCTGGCTGCCGGACCGTTAAGGCAAACTACTCCTGAATTTCTTTCTCCTTTGATAACGTAAGTTTCTATTCTTTCTCCGTTATTCACATTGACGATTTGTACTTTTTCGTTTTCAATGATGTTCGCGGCTTCCATCAAAGCCACATCAATCGTAACACTGCCTACATATTGCAGGTTTGCTTCGGTTACTGTTACTTTGTGAATTTTTGATTTTACAACTTCAATGAACATATCGGTTATTTTAGATTGTAAATTTTAAGTTCAAGATCAGAGTATAATATTGTCAATCAAACGAATTTTTCCGGCATAAACCGCTACACACACAACTTTCGTTCCCTTTTCATTCCAATTTTCAATAACTTTAAGTGTAGTATCATCGACGATTTCAACATATTCGGTTTCCAGATAGGGATTGTTGTTGATTTCTTCTGTGATCCATTTTTTCAGATCGGCTACACTCATTTCGGTGACTAAGTTACGTGCTTTTTTTAAGGTAGCATATATATGAGGAGCATTTTTTTTATGTTCTTCCTTCAGTAAGGCATTTCGGGAACTGAGTGCTAAACCGCTTTCTTCACGGACAATGGGACAGGGAATGATTTCGATGTTGTATTTCAATTGATTTACCATATTTTTAATGATAGCAACCTGTTGAAAATCTTTCATTCCGAAAAATGCTTTGTGCGGTTGAACGATATCGAATAAACGGCTTACTACCTGACCTACACCATTGAAATGTCCCGGTCTTTTAGCTCCTTCCATAACAGTTTCCAGATAACCGAAATCAAATTTTCGGGTATCTTTTTCCGGATAAATTTCTTCTACGGAAGGCATAAATACAAGATCGCACCCGGCTGTTTTCAATAATTCAGCATCTTTTTCCGGAGTACGTGGGTAACGTTTTAAATCTTCTGGATCATTGAATTGAGTCGGGTTGACAAAAACACTTGTCACGGCTATATCACAACTGTTTTTACATGCTTTTACGAGAGAAAAATGTCCGTTGTGCAAAGCACCCATAGTGGGTACAAAACCAACACATTTACCTTCTTTTTTATAGCCTTCAATGAGGCTAAACAGTTCATTTTTAGTATAAATAACTTTCATGATACTTGTTTAAAATCCGGGGTGCAAGTTTACAAACTATTTTCGAGATAAGAGCACAAATAATTTATAAAGTTTGTTTTATTCGGATTTTGAAACGTATTTATGCCGGTTGATTATATTGTTTTTTGAATTGCAGTTATTTGTATAACGATCGCATGTCCGGATGAACGGAGGTGAGTACTTCTACCAGCTGGCTCCGGCTGACACCTTCTCTCATAACGATAACAATAGTATCTTCTCCGGCAATTGTACCTAATATTTCAAAATAATTTTCGCTGTCAATCAATACAGTAACGGCATTGGCATAACCCGGTAATGTTTTTATAACGGCGATATTACCGGAAAAGTCAATACCTAAAATAGCATCCGTAATAATGGAAGATATTTTCTCTTCCCGTTGTTCATTTACACTTTCAGGTACTATATATATATATCCTTTTTCTTTATGAGGTATTTTAGCAACCTTCATGAATTTAAGATCCCGTGAGAGAGTACTTTGGGTAGCTTCTACACCTAATTCTTTTAAGCGGAATAACAACTCCTCCTGGGAAGAGATCAGTTCAGATTCAATTAATTTCCGGATAGTCAAAAGTCTTTTGGTCTTGTTTCTCATAATGAAGCTTATTTTAGTGGAACAAAAATAATAAACCCCTTCGATATATAATAGTGAATGCTTTATATTTTTAAAACGTCTTAAATGCATAAATATCAAAAAATATTACATATTCATTCCTTGCAAAAGCAAAAAACAATAGCTACCTTTGTCCCAATTTGGACATAAGGTATTTAATGAATATGCAAAATCTGAAAAAAGCACAACTGGTTCTGGAAGACGGAACCATTTTTGAAGGGACCTCTTTCGGATACGAACAGTCAGTATCGGGAGAGGTCGTTTTTTATACGGCAATGACGGGATATCCCGAAAGTTTGACTGACCCGTCCTACAAGGGACAGATTTTAGTACCCACTTATCCGATGATTGGTAATTACGGAGTACCTGTCGATACCAAGCAAGATGATTTGCCGGCTTTTTTTGAATCGGATAAAATTCACTGTACGGCGTTAATTATTTCCGATTATTCATTTGAATACAGTCATTGGAATTCTCAAAAAAGTCTCGGGCAATGGTTAAAAGATCAGAAGGTACCGGGACTTTTTGGTATAGATACCCGGGCTTTGACGAAAAAATTACGCGAACACGGAGCTATGTTGGGCAAAATCGTTTTTGCCGGACAGGATGTCGATTTTTACGATCCCAATAAAGAAAATATAGTAGCACAGGTATCTACCTCTGAAGTGAAAGAATATGGAAATGGGAAATACGAGGTGGTATTGGTAGATTGTGGAGTGAAGTATAATATCATCCGTTGTCTTTTAAAACGGGGAGTAAAGGTGAAACGGGTGCCCTGGGATTATGATTTTACCAGTGAAGAATGCGACGGTATTTTCCTGTCAAACGGTCCCGGTGATCCGGCCCAATGTGAAAAAACGATTGAAAATATTCGGAAAGTCCTTGATAAGAACATACCTATTATGGGTATTTGTTTGGGAAATCAATTGATGGCCAGAGCTGCGGGGGCAGAAACCTACAAATTGAAATACGGTCATCGCAGTCATAACCAGCCGGTTGTCGAGCCGGGTAAAAATCGTTGTTACATTACTTCTCAAAATCATGGCTTTGCTATTGACGATAAAACTTTGCCTGTCGATTGGGAACCGCTTTTTGTGAATGTAAATGACGGAACGAATGAAGGTATACGTCATAAAAACAAACCGTTTTTTTCCGCCCAATTCCATCCGGAAGCATCCAGCGGACCGGTAGATACCGAATACCTGTTCGACGAGTTTATTAAAAATATAGAAGTGAGTAAAAATCGGTAAGATTATAGGTGAAAAATAAGGTAGAAAGTTAGAATTTATAATCTGTAATTTGCATTTGAAAATGAAGGAAATAAATAAAATATTATTACTGGGATCCGGAGCATTGAAAATCGGGGAAGCCGGAGAATTTGATTATTCCGGTTCTCAGGCATTGAAAGCCATCCGGGAAGAAGGAAAATACAGTGTGCTGATTAATCCGAATATTGCGACAGTACAAACTTCAGAAGGAGTTGCCGATAAAATTTATTATTTGCCGGTTACTCCGGAATTCGTAGAAAAAGTAATTGAAAAGGAAAGACCAGACGGTATACTTCTTTCTTTTGGAGGACAGACGGCTTTGAATTGCGGGGTGGCTCTGTATAAAAGCGGGGTATTGGAGAAATACGGAGTAGAAGTATTGGGTACGCCGATTCAGGCGATTATTGATACCGAAGACCGGGAAATCTTTGCCGGAAAATTACACGAGATCGATGTAAAAACACCCCGCAGTATTGCTGCCAATAATATGGACGAAGCCTTAAAAGCTGCTGAAGTATTGGGATTCCCTTTGATTATCAGGGCTGCATATACTTTGGGAGGTCTTGGTTCCGGTTTTTGTTCGGATATAGAGGAATTGAAAAAATTGGCCGGAAGTGCTTTTTCATATTCTCCTCAGGTGTTAGTGGAAGAATCTCTGAAAGGTTGGAAAGAGATTGAATATGAAGTAGTGCGTGACCAGTATGATAATTGTATTACGGTATGTAATATGGAAAACTTCGATCCGTTGGGTATACATACGGGAGAAAGTATTGTAGTAGCGCCTTCACAGACATTGAGCAACAGCGAATATCATAAATTGCGGGAAATAGCTATTAAAATTATCCGTCATATCGGTATTGTAGGTGAATGTAATGTACAATATACATTGGACCCGAACTCAGAAGATTACCGTGTGATCGAAGTAAACGCCCGTCTGTCCCGTTCCAGTGCATTGGCATCTAAGGCTACAGGATATCCTTTGGCCTTTGTAGCGGCTAAATTGGCTATGGGATACGGTTTACATGAAATCAAGAATTCCGTTACCAAAGTTACGACGGCTTGTTTTGAGCCGGCATTGGATTATATCGTTTGTAAAATTCCCCGCTGGGATTTGAACAAATTCGAAGGGGTGTCTAAATTGATCGGCTCTTCCATGAAAAGTGTAGGAGAAATCATGGCTATCGGACGTACTTTTGAAGAAGTAATTCAGAAAGGACTTCGTATGGTCGGTCAGGGAATGCACGGTTTTGTTGGAAATAAAAAAGAAGTAAAAGATATCGACGAAGAGTTGATGAATCCGACGGATAACCGGATTTTTGCTATAGCAGCAGCTTTCGATAAGGGATATTCTGTAGATAAGATCCACAATATGACTAAAATCGACAAATGGTTTTTGGTGCGTTTGGAAAATATCCACAGGATGAAAGAAGAGCTGAGTAAATATACGACAGTGCGGGGAGTGATGCCTGCTACCTTGAAGAAAGCGAAACAGATGGGATTTTCCGATTTTCAGATCGGCCGCCTGACAATAAAGGACGATGCTCTTACCGCACATCAGAAAATGTTGAAGGTAAGGGAATACCGTAAAGAATTGGAAATTACACCCTGTATTAAACAGATTGATACATTGGCGGGAGAATATCCGGCGAAAACCAATTACCTGTACGCTACTTATAACGGAGCAGAAACGGATATAACCTACGAGCATGACGGAAAATCGGTTATTGTACTGGGTTCCGGCGCTTATCGGATCGGGAGTAGTGTGGAATTCGACTGGTGTTGTGTAAGTGCTGTCAATGCAATTAAAAAAGCCGGCTATCGTTCGGTAATGATTAATTATAATCCCGAAACGGTAAGTACGGACTATGATACCTGTGACCGTCTTTATTTTGACGAGCTTTCTTTCGAGCGGGTAATGGATATTGTGGATTTGGAAGAGCCGAAAGGGGTCATTGTGTCTACCGGCGGACAAATACCGAACAATTTGGCTATGCGTTTGTATGGGCAGCATGTCAATATCCTGGGTACTTCGGCTTTGTCTATTGACAGGGCGGAAGATCGTCAGAAATTTTCCACCATGTGCGACCAACTGGGAATCGATCAGCCGAGATGGCGGGAATTGACCAGTATTGAAGACATATATAAATTTATAGATGAAGTGGGATTTCCTTTGTTGATACGTCCTTCTTACGTTCTTTCCGGTGCTGCTATGAATGTGGTTTCAAATCGGGAAGAATTGTTACATTTTCTGGAATTGGCAGCAGAAGTATCGAAAGACCATCCGGTAGTTGTAACCGAGTTTGTACAACAGGCTAAAGAAGTGGAAATCGATGCTGTTGCGCAGGATGGAGTTGTAAAGGCCTACGCAATCAGTGAGCATGTCGAATTTGCAGGAGTGCATTCTGGAGATGCGACCATTGTCTTTCCGGCTCAAAAATTGTATATCGAAACCATTCGCCGGATCAAGAAAATAGCCCGGTCGATTGCGAAAGAATTGAATATTTCGGGTCCTTTCAATATGCAGTTTCTGGCAAAAGACAACGATATCAAAGTGATTGAATGCAATCTGCGGGCTTCCCGGAGTTTCCCCTTCGTATCCAAAGTATTGAAGTACAATTTTGTGGAGATGGCTACCCGGATAATGCTGGGAGAACAGGTAGAAGAATTGCATAAATCGGTATTTGATTTGGATTATGTCGGAGTGAAAGCCTCTCAATTCTCGTTTGCCCGGTTATTGAAGGCGGACCCTGTATTGGGAGTTGATATGTCTTCTACCGGAGAAGTGGGTTGTATAGGTGAAAACTACTATGAGGCGATCTTGAAAAGTATGTTGTCTGTAGGGCACCGGATTCCCGAAAAAAACATTTTGATTTCATCCGGCCCGGCCCGTTCGAAAGTAGAACTGCTTGAATCGACCAAAATGTTGATAAATAAAGGTTATAATATTTTTGCTACTGCGGGTACAGCTAAATTTCTGGCGGAAAACGGAATTGACGTTACAATATTGTATTGGCCGGATGAAGCAAAAGAACCTAATATTATGGATTACCTGAAAAATAAGAAAATCGATATGGTAATCAATATTCCGAAAAACCTGACCAAACGGGAATTGGACAACGGATATAAGATTCGCCGGGCTGCTGTCGATTACAATATTCCGTTACTGACGAATGCCCGTTTAGCAAGTGCTTTTATTTATGCGATTTGTAAAGTAGATCGTAAGGATATAGCAATTAAAAGCTGGGATGAGTACAGATAGGATGAGTATTTTGTAGATTGACGTAAAAAAGAACAATCGTCAATCACAATCAATATTGAATTGTGAACAGAGAATATGGGGGCAGATTGCTCCCATATTTTTTAACCTTGTTAAACTCTTCTTTTCTTCTTTTTTTAATTTATTTTTCTTCTATTTTTATCACGTGTTAATGATGTGAACGAATAGTTGAGTGTGTATGCGATATGATAGACGTGTGGGAATATTGTGCGTGTGTGTGTGGTGTATATGGTGTGGGATTTGTAAGGGAGAATTGCCGGATGGCTTGGTTTTGATAACCGGACAGGATGAGTCTGAACGGGTTTGTCATAGGATATTACAGGATGACGAGTCTTTAAAAACTTTATTCGATCCGGAGGAACGTAGTTTTTACGTCAATGAGCCTTTACAAATCCGGTTGGTAAAAAAACGGGAGCTTTTGCTGCGTTTTTATTCTCCCCGTAGTGTCCGGAATGTGATATTATGGGCAAGGCTATCCTCCTCCGGAGAGCAGTTTAAATTGGCGGAATTTTCTTATATTCCGGCTTTTGCCGAATATCGGATTCCTTTGTCTTTTCTAAAAAACCGGTGTAAATATCATACACGTTCGGGTAGGGAAATCCCGCTTGAAAAAAAAGATTTTGATAAAGAGACATTTAAGTTGGAAATTGAAAGTTCAGATGCCTATTACCGGCAATTGACAGCGACGGATTGCCGGTGGAAAATTTCTTTTGGAGATTATACCGGTGAGCATTGGAGACCTTTGCAACCTGCACATGCGCGGGAAGCTGTAGCCGTGGCTCTTAATATGGCTTATCTTTTTTCTACGAATGAATTTAGGCAAATGCTGAAGACTTGTCAGGGTAAATTCTTTAAAGATAACCAAGGGACGGAAATAGACATAAAAGAATTATACAATCGTATTTTTAACTTGCCGGCATTGGTATACGGACGTGTTTCTGGCGTAAACGGATTGGGTGGAGGAACTATTTTCGGATTGGCGGAGTGGTGTTATTTGGAGCATTATGCGGATGCAGGATGTATCACACACACACTGTTTCATGAATTCGCCCACTGTCTCGGATATACACATGAGGGAAACATGACCTATGAAAATAATTTGGGACGAGGATGGGTGAGTTTCTGTGGTGAACTTTACCGTAAGTTAGGCATGGAAAAGAAATTACCCGTATATTCCTGCCGTTTTTTGGATACGCGAAACAGTGGTATTGCCATAAAGCGATAAAATTTAAATAGACGGATAAATCAATTGATTATTGAATGGGTTTAAAATTTGGAATTTGGAATCGTTGGTATAACTTTAGGGCTGTTTAGTCGTAAAACTTTAAAAATTTTAATTATTGTACTATGCCTTTTTTGAGATTTCATTCCACTGATGCAGGAAAATTGTCGGAAATAAGTCGGAAAATGACCGATTTGATTCAGGAAACTTTACAATGTCCCCGGGAACATATTGTATTGGAAGTAATACATTCTGAAATAGTTTGTGATGGAGCAATAAATTGTGGAGATTGGCCTTTTGTCGAAATCTCGTATTTTCAAAGAAGCCGGGATTTACAGGATAAAGTGGCTCAAATCGTGTCTTCCTGTTTGCAGGAAATCGGATATACCGATTCGGATGTGTATTTTCTTTATCTGGATCCGCGGAATTATTATGAGAACGGTCGGTCGATGTGATCGATTTATTAAAATAAAAAATGTCCGTAAAGACGGACGTAAAAAATGAAAATCGGACTTTTTTAGATAATACTTTACGCTGTTATAAAATTCGGATAAAACTTATGACAGAGTAGGGGGTTGTCTAAAAGGTATTCTCGATGTATTCGTATCCCTATCGGAGAGTGAAATTAAATATCCGATTCTATAGGGGATGTTTTTACTTTCTCGGTAGCCTTATTTTCTTTTCTTTTTTGCCCTTTATCATATCTCTTTTTACTTTTTAATCCTTTTCGATTTTTCCGGCTTTTAAATTGATTATCTTTGTGGTTTGGAAATCAATACGAATAGGGATGTTTAAAAAGTATAAGAAATTATTCGTCATTTTTTGGTGTGTGTTTTTAACCGGATTACTGTTGGCAGTTCTGTTTTTCTGGTTGATAGCCGAAGGTAAACTTGGTTTTATGCCCACTTTTGAAGAATTGGAGAATCCTAATAATAAATTCGCTTCCGAAGTTTATTTTGAGGATGGTCCGATGATCAGCCGTTATTTTCAGGGGAGTGAAAACAGGCGTTATACGGAATATAAGGATATACCGGAATCGGTAAAAGATGCTTTGGTTGCTACGGAGGATGTTCGTTTTTACGACCACAGTGGAATCGATGTCATCGGGCTTTTCCGTGTAGCTAAAGGATTGCTGACGGGAAGTTCTTCTTCCGGTGGAGGAAGTACGATTACGCAGCAGTTGGCTAAAATGCTTTTTCCGCGTGATCCGGACCAGAATTTTATGGAACTGGCTGTTCGGAAATTCCGGGAATGGGTAATTGCTGTACGTTTGGAAAGGAGTTATACAAAGGAGGAAATCATGACGATGTATCTCAATAAATTTGATTTTCTGAATTTAGCGGTAGGTGTAAATTCTGCGGCAGAGGTATATTTTCAGAAACCTTTGGATTCTTTGAGGATAGAAGAAGCGGCAATGTTGGTGGGTATGGCGAAAAATCCGGCATTATTTAACCCTGTACGTCGTCCTGAAAAAACCTTGGGACGTAGAAATGTGGTTTTGGGACAGATGCAGAAATATGGAAAAATTACAAAAGCACAATACGATTCCTTGAAAATGCTTCCTTTAGGTTTGTGCTTTAAAAAAGAAGATCACAAAGAGGGATATGCGACTTATTTCCGTGAATATCTTCGGATTTATATGACAGCAGGTAAGCCGGAAAAAAGTAATTACCGTTGGAATCCGGAGCAATATTACCAGGATTCTTTGGCTTGGGAGCGCAATCCGTTGTATGGATGGTGTAAAAAAAACTTAAAATTGGATGGTACACAATATGATATCTATTCTGACGGATTAAAAATTTATACGACATTGAATTCCCGGATGCAGCGGTATGCAGAGGAAGCCGTTGTAGAACATTTGGGAAATGATCTGCAACCTTTATTCAGCCGGGAGAAAATCGAAAAACAAAATCCTCCTTTTTCCAATGATTTGACAGCGGAAGAAGTGCGGGATATCCTTGACCGTTCGATTAAACGTACGGAACGTTACCGGATATTGAAAAATGCCGGAGTTGCTTTTGAAGAAGTACGTAAAATTTTCAATAAACCGGTTGAAATGCAGATTTTTACCTGGAAAGGAATACGGGATACGGTCATGTCTCCTTTGGATTCGATTAAACATTATAAATCGTTTTTCAGGGCAGGATTTATGGTTATGGAACCTCAAACGGGGAATATCCGGGCCTATGTCGGAGGTCCCGACTATCGTTATTTTATGTACGATATGGTCAGTGTCGGTAAACGCCAGGTAGGTTCTACCATTAAACCGATTCTTTATACTCTGGCTATGCAGGAAGGATTGGGGCCTTGCGATAAAGTTCCCAATATTCCGCAGACGTTTATTTTGCCTGACGGAACACCTTGGACAGCCAGGGGAGGAGGTAAGCGGCCCGGAGAGATGGTTACTCTTCGTTGGGGATTGGCGAATTCGGAGAATAATATTTCCGGTTGGGTATTGAAACAGTTTACACCTTTAGCGGTTGCTCAAATGGCCCATAAGATGGGAATCCACAGCTTTATTGATCCGGTGCCTTCTGTATTTTTAGGTACGGCTGAAATTTCAGTAAAGGAAATGACGGCAGCTTATTCTATTTTTGCAAATAAAGGAGTGTATAACACCCCGATGATGGTGTCCCGGATTGAAGATAAATACGGCAATGTATTGGCCGAATTCAGACCGGAATCCCGGGAAGTAATTACGGCCCAAACGGCCTATCTGATGTGTAATCTGCTGGAAGGGGTTGTAAATAGCGGAACCGGAATCCGGTTGCGTTACAGATATGGTTTTACGAATCCGATGGGAGGAAAAACGGGAACGACACAGCAACATTCGGATGGTTGGTTTATGGCAGTAACTCCTGGTTTGGTCGGGGGAGTATGGGTTGGAGCAGAAGACCGGTCTATTCATTTTCAGAATATAACGAATGGGCAGGGAGCTAGTATGGCTTTGCCCATATGGGCTAAATTTTTGGGAAAAGTAATCAAGGATCCGAAATTGAAATTTGATACCCTGCCTTTCGAGAAACCCGCAGGAGTAAGTAAAAATTTGGATTGTCAGGATGACGCAGACGATCAGGCAACGGAGGTAGAATCGGATTATCAGGAAGATAACGAGGAGTTCTATTAGTAGGAAAAGACAAAGCATTATGAAATCGAAAACAGTATATGTTTGCCAGAATTGCGGTGCGAAAGAATCAAAATGGGTCGGGCGCTGTCCGATGTGTGGCGAATGGAATAGCTTCGAGGAAGAAGTCGAGATAAAAGTTGCGAAAGGCAAAGCAAATGCTGTGATGGGACAGCCGATGTCCAAAGCCCTCCGGTTGTCGGAAATAAAAGTAAATGCCGATACTCGTATCGATACCGGTGACAGCGAATTAAACCGGGTGTTGGGTGGTGGTTTGGTGCCGGGTTCCATGATATTGCTGGGAGGAGAGCCAGGCATCGGGAAATCGACTTTGGTATTGCAGTTTGCACTTCACAATAAATGCGGTAAAGTGTTATATGTATCCGGGGAGGAGAGTATTGCCCAGATCAAAATGAGGGCGCAACGCTTGGGTGCGGAAAATGACGATTGCCTGTTTTTGTCCGGTAATTCCCTGGAGATGGTCCTCGAACATTCCCGTACGATACAGCCGGATTTATTGATTATCGATTCCATACAGACCCTGGCGACAGAGACTGTAGATTCTATTCCGGGAAGTCTTTCGCAGATCCGGGAATGTACGAACACTTTGTTGCGTTATTCCAAAGAAAATACGATTTCTACGATTTTAATCGGTCATATTACAAAAGACGGCCAACTGGCCGGGCCGAAAATATTGGAGCATATGGTCGATACGGTATTGCATTTCGAAGGCGATCAGCAATATATGTATCGTATATTGCGTTCGATGAAAAACCGTTTCGGTTCGACTTCGGAAATCGGTATTTACGAAATGTTACAATCCGGTTTACGGCAAGTATCCAATCCTTCGGAATTGTTATTATCCAATCATGGTCAGGATTTGAGTGGAATAGCCGTTTCTGCTACAGTAGAAGGGGTAAGGCCGATTCTGTTGGAAGTACAGGCATTGGTTTCCACTGCTGCTTATGGTGTCCCGCAGCGTTCCGCTACGGGATTCGATTCAAGACGGTTGAATATGTTATTGGCTGTATTGGAAAAAAGGGTCGGTTTCCGTCTGGCTGCGAAGGATGTCTTTTTGAATATTGCAGGAGGTATTCGGGTAAGCGATCCGGCTCTTGATCTGGCTGTGGTTATGGCTGTATTGTCTTCGAACATCGATGGAGCTTTGCCTCATGATACGGTTTTTGCCGGAGAAGTCGGATTATCGGGTGAGATCCGGGCGGTCAGTCGTATCGAACAACGTATTTCGGAAGCGGAAAAGCTGGGATTCCGCCAGATTTTTGTACCCTTGGGAAATAAAAAAGGCTCAACAAAAGTTCCACAACATCTGGAAGTGAAATTTGTCTCTAAAATTTCTGACATTTGCCGGGCGTTGTTTGGTTGAGAGTGATAGCACCCGGGGACGGGGGTAAAGTGCTATGATTTTGTGTTTTACATTTTTTTTCATAAATTTGGTATATGTCTAATACATTTGAACATGTCCAGGCAGGCGCGTCAACGGTCGATTACGGATATATATCATGTTATTCAACGTGGTATAGACCGAATGGTGATTTTCCGGGATGATGATGACCGTCAGATGTTTTTAAATCTTTTGCGGTTACAGGTCTGTGAATCTTTTAAAATCTATTGTTATTGCCTGATGGACAATCATATCCATCTCTTGGTAAAAAGTGACCGTCTTAGTTTTCATATCCATCATATAGCCTCGATTTATGCAATGTGGTTTAATCATAAATATAATCGTAGAGGTTATCTTTTTCAGGATCGTTTTAAAAGTGAAGTAATAGAAGATGAAGGATATTTGCTGAGATGTTTCCGGTATATTCTGAGGAATCCTGTAAAAGCAGGTATATGTGAGAAGATTGAAATTTACGGGTGGAGTAGTTACCATTTGTGTTTTGGTGGAGATGGTTCTTTTGTTGTTGTGGATTTTCTACCTTGCTTTTTTGAAACGAAGAAAGATTTTCAGACTTATTTGCAAGGAGAGGATTTCGAGGAATTTATAGATGTTGATCAGGATAATCGACTGACTGATAGTGAAGTGATTGAATTGTTAAAGCAACAATTGGGCGGTAAGAGTTTAGAAAAATTTTCTTCTGAAGAACAAAAACGGATTTTGAAGACAATGAAACAAAGTCCCGGAGTGAAAAACAGGCAACTTGCCAGGATAACTGGGGTCGGTTTCAATATAATCAGGCGTTTATGAGATCATTATTGTAATTGTAGCACTTTACCCTCGTCCCTGAGTTTTCTTTAGCTTTTCGTTCATTTCTATTATTTTGCGGTACACTCCTGTTTTATATTTGTAGAGTGTAAAGCCGGACAGCATCGGATAAAAACAGAAAAATGCTCCCATAAGGCTGAAAGCAGTTGCTGCATCGTAATCCCTTACTGTATAAAATCGCGAATAAGCATAATATGCAATTCCTCCGCATAACAGAAGACCTGCCAAAAGCACAAAAACGCTTCCGCTTGTAGAAAATTTTTCAACGATGGCACTGCCCGCGGAATAATTGGCAGCAAAAAGTCCCAAGATAAATACCACCGCAAAAGTAATGATTGAACTTATTTCGCCATACTTAGAATATTCTATCGTAAATAATACGCCTGCAGCTGCAGTAACTACCATTGCCCCTATACACAAGATTCCCAACCGTCTTTGTCGTTTTAACATGGAAATAATTTCCGGTTTCAATTCTGTCATGTTCTTTTTTATTTTCTTACGTTCTTATTAAACAATTATTTTCTTTTCTGTTGTATCTGCCTGATAGCACTTTAGCCCCGTCCCTGGGTGCTATGGAAGTTTAAAGCTAATTGGCAAAACATATCTTGTTGCAACTTTTTTTCCTTTATTTTCGCCCGGAATCCAATTAGGCATTAATCCTACTATTCGTTCCGCTTCTTTTGCCAAGACTAAAGACGCAGAAGAACATTTATTAAAGCGGCAACGTACTACACCGAATATATCAGAAATTTCTCCCGTTGGGGATACAATAAATTGTACCATTACATTCCCTTCTTCTTTATATTTTATTGACTCGGCAGGATATTGCATATTATCCGAGATAAATTTTTGCATCGCACTTATTCCGCCGGGGAATTGAGGCATCTTGTCTGCAATAGTAAGAACTTCGCCTTGGTACTGTTCTTTCTGTCGTGGAGGCAAAGGATATAATTTAAGTTTGCCATTTTCCGACTTATAAGTACCACCGAGTAAATAAGTAGTCCGTACTATTTCTCCGTTGGCACGTTTACCGGGGCTCCATTTGGTCATGGTTTTTGCTACACGCAGTACTTCAGCATCCAAAGCTGGGTAACTTCCGGCATATAGGCTAAAATTATTCAGAGAGCCATCTTTTTCTACTATAAAATGTACGATAACACTATTATCACTTCTGTTTAATGTTGTTTCTGCCGGAAAACGCACATTATCATTGATATATTGCCATACGTCACCTGCTAAATATTCTGGCAAGGTTCCGCCTTCTCTGACAATATGAACATCTTTAGCCAGTTCTTCCTCTTTCTGCTTAAGATTCTTATTGGTTTCTGTTGCATTTAATGCAGTGACTATAAATAAGAAACTAAATAAGATAATCGATTTTTTCATAACTGTATATTTTAATAAAGCGTCACAGAATAACAGCTAAATACTTAAATTGAGTAAATATACGATATTTTTTTAGTAAAAAGCAAGTATTATATTAACCTAAATTTTATTCAGAAAAAAAATACGTTAAAAGCAGAAAAAGGATGACTGGGATAGCACTTTAGCCCCGTCCCTGAGTGCTAGGAAAATAGGAACAAAAAGAAAACCACTTACGAAAGTAAGTGGTTTCATTTCCGTGACCTCGGTAGTTCTTGAACCTGTCACGTATATCCTTTTGTTCCAGTATCTTAAACAAGGCTAAAAATAGGTTGTCCACGATTTAGCCACATTTTTTGTCATTCATTTTCACCCTAAAAATCAGAGCGTTATGAATATCTCAACGATTCAAAAGTATGAATTGTTTTATTTATTTCCAAATAATTCTAGAATTAAATCTAACTCTCAATACCTTCTTGAAGTTATTATTTCTTTTGCATGTAATTTTACAGTATCATAAGGTTCAATTATGTTTTTTTCTTTATAAAATGCTTCTACTTCAGAAATATTTAACCATCTTGAACCTAATAAATTTAGGTTAAACATTTCTTCAAATATTTTATGACTAATACAATAGTTTTTCAAATCATTTTTAAACAACCCAATTTCATTTTTTCTTTCTAGTACGTCACAAATTGGAATATGTAAACCAGAAGAAACCATCTTGCTTGTTTTATATTGCAACTTATCTGTTGGTCGTAAAAAACCACAACAATATGGAAGTCTATAATTCAAATCTATTTTTTCTGGATGTTTACAATAATTATTTTCGCATAAAGTCTTTTGCAATTTTTCAAGTTGAGGAATTAAATTTTTATGTTGGGAGAAATATATTGAACCATCAGACCACGTTTTATATTGAAGGAATATGAACCTGATCTGATTAGTTTCGACATTTACTTGTTCATAAATTAAATCTGCACCAGTAACATGTTCTGCAATATCTGGATGCAAAAAACGAATCCTTAAAAAACGATCATTAGGTAATGCATAATCAACAAATTTGCAATCTGAACAAATTTTTTCATCACAATAATCTCTTTCAACATTAAAAACATCTTGCATTAAAATAGCATTCTCACTAATACTTCTCGGTTTCAGATTCTCTAAACCTGCATATAACTGAGAAATTTTTCTGTCTATGTATTTCGTATCCTGTTTTAATGCTTCTGAATTTAACTTTAATCCATTAAGTCTATCAATCTCTTTTTCAATTAAACCAGATGGTTCAATTGTTTTATTTTGTAACTTACTTTGTAGTTGCGCTTCTTCTTTATACAATTTAACAATATCATTATCATTTTTTTCTGTGAGTAAATCATCAAATGCTTTATATATATCTGAATCTAGATCATAAAACACTCTTAATGATTGCTCGTAAGTTGGAGGTTGGGGAGCTCTCATTGCTATATTCAGAGTATCTCTCATGGCGACTAAAGACTGGAAGGCAACATCTCTCCTGTCTTCCTCTTTAATATCTTCATTTGAAAAAAAACTCATAATTTGTATTATATATTATGTTTAATTTTAATGTACAAATATACATACTATTATTTTTATTAACAATATATTTATTCATATTGTCAAATTAATAGGAATCAAATAATTTACTCTCTTAAAGATTTCTATTATTTGAGGGAAGTGTTGTGAAAAAGAGAATATAACTTTGAGAATCAATACTCTTCTCATATATATTATAATATTAACTTTATTTTTCTCCCCGGTAGGACAAAATATTTTTTTATTATATCTAAATCATATAATTCAAGTAAATCTTGCTCATTAAGATTCAGAATATTTAGTAGTTCTTGTTTAGAATACTGTAACGTCGTAAAATGTAATTCAAAAATTCGAGACAATAATCGAGGTGTAGAAATATCAAATTCAACAGGTTCACCTGCACTCCATCTTTTCATATTATAGGTTGTCATCCAACGTCGATACTGATCTTCAGACATTGTTCCTAAAGTTTTTGCTTTATATAATAAAGCTTTAATTGACATTTTCCAATAAAGTTTTAACTCCATTAATTTATTGGCATTCAAATATATTAGATCAGATTTTATCTCGTTCGATGGTGCTATAAACTCTGTTGCAAATTGATTAGCTTCTTTTTCTATATCTCTTTTGTCGGCAATTAAGTAACTATAATGCATAATTAGATGCCCTAACTCATGGGCTAACGTAAATATAATCCTTGAATTAGATGAATTTCTATTTATCAAAATAACAGGATATCCTTTCTTTGTAATGAAAGAAACTCCATCTAATTTTCCTGAGGCAGGAAATTGAAAATATAAAATAATAATTCCGGCCTGTTCTAAAGTAGAGATTAAATCTCTTATAGAACCTTTAGCTACACCAAAGTGAATTCGTATCTTTTGAGCTAAACGCTCAGGGGAAATTTCTTCATTTTCAATATTAACAGAAGGAAGGTTTGTTTTTAAATCAATAGCTTCTAAAAGGGTTTCTATATGTTCGCTAATAATATTTATTTGTGCTTCAAAAGAATCTAATTTTTTTTGTGCTATATTCAAAGTCCTTCTGTAGTAGAATTCTTTTAAATATGGGTGTATTGTAGAATCTTTCTCGAAAAAAGACATCGGATATTGTAGTATATCAGAAAAAGTTTTAACCTCTTCTTCGCTTGGTATCTTTAATCCTTTCTCGATTTTTGATAAGTTAGCCTGAGAAATTCCACATAATTCTGCAAAATTCACTTGAGAATACTCTCGACTTTCTCTTGCTAATTTTATTCTATCTGGATAATAACGTGCCATATGATGTTGATAATTATTAATCACAAAGAGTGCACAAAGATATAAATCCTATTTTATTCAGTACCAGTTTGGGACAATTCTTGTATATTTCGCTCTTCTAATTTTTCTTCTTTTACTTTTAATATACTATCTATTGTATTACCTGATTTTCGATTTATGGCAATAGTTTCCGCTTGAGGTAATAAGTTATCTATAGCATCAAACCACATAACACTATCTTTAGATGACGTAACGCTCACATAAGCACCTCCAAAATTCATATAGCTATCATCAATCCGAGGACCTATGAATGCACATGGTTGGGTTGATAATTTTTCAAGTGCAGATCGAGTTTCAAGGTAAGAGGGCAAACCTGATTTATTCAATTTTTTTATAAACAAAAAATATTGTCTATCCACTACAAAATAAGAGCTTCCATCTTTATACATTTTCTGAACACCAGGGAGATCTTTTGACAATTCACTAAATACTTTTTTTATTTCGGCATTTAGTGTAGTTGGCTTAGTCGCTTTTTCAAGAAAAAAATAAGGATCATCTTTCATCTTTTCTGAAAATCTTTGAAAACCGATGTTAATAGCCTTTTGAGCTACTTGTAAGATATCTTTCCTAGCTAATAATAAGCTAATAACTTCGTCTTTTCGACATAAATAATCATCGTAAAGTACCATTTGTTGCAAACTAGAATTAATCATAAAGTATGTATTTTTAAGGTTTGCGCAAATATAGTATAAAATATTCTATTTCTATTCAAAAAATATTCTATTTTTATTTTTCACACATTAAATAATATGTAATCAATTGATTTATACTACGATAAACTAGGATTATTAAATCATTCTTTATAAACATCAGTTATTTTCTCCAACCATCTTTGCTTATATTCTTCGGCTAAATCTGAAACCTTTTGCAATTGCTTAACGAGTTCTATTGTCCTTTTTTCCAATCGGTATAAATAGGATAAAGCCAATTTTTCAGTAAAGGTATGTTTTAAAGCTTGTACAACCTGATTGTAATTAACTCCGATCTTCTTAATCTCGGCATTGGCTACACTTAGTTTTATGCAAATATCAAGGGCGGATTTATCGGTTACTATGACTTTAAAAGGTTTATCCAGTATGCAATTGGTTATAAATTCCGTCATTGTTTTTGCACCCGATTGTTCATACAATTTCTTAAATTTAATGTCTTCGTATTCATTTAACCGAAAATTATACCTATGTGTTCGGTTAGTTACACTTAGTGATCCCGTTCTTCCATTCCGGCTACTATCATTTGCCGAGCGTGTGTTGATGTGCTTTTCTTCCATAATTGCTAATAATAAAATACGACTTCGGAGTATTTTATATCTCTTTTCCCTCATAGGGAAAAGCCAGGCTTTTTGTATGACAAAAAGGTCTTTGTATGACAAAGACACACCTTGCTATTTTCTGGTGAAAATAAAATTCTGCCTTCCGGCAGAATTAAACCATAGTAAAATTCCTCCATTTTTCAGGTAGGAAAGATAAAAGCTATTTAGAAAATTGAACAAATACCTTCCCACCGTCAAACAGGGGTGTTTTGCAGTCAATTGATTCGATAATAATAAAATAGCATGAAAGAGGGAATAAATAGGGGAACAATAAACAGGCAGAATGCTTGATTAAGCATATAGTATTGATTAATGTGCTTACACATATACGTATCTACATAAATAAGTAGATATCTACTGACTTACATACAAAAGTGCGTATTGATTAACGTATGAAACTGTTTGTTTACTTACGTGTTAATTTACATCGGTGATATGCAGAAACTGTTCTCTTTTTTATATAAAAAATTATTTCTCCTGCTTTCTTAACCTTTCCAATTCTTGCCGCCTTTGTTCGCGGATTTCGTGGTATTCTTCAATACAGTTTTCTTCTACGTATTTCGTGGGATAGAAGTCTGAAATACTACAGTCCAGAATTTTTGCAAGTTCATTAAGATGATTTGAATTATATTTATATCCACGGGTATATGCTTCTGTCTTTCCTATAAAATCATGTACGATACCTAGTTCCAATGATAATCGATGTGGATTAATACCCAGCTTAAGCCTTCTTTTCTTAACTGCTTCTATAATATAACGTTCAATAGTGGTATGCTCTTTTATCATTTGTAAGAATATTGAAGCATAAAGAAAAGATTTTTGTTAAAACATTTGTTAGTGATATATCAATAAATTATATTTGCTAATATTTAATAAAACATTTGGGGATAATTTATTTAATGCAATCATGAAAATTTTTAATATCTTCGCAAGGAAAGAAAAGGGTGTTCCTTAAAGAGGGAACACGAAAGGATATATAAGTGAAAACTTTTTGTTTGAATGTCTCGTTTCGAAAAATCGCCAAAATTTACCGTTGAGACAATAGACAAAATAGTTTCATGCTGTTTAGGCGTGGACTATGGATTCTATTAGTAAACGGTAGGCGTTTGGCGATGCCCTCGGAACTACGAAATAGTTGAAGTATTTCACGCCTTTTCGTGTTTATAGTCATAGTTACTTTTCACTCATATTTACTATATCGTAAAAATTATTTGCCCGCCCTACTCGGACAAAATTTTAGGAATGGATCAGAGTAAATAACCTATTTATTGACAAAACATGAATCAAGAACAAAATAATATATTTGTTGATGCTACTTTAGAAAATCAACAGGCGACAAGGCAATCCCTGCACAATGAAAATCAGGAGTTAAAAGCCTATTATCTACATCAACTCCAGTTAATGTTTCCAACGATGGTTACGGACAAATCCGATAGTGCACGGTTAGCAATCCTCAAACAGAGGATAGATCGGTTAGTCGAAATGCTGGCACTGTTTGAACATTCGTGGACAGATGAAGTACCCGTCCTACAAAAAGCCTGCCTTTCGTATCTTGCAACGGAAATTATTTCCCGAAAAGAACGACAACAAGTTATTGATGCGTGGTCGAGCTGGTCGAATTTTCAGTTTAAATTTGCCCGTTACCGGGGACTACTCACACGGTTTCTGCAATACCACCACCGTATAGTGCAGGAACTCGAAAGTCTCCACTATACAGGAAATGCGAAGGAAGCCCCCGAATCACAAGAACTCAATCAGGAAGGGGGTATATAATGGAAAATACAGAAAAATATTCCTTTACTATAGATTATATACCGGAGAAGCCGGAAAAGGACGAATATAATCTAATCCCTTCGGAATCTGTTTTCTTTAGTCAAATGGAAAAGAACCTGAAAAAATATGCTGCCGATATGAATGCACCCAGGCCATTGGAAACGCTTTTCGATAATATCCACCGCCTGAACCGCCTTTTTATCCTGTTCGGGCGTCCGTGGCTTGCCGATAGCGGAATAATACAAAAAGCCTGCGCATGGTATCTTACTTATGGCAAACCGACCAAAGAGGAAGCCCGCACCCTGATCGAAACGCTGAAAGGCTTTACTTCCGTGACTTGCTGCCTGTCCGAATGGAACGGGCTTATCAGCCGGATGCAGGAATTTTTCAGCGTTCAGGAAAAGGAGTTAAGGCGGCTATTTGAATATGAAAAAGAAATGAAGAAAAAACGTGAAGAACGGCTCGCCCGGATGCTTGAAGATGGAGTGACTTATAGCATGACCATTGGTAAGGGTGAGATTTACGGAGTGACTTATCCACAAATGGAAAATCTTTATAGAGTAATGGGGTTATTCATCGAGAGGGAAAAAGCACCTTTTGAATGTAAGGTCAAAAATTATGATGAATATACTATCAATGTCAGTAAAAATGTGGGCTTATATTCGGATGAAGATCAATTTTACGTTAGTTACAACCTTGACACTTCTGAATCGGATTTGAGTTGCATGTCCGCCGGGCAAATGAAGAGGGTTGCAAATGCAATATCGGATTTCCTGAAATTGTTTGGTGAGAACGGGGATAAAAAGGTACGTTGGGATATTGCGGATTATTCCGGGGAAGAATTGCCGGAAATTACTTTCGAAGTGAAGGAAGACGGCAGACAACCCACTTTCAGGACTGCGCCTTGGGTAAGTAAATGTATCAATAAGGAAGAAAACAAGGAAATCGAAATAAATTATTGGATAGATGTCAATGAGAAATATTCGCCGGACTTGTCATTCGGAGAGTTCATCAGAATTTATCGGAAATTAGGCGATTTTCTGAGTGAGCCTGTAAAGGTGTGATAACATTGTCCTGCGGGGCGGTAGATTGTTAGAAAAGCGGGAAATAACCAAATGGTTATTCTCGCTTTTTTAATGATCGGCGGGTGTTCCGGGAAAGCTTGGAGCCCCTTGTCAGGCTCAATAGCTTTCCCGGAACGGGTTTTATGCTGACGTATCCTTTTTCTACATTTGGAGAATAATTCAGCATCAAGAGAAGATATTTAAGTTAGTTTTGCTATATCTGATATACTTTTTCAATTCCTTTTACTTTTTCTGCGAAATCCTGCATATCGTGGCTTATTTTGGTGTTTGTGATTCGCGCGTAAATCTGTGTCGTTGTAATATTGGTGTGCCCTAACATTTTACTTATAGATTCGATAGGTACACCTTTCGTTAGTAAAAGAGTGGCGAAGGTGTGCCTTGCGAGATGAAATGTCAGGCACTTCTCAATACCGCAAACATCCCCGATCTCTTTCAAATAAGCATTGATTTTTTGATTACTCGGAACGGGTAATAAAGCGTTATTGGGCAACTTGTTTGCATACTTTTCTAATATTATTGCTGGAATTTCAAGCAATGGGACGTTTACGTCCGTTCCTGTCTTATGACGCTTGGTTTTTATCCACGTCTTTTTATCAAATGAAGTACAGATATTCTTTGAGGTCAGGTTTTTTAAATCAATGTATGATAAACCCGTGAAACAAGAAAAAATGAATATATCCCGAATTTGTTCCAAACGTTTTATTTTAAACTTCTTTTCTAATAGTATGTAAATTTCTTCTTCGGTCAAATATCCCCGGTCAACTTTTTCTAAACGCATTTTATAATTAGCAAACGGATCGGCAAAAGTCAGTCCGGTGTTTTTAGCAAAATTTACTATCGCCCTTAGCCTTTGAACAAACTTTTTCGCTGTGTTGTTTGAACATTTGTGCTTTTCACGGATGAAATTTTCAAAACGTTCGATAAAGTTTAAATCTATTTCTTCTATTACTATGTCTGAAACAGAATATACCTCTTTCATAAATTCAGTTAATCGGCGTTTTACTAATTCGTACCGGGCATAGGTTACATGAGTAGTTGTTTTGCCGACTTTTTGCCGGTATAGGTTGTTATGCTGTTCAAAGAAATAGAGTATTGTTTGTTTGGCTTTATCCTTACCAAGAAATAAATTCTTTATCTTTTCAGCGGTAAGATACTCATTACGCTCCTGTAAACGGAGATAATGTTTATACAGGCTCGCTTTGATGGTTTCAAGCGTTGTATTCAGATTAACAGCCGGAGCAGTGTGTCCGCTTACTTTTCCTTTCTCGACACTCCATTTGTTAGGGTGTATATTCATTTTTGTGCTAAATTCTGCAATACGACCATCTACTGTGATACGGGCAATAATGGGTACGTTTCCGTCTTTGTTTACTTGATTCCTTTTCAGAAAAAAAGATACTTTAAAAGTGCTTTTCATAGTCTCATTTTTACGTGACAAACATAAATTTTATTATCTGTAAATGAGATATTTACACCTATGATAATTGGAGTAAAATGAGGACAAATGAACTGGAAGTTGTGACTACTTTTTTGTCAGAAAATGATAGTCACGATTTAGCCACAAAAAACTGTCTTTTATTGCTTATTTTGGTATATCCAGCTAAAGACAGAACAAAAAAGAAACTCCTACAATATCTTGATACTGTAGGAGTTGTCATTTTTTGTCGTTCGGTGTCAAACCTTCGGACTTTGTTTCAGTGACCTCGGTGGGACTCGAACCCACGGCCCATTGATTAAGAGTCAATTGCTCTACCAGCTGAGCTACGAAGTCATCTTTGATTTGCATGACGGGCAATGCCCATTTTGCGGGTGCAAATATGCAATAATATTTTTAATTCTGCAAGAATAGCCGGATTAATCTTCTTTGATGTTGTGATAAACGTTTGTTACATCATCGTCTTCATCCAGTTTATCCAGAATTTTATCAACTTCGGCTCTTTGTTCCGGCGTTAATTCTTTGGTATCGGTCGGGATACGGGTAAATTCTCCGCTGACGATGTCGTATTTGTTTTCTTCCAGGTATTTCTGAATATTACCATAGGCTTCAAAAGAACCGTACAAATTGATAATACCGTCTTCGTCTTCAAAGATTTCGTCAACTCCGTAATCGATCATTTCCAGTTCGAATTCTTCCGGATCGAAGTTTTCGGGTTTATTGATTTTGAAAACACTTTTCCGGTCGAACATGAAATCGAGTGAGCCTGTTGTTCCCAAAGAACCGCCGAATTTCGTAAAAGCGTGACGTACATTGGCTACCGTCCGGGTATTGTTATCTGTAGCTGCTTCGACGAGGATGGCGATGCCGTGAGGCGCATATCCTTCATAAGTAATTTCCTTGTAGTCGGAAGTATCTTTGGAGATCGCCCGTTTGATGGCCCGTTCCACATTTTCCTTCGGCATGTTTTCAGCTTTCGCATTCTGGATCAGGATACGAAGGCGGGTGTTGTTAGCTGGATCCGGTCCACCGGCTTTAACTGCAATATCGATTTCTTTTCCGATTCTGGTGAAAACGCGGGCCATATTGCCCCATCTTTTCAATTTCCGTGCTTTGCGGTATTCAAACGCTCTTCCCATATATTGTATTCTTTATTAAAGTTAAAGGATTGAGGCGCAAAGTTATATATTTTAATGGAAAATTGAAATCTGAAACCTGAAAATGGACGATATTTTAATTTCCCAGTGTATAAGTGTATGGATATTTTTTGAGGTTTAAAGTTATTGTATATTCTCCTTCCTGCGGTACGACGATCTGATTGCCGTTATCCATGAGTTGATTACCGAAGTAAGTTCCCAATATCCGGTTGCCGGCTCCCGTTTCTTTAAAGACGAACTCACCGGACGTCAGGTGTGCGTTTGTTTTCAGGGTCCGGTCAGACTCGTTATAGGTCAGGGGGATTGCCGTATTTGAGGTGGCGCTTCCTGAAATGCTCCAACTGACAGGCGTTACCGAATAAGTTAATTTGTTGATGTCAGCAATCACTTTGTATAGGCCGGCTGTGCTGTTATTAACTGAGATGTCTCCGCCGTTTTTTTGTAGTTTACCGGCTCCGCCGCTTCCCCATTGCAACGGATTCCAGTCCGGCTGTCCTGATATTTTAAAGTTTGTGTTCGGGGTAAAATAAAGGTAGCCTTCATATACATCGTCTGCTTTCGGAGAAGTGAGTATTGTTGCCGAGTCACCGGGATTCCACCCCTGGTAACTACCCGGGGCGAAAAGAATGGGATAGGTTACTTCAACATTGTAGGCCGTTATTGTCACCTGGACGGCTTTAGAGCGTAGTGTCTGTAAATTTTCATTGACCATGGCATTTACACGTAGTTCGATCTCTCCCGGAGTTTCCGGTACCAATCCTGCAATCAGGATGCTGTTGTTCAGGGTCGCATAGTCTACTTTGACCTGTTTTTCCTGGGTTTCCGCGATTTTAACGGCCGATTCGAAATAAGTACCTGCTTTGGCTACCTGAACGGTGTAGAGGGTGGCGGCAGGGAAACCGAATTCGGCAGTTGTCCAGGCTACAGTCAGAGAATCGTTGGCTGTAGCTTCGGTAAGGATAAAATCGTTTCCGTTTTCCGGCGTTTTGACTTCCGGATTGATAAAGTCTCCGGCATAGTACTTTTTATTTTCAGTTTCACAGCCGGTTAATATGAATGACAGGCTTGTAAAAACGATCCAACATATCTGTTTCATAGGTATTTCAATTTTTCAGTTTCAGTTTTAATATCCGGGATTCTGTTTCAGGTTCGGATTTGCTCCTAAATCGGAAGACGGTATCGGGAATAAATTGTAATTGGAGTTTGTGCTTCTGCCTCCTATGACACCGCCTTTCCAGGGCCAGGTATAGTTTGTCTCACTGAAGCGTTTGAAGCGGATTAAGTCTGTCCGGCGATGTCCTTCCCAATATAGTTCGCGGGCCCGCTCTTCCAGGATAAAGTCGAGGGTGAGCTGGGAAGCGGAAATCTGTCCGGAATTATCGCCATAAGCGCGGTAGCGTAAATCGTTGATATAACCTAAAGCCGTATTCAGGTCGCCTCCCGTTCCGCCCCGTAAAATGGCTTCGGCATACATCAGATAAATATCTGCAATCCGGTACATCGGAAAGTCGGTATCTACGAAACTCAGATTGGAGCCGGTGCCGCCGGTCGATTTCATATTTGAGAATTTCGTGACGATTACTCCTTGTTTAAAGTCGCTTTGTTGATTGACTTCAATGCTGGTTTGGCCTTTCGTGAAAAATTGGGCCCTTCGGTCACCCGGATCGAATTTAGCCATGAATTCAGCCGTCGTTCGGTTGCCTGCCCATCCGGAGTTAACACCGTAATTCTGCGGGACGATACTGTCTCCCCCTATGGCTGCAAAAATGAGAAAGGTGGTTCCTCCGTAGGTTTGGGTATGTTGTCCGTCAAAAGCAATCGGGAAGATAATACCTTTGGCCGTGTGGTTATCGGCCATAAACAGATGCTGATAATTGTCGTCCGGTTGGTAATGCGGGATAATTTTATTACAGTAGGTTATAGCGTCCGTATAGCGGGGTGTTCCGGTATAAACTTCTGCATTCAGGTATAATTTGGCCAGGATTGTCCAGGCGAGAGCCTGATCGGCACGACCGTATTCGTTGGTATGCGGGTCTTTCAACTGAGGAATGATTTCGATCAGGTCGTTTTCAAGCCAGGTAAAAAGGTCTTTACGTGAAATCTGCTGTGGATTGAAAGTGCCGACTCCGTCTTTTTCTTCGACAAAAGGTACATTGCCGTAGAGGTCTAAAGCCTGATAATAAGCCAGGTCTCTAATCAGGCGGGCTTCTGCCCGGTAATAGCCGATTTGGGTGCGTAAATCGCCGGTAACTCCGCGGTTGTCCAGCTTACTGTCAGTCGTTGCTCTTAAGTATTCGTTAGCAATGGATATCTGATAAAATATCCGGTCGTAGGTGATGGTGATATAATCGTTTGCGGCCGACCAGCTTTGATTGTGGAGGTCGGGGAGTCCGGCATTATTCCAGGCACAGATGGCTTCGTCGGTAGTTAATTCCTGCATATTCCAGAGTTGCCGGAGATAATTGGAGGAGCCTTCGTCATTGGTCGCTAAGTCCGGGTTTCCGTCCGGCCCGACTTGTCCGCTGAGTGCAAATACGGCATATATTTTGGCCAGTACCTGTTTGTAAGCAGCGGGATCTTTGTAGGCATCGTCTGCGGTCGTGATATTTTTATCGATGGGTTTTGTGTTCAAATCATCGATACAGGCTGTCATTCCCAGGGCTAAAAGTAGCCAGAGGCTGTATAACCGGATTTTCGGATAGTGGAAGTATGTTTTCATAATTTTGATGTTACGTGTTACAATGATTAGAATCCGAGGTTTACACCGAAAACAAAGTTCCGGGGACGGGGGTAGAAATTGTTATCGATACCGTTGAATATTTCCGGATCCAGACCTTTGTATTTTGTGATGGTGAATACATTCTGTACGATGGCATACAAACGCAGGTCGATACGGTTGTGCCAAAGTTTCTTGAAATTATACCCCAGTGTAATATTGTCCAGTTTCATGAAAGAAGCGTTCTGGACATAATAGTCCGAGAAATATTGCGGGTTTCTGAAATTGGTTTTGGAGACGTCCGAGGGGATGTTACTATAGAAACCGGTATTGTCGTACATCCGGGAATAGATGGCTCCGTTGGATTGTATGTTGTTATAAACATAGTTTCCGAAGCTAAAACGGCCGGCGATGTTCAAATCCCAGTTTTTGTAAGTCAGGTAAGAGGAGAAACCTGCTAGCCATTTGGGAGCCGGGCCTTTGTAGCGATACAGGTCCGATTGGTTGATAATGCCGTCTTTGTTCAGGTCGGCATATACACCTTCAATCGGTTTTCCTGCTTTATCGTATACTTGCCGGTATACGTAAAATGCATTGGATTCGTGTCCTTCACTGTGTATTTGTATTGTACTGCCGGTACCTCCAGAGATACCTCCGGTAAGGACTCCCATGTAATTTGGATCTTTGTTCCGGATCAGTTTGATGATTTTATTTTTGTTGTAGGATAAATTGACATTGAATTCCCAATGCCATTTGTCGTTGTCGACCGGGACGGTGTTCAGGACAAATTCGAAACCCTGGTTGGACAAGTCTCCTACATTCGTTACGATTTTATTGGTCAGGTTCGAGCCGGCTGCGATCGGAATTTCGTTTAACAGGTCTTTGGTTTTACGATAGTAATAGTCGATAGAACCGTTGATCCGGTTATTGAAAAAACCGTAATCCAAAGCGACGTTCCAGGTTGTCGTTTCTTCCCATTTGATGTTGGCATCGTAACCGTTAGGCCGGAGTGTGTATATAAAGTCGTTCCCGAACTGATACTGGGCTTTATCGTTACTTATGGTATAGTTGGCCAGATAAGGGTAGTCATTTCCGATGATGTCCTGTTGTCCGGTGACACCGTAACCAAGCCGCAGTTTTAAAGAGGATAGTTTTTCAAAGCTTTTCATAAAGTCTTCCTGGTCGATACGCCAGGCCAGGGCGAGGGACGGGAAAGTTCCCCAACGTTGTTTTTTGGAAAAACGGGATGAACCGTCTCCCCGGATGGTAAATGTAAGCAGGTATTTGTCCATAAAGGTGTAATTCAAACGACCGAAGAAAGAAAGCAGGTAGTTTTCTGAAGCACTTTCGATGTCTTCTTTGACATAGGTACCGGAGGTATTGGTGGCATAAGAAGAACTGCTCTTTTTAAAGTGTTGCCAGGAATAACCGCCGATGACATCGATGACACTGTATATGTTGTCGATCTGTTTGTTGTAGTTCAGGTAAAATTCCAGCAATTCGTTGTATTTTTTTTCACCGAATTTTTTATGATATCCGCTTCCGTACTTTTCATCGTAAGTCCAGGCTGCATTTTCAGGTTCTATGACTTTTCCGTCGCTTTTTGAGTAGTCATAGGCCAGGTTTAAGTTGGCCCGTAAGTCCGGGAAAAAATGTAACCGGTAATCGAATTGGATATTACCGATGAAACGTTTCACATCGGCTTTATCACGGTGTTGTTCCAAATGGGCGACGGGGTTTATTGTAGCAATCTTATTGGGATCGCCGGTTGCCGATTGTGTCCAGGTAAAATACCCGCCGTAACGTTCGTTGCCGTCTCTGACGGGCCGGGTGGGATCGAATAGTACGGCTTCACCTATAGAACTGGTATTACCGAAATTATTTTTAATATACATTCCTTTGGCCTGAAGGTTGATTTTCAGGTAGTCGTCAAAAAAGGAAGGATTGAGATTCAGTGCTCCGGTGTATCGTTGCAGGCTGCTCGTTTTTAAGATTCCCTGTTGATCTGTAAAACCGAAGGAGATCCGGAAGGGGGTATCAAATTTATAACCGGAA
>ENA-OWPF01000259-OWPF01000259.1-human-gut-metagenome-genome-assembly--contig:-NODE-259-length-65740-cov-6.826795_pt1 | contig 65740 bp, 53 predicted proteins | sample MGYA00248261_ERZ651840 | MGnify/ENA primary metagenome ERZ651840 (study PRJEB26924, sample SAMEA4378268) | human gut metagenome | biome: human gut; feature: human-associated habitat; material: faeces... | reverse complement strand
AACATATGAATTTTTACGTTTTGTTCACTGCATTAATTACAAATTATTTTTCAATGCAGGGGAACTATAAATATTTAGTTATTTAATTATTAAATTAAGTAAGCAATAAAGAGTAAAATTTTAGAAGATTGAAAAAATTTTTGTAATTTACACAGCGAAATGAACGCTGGAAAATGACATGTTTGAGTGTAACGAGTTTGTCATTTTTAGTGAATTGAGCAAAGTAAATAAAAAATCTTTTTCACGAAGAAAATTTTATTCTTTTTGCTATTTCAGTAAAAAGGATAATTATGATTAAAAAAATTTTTTCAAATAATCTTATAAAAAATGGAGCATATTACACATTAGGAACTTTTATTCTTCAAGGAATAAATTTCTTAACTCTTCCTTTATATACAAGAATTCTTACCACAAAAGATTTTGGAATTACATCTCTTTATACTGCATGGCAGTCTGTTGTGGTGATTTTTTTATGTCTGCAGACTTTCAGCACAATCCAAAATGCAAAAGTTACTTATGAAGATGAAGAGTACAGAGAATATAATTCAAATATTGTGGTTCTTTCTTTTATAAGTTTTTTTATTTTTGCAGTGATTATAATGGGATTTTCAAAACAATTTTCAAAACTTTCAGGACTTTCAGTAAATCTTATTTTTCTTATGCTTCTGCATTCGTTTTTTACATTAGGTGTAACGTTTAAAAATACAATTTTAAGATTTGACGGGAAAGCAGAAAAACAGCTTTTTATTTCTATGTTTTATACAATTTTTAATGTTGGACTTTCTATTTATTTTATAACTTCAGTACCAAGTCTTGAAAAAGCAACTGGAAAAATTTTAGGAGCAGTTGTTCCTTCGATAATTCTTGGAGGATATTTCTATCTTGAAATAATTTTAAAAAAGAAGCCTACATTTAAAAAAGAACATTTTATATTTTGTCTGACTTTGGGGCTTCCTTTAATACTTCATAATCTTTCACACATTGTTCTTACAAGTTCAGACAGAATGATGATAGAAAAGTTTATCGGCTTAGAGGAAACAGGGATTTACGGTTTTACCTATACAATAGGAACTATTTTAAGTACAGCAGCGGGAGCTTTTGGCAGTGCATGGGTTCCGTGGTATTTTGAAAGGCTTAAATCAGAAAAATATGATGAGATAAAAATTTACAGTAAAAATTATTTAGATTTTTTTACACTGGTCACAGTTGGATTTATTTTTGTTTCACCGGAAATTGTAAGATTTATGGGTTCGACTGATTATTGGATTGGAAAATATTTTCTTCCGTGGATAATATTTGGCTGCTATTTTATATTTTTATACAGCTTTCCAGTGAACTATGAATTTTATGTAAAAAAAACAAATTATATTGCTCTTGGAACATCTCTTTCAGCAGTGATAAATTTGGTGCTTAATTATATTTTTATACCAAAGTATGGAAGTTTTGGAGCAGCCCTTACAACTCTTGCTTCATATTTTTTCCTTTTTGTATTTCATGAAACTATTGCAAGAAAAAAATTCAGTTATAAAATGTTTTCAGTAAGACAGTATTTTGGAAGAATTATTATTGTCACATTTTCATGCTTCATTTATATAAAAATTGTAGATATTATTTTTATAAGATATATTATTATTTTTGTTCTTGCAGTTATATTTTTTATTGGAGCATTTAAAATTTTAAAAAATAAAAAAAATTAATATTTATTAAAAAACTTACCCTGCAGATAAAAAATTTTTTTCTATTTATTCTGTTTTTAAATTATGAAAAATTTTTTTAATGCAGGGAATTTTTTTATTTAAATAAAATGTAAAAAATATTGACTAGGTAGTCAGAATGTAGTAAAATGTTTTGGTAAAATAAAATGACCTTATAGTCAAAAAAGTTTGAAAGGGGATTGACGTGAAAAAACAAGTCAAAAGAGAGGAGATTATACAGGCAGCGAAAAAACTGATAATTGAAAAAGGTTACAGAAAAACAAGTGTTGAAGATATTACAAATGAAGTCGGCATTGCAAAAGGAAGTTTTTATACTTATTTTAAATCAAAAGATTATCTTATGGAAACACTTCTTATAGAAAAACTTGGCAACAGAAGTGAAACAGTGAAAGAAATAATAGATTCAGGAGAAAAATTTGAAGATGTAATGAGAGAATATATTAAATATTATTTGACAGTCTCTGTTGATGATGCTGAATTTATTTTAGTAATGACAACTATGATGAGAAGTGTTGACAGTGTTGGAGAAATAGTTATAGAAAGACTTGAAAAAGATAAAGAAAGAAGAAAGCAAGAATTTATAAAAATTTTGAAAAAATTTAAAAATGAAGTTGAAATAAGAGAGGAAAAAGATTACGAAAGATACGGACTTTTAGTTTTTGGAATGATAAATACTTTCTATATAAATAATCTTTTCCCTTGTGAAAATAGATTTGTAGAAACATCTCTTACAGAGGTAAAAAATAAAATAAACAGTATTAATTTTGAATATGAATCAAAGTTTATGGCAGATATATTAATTAAATTAGTAAGAAAATAAAATTTTAAATTTATAAATATTGTACAAGGAGGAAATATGAAAAAGGTTTTGGGCATACTGTTTTTAATGAGTGCAACAGCTTTTGCAAGAGATTTAACCCTTGATGAAGCAATAGAACTGTCTCTTAACAACAGTAAAAAAATTCAGATATCTTCAAAAAATATGAAGATAGGAGAGCTTAATCTGGCAAGGGCATTTAAAATGGCACTTCCAAGTGTATCTTATGAAGGAAGCTACTCTCGTTTTGAACATACTCAAAGAGATATGTACGGCAGGGAGACAGGTGCAGGTAAAGTTACAGAAGTTGGTAAATTAGGACCTAAACATCTTGAAAAAGGAGGATATTCAAGTCAGATTGTAATATCACAGCCAATTTTCCAAGGAGGAGCAATCTTAGGTGGAATTAAAGGAGCAAAAGCTCAATCAAATATAATGGATTTATCTCTTGTGGCTGAAAAAAGAGACGTGAGAATTAATACAATCCAAATGTATTCAAATATTATAAAATATCAAAAAGATTTAGAAGCTCTTGAAACTTCTAAAAAAGAACTTGAAATAAGACATAAAGAACAACAGAATAAATTAGATTTAAAACTTATAATAAAAGCAGACCTTTTAAAAACAGAAGTTGCTATGCTTGAAGTTGATTCAAACATTGTCCAAATAAAAAATCTTATTGAAGTTGAAATAAAAAAACTTAAAATAGAAACAGGTCTTACAAATGAGGAAGAACTAAATCTTGCTGACTTTACAGTTCCAGAAGAACTTAGCAAAAATATAGATTTTGATAAAGATATGATAACTGCAAAAACAGAAAGCCTTGATGCACTTATTTCTAAAAATAATGTAGAATACGCAAATGCAGAAAGAATGGTAGCATTCAGTGATAACCTTCCAAAAGTAAATGCATTTGTGCAGTATGGAGGATATGAAAGAGACAGTATGGATGACACTTTCCATAATGAAGAATGGAGAGGAGGAGTTGCTGTTTCTTGGGAATTATTTAATTTTGGAAGTGGAATAGACAGTTTCAGAGCTGCAAATGAAGGTTATAAAATTGAAAAGTTAAATGACAGTATTGCTCAAGACAATATTGAAATTAATCTTACAACAGCTTACAGCGAAGTAGTAAGACTTGAAAAATTAAGAGCTGCTATGAGAAGTTCTCTTGAAGCTTCTCAAGAAAATTATAATATCGATACAGAAAGATATAAAGCTGGTCTTTTATCTACTCAAGATTATTTAAATTCTGAAGCACAGTTAAGACAGAGCAAAGTTGACTACAACAAAGCTGAAACAGATTATCTTGTAGCATTTGAAAAATACAGATCATTATTGATATAAAAATTGGGTAATATATAAATTTTAGGAGGAAGATTTAATGAAGAAAATATTTTTAACAGCACTTGCAGCTGCAGTAATGTTTGCAGGTTGCGGAAAAGATAAAGAAGAAGCAAAACCTGTTGAAAAAATAAAATATGTGGTAACAGAGCCTGCTCAAATGAGAAAAATGAGCCAAATTTTTAAAACTGATGCAGTTTTAACACCTGAAGGAAAAATTGACCACAAAACTGAAAAAGGTGGAACAATAGAAAAAATATTAAAAAGAAATGGAGATACAGTTAAAAAAGGTGAGCTTGTAATGGAGCTTAGCGATTCTGCAACTGAATCAGCATATCTTTCAGCAAAAGCAAATTTTGCTTCATCAGAAGCATCTTATAAAATAGCAAGAAATAATTTTGGTAAATTTAAAAAATTATATGATAAACAGCTTATTTCTCATTTGGAATATGTTGAATATGAAAATGCTTATGTAAATGCAAAAGGTGCTTATGAATCTTCAAAAGCTACTTTTGAAAATGCTAAAAATGATTACAACAAACTTTTCAGAAAAGCGGATATAGATGGAATTGTTGGAAACTTATTTGGAAAAGAAGGAAATGAAGTTTCTGCAGATGAAATTGTATTTACAGTTGTTGATGATGATAACATGGAAAGCTACGTTGGATTCCCTGCTGAATGGCTTGGACAAATAAAAGTTGGAGGACCTGTTACAGTAGAAGTTCCTGCTGCAGGAAAAACTTTAGAAGGAAAAATTCTTGAAATTAACCCTATTGCCGATACAGAAACTAAAAAATTCAAAATTAAATTTGGAGTTGAAAATAAAGACAGAGCAGTAAAAGATGGAATGTATGCTTATGCTACTGTACCTGTTGGAGAAGTTAACGTTCTTTCAACAAAAGATTCTGCAGTATTTATAAGAGAACTTTTAAGCTATGTATATAAAGTTGAAGATGGAAGAGCAAGAAGAATAGAAATAAAAACAGGAGCTACAAATCAACCGTACACAGCTATCACTTCTGATACAATAAAAGAAGGAGATATAATTGTTGTTGAAGGAATCTTCGGACTTGAAGAGGGAGACAGAGTAGAGGAAGCTGGAACTGAGAAGATTGCAGAAACTCAGTCAAAATAATTTAATTGGGATTAATGAGGTGAAAAACAGATGACATTAGCAGGATTATCAATACGTAGACCAGTTGCAACAACAATGCTTATGATTTCTATGATGTTCATAGGTCTTATAGCAATGTTTTCAATGAAGTCAGAAATGCTTCCTAACATGAACATTCCCGTTGTTACAATAAGAACACCTTGGAATGGAGCTGTTCCGGAAGACGTAGAGACACAGATAACTAAAAAAATAGAAGAAGTACTTCCAAACGTAGAAGGAATTGATAAAATAGAATCTACTTCACAATATGGAATGTCAACAATAGTTGTAAAATTTAATTTCGGTATAGATGCAGACGATAAAGTTACAGATATTCAAAGAGAAGTTTCAAGACTTGTAAATGATCTGCCAGCTGATGCAGATACTCCAGTTGTTAAAAAAGTTGAGGCTGGAGTAGGAAACTTGACAATGATTGTTTCAGTTTCTGGAGCTTCAAGAATGGAACTTAATACAGCACTTGAAAATTACTTGAAACCAAGACTTGAAAGTTTAACAGGAATAGGAGAAGTTAACATTTTCGGTACTCCTGAAAAGCAAGTACAGATTCAAGTAAACGGAGACAAACTTGCAGCATTTGGAATGTCTCCTATGGAACTTTACCAGATAATAGGAACTTCAAGCCAAAGTATTCCTCTAGGAACTATTGAAACAGGTAAGAAACAGATAGTTGCAAGATTTATGGGAGAAACAAATTATATAGATCAAATAGAAAATATTATTTTAAAGAGTAATGGTAATATTTTAAGAGTAAAAGATATAGCAGATGTTGTTCTTACGACAGAAGATCCTACAGACGTTGGATATTTTAATGGAAAAGAAAATATTGTACTTGTAATAGAAAAAGCTTCTGATGGAAGTACAATAGATCTTAACAATGCAGCAAGAAAAGTTCTTGAGAATGTAAAATCGGTTATGCCGCCAGGAACAGAATTTAATATAATGCTTGATACATCAGAAGATATTGTAAAATCAATTTCAAGTATCGGATCAAGTGCAGTGCAGGCCCTTATCCTTGCAACAATAGTATTACTATTGTTCCTTAAAAATATAAGAGCAACTGTGCTTATTTCAATAGCACTTCCTGTATCAGTAATATTTACATTTGCATTCCTTGCAATGAATGGAACAAGCTTAAACCTTATTTCACTTATGGGACTTTCATTAGGAGTCGGAATGCTTACAGATAACTCAGTTGTTGTTATAGATAATATTTACAGACATATGACAGAGCTTAAGTCTCCTGTTATGGCTGCTGCAGATGACGGTACAACAGAAGTTACAATGTCAGTTATAGCTTCATCACTTACAACAATGGTCGTATTTATTCCTGTATTATTTATTCCGGGAATTGCCAGAGAAATATTTAGAGATTTATCATTCTCAATTATTTTCTCTAACCTTGCAGCACTTATTGTATCACTTACATTAATGCCTATGGTTGCCAGCAGATTCCTTTCAAATAAACAAAATATTACAAAAGAGGGAAAAATATTTACAACTGTAAAAGAGAAATATTTAGTTGTAATTACATGGGCTGTAAAACATAGAATAAAAACAATTATGATTCCTCTAGTTTTATTCGTAATTGTTATTTTTGGATTTGGAAGATTTTTAAAGATTCAGTTCATGCCTAAACAAGACCAAGGTAGATACTCTGTTGTTGCAGAACTTGGAAAAGGTGTGGATATAGAAAGAGCTGAAGAGGTAGCTAAAAAAATTGAAAATATTGTAAAAATAAATAAAAATACTAAGACTTATTTCTCACTTATTCAAAATGATACAGTAGCAGTAAACGTTGAAATTGGTAAAAAAGATACCAGAGATGAATCTGTATTTGAAATAATTGATGAAATAAGACCTCAGGTTGAAAAAATACCTGGAATCAGATCAAACCTTTCTGAAGATTTCCAAATGAGATCTCCTCAAAGAGCAGTTGAGTTTGATATAGTAGGGCCAAACCTTGATGAACTAAAAATACTTGGTAAACAGGTAATGGCTCATATGGTGAAATATCCAGGTGCAGTTGACGTTACATCTACTGTTGATGCAGGTAACGAAGAAGCAAGAGTAGTACTTAACAGAGAAAAAATAAGAAGCTACGGAATAAATCCGGTTACAGTAGGACAAACAGTAAGTTACTTTGTTCTTGGTGGAGATAGAGGAGATACTCTGACAGTTAAAACAGGAACAGAAGAAATTGATGTTTTAATAAGACTTCCAAAAGATAAAAGAAAAGATGTAAGTGATCTTTCTAACTTAAATATAAAAATTGGAGACGGACAATTTGTAAAATTATCTGACCTTGCAACAATAGAAATGGCTGAAGGTTCTCCAGAAATCAATAAAACAGATAGAATTTATAGTGTTACAGTATCAGCAAATGATGGTGGAGTAGGGCTTGCAAATATTCAGTCTGAAATGCTGAAAGCATTTAATGAACAAAATCCTCCAAGCTCAGTTTCATATAAATGGGGAGGAGATTCTGAAAACTTAGCAGATGCTTCAACTCAGTTGGGAGCAGCTCTTGCAATATCAATATTCCTTATTTATGCACTGCTTGCTTCTCAGTTTGAAAACTTTGTATTCCCAATAATTATTATAGGATCAATTCCTTTAGCACTTATAGGAGTTGTAATAGGACTTCTTGTGACAAATCAGCCTATAGATGTAATGGTTATGATTGGTATTATAATGCTTGCAGGGGTCGTTGTTAACAATGCTATCGTTCTTATTGACTTTATTAAGATGACAAGAGAAAGAGGAAGTGACAGAGAAACAGCTGTTATTGAATCATGTAGAACAAGACTTAGACCAATACTTATGACAACAATGACAACAGTATTTGGTATGCTACCTCTTGCAATGGGAATGGGAGAAGGTTCTGAAATTTACAGAGGAATGGCAATCACCACAATGTTTGGACTTTCATTCTCAACACTTCTTACATTGGTTGTAATTCCTATATTCTATACACTGGTTGAAGATATGAATAATGCAGTTATAAGATTTATAAAGAAAATTTTTGGAAAATTATTATCAAAGTTTCCCAAAAAAAAGGAAAAAACTAAATAATCCAGAATAATAAAATAAGAACAATTATGAAGGGGGAAGTTGGAATGACAAGAGAAGAATTTTATTCTGATTTTAAACTGATAATGGTTTATATTAATGAAGCACAAAAATCAAGACTGGAAGATTTTTTTGAAGAGATAAGATTTTATTATTATGCTGTTCAAAGAAAACTTGAAACAGTATGGAGTGATAAAATAAAACATAAAAACTCAACTGTCTGGCCGGGAACAGACTGCATATTTATGCTTAGTGTTCCAAGCTGTGATGTAGATAAAATGCTTAAATACCTTAAAACTTTTAGAATGTCTCTGCCTGAAGGCATTGTAATGTCAGTTGGAATTGTTCCTATGGACAGGGTAATCCCAAGAATGTACGAAGAAGATATTGCTGTTGATGAAGAACTTCTTGAAAAGTTAAAAAATAAATATACAAAATAGTTAATAAAAAGCTGCTGCAATTTATTAAAAAAATCTGCAGCAGTTTTTATTTTTGCTTTTTAAATATTGTTTTTTTTAAGTTTAAGATAAAATGTATTGATAATGTTTAAAGATATGGAGAAGATTTTGTGAAAAAACTAAAATATGCAATTTTTTTAAGTATATCAGCTGCATTTTTAATATGTTATAGTATATTTGATTTTTATACAAAATATAATGAGCTGGAATTTCAAGTAAAGAAAAATTATATTAAAATACAGTCACGGTTAGCAACAGAGAGGATTTCAAGAAAATATAGTGAACTTATTGATTATTTAGAAAAAAAGGCTTTTGTTCTATATAAGTTAGGAAATAAAGCTACTGATGAAGAAACAATAAAATTGATTTTAAAAAATTCTTATAAATCTTCTTTTAATTTTATAGGTGTTGTAAATGTAGATGGTATTGGGATAGATTCAGAAGAAAATCAAGTAAATATAAAACGGAGAGATTATTTTCAAAAATCATTAAAAGGCGAAATAGTTATTACAGAAGTTATATCTTCTATTATGATGAAAGGAAAAAGAGTACAAATAATTTCAGTTCCTATAAAAGATAAGGATGAAAATAAGATTATAGGAGTCCTTTTTGGAGTTTTAGAAGAAAAGAATTTTTTTACAACAATAAGTGATAAAGTACCTCTTGAACACTATATACGTTTAATAGATTCAAAAGGAAATTATATATCGTATTCATGTCATGAAGTAAAAAAAATAGAAACTTCAGATAACATATGGAAAGATTTTCCTAGATTAAAATTTTTAAAAGGAAATGAAAAAGAGATAAGGGATAATATGTCTCATTCTAAAAGTGGTTATTTCTTTTATGAAGGAGATAGAAAAAACTTGTATATTATGAGCCAGTTGGTATAAATGGTATGTATATCTTTTTTGTTATTTATGATGATTATTTAAATAATATAAAAAGTGATGCTCTAAAAATTTCTTTTAAATTTTCTTTATTTATAGTTTTAGGAATTACTATGGCTTTTATTGCTTTTATGTTGTACAGAAGTGAAAAAGTTAGAGAGTTAAATAAATCATATGAAAAAATTAAAAATCAGCAGAAGATTTTAAAAATAGCACTATCTCACTCGAAAATAGTTGTTTTTCACTACGATATAAACTCTCAGACAATTGAAGTAGAAAACACTTTATATTATTCAGGAAATATAAATAAATTTTTAGTAGGTGAGTTTATAGAGAAATTTATTCATGAAGAGTCACAAGAAAGTTTTAAAAATCTTTTATTAAGAATTAAGACTTCTGAAACGGCAGAAGAAACATTAAAAATAAAAAATGGAAATAGCTTTGAATGGGTACAAATTGATATGAGAAATATGTATGATAAAAATAATAATATTTCTGATACAATAGGTGTTGTGTCTGATATTGGAAAGCTGAAGGAAAAAGATCTTCTTTTAAAACAGGCACTTGAAGTTCAACAGTTTGCAGCACAAAAATATTATCTTAAGATAAAAGTAAATTTAAAAAATGGAAAAATATCTGGAATAAATGGGTCAGAGGAACTTGAAAATATGGATTATACTAATTATATAAGGCTTCATATTTTATCAAAAGCTGTTGAAAATTTTTCAGAACTTCAAAGAATATTTTCTATGAAAAATATTAGAGAGAGTTATGTTGAAGGGAAAAAAATTAGTGATATCATTTTTGCGATAAAAGAATTTAAAAAAATAATTTGGTTGTCAGCAAAATTCAGCTTTAAAGAAGAAGATAATAAAAATTTTGTAATAATATTTTTGGAAGAAAAATCAAAAGAAATTCAACTTAATGAAAGAGCTGAAAAAGATAGTTTGACAAAACTTTACAATAGAGCAGCAACTGTTGAAAAAATAGAAGAAATTTTAAAAAGTGAAGAGATTACTCCAGCGAAATATATGTTTGGAATTTTAGATTTAGATAACTTTAAACAGATAAATGATAGATTTGGACATAGTTATGGAGATAAAGTTTTAATCGAGACTGCAGAAATTTTAAAAAGCAATAGTATTTTCCGTGGATTTTGGGGAAGACTCGGAGGAGATGAATTTGTTTTTTTCTTCCTTAAAAATAAAAATATTAATTTAGATAAATTTTTCTCTTTACTTATTCAAAAATTAGCCAGAGAGTATGAGAAGTCTGGTGAAACAATTAAAATATCAGCTTCAATAGGTATTACTGAAAATTTTTATGAAGACACATTTGAAGATTTATACATAAGAGCGGATAAAATGCTTTATGAAGTAAAATTTTCTGATAAAAATAATTATAAATTTTATGAAAAATAATAAAAAAGGGAGTCGGAATTTTCCGATTCCCTTTTAAAATTAAGGATTCATTAAGATGCTATTTTGAAAGAACTTTATTTACTTTTTCAGCAAATTCAACAGGATTTTCCATAGCAAATCCTTCAATCATTAAAGATTCGTTATATAAAATATAGATTAAATCTTTAAGAGTTTCATCATCACTGCTTTTAATTTTTTCAAATACAGGGTGATTAGGATTTAATTCAAGTATTTTTTCAGCTTTTATATTTTCATTTCCCGGAATTTGAGAAAGAGTTTTTTCCATTTCAAGTGACACTTCACCTTTTGCAGAAAGTCCTGCAGCTCCAGAACCAAGAGAATTATTAAGTTTTACTTCTGCTATTTTTTCTCCAAGAAGATTTTTTATTTTTTCAAGAAGAGGTTTATTTTCTTTTGCAAGAGTTTCTTTTTCCTCTTTTGTTTTTTCATCATCAAGTTCAAAGTCAGAAGCATTTATAGATTTAAATTGCTTTTCTTCATATTCCATAAGAGCTTTTATTGTGAATTCATCAATTCTGTCTGTAAGATATAGAACTTCAAGACCTTTTTCTTTTAATACTTTCATTTTTGGAAGAGATTTAAGAACTTCTATGTTTTCTCCTGAAACATAAAGAATTTCTTTTTGATCTTCTTTCATTCTTCCAATATAATCTTTAAGAGTAGTGTAGTTGTCCTCAAAAGAAGATTTAAAAATTAGAAGATCTTTTAATTTATCTTTATAAATTCCGTACATATCTTGTACACCAAATTTTATTGATCTTCCAAATGCTTCCCAAAGAGTTATATATTTTTCTTTGTCATCTTTCATAAGTTTTTGAAGTTCAGTTGTAATTTTCTTCTCAATATTTTTAGCTATTTTTTCAAGCTCATTGTTCTGCTGTAAAATTTCTCTTGAAATATTAAGTGAAAGGTTGTCTGTATCAACAACTCCTTTCATAAAACTGAAGTATTCAGGAATAAGTTTTTCAGCTTTATCCATTATGAATACATTTTTGCTGTAAAGCTGTAATCCTCTTTTGTAATCTCTTGTATAGAAATCCATTGGTGTTCTTTTTGGAATATAAATAAGAGCTGTGTATTCTAAAGACCCCTGTACTTTAAAATGGAAATGAAGAAGAGGATCTTCAAAATCATAGAAAGTGTGTTTATAAAATTCATTATATTGTTCTTCGGTTATATCTTTTTTATCCATTTTCCATAAAGGCTTTTCATCATTTAACTTTTCTTCTCCCATAAAAATAGGATATTTTATTGAGTTTGAATGTTTTTTAATAAGAGAAGAAATTCTATAATCCTCTAAGAAATCAAGAGCATCTTCTTTCATAGAAAGAACGATTTTTGTTCCTCTTTTTAAATCGTCACTGCTTTCAATTTCTTCTATATTATATGAACCGTCTCCAGTTGACGACCACATAACAGTGACATTGCTCGCAGGTGATTTTGTAAATAAAGTTATTTTATCTGCAACCATAAATGCAGAATAAAATCCTACACCAAATTGTCCGATTATATCAATTTCAGAATTTTCTTTTGCTTCTTTAAATTTTTCAATAAATGCTTTTGAACCAGATTTTGCAATAGTACCTATGTTTTCATTTACTTCTTCAAAAGTCATTCCAATACCATTATCACATATTGTAAGAGTTTTATTTTCTTTATCAGGTGTGATTGTTATTTTAAAATCACTTCCATCTTTTAAAAGTTCTGTATCAGTAAGAGCTTTAAATTTTAATTTGTCAATAGCATCACTGGCATTTGATACAAGTTCTCTTAAAAATATCTCTTTATTTGTATAAATTGAGTTGACCATTAAGTTTAAAAGTTCTTTTGTTTCGGCTTGAAAGTTTTCAGTCTGTTTTCTCATTTTAAAATTAACCTCCTGTTTTTTAGCACTCATATTGCTTAGCTGCTAATATAAAAATATCACAAATTTCAAAAACTGTCAATAAAAATTATAACTTTAAATTGGAGAAAATATATAGTATAATGAATGGGAAATAAATTAAAAGAATGATTAAAGAAAAAGGAGAGAATTTTGAATATAAAGCAGAGAGTTATTTCATTAATAACAGAAGTTGATAATGGAAAATATTCAAATATAGCCCTTAATGAATATTTTAAAGAAAACAGACTAGATAAAAAAGAAAGAGGGTTCATTACAGAAGTTTTTTACGGAGTTATAAGAAATAAAATTTTTATAGATGAAATGATAAACAAAAGAGTAAAAGAAATAAAAAAAGACTGGCTTAGAAACCTTTTAAGAATTTCTATTTATCAGATAACTTTTATGAAAAGTGATGAAAGAGGAGTTGTTTGGGAAGCAGCGGAGCTTACAAAGAAAAAGTTTAGTGTTCCTGTTTCTAAATTTATAAACGGTGTGCTTAGAAGCTATGCAAGAGAAAAAAATGAGGAAATAGAAAAATTAAAGGCAGAGAGAAAATTTGATATTTTATATTCTTATCCTCTTTGGTTTTTTGAAAAAGTAAAAAAAGATTATGGGGATAAAGCAGAGGAGGTTTTAAAATCTCTTAAGAAAATTCCTTATATGGCAGTGAGAATTAATAAACTTACATATTCAGAAGAAAAATTTGAAAAACTTTTGAAAAAAATGGATATAAAAATAATTAAAAAAATTGATACTGTCTACTATCTTGATTCTGGAACAGTCTTATATCTTGACGAATTTAAAGAGGGAAAAATAATTGCTCAAGACGGAGCTTCTTATCTTTCTGTAAAAGTTTTAAATCCAAAACCAGATGAACATGTGGTTGATACTTGTGCAGCTCCGGGAAGTAAAACAGTTCTTATTGCAGAATTTATGGAAAACAGAGGTGAAATTATGGCTTTTGATATTTACCCTCATAAAATAAAATTAATAGAAGAAAACTGCAGCAAGATGGGAATAGATATTGTAAAAGCTGTGAAGATGGATGCAAGAAAATTAAAAGAGCAGGGGAAAAAATTTGATAAAATTCTTGTCGATGCCCCATGCAGCGGATATGGAGTTATAAGAAAAAAACCAGAAATTTTATACAGCAAAGGGATAGAAAATGTTGAGGAGCTTTCAAATCTTCAGTATGAAATTTTAGAATCAGCAAGCAGTATTTTAAAAGATAACGGGGAGCTTGTTTACAGCACCTGCACAATTACATATGAAGAAAACACAGGAAATGTTAAAAAGTTTTTAGAAAATAATCCACAGTTTGAAACAGTTAAATTTGAAGTTCCTGAAAATGTAAATGGAGATTTTGATGAGTTCGGCGGATTTACGATAAACTATAAGGAAGAAATTTTAGATAATTTCTATATAGCAAAATTTAGAAAAAAAGGGGAATAATTATAAATGCTTGAAGAATTAAAAGAAGCTAATGGTTATGTTACAGGAAAAATAAAAGAAAAAGATGAGCTTATACTTGAGCTTGAAAAATATGCAGAAGAAAATAATGTTCCTATTGTAACAAAAGAAGTTGCAGAATATTTAAAATTTATGGTTGATATAAATAAAAGCAAAAATATTCTTGAAGTGGGAACAGCTATTGGTTATTCCGGAATTTTAATGGCGAGAGTCTGTGAAAAATACAACGGAAAACTTACAACAATAGAAATTGATGAAACAAGATATAATGAAGCTCTTGAAAATTTTAAAAAAGCGGGGCTTAATAATGTAATGGCAATATTGGGAGATGCAGAAGAAGAGATAAAAAAACTTGATGAAGAATTTGATTTTGTTTTTATTGATGCTTCAAAAGGGCATTACAAACAATTTTTTGAAGATTCTTATAAACTTTTAAAAAAAGATGGAATAATTTTTATTGATAATATCATGTTTAGAGGATATTTATATAAGGAATATCCAAAAAGATTTAAAACAATAGTGAGAAAACTTGATGAATTTATCACTTGGCTTTACGATGAATTTGGAGAAAAATTTGTTCTTCTTCCTTTTGGAGATGGAATTGGTCTTCTTAAAAAATAAAAATTAAGAATGGGAGCTGTGGAGTTTTTCACAGCTTTCTTTTATGAAAAATGTTCTTATTTTAAAAATAAAATTTTAAAATGATAAGAAAACGAAAAAAATAATCGAATGTTCAGAAAAAGAATATACTTTTTTCAAAATCTGTGATATAATTATTAGGTTATAGTGAATATAAAAAATGAAGTATAATAAATAAATTTTTGAAATAAGGAAGTGACGAATGATTAATAAATTAGAAGGATTTGCCGCACTTGGTTTAAGTGAAAAAACAATAAAAGCTCTTGCAAAAAAAGGCTTTGAAGAACCAAGTCCAATACAGGCTTTAACAATTCCTGTATTATTAAAAGGTGAAAAAGATGTGGTTGGACAGGCACAAACAGGAACAGGAAAAACTGCTGCCTTTGGTCTGCCAATATTAGAAATGATAAATAAAAGTAATGGAAATGTAAGAGCTATTGTTCTTGCACCAACAAGAGAACTTGCAATTCAAGTTGCTGAAGAAATAAATTCTTTTGCAAATGGAAGAAAATTAAAAATAGTTCCAGTTTATGGAGGGCAGTCTATTGAACTTCAAATCAGACAGCTAAAAAAAGGTGTTGATATAGTTGTTGGAACACCGGGAAGAGTTCAAGACTTAATTGACAGAAAAGTTTTAAAACTTGATAAACTAGAATATTTTATTTTAGACGAAGCTGACGAAATGCTTAACATGGGATTTGTTGAAGATATTGAAAAAATTCTTGAAAGCACAAATAAAGATAAGAGAATGCTTTTCTTCTCAGCTACTATGCCGAAAGAAATTTTAAAAATAGCTGAAAATCACATGAGAAAAGATTATGAAATTATAAAAGTTGAGGCAAAAGAGCTTACAACAAATCTTACAGATCAGATTTATTTTGAAGTAAAACAAAAAGATAAATTTGAAGCTCTTTGCAGAATTATAGATTTAGAGCCTGACTTTTACGGAATAGTTTTCTGTAGAACTAAAAATGATGTAAATGAACTTGCAGGAAAATTAAATGACAGAGGATATGATGCAGGGGAACTTCACGGAGACATTACACAAAATCACAGAGAAGTTACTCTTAACAGATTTAAGGCAAGAAAATTAAGTATCCTTGTTGCAACAGACGTAGCTGCAAGAGGAATAGATGTAAATGATTTAACTCATGTTGTAAACTATGCAATTCCTCAGGAAGCAGAAAGCTATGTTCACAGAATAGGAAGAACAGGAAGAGCAGGAAAAGAGGGAACAGCCATAACATTTATGACTCCTTCTGAATACAAAAAACTTCTTCAGATAAAAAGAATAACAAAGACAGATATAAGAAAAGAAAAACTTCCTGAAATAAAAGATGTTATCCTTTCAAGAAAACATAGAATAATTGAAAATATAACAAATATTCTGCAAGAAGGAAACTTAAACGGATTTTTAGATATGGCAAAGGATTTATTGAAAGAGGGAAATCCGGAAGAGATTGTAGCTTCTCTTTTAAAAAGTGCCTATGAAGATGTTTTAGATACATCAAATTATAATGAAATTGAAGAAGCAACAGTTGATCATACAGGAAAAACGAGATTATTCATTGCTCTTGGAAGAGTTGATAAAATAACTCCTAAAAAACTTGTTGAATTTATTGTAAAAGAATCAAGCATTGATAAAAATAAAATAAAAGGTGTAGAAGTATATGAAAACTTCTCATTTATGTCTGTACCTTTTGCTGAAGCAGAAGTAATCCTTGATATATTTAAAAAAGTAAGAAAAGGAAGAAAACCACTTGTTGAAAAAGCAAAAGAAAAAAGTAAAAGTGAAAGTTCTGAAACAGAAACAAAAGAAAAAAGTTCTGTAAGAAAAAGAGCAAGCAGAAAAACTGAAACAAAAGAAAAAACATCAGAGAAACCTAGAAAAACAAGAGCTAGAAAAGAAACTAAAAAAGAAGATAAATAATAATTAAAACAGCTGCCCGCAGCTTAATAGACAAAACTATTATGCAGGGCAGTTTTTAGTATATTCGGAGGAAAAAGAAATATGAAAAATGTTTTAAGAATTCTTGCACTTATGATAATAGGAGTTTCAGCACTTATAATATTTACTCTTACAAGAAAAACAGAATATAATCAAATTGTGGAAATAAAAAAAGGGGAAAGCATTTCAAAATCTTTGAAAAGTCTTCCTGTTTCAAAAGAATTTATGTTTAAATTGTATCTAAAATTAAAGAATCAGGGAAAAAATATTAAAGCTGGTTATTATGAATTAAAAGGTGAATATTCAATAATTTCTCTTGTGGAAGTTTTAGAATCTGGAAAAGATAAAGTATACAGATTTACAATTCCAGAGGGGTATTCTCTTGCTCAGATTGTAAATAAACTTTCTATGGATGGAAAAATTGATAAAGAAAAATTTTATGCAGAACTTAATAATATAAAAGATTTTCCATATCTAACTCCAAATGGAAATTTTGAAGGATATTTTTATCCAGAAACATATAATTTTTCAGAATATTTTGAAGAAAAAGATATAATTGAGACAATTTTAAAAGAATTTTTGAAAAAATTTCCTCCAGAAAAATATCCAGATAAAGAAGATTTTTATAAAAAACTTATAATGGCTTCAATAATAGAAAAAGAAGCTGTAAAATCTGATGAAAAACCTGTAATTGCTTCTGCATTTTATAATAGAATGAAAAAAGGAATGACACTTTCTTCAGATGCTACAGTAAATTATCTTTTTGATTATTCAAAAAGAAGAATTTATTACAAAGATTTGGAGATAGATTCTCCATACAATACATATAAGTATAAAGGACTTCCTCCAGCTCCTATTGCAAATCCAGATGTAAAATCAGTTGAAGCTGCATATAATCCTGCTAAGACAGATTATCTTTTTTTTGTGGCAAAAGGAGACGGGTATCATTACTTCAGTAGAACATATAAAGAACATTTAGAATTTCAGAGAAATAACAGAAAAAGATAGGTGATTTTTAATGGGAAGAAATATCCTTGTAGGGATAAACAGCAAATATGTTCATACAAATCTTGCAGTGAGATATTTGAAAAGATTTGTGGAAGCATATAGTGATATTGAAATAGATATATATGAAAGCAATATAAATAACAATCTTATGAAAATTGTAAGAGATATTGGAGAGCAGGAGCCTGAAAAAATATTTTTTTCAACTTACATTTGGAATAAAGAAATTGTTTTTAAAATAACAAAAGAAATAAGAAAAATTCTTAAAAATACAAAAATAATTTTGGGAGGGCCTGAAGTAAGTTTTAATCCTGTTGAAATTATGAATGAAAATCCAGAAATAGATGGAATAATAATAGGTGAGGGAGAAAAAATTCTTCTTAATTATCTTACAAAAAATATTGAGGAAGTTAAAGGAATTTATTTTAAAAAAGATGGAGAAATAAAATTTAACGGCTATGAATCTCTTATAGAAGATTTAGATATTATTCCTTTTCCATATACAGATGAAGAACTTTCTGATATTCATAAAATAATGTATTATGAATCGTCAAGAGGGTGTCCTTTCAGCTGTTCATACTGTATGTCTTCAATAGATAAATCTGTAAGGTATTTTTCTGTTGAAAGAGCTAAAAAAGATTTAAAAAGATTTATTGATGCAGGGACAAAACTCGTCAAATTTGTTGACAGAACTTTTAATCTAAAAAAAGAAAGGTATCTTGAAATCTGGAAATTTCTTTTAGAAAATTACAGAGAGGATATAACTTTTCATTTTGAAATAAATGCAAATATGTTTGATGATGAAATTTTAGAATTTTTAAAAAAAGTCCCAAGAAAGTTTTTCCAATTTGAAATAGGTGTTCAGACTATAAACCCTGAAACTATGCAAAATATAAAAAGAAATAATATTTTAGATAAACTTTCTCACAATGTAAAATATATAAATAAAAATATTCATCTTCATCTGGATTTGATTGCGGGGCTTCCTTATGAAGATTATGAATCTTTCGGAAAATCTTTTGATTATGTTTATGATACAGGGTGTGAAATGATTCAGCTTGGTTTCCTTAAAATTTTAAAGGGAACAGAGATGGTGAATAATGTTGAAAAATTTAAATATGAATACCTTGATTTTCCACCTTACGAGGTTCTTTCCAATGAATTTATTTCGTACAAAGAGATTTGCAGATTAAAAGATATAGAAGAGACAGTTGACTGGTATTATAATTCAAATAAATTTAAATATTCTGTGAAATTTATAATAGAGAATTTTTATAAAAGTCCTTTTAAATTTTTTGAAGCTGTGGGAGACTACTGCAAAGAAAAGGGATATTTTGATATAGGAAATAAAGAGACAGCTCTTTTTAATTATCTTGTAGAATTTTATAAAATGAAAGGTTTTGAAAGAGAGAAAGAATTTTTAGAAAATATTAAAATGGATTATCTTCTTTTAGGAAAGCCGGGATTTTATCCTGAATGGCTTGAAAGTTATAAAGATAAAGAAAAATATAAAAATGTTCTTGAAAAAATGAATTTCAGAACTTTAAGGGAAGCATATAAAAACACAGAGATTGAAAGATTTAATTATAATTTTATTGATGGAAAAGAAGAAGAGAAAGATATTTTATTTATTTATGAAAAAGGGGAGACTAAATTTTTTCTTTTAGATTAATTTTATGATATAATACTTCTCATAGGAGTGATTATGGATATATTAGAAAAAGTTATAAAAAAAATTAAAGAGAAAAATTTAATAGAAAAAAACGACAGGATTGTTACAGGATGTTCTGGAGGTCCTGATTCAATTTTTCTTTTGGAAGTTTTATTAAAAATAAAAGAAGAATATAATCTTGAAATTTTTCCTGTTCACATAAATCATCTTTTTAGAGGAGAAGAGGCAGAAAGAGATGAAAACTTTGTAAGAGAATTAGGAAAAAAATATAATCTTCAAGTTTTTGTAAAAAGAAAAAGTATGGAAAAAATGGCTAAAGAAGAAAAGATAACTCTTGAAGAAGCAGGAAGAGAGATAAGGTATTCTTTTTTTGACGAGGTCATGGAAAAAGTAAAGGGAACTAAAATAGCTCTTGCTCATAATCTTGATGATCAGATAGAAACATTTCTTTTTAGATTAATAAGAGGAACTTCTCTTGAGGGGCTTGAAGGTATAAATGATACAAGGGATAATAAATATATAAGGCCTATAAACGAAGTTTACAAAAAAGATATAATGGATTATCTTGATAAAAATAATATTCCTTATGTGATAGATTCAACAAATCTTGAAAATGATTATACAAGAAACAGCATAAGGCTGGATCTTATTCCTTTTATAGAAGAAAAATATAATCCAAAGTTTAAAGAAAAAATTGGAAATCTTTTAAAAGAGATAAGAGAAGTGAATAAAATTACAGAGCCTTGTTATTCAAAATATATTTCTGACAATCTTTTAAAAGCTGATGAACTTAAAAAAGAAAAAAGCGATTATATTAAAGGAAAAATTATAAATTTTTATCTTAACAGCAATGGAATTGAAACTACAAGGAGAAAAATAGAAGGAGTATTGAAAATACTTTTTTCCGGCGGAAGTAAAAAAATAAAATTAGATAAGGACTGTACTCTGGTAAAAGAGTATGATAAAATATTTATTGTTGACGGCAAAATCCAGAAAAAAGAGATGGAAGAGATAAGAATGATAATTCCAGATGAAAAAGAATTTGGGGATTATGTTGTCAGTGCATTAAAAGAAAATAAAAAAAGAGATGAAAACAGTTATGAATTTGTTACAAATCTTAAAGAGGGAAATGAACTTTTTATAAGAAAAAGGATAGAAGGAGATAAAATTCTTCCAATAGGTATGGAAAATTATAAAAAGCTTAAAGAAATAATGATAAATTCAAAAATCCCAAAAGAGGAAAGAGATAAAATTCCTGTAATAGTTTTTAATGATGAAATAGTATGGGTAGCAGGAGTAAGGAAAAGTAAAAAATTTATTTCTGAAAAAGAGAACGAAAATATTGTACTAAGAATAAGGAGGAAATATAGTGTCTAATAACGTAGAAAAAGATAATGACAAACTAAATGAAAAGGACACAAACTTAAGTGTTTCTGAAGAAAATAAACAAAAAGAGACGGAAGAAAAAAAAGAGATAAAAGAAGAGAAACAGCCTGAGACTAAGAAAGAGGAAAATGTAGAAAATGAGTCTGAAAAAAATTCTCAGGAAGAAAACTCTGAAGAAAAAAAAGAAAAAACTCCAGAAGAAAAAAGAGAAGAACTTAAATCCAGACTTTCTTCAGGAATGAAAATGCAGTTTAGAGAAGGAAAAGGAAAATTTAGCTTTAAAGGTTTTGTAATGCTGATTTTTGTTTTAACAATACTTCTTTCTCTTCCGACAATGCTTGAAGATGTAGAAAAGACTCCAGCAAGAGAAATTTCTTATACAGAATTTGTAAAAATGTCTGAGAATAAAAATATTGCAAGAGTTGAAGAAAAAGAAGGATATGTTTATGGATTTATTGGAGAGGGTGAAAACCTAAAAGGATATAAAACAAGAATGATTACAGACAGACTTGGAAGCGATCCTAATCTTGTAAAAATTCTTGAAGATTCTGATATTTCAATTAAATCTGTACCACCTCAAGAATTACCTTTCTTAGTAAGTATTTTAGTATCATGGTTTCCAATGCTTCTTCTTATTGGAATTTGGTTTTTTATGCTTAACAGAATGAATAAAGGTGGAGGCGGAGGACCTCAAATATTTAATATGGGGAAATCAAAAGCCAAAGAAAATGGAGAAGAAATTTCAAATACAACATTTAAAGATGTTGCAGGTATAGATGAAGCTAAACACGAACTTCAAGAAGTTGTGGAATTTTTAAGAGAGCCAGAGAAATTTAAAAAACTTGGGGCAAAAATTCCTAAGGGTGTTCTTCTTCTTGGAAGTCCTGGAACAGGTAAAACACTTCTTGCAAAAGCTGTTGCAGGAGAAGCGAAAGTTCCTTTTTTCAGTATGTCAGGTTCTGAATTCGTTGAAATGTTTGTAGGGGTTGGAGCTTCAAGAGTAAGAGACCTTTTTGCAAGAGCTAGAAAAAATGCTCCGTGTATTGTATTTATAGATGAAATTGATGCTGTCGGTAGAAAAAGAGGTTCTGGTCAAGGTGGAGGAAATGACGAAAGAGAACAGACTCTTAACCAGCTTCTTGTTGAGATGGATGGATTTGGAAACGAAGAAACAATAATTGTTATTGCAGCAACAAACAGACCTGATGTTCTTGACAGAGCTTTAAGAAGACCAGGAAGATTTGACAGACAAGTTTTTGTTGACAGACCAGATATTAAAGGAAGAAAAGAAATTCTTGAAGTTCATGCAAGAGGAAAGAAATTTGCAGAAGATGTAAATTTTGAAACTGTTGCAAGAAAAACTGTAGGACTTGTAGGGGCAGACCTTGCGAATATTTTAAACGAAGCTGCAATTCTTGCTGCAAGGGCTGGAAGAACAGAGATAACAATGGCAGATTTAGAAGAGGCTTCTGAAAAAGTTGAGATGGGTCCTGAAAAGAAATCAAAAGTTGTTACAGAAGCTGAAAAATTAAAAACAGCTTACCATGAAGCTGGTCATGCTGTAATAAACTATTTATATTTAAATGACACTGATCCTGTTCATAAGGTTACAATTATTCCAAGAGGGATGGCAGGAGGATATACAATGTCTCTTCCTAATGAAGACAGATATTTCTATTCTAAAGAATGGTTTATAAATAGAATGAAAATGGCCTACGGAGGAAGAGCAGCTGATGAACTTGTTTCTGGAGAATTAAATACAGGAGCAAGCAGTGACATTCAGCATGCAACATCTATTGCCCACAGCATTGTAACAAGATATGGAATGAATGAAAAATTTGGTCCTATTCTTCTTGATGGAACAAATGAAGGAGATATGTTCCAAAGCAAATATTACAGTGATGTGACAGGAAAAGAAGTTGACGAAGAAATTATAAAACTTGTAAAAACAACTTATGCAGAGACAGTTCAGGCTCTTAAAGACAACAGAGATAAACTTGACAGACTTGCTCATGCTCTTTGTGAAAGAGAAACAATAATGCAGGAAGAGTTTGAAATGCTTATGGAAGGAAAAGAACTTCCGCCTCTTACTCTTGAAAAAGAAGAGAAGAAAGAAGAAAATGCTGTAGCAGAAGAAGTTAATGAAGAAAAAGAAAATACATCAGATGAAAATAAAAATGACAAAGATAATGAAAATAATACTGATGTGCAAACTTTTGAAATTCAATAATAAAATACTTTACAAATTATAAAATAAATGTTATACTAATTTGGAAATTTAATCTAGGTTACAGGAATAGCCGCCTGTTACTTGGACTAAATAATAATAATCAGGAGGAAAGGCTAAATGAAAACTAAAAGAGAATTAATCGCAGAATTCGGTAAAAACGAAAAAGATACTGGATCTACAGAAGTACAAATCGCAATCTTAACTGAGGAAATCAACCACTTAACAGAACACTTAAAAGTTCACAAAAAAGATTTCCACTCAAGATTAGGGTTACTTAAAAAAGTAGGAAAAAGAAAAAGATTACTTAACTACCTAGCTGGAAGAGATATTGAAGAATATAGAAACTTAATAGCTAGATTAGGAATCAGAAAATAGTTTAAAAAATTGGAGCTGTGTATAAATGCAGCTCCTTTTTTCTTGCTTAATTTTTTGAAAAATATTTATAGAAAAAGGGCTGTTGCAAATCAATAAAAATACAACAGCCCCCAAGGTTATATAATTTTATTTTTTATAATATTTACTCTGCTTCTTCAATCAGATTTTTCTTTTTAAGATAATGAGCAGCATACACAAAAGGTGTGTCACATACAGCTACGATAAATTTCATAATGTACGTTGTAATAAAAATTTCAACTAAAACTTCTTTTGGATAAACTCCCCAGAAAGCTATAAGAGTGAAAAGAGAATTATCTATAAGCTGGCTTATCATTGTGCTGGCATTATTTCTTATCCAGATATGTTTTGGAGCAGAATATTTTTTTCTCCAGAATTCATATGCCCAAATGTCATGTGATTGAGATAGAAGATAAGAAATAAGGGAAGCCACTACAAGTCTCGGCATAAAATCAAAAATTCTTTTTACTCCTTCAAACATTAAAATTCCTTCTTCAATATTTGATGGGATAAATGAAACAGCAATCTGCATTATTGCAGTCATAACTATAAGAGAAAAAAATCCAAGATAGACAGCTTTTTGAGCATGCTTTTTTCCATAGTTTTCAGCCAGAATATCTGTAACAAGAAATCCACCTGCATAAAGAATATTTCCAAGAGTAGTTCCAAATCCAAATAAATCTACCAATAGTACAACTTGAATATTTGCAAGAATTGTAGAAATTGGTATCCATGTATATAATCCTATTTTTCCAAATTTTTTATAAGCAAAAAGAATAAATAAAAAATTTGCTACAAGCATACAAAACCATAAAACTTCATTTTTCATAATCATTATTGTTCAAACACTCCTAAGTCTTTATTATCTATTAAAAGTTCTACTCTGTCATCTTTCATGAGATGAGAATAATTTTTTACAAACCATTTTACAAGTTCGTTATCTCTTTTAATTTTCGTTCCATTATCAATAAAAATATTTATTGTTATATTTTTAAAATATCTAAGTCCTAATTCAATATCTTTCTCTATCATCTCTTTTGTCTGTCCTTTTGTACATACAAGAAGACATACAGAATAAAGTTCTTTTCCAAGAAGATTTAAAATATTTTCATCTGTATGGAAATTTTTATTATAAATATTTATTCTAAAATCATCATCAAAAGTTTCCATTCCCATTCTGAAACGAATTTCGATACCATCGAAATATTTTCTTATTTCTTCAAGCCTTTTTATGTAGCCGTAATAAATTTCAAAATAAAGTATTTTTATATTTTTTTCTTTTACGATTTTTTTAATTTCTGCCATTGTATTTGGTGTAAGCTCAAAAACAGAACCAGAATTTATAACTTCTAAAACTTCAAATTCTCCTGTTATTTCTTTTAAAACTTCAAGATTTATAGAATCAATTTCTTTTTCATCTGTTGAATTATCTTCAATGTAATTACAAAAACTACATTTGCCGTATCTGCATGGAAAACTTTTTAAAAGAACAATTTCTCTTTGATGTTTTCCTATTATTTTACTATATCTTACTCCCAATATATCCTCCTTGTTTATTTTTTAATTAACTATTAAAAATTTATTTTGCACATATAAAAAAGAGCAGAAAACTCTGCTCCTTATAAAACAAAATAAATTATTTTAAATTTAGCCTAGTTTTTTATAGATGGTTAATCTGTGTAGAACATCTACCTGAAAATATCAGGATTTTTTATTCAATTACCGAATAAGTATACAGTGATTTTATAAAAAAGTCAATAAAATTTTTACGGCTTGATATATGAGAAGCCATCTTTTTGTCTTAATGCAATATGGAAAATTCCTGAAGGAACAACTTTTACAAATGAAAATACAAGAGCAGAATCTATATTAAGAGCATTCAAAGAATTTGAACAGCAGTAAATATATACTCCTTTTTGACTAAGTTCTTCAAGAGCTTCCCTCACTTTTAAAATATTTATACTTCCTGCTGCAAGACTTTTAACAGACTGTCCATTTGCAACTATTTCAACATTTATTGTATAATTTCCTATTTCAGCCATTTTTAAAAGATTTTCAGCATTTTTACATGTAATGGCCCATTTTTCTTCTTCATCAATATGTAGTAAAACATTTAATATTTTATTCATAAAATCAGCCTCCTTTGTATTATAAGATATTTTACCACAAAAAATTATATGATTTCAACTTTATTATAATTATTTATTGAAAAATAAAAAAAATCACCTATAATATAATTATAGTATTAAAAATAAATGTTCGGAGGAGACATGCCTGTATACAAATTAAGAAAATTACTTGAAGACATTGCAGAAAATAAAATCAAGGAGGTGCAGAATGGTTAGTTATTTTGATCACAGAGTTATAAAAACAGCTTTCGGAACTTTTTTTGCAATTTATGCAGCACAGTTATTAGGAATAAAATATGGAGTGACAGCAGGAATTGTTGCAATAATAAGTATACAAGCAACTAAAAAAGAATCTGTAAAAATAGCAATTGAAAGGTTTATTGCTTCACTTGTGGGACTTTTTATTGCAGCTGTGTTTTTTTATTTTTTTGGATATACTCCTATTGTGTTTGGAGCTTTTGTTTTGGTATTTATGCCTGTGTGCTTAAAATTTAATTTATTTCAAGGATTTTTAGCAACAGTAGTTTTAGCTACTCATATTTTGGCAGAAAAAAATATTTCTTTGATGATACTTTTTAATGAAGTTGAAATTCTGGTTCTAGGTGCAGCTACAGCAATTATTTTAAATCTTTATATGCCTGATGTAACAAAGAATTTAGAGAAAACTCATCAGGAAGTAAATAATCTTATGAAACAAATTTTAAACTGTATGGGAGAAGAACTTACTACAGGAGCAATTTCTATAGATGAAGAGAAAAATTTTAAAGAACTAAAAAAACAGCTTAATATGGGAAGAGATTTAGCTTTTAAAGATTATAATAATGCTTTCTTTTATGCTTCAAGATATCAGATAGAACTTTTTAATATGAAGAGGGAGCAGTATAAAGTTTTAGTGAGAATGAGAAAACATTTTCATAAATTTTATCTAAGCAGTGAACATACATATATTATTGCTGATTTTACAAAAGAAGTTTCAGATTCTATAGGGGTTGACAACATTTATAAAAAAGCTCTTGTTGATTTAGAAAAAGTAAAAGAAACTTTTAAAAAAATGCCTCTTCCTCAATCAAGAGGAGAATTTGAAAATAGAGCTGTTCTTTATCAGTTTTTTAATGATGTAGAAGAATTCTTAGAAATAAAAGAAGAATTTTTAAAAAGATATACTTTAGATGGAAAGAAAAAAGTTCAAAAAAGTTAAATAGTGAATTAAAAGCAGGGATTTAAAAATCTTTCTAAAAAATCCCTGCCTTTACATTATAAATATTCTTTTTCAAAAATCATAAAACTTATTTCAAGTTCTATTTGTTTTTTTAATTTTTCATTAGCAAGAATAAAATCCTTGTATTCAATATATCTTTCTTTCCATTCGTCAAGAGATTTGATGTTTTTAAATTCAGGTCTTATATTTTCATAATCGCTTTCTATAAAAAGGCTTTCTCCCTCAAGAAAAGAAAATTCAAGCCCGTTTCTTGAAAGATTTTTAAGTTCGGTGTAGGTTAAATCAAAATTTTTAACAGCTTTTAAGTATTCGTTTGTAATATTGCTTCTGCTTACAGCTTCGTCATCTGTGCAAATTATCATCGGCACATTATATTTTTTATAAAGAGAGAAAGGATGTTCGTCTCCCTTTATTCCAAGAATAATTTCATTGCTTGAAAGACATATTTCTACTGCAATTTTATTTAGATTCATAAAATTTAAAAGTTCTTTTGCATTTTCTTCCCATGGAATACTTACCCCGTGTCCAATTCTTTTTACAGCAGGAAATTTCTGCTCATTTTTATTTCTTGTAAGAAAAATTGTACTGCATATTCTGTCATTAATATCTTCTAAAGGTGAACGTAAAAGATTAAGTTCTCCAGCATGAAGAGTAAGATTTATTTTTTTGTGAGAACTCATATATTTTTCAGAAAGATGTCTATAAACAAAACGTATAATTTCAAGATGGTTTTCAAAATTTTCTCTTGAAAGAACAGCATCTTCAGGTTCAACAATATTTACCCCTGCAATTCTTTTGTCCTTTATGCAGTAAAGCATAAAGCAGTATGCTTCAGCAAAAAATTTATTAAGAGGCGAACTTACTCTTGAAAGAAAAGGAATATATTTAATTGTAAAATCTTCTGCTCCATTTTTATTTAAAAACTTTTCTCTTTCATCTAAAAATTCTTTTACTTTAAGATAATTTTTTTCATTATCTAAAGAATCGAGATTTTTACAATATTCTTCCATATTTTTCAATTCAAATTTTCCAAAATTATTTACAGTTTCAGTGAATAAATTTTTAATTTCCTGTGGAACAGCTTCAGAGATAACTTCAAGATATTTTACATTCTGCATTTTGTTTCTTTTTATTATTTCAAGAAGCATATCATTTTCATCTCTTTTACTGGTTAAAACAGAAAGAAAAGTGTTGAAGAAATGTTTTGCTCCATCAGAATTTTTATCCCATCCTCTCATTGAAAAATTATTAAACATATTATCAGTATAATTTTTTTTAAATTCATCTATAGATATAATTTGTAAATTTTTATCAGATTTTTCATATTCAATATCATTTAAAAAGACATTATTTCTTAAATCATAATAAGAATTTTTTTTCACAGCATCTTCGTAAACAAATTCTGCATAGCTTCCACCTAAAGAGTGATTATGAAGATCAGCTCCTTTTGGCAGAGCTTTTAAAAACATTATAAGCTCAGGAATATTATTTTTTATTTTTTGAAATTTATTTTCCATTTTTTCTTCCTTTCTTCTATTTTTATCTAAAATATAAAAGATTGCTGTAATATATCTATAATATAAAATTTTACTATTACAGATTTCTACAACAATCTTTTAAATAATTTTTATAATTCCTGTCTTCCTTCAAGTGCTTTTGCAATAGTTGCACTGTCAGTAAATTCAATGTTTCCGCCCATAGGAATACCGCTTGCTATTTTTGTAAGAGTAATTCCAAAAGGTTTTATAAGTTTTGTAAGATAAAGAACAGTTGTTTCTCCTTCAAGATCAGGATTAAGAGCGAATATAATTTCTTTTATATCATCTTTTGCAATTCTTTCTAAAAGAGATTTGATATTAAGTTTATCTGGTGTAATTCCGTTAAGTGGAGCAATTTTTCCATTGAGTACATGATAAACACCATTATATTTTCCTGTTTTTTCAAGAGGAATAATATCCTTACTGTCTTCAACAATACAAATTATACTTCTGTCTCTAACTTCATTGCTGCATATATCACATAATTCGTTTTCACTGAAGTTGCCACAGACAGAACATTTTTTGACGAATTTTTTTACATTTAACATGGCTTCTGAAAATTTTTCAACTTCATTTTCATTCATATCAAGGATATGAAAAGCTAATCTTGCTGCACTTTTCCTTCCAATTCCCGGAAGCTTATGAAATTCATCAATAAGTTTTTCTAAATATCTTGTTGACATTCTTTACCTCTTATTTATTTAGAACTGTTGGAGCTTTGAAATTTCTTATAGCTTTAATAATTTCTTTTCTCTCTTTTCCAAGATCAGCATTTTTTATGATGTAGTCGCTTACTCTTTCTTCATAGTCAGCTTTCATGTTTTCAACTATTTCCATAAAATCTTCATAGCACATAGTAGGTTTTATATATTCTTCCAAGTTGTTTAAAAGAGTTACTCTTTTTCTGTTATCTCTTATTTTTCTTTCGTTGTCTTCGATTTCTCTTTCGATTTTATTTTTTCTTCTGGCTTTTCTTACTAATTCTAATGCATTATCCATAATAATCCTCCTTAAATAATGAAACTGTATTTCTGTATGTACATTTTATAACATTGAGAATGAATTTGCAATCTAAAGAAAATGGGAATATTGTAATTTAATATTAAATATGATAATATTCAAGTATAGATACAACTAATTGGAGGGAAATAATGGGATTTTTTAACAAACTATTTGGAAAAAATAAAAAAGAAAATGAAACTTTAACAAAAGAGGAAAAATTTGAAGAAAAAAATAAAATAAATTCAGAAACAGAAAATTTGGAAAAAACAGATATTTCATTGGAAATAGAAAAAAAAATAAAAGAAAATTTAAATGAAAAAAAGGAAATTGAAGAGAAAAGTATAATAATAAAAGAAAGGGAAGAAAAAATTCAGCCTGAAAAGCAAGAAGGTTTTTTTGCTTCTTTAAAGGAAAAACTTTTCCGTACAAGAGAGGGGCTTTTTGGAAAAATAAAAAATATATTTTCGGGAAGAACTGTTATTGATGAAGAATTATACGAAGAACTTGAAGACCTTTTAATCCAATCTGATATTGGAATGGATATGACAATAAAAATAGTAAATGCTCTTGAAAAAGAAGTAAAGATTAGAGGAATAAAAGATCCTTCTGAAATTTATTCTGTCCTAAAGGAAGTGATGAGCAGATTTCTTATTGATGGGGATAATAAACTTGATATAAGAGAAGGGGAACTTAATGTAATTCTTGTTGTTGGTGTAAATGGGGTTGGAAAGACGACTACAATAGGAAAAATTGCAAAGAAATTAAAAAATTCAGGAAAAAAAGTGATAATAGGTGCAGCAGATACATTTAGAGCAGCTGCAGTTGAGCAACTTGAAGAATGGGGAAAAAGAGCTGATGTTGAAGTTATTAAAAAAGAGGAAGGAAGTGATCCAGGAGCAGTTGTTTATGATACTATTCAGATAGGAATTGATAAAAAAGCTGATGTTGTGATAATTGATACAGCAGGAAGACTTCATAATAAGAATAATTTGATGAAAGAACTTGAAAAAATTAATAATATAATAATTAAAAAACTTGGTCATTCAAGATATGAATCGATTCTTGTTATAGATGGAACAACAGGGCAAAATGGTCTTACACAGGCAAAAGTTTTTAACGAAGCAACAAAATTAACAGGGTTTATTGTTACAAAATTAGATGGTACTGCTAAAGGAGGAATAGTTTTCAGTATATCGGAAGAAATCAAAAAACCAATTAAGTATATTGGTGTTGGTGAAAAAATTGATGATTTGAGAGAGTTTAATACAAAAGATTATATAGATGCAATTTTTGATTAAAAAAATAAAAATTTATTTTTTCCTGTGAAATCAATCCCTAGGAAAAGTATGTAAAAAAATATGAAAAATAATTGTAATAAATTGGAAAATTTGTTAATATATATTTGAATAAAGTTTACATATTTTTGATAAGGGTTAACACTCATAGGAAAAATGGAAACAAAAAATTTATTTATAAAATGAAATATATTATTTCAAGGAGGAACTAAAGTGAGTTTTTTAGGTCAAGTAAGAAAAAGAGCTTTAAAAGCTAACAAGAGAATTGTATTACCAGAATCAGGAGATGAAAGAGTTCTTAGAGCTACTGCTGAAATTTTAAGAGAAAAATTAGCTCGTCCAATATTAATTGGAGAAGAAAGTAAAATAATGTATGATGCAAAAGCATACAACATCTCTTTAGAAGGGGCAAAAATAGTAAACCCAGCTACTTTTGAAAGAATGGACGAATATGCTCACAAATTAGCTGAATTAAGAGCTAAAAAAGGAATGACTTTTGAACAAGCTAAAGAAATATTATCTAACGATATTAACTTCTTTGGAGCTATGCTTGTAAAAATGGGAGATGCAGATGGAATGGTTTCTGGAGCTTTATCTCCAACAGCTAAAGTTTTAAAAGCAGGAATTCAAGTAATAGGAACTAAACCTGGAGTAAAAACAATATCTTCAGTATTTATTATGGAATTATCTCAATTCAAAGATTTATATGGAGGAGTTTTAGTATTTGGAGACTGTTCAGTAATTCCTAGACCAACTTCTGAACAACTTGCAGATATTGCTTGTGAAGCTGCTGAATCAGCAAGAGTAATAGCTGGAATCAATCCAAGAGTTGCTCTTCTTACATTCTCAACTAAAGGATCAGCTCAACATGAATGTGTAGATCTTGTTAAAGAAGCAGGAAGAATTTTAAGAGAAAGAAAAGTTGGATTCAGATTTGATGATGAATTACAAGCTGACGCGGCTCTTGTAAAATCAGTTGGAGAAATCAAAGCTCCGTTATCTGATGTATCAGGAAATGCAAACGTATTAATATTCCCTAACTTATCAGCAGGAAATATTGGATACAAATTAGTTCAAAGACTTGCTGGAGCTAAAGCATTTGGACCAATAATTCAAGGTGTTGCTTCTCCTATCAATGACTTATCAAGAGGATGTAATGTAGAAGATATCGTTGTTTTAACAGCTATCACTTCTGCTCAAGCATGCTTAGAATGTTGTGAAGACTAGTTTATAAAAATATTATTTATTATTTGAGAAAAAATATATTATTGAGGAGTGTCGAAATTAATGAAAGTATTAGTAATAAACTGCGGGAGTTCATCTCTTAAGTATCAATTATTAAACCCTGAAACAAAAGAATTATTTGCAATAGGACTATGTGAAAGAATAGGAATTGAAGGATCTAAAATGGAATATGAAGTTCCAGCTAAAGATTTTGAAATTACTGTAACTGAACCAATGCCAACACACAAAGAAGCATTAGCATTAGTTATAAATGCAATAACAGATAAAGAACATGGAGTTATAGCTTCTGTTGATGAAATCGATGCTATAGGACATAGAGTTGTTCACGGTGGAGAAGATTTCGTTAAATCTGTTTTAATAACAGAAGAAGTTATAAAAGGTGTAGAAGCAAACAATGAGCTTGCTCCATTACACAATCCAGCAAACTTAATAGGAATCAGAACTTGTCAAGAACTTATGCCTGGTAAACCAAACGTAGGAGTATTTGACACAGCATTCCATCAAACAATGCCAGCTGAAGCATTTATGTATGCTCTTCCATATGAAGATTATACAGAATTAAAAGTAAGAAAATACGGATTCCACGGAACATCTCATAAATTTGTTTCTCAAGAATGCTTAAGAGAATTAGGAAATCCAGAACATTCAAAAATAATTGTTTGCCACTTAGGAAACGGAGCTTCAATATCTGCTGTAAAAGATGGAAAATGTATAGATACATCTATGGGACTTACTCCATTACAAGGTGTAATGATGGGAACTAGATGTGGAGATATTGATCCTGCTGCAGTATTATTCATAAAAGGAAAAAGAGGACTTACAGATAAAGAAATGGATAACAGATTAAATAAACAATCTGGAATTTTAGGAATATTTGGAAAATCTTCTGACTGCAGAGATATGGAAAATGGAGTTGCTGAAGGAGATGAAAGAGCAATCCTTGCAGAAAAAATGTTTATTTATAAAATAAAAGCATATGTAGGAAATTATGCTGCTCAATTAGGTGGAGTAGATGCTATCTGCTTTACAGGAGGAATTGGAGAAAATGCTGCTCATATAAGAGAAGCAGTTGTTGAAGGATTAGAATTTATGGGAATTAAAATTAACAAAGAAGTTAATGCAGTTAGAAAAAAAGGAATTGTTGATTTAACAGCAGAAGATTCTAAAACAAAAATCTTCAAAATACCTACAAATGAAGAACTTGCAATAGCAAGAGACACTTATGAAATAGTAAGTAAAAGATAAAAGAACCAGAAAAATATAAATATTTAAAGATAATTAAGGAAAATATAGACAATTTTTAGATTTATTGGTAAAATAAATGTGTGTGCGATTATTATGTCGCACACATAAAAATAAAGCAGCAATGTGATTTTAAAAATAAAACTCAAAGTTAAATAAAAGGGAGGAACCAAAATGGCAAAAAAAATGCAATCTATGGATGGTAACCAAGCAGCTGCATATACATCATATGCGTTTACAGAAGTAGCAGGAATCTATCCAATAACTCCATCATCTCCAATGGCTGAATATGTAGATGAATGGGCATCAAAAGGAATGAAAAACATCTTTGACGTACCAGTAAAAGTTGTTGAAATGCAATCAGAAGCAGGAGCAGTTGGTACAGTTCACGGATCTTTACAAGGAGGAGCTTTAACAACTACATTTACAGCTTCTCAAGGATTACTTTTAAAAATTCCTAACATGTACAAAATAGCTGGAGAATTATTACCAGGAGTTATGCACGTTGCAGCAAGAACTCTATCAGTTCAAGCTATCAATATCTTCGGAGATCACCAAGACGTGTATGCAACTAGACAAACTGGTTGGGCAATGCTTGCATCTAACTCAGTTCAAGAAGTAATGGATTTAGGAGGAGTTGCTCACTTATCAGCAATCAAATCTAGTGTTCCATTCTTACACTTCTTTGATGGATTCAGAACTTCTCATGAAATTCAAAAAGTAGAAGTTATGGACTATGAAGTTTACAAAAACTTAATAGATATGGAAGCTGTAGAAAAATTCAGAAAAAGAGCTATTAACCCTGAATTCCCAGTAACTAAAGGGTCATGTCAAAATGACGACATTTACTTTGCATCAAGAGAAGCTCAAAACAAATACTATGATGCAATTCCTGATATCGTAGCTCATTACTTAGATGAAATTTCTAAAGTAACAGGAAGAGATTACAAACCTTTCAACTATTATGGACATCCAGAAGCTGACAGAGTAATCGTTGCTATGGGTTCAGTTTGTGAAACAGCTGAAGAAGTTGTTGACAACTTAATCAAAAACGGACAAAAAGTTGGTTTAGTAAAAGTTCACTTATACAGACCATTCTCTGAAAAATATTTCTTCAACGTTTTACCAAAAACAGTTAAGAAAATTGCAGTTCTTGACAGAACTAAAGAATCTGGAGCATTAGGACAACCTTTATATCTTGACGTTGTTGCTTTATTCAACGGAAGAGAAGAATCTCCTGTAATCATCGGTGGAAGATATGGTGTTGGAGGACATGATACTACTCCATCTCAAGTATTCGCAGTTTATGATGAATTATTAAAAGACGCTCCTATGAGAGACTTTACAGTAGGTATAGTTGATGATGTTAACCATACTTCATTAGAAGAAACTAACTTCACTGTAGTATCTGACGAAGACGTTAAAGCTTGCTTATTCTATGGATTAGGAGCTGACGGAACAGTTGGAGCTAACAAAAACTCAATAAAAATCATTGGAGATAAGACAGACTTATATGCTCAAGCATACTTCGCATATGACTCTAAAAAATCTGGAGGAGTTACTAGATCTCACTTAAGATTTGGTAAAAAACCTATCAGATCAACTTACTTAATAGAAGCTCCTACATTCGTAGCATGTTCAGTACCAGCTTACATTGGACAATACGATATGATAGGTGGACTTAAAAAAGGTGGAACTTTCTTACTAAACTGTGTATGGGATAAAGAAGAAATTCTTAACCACATTCCTAACAGCGTTAAAAAAGTTCTTGCTGAAAAAGAAGCTAAATTCTATATTGTAAACGCAACTAAACTTGCTCAAGAAATAGGATTAGGAAACAGAACAAATACAATAATGCAATCTGCATTCTTCAAATTAGCAGACATTATTCCATTTGAACAAGCTCAACAATATATGAAAGATTATGCTAAAAAATCTTATGCTAAAAAAGGTGACGATATAGTTCAACTTAACTATAACGCTATCGATAAAGGAGCAGACGGAATCGTTGAAATTCCTGTTGATCCAGCATGGAAAGATTTAGTTCCTGAAGAAAATATAGCTCATAAAGAATATGCTTCTGAATGTTCTTGTGATGCAACAGTTCATTATGCTAGAGAAATAGCATACCCTGTTAACCATGTTAAAGGATATGACTTACCAGTTTCTACATTTAATGGATATGAAGATGGAACAATGGAAAACGGATTAGCAGCATTCGAAAAAAGAGGAATAGCTGTAAACGTTCCTGAATGGAAAATAGAAAACTGTATCCAATGTGGACAATGTGCTTATGTATGTCCTCATGCAGCAATCAGACCATTCTTATTAGATGAAGCTGAAGTTGCAGCTGCACCAGCAGATATGGAATTCAAAGCTCCAGTAGGAAAAGGATTAGAAGGATACAAATACAGAATGCAAGTTTCTATAATGGATTGTACAGGATGTGGATCTTGTGCTAACGTATGTCCAGCTAAAGAAAAAGCTCTTGTAATGATTCCTTTAGATGAAGCTAAAGCTAAAAATGAAGACAAACATGCTCATTACATGTTTAATAAAGTTACTTACAAAGATAACTTAATGGCTAAAAATACAGTTAAAGGATCTCAATTCGCTCAACCACTATTTGAATTCAATGGTGCTTGTCCAGGATGTGGAGAAACTCCTTACTTAAAAGCTATAACTCAATTATTCGGAGAAAGAATGATGGTAGCTAATGCTACAGGATGTTCTTCAATCTACTCTTCATCTTCTCCATCAACTCCTTATTGTAAAAATGCAAACGGACACGGACCATCATTCGGTACTTCATTATTCGAAGACAATGCTGAATATGGAATGGGAATGCACGTTGCAGTTGAAACATTAAGAGATAGAATTCAAGACGTAATGGAAAAAGGAATGGATAAAGTTCCTGCTGAAGTTGCAGAATTATTCAAAAAATGGATTGCTAACAGAACAAGTGGTGCTGTAACTCAAGAAGTTAAAGAACAATTAGTTCCTATGTTAGAAGCTGCTGGTGACTGTGAAGTTGCTAAAGAAATCTTAGGATTAAAACAATACCTAGTTAAAAAATCTCAATGGATCTTCGGAGGAGACGGTTGGGCATATGACATCGGTTATGGTGGATTAGACCACGTTCTTGCTACTAACGAAGACGTTAACGTAGTAGTTCTAGATACAGAAGTTTACTCTAATACTGGAGGACAAGCTTCTAAATCAACTCCTACAGGAGCAACTGCTAAATTTGCTGCTGCTGGTAAATCATTCAAGAAAAAAGACCTTGCTGCAATCGCTATGTCTTACGGACATATCTATGTTGCACAAGTATCTATGGGTGCTAACCAACAACAATATCTAAAAGCTATCCAAGAAGCTGAAGCATACAATGGACCATCTCTAATCATAGCTTACTCTCCATGTATCAACCATGGAATCAAAAAAGGAATGAGCAAAGCTCAAACTGAAATGAAATTAGCTACTGAATGTGGATACTGGCCAATATTCAGATATAACCCTATGTTAGAAAAAGAAGGTAAAAACCCTCTACAACTAGATTGTAAAGAACCTAACTGGGATAAATATCAAGAATATCTATTAGGAGAAGTTAGATATGCTACTCTAGCTAAATCTAACCCAACTGAAGCTGAAGCATTATATGCTAAAAACAAAGCAGATGCTAAGAGAAGATGGAAACAATATGTAAGACTTGCAGCTATGGACTTCTCTAACGAAGACTAATTGTAATTCGCATATAGTTTAAATCAAAAAATCTTAAATAATTAAGAATATTAACGGTACAGTTTAAATGCTGTACCGTTTTTATATTTGGTATTAAATAGAGAAGATTATATTTTCTAAGTGGAAAAAATAAAATTTTACTTATACAGATTTACAGCAGCCTAGATTTTAAAAATGAATTGGAATAGATAATTTATTTACATGGTTTTTATTTTATATATATGTAAAATATGTTATACTTATAATTATCGAAAACTACGTATAAAATTTTTGTAATAGGGTGATTATAAATGAGATTATCAAATGATTTGGGTAAAGATTCTGTTTTGGGATTGGTTTTTAAACTTGCTGTTCCTACAATATTAGCTCAGCTTGTAAATCTTCTTTACAGTATAGTGGATAGAATGTATATTGGTCATATTCCTGTTGAGGGAAGCATGGCTCTTGCAGGTGTTGGTGTCTGCGGGCCGATAACTACATTTCTTTCATCTTTTGGAACACTTGTAGGGATTGGTGGTTCAATTCTTATGTCTATAAGAATGGGAGAGGGAAAAATGAAAAAAGCTCAGCATATTTTAGCAAACAGCTTTTTTTCACTTTCTGTAATAGGGATATCACTTACAATAATATTTTTAATTTTGAAAAATAAACTTATAATGTTATTTGGGGCAAGCTTAATAACATTTCCTTATGCAAATACATATCTTACAATTTATACTTTAGGAACTTTTTTTGCTCTTATGGCAGTGGGACTTAATTTTTTTATAGCTTGTCAGGGGTTTCCTATGGTGAGTATGTTTACTGTAATTATTGGAGCTGTCACAAATATTATTCTTGATACAGTATTTATTTTTAAAATGGGAATGGGAGTTTCTGGAGCTGCATGGGCAACTGTAATTGCACAAACTTTATCTTTTGCTTTTGCTTTTAAATTTTTAACAGGAAATAAAACAAGAGTAAAAATAGTTTTCAGAGGTTATTCATTCAGAATTATAAAAAATATTATAAAATTTGGGTTTTCTCCGTTTTTTATAACAACAACAGACAGTATCATTCTTATTGCTCTTAATGCTATGCTGCAGAAATATGGTGGAGCAGGAAAAGGAGACCTGCTTATTTCAGGAGCAGCAATAATTCAAAGCTATATTCTTCTTATAACAGGACCTCTGCTTGGTTTGTCTGGAGGAACACAGCCGCTTTTAAGTTTTAATTACGGGGCTAAAAAAATAGATAGAGTTAAACAGGCAGAAAAATATATTATAATATTTGCTCTTACAATGACAACTGTGATGTTTGTTTTAACAAGATTTATTTCTCCATATTTTATATCTTTCTTTACTAGTGAAAAAGAACTTTCATATATTGCTTATGAGGGAATAAAGGCGAGCCTTTGGGGAATAATTCCTTTATCTTTTCAGTATTGTTTTGTAGATGGTTTTACTTCTGTAGGAAGAATAAAAACTGCTTTCGGACTTTCTATGTTTAGAAAATGTACCTATGTTTTAAGTGTGTGTGTATTGCCTATTTTCTTTGGAGCTGAATCAGCATTCTTTGCTCAATCTGTAAGTGATTATGCTGGAGCAACAATGTGCATTATAGTTTTTAGTTTAATATTTAATAAACACCTTGAAAGACGTGTAAAACAAAATTAAAAAGAAAATAAAAAAGCTGCTGGATTTAATTTTACAGCAGCTTTTGTTATATATTTTTAAGTGATTGGAAGTAAATCGGATTTTAATATTTTTTCTTTTTTGATTGTAAGATCACGAAAATAAACTTCATTTAAAAATTTTAGAATTGATTTTGAAATATCTTTTCCCTTTCCATAATGAAAAACTTCTTTATCAAGAATTAAATCGTATTTTTCAGTCTGCCCTGTAAAAGCTATGGCAATATCAATATCCATTGTAATTTCATTTGTAAATTTAGTTCTTATTGTGTTATATGTTTTAAGAGCTTTTTCTTTATTTTCTCCTTTACTTTTATCACTGAAATCAATATTATATTTTTTTTCAAGTTTATCTTTTAAATTATGCAAAGTTTTATTATAAGATTTTGTCTTATAATAATTATCTAAAATATATGAATAGTCTACAAGAATAATTTTTTCTGAGTTGGAAAAACTGCTTGCAGACAAAATAAAAAAACAGGTAAGTAATAATTTTTTCATTATGCCTCCTTTGTTCATAAAAGAATTATATAACATTTACATAAATTAAGCCAGAAAAAAAATTAAAAATATTGTGTGGTATCTGGTATAATATATTAGATAGGAAATATTTAGAGGAGAGTGCGGCTTTGTTTGGACTTAGATTTTTAAAAATTTTTATACTAATTATAGATTTATTAATTTTTGGATTGGGAATATATTATAAAAAACATATCGCTATAGTCAGTGCTTGTATGTTTTTATTTTATTTTTTATGGCTTTTTAGAAAGTGGAAGAAGATAAACTGCAGAAATAATTTTACAGTGAGAGCTAAAGTTACAAGTGATATAATTCTTTTTTTTATGATAATTCTTACTTTAAGGCTTTATAATGTACAGGTTATAAATAAAGAAAAATATAGGGCTGTCGTTGAAAAACAGATACAGGGAGTTTATAACATAAAAGGGAACAGAGGAAATATTTATGATAATGCAGGGAGAGAACTTGCATATAATGTGAATGTTTATAATGTATTTGTCGATCCTACAAGAGTGGCAGGAAACAGACGTGCAATGGATGCTGTAAAAGAAATTATTGATGACACAGAAATAAAGAAAGAATATAAAAAATTTATAAATGAAGTAAAAGAAGATGCTAAAAAAGGAAGAAGATATAAACTTTTTTCAAAAGAAGTGAGTGAAAGAGATAATGAAAAAATATTAAAAATTAAGAAGAAATATAAATTAATAAACAATGAAATATTTATTCAGAAAGAAAGCAGAAGAAAATATTATAAAAAAGAACTTTATCAGACAATAGTAGGAACAGTAGGTTTTGTTGGAGCAAACAGTGAAATGACAGGAACTGTCGGAATAGAAAAAGGGTATGAAGATTACCTAAAAGGAAGAACAGCAAAAAGAAAAAATATTTTTGCAAAGAATAGAAGCCTTATGCTTCCAACAGCAAAAGAAGAACTTGCTCTTAATCTTAATGGAAAAAGTATCTGCCTTACAATAGATAGAGATATTCAGTATATTCTTAATGATGAGATGAAAAAGCATTATGAGTTTACACAATCAGAAGAGGCTTATGCTGTAATAGTAGATCCAAATACAGGAGAGATTCTTGCTTCATCGGTATTCAGCAAGAAAAAGAACAGCTATAGAAATCCTATATTTCAAAATCAAATTGAACCTGGATCAATTTTTAAACCTATTGTTGTTGCAGGAGCATTGCAAGATGGTTATATAACAAAGAACAGCACATTTGATATAAAAGATGGAAGAATACAAAAATATAATCACACAATAAAAGAAGCCAGCAGATCTACAAAGGGTGTACTTACTCTTCCACAGGTTTTAGAAAAATCAAGTAACGTAGCAATGGTTTTAATCAGTGATAAATTTAATAATGCAACAATGGAAAATTATCTTGAAAATTTTGGATTTTACGGTAAAACAGATGTAGATTTTCCATATGAAGTAAAACCATATACAACACCGAGCAGAAGATGGGACGGACTTAAAAAATATACAATATCTTTTGGTCAGGGGATAGCAGTTACACCTATACAAATGGCAGCAGCATTTTCAGCTATTGTAAATGGGGGAAAACTTTACAAACCTTATCTTGTTTCAAAAATAGTAAATGAAGATGGGGTTGTAATAAGAAGAAATCTTCCAAAAATTGTAGGAAATCCTATTGATGAAAAAACTTCAAAACTTATGAGAGAGATGCTTGAAAATGTTGTTGAAGTTGGAGGAGGAAGACAGGCAAAACTTGAGGGATACAGAATAGGGGGAAAAACAGGTACAGCACAGATAAGCGGTGGTAAAAAAGGATATATAAAAGATGATTATTTGACTTCCTTCGTTGGATTTTTCCCTGCTGATAAACCAAAATATTTAGGAATAATAATGTTTTATAAACCGCAGGTAAGCAATGAAGTAAGATATGGAGGGCTTGTTGCAGCTCCTGTATTCAGAGAAGTTATAAAACGTATTACAATGAATAAAAGCATTGAATCGAATGATATTGCTCAGATAGGTGCAGCTGTAAAACAGACAAGAAAAGATTATGTGGAAAAAATTACAACAATGCCTGATTTAAAAGGAATGTCTCCGAGAGATGTTGTAAATCTTTTCAAAAATGAAAATATAGATATAAAAATAGATGGAATAGGAGTTGTAGAAAATCAATATCCTGCTCCAAAAGAAAGTCTTGAGAATGTAAAAGAAATAAAAATTTATTTGAAGTAGGTGAGAAAGGTGAGATTTTACAAGTTATGTGTAGATGGAACAAATTCTTTTTTCACTTATTGTGATGAAAATGATGAATATAAAATAGGAGACAGGGTAGCTGTAAATTTTAGAGGAAAAGAACATGGAGCATTGGTTGTTGAACTGGAAAATAAAAATGAGTTTGAATTTAAAGTGCTTCCTATAAAAAGAAAACTTACAAATGAAATTTCTCTTGATGAAACATATATGAAAATGCTTTTGTGGGTGAAAAATTATTATATGTGTAAGTTTGAGCAGATTCTTAAAGCAGCTATCCCCTCAGATTTAAAAGTTAAGTATGATGAGGTTTATAAACTTACAGAAACAGGGAGAAATGATTATAAAAATCTCATTGTAAATTATTTTTTAGAGAGGGAGCAGGTAACAAAGCCGGTTCTTCGTAAACACTTTTCAAATGAATTTATAAAATCTGCTGTTGAAAAAAATATATTAACAGTAAACATGAATAAAAAAATATGTTATAATTTTAAGTCAGAATTAAACTGTGAAAATATAAATTTTTCTGATGATGAAGATTTAAAAAAACTGAAAGATTATTTTACCAGAAAAAGTGAAATGATGAAAACAAGTCTTGAAAATAAATTTTCTAAAAAGGATATAGAAAAACTTGTAAAAGATGAAAAACTTATATTTATAAAGAGAGTGAAAGAAAAAGAAGAGAAGAAAGAAATTCTTAAGAGTGAAGAAAATATAATTGAAAATGCTGTGCTTAATGAGGAACAGCAAAGAGTGAGAGATGAAATTTTAAAATCTGATAAAAAATATTTTCTTATAAAAGGAATTACAGGTTCTGGAAAGACAGAAATTTATATAAATCTTGTGAGGGAAGCTCTTCTAAGGGGAAAAGGCTCATTGTTTTTAGTTCCTGAAATTTCTCTTACTCCTCAAATGGTGGAAAGATTTAAAAGAGAATTTAATGAGGGGGTAGCAATACTTCACAGTAAACTTTCCAATAAAGAGAGGGGAGAAGAGTGGCTTAAAATTTATTCTGGAGAAAAAAAAGTTGTTCTAGGGGTACGTTCGGCAGTTTTTGCTCCTGTGAAAAATCTTGAATATATAATAATTGATGAGGAACATGAAGGAAGCTATAAGCAGGACAGCTCTCCAATATATAATGCAAAATTTGTTGCCCTTAAAAGAGCGATACTTGAAAATAGCAAAGTTATTTTAGGTTCTGCAACACCGTCTGTAGAAAGTTATTATTATGGTAAAAAAAATGTTTTTGAACTTCTTTCACTTGAAACAAGATACAATAATGCAGTTCTTCCAGATGTGGAAATTGTAGATATGAAAGAGGAAGATGACAGTTTTTTCAGTCGTGAGCTTTTAAAAAATATAAGAGAGACACTTCTTAGAAAAGAACAGGTAATTTTACTTTTAAATAGAAAAGGATATTCTACAATGGTGCAATGTAAAGACTGCGGTCATATAGAAGAATGTGGACATTGTTCAATAAAAATGAGTTATTATCACAGCAAGAGAACTTTAAAATGCAACTACTGTGGAACAGAAAAAAGATTTAATGGAAAATGTTCAAGCTGTGGAAGTACAAATCTTGACTTTGGGGGAAAAGGTGTTGAACAGGTAGAACATAAGCTGAGAGAATATTTTGATGTTCCCATTGTAAGAATGGACGGAGAAAGTGCAAAAGAAAAAAATTTCTATAAAGAAACTTATTATAAATTTCTTAATAAAGAATATGATATAATGATAGGGACACAGCTTATTGCAAAGGGGCTTCACTTTCCAAATGTAACTCTTGTTGGAGTAATAAATGCAGATATGATTTTAAGTTTTCCAGATTTCAGAGCTGGAGAGAAAACATATCAGCTTATAACTCAGGCAGCAGGACGTGCTGGAAGAGGGGATAAAAAAGGAAAAGTAATAATTCAGACTTACCAGCCTGAAAATTATGTTATGGAAAAAATTATGAAAAGTGATTATGAGGGATTTTATAATTCTGAAATAGAGATGAGAAAAATATTAGAATATCCTCCTTTTTCAAAAATAATAAATATTGGGATTTCTTCTTCAAATGAGGAAAAACTAGAAAGGACAACGAGAAGATTATTTGAAGCTGTAAAAAAAGATTATGTGGAAGTTTACGGCCCGAATAAGAGCCTTGTTTATAAAGTGAAAGATAGATATAGAGAAAACATATTTATAAAAGGAAATAAAAAAAATATAGATTATTATAAAAAAGAATTGGAAAAAATTCTTTCGGAATTTAACGATGAAGGGTGCAGAATTGTAGTTGATGTTGACCCTGTAAATCTTATATAATAGTAAAGGAGAATGGAAATGGTATACGAAATAAAAAAATATGGAGAAGAATGTCTTGGAAAAGAGTGTGTTCCTGTTGAAAAAATAACAGAAGAAACATTAAAAATTCTTGAAGATATGGTTGAAACTATGCACGAAGCAAATGGTGTAGGGCTTGCAGCTCCTCAAGTGGGGATAAATGAAAAATATTTTGTAATAGATATCGGCGACGGTGTAGTGAGAAAAATAATAAATCCAGAAATTCTTGAATATTCTGAAGAATTTACTGAAACTGATGAAGGGTGTTTAAGCGTTCCAGGAATTTATAAAAAAGTTAAGAGAGCATATGAGATAAAAGTAAAATATTTAAATGAAAACGGAGAAGAAAAAGAAGAAACTATGACAGGATTCTTAGCTAAGGCTTTTCAGCATGAGTTTGATCACCTTTCAGGAACTCTTTTTATAGAAAGAATATCTCCTGTGGCAAAAAGACTTATTTCTCAAAAATTAAAACAGCTTAAGAAAGAGACAATGAAAGAACATAAAAATCTTAACAAGTAAGGGGGATTTATTATGATAAATTCCAAAAGAGTAGGAGCTGTGTTTTGGATTTTATTTACCATTGCAAGTTTTGCTCCAAATATATATAGAAGCTGTGTAAAAATTTCTAAGCTGGAAAAAGAAATATCTTCTCTTAAAGAGACTCAATGCAGCATAAAAGAGAAAATAAAAATATATGAAGAGGAAACAGAAAAATTAAAAGATATAGATAACAGAGAAAAAATGGTTCGTGACAAACTCCAGATGGTAAAACACGGAGAAAAAATTTATAGAGTGACAAAATAAAAGGAGGAAATTTTAAATGAAAAGAGAATTGGCACTTGAATTCGCCAGAGTAACTGAAGCGGCAGCACTTGCAGCACAAAAATGGGTGGGAAGAGGAGATAAAAACCTTGCTGACGGAGCAGCTGTTGAAGCTATGAGAAATGTCCTTAACAGAATTAAAATTGATGGGGAAATAGTAATTGGAGAGGGAGAAATAGATGAAGCTCCAATGCTTTATATTGGTGAAAAAGTAGGTTTAAAATATAATCCTAAAAAAATAGAAGATTTTACAGAAGAAGAACTTTCAGCAGTTGATATTGCAGTTGACCCAATCGAGGGAACAAGAATGACAGCACAAGGGCAGCCTAATGCAATTGCAGTTCTTGCAGCAGCTCAAAGAGGAACTTTCTTAAAAGCTCCAGATATGTATATGGAAAAACTTGTTGTTGGCCCAGAAGGAAGAGGGGCAATAGATCTTGACAAATCTCTTGAAGATAATATAAGAAGTGTAGCAAAAGCTCTTAAAAAAGATGTAAAAGATATGATGATAGTTGTTCTTGATAAACCAAGACATAAAAAAGCTATGGAACAAATAAGAGATCTTGGAGCAAAACTTTATGCACTTCCAGACGGAGATGTTGCAGGTTCTATTTTAACATCAATAGTTGATTCTGATGTAGATATGCTTTATGGAATTGGAGGAGCTCCTGAGGGAGTAATTTCTGCTGCAATTATAAAAGTTCTTGGTGGAGATATGCAGGGAAGACTTCTTCTTAGAAGCGATGTAAAAGGTTCTGATGATAAAAATGATAAAATTTCTGCTGATGAAAAAAGAAGATGTGATGAAGTTGGTGTAGAAGTTGGTAAAAAACTTCTTCTTGATGATTTAGTAAAAACTGATGAAATTATATTCTCTGCAACAGGAATTACAAGCGGAGACCTTTTAGAAGGGGTTAAGAGAAAAGGAAATATTGCAAGAACTCAAACTCTTGTTGTAAGAGGAAGCAGTAAAACTGTAAGATACATTAACTCTGTTCATAATCTTGAATATAAAGATATTTACCTTGAAGAATTATTAAAAGATTAATTTGGAGGAGAAATGTTTTTTTACGAAGATTTTATAAAAAAATTAGACAGCAGTGCAGAGGGACATGGTATTGAGAAATTTACTCTTGATGCTAAAAAAACTGTTGTATGGCTTGGAACAGGAATACCATTTTTTATTGCTGGAGTTTTAGAACTTTATATAAGCTATACAAAAGATTTTGCTGTAACAGATCTTGTTATCGGAATAATTTTCTTTCTTTTAAGTGCAAGACATTTAAAAATGTATTTCAGTTATAAAATTATTCTTGATTTCAATGAGAAAAAATTAAAAAGTAAAGATGTAACTTTTGAATTTGACAACATAGCAAGCTGTACACTTAAAGAGCAGGTTATCGGAAAGAAAAGAAGAATGGACGTTGTTCTTGATGTGGTTACAAAAGACGGGCAGGAAATAATAATTCCTCTTATGATGAATAAGAAACTTAGATTTGCAAGTCTTATGAAAAACAGTTTAGGAAGAAAATTTTCAATACAAAAATAAAAAAGGGAGCTGATATTTTTTCAGCTCCTTTTTAACAATATTTCTGCATTGATGAATTTTTCACCAGCAGAGCATCTTTCTCTAAATGTTCAAAGAAAATGAATAAATTATCTGTAACGTTTTGCAAGTTCTGTAAAATCTTTTATAAATTCTTCAACATCAGCAGGTTTTGTTGCCCATGAAGTTACAAAACGAATAACACTGTTGTTTTCATCATATTTTTCTGTGAAAGTATATTTATATTTAGCTCCTAAATCAGTTACAAGTTTATCTGGAAGAATAGGGAACTGCTGGTTGCTGTATGAATCAGTTGCAAATCCAAATCCATTATCAGCAAAACATTTTTTAAGCATGTCTGCCATTTTATTTGAATGTTTTCCTATTTCGTAATATAAATCATCTTTAAAAAGTTCTCCAAATTGAAGTCCAAGAAGTCTTCCTTTTGCAAGTAAAGCTCCTCTTTGTTTTATAGCATATTGGAAACCGTCAAAAATATCTTTGTTTACAAATACAGCAACTTCTCCAAATAAAGCTCCGCATTTTGTTCCACCTATATAGAAAACGTCAGTCATTTTTGGATAATCAGAAAGAGCTATGTCATTATATTCTGATGTAAGTGCAGAAGCTAGTCTTGCTCCGTCCATAAACAGATAAAGCCCGTGTTCTTTACAGCAGTTGTAAAGAGCTTCAAGCTCAGCTTTTTTATAAAGAGTTCCTATTTCAGTAGGATTTGAAATGTAAACCATTTTAGGTTCAACATTGTGTGCATCTGTGTGAAGACTTAAAACTTTTTCAACGAGTGCAGGGGTAAGTTTTCCTTCTGGAGCAGGAATAAGCTCAACCTTATGTCCTGTTGCTTCAATAGCTCCTGTCTCATGTCCGTTTATGTGTCCTGTTTCAGCTGATATAACAGATTGGTGAGGACGAAGAATTTGAGATATAACAAGAAGATTTGTCTGTGTTCCTCCAACTATGAAACGAATATTGCAGTCTCTGCATTGAATTTTTTCTTTTATTCTTTCATAAGCCTCAAGAGTATATGGATCTTCTCCATATCCATCTGTCTGCTCAAGATTTGTTCTTATTAATGCTTCAAGTACACGTGGGTGTGCTCCTTCGCTGTAATCATTTTTAAAACTAATCATGCCTAACCTCCCTTAAAATATTTATTATTAAAATTAAACTCCACAATAAAAGTATAATCTGTTTTCAAAGATTTGTAAAGAGATATATAAAAATGGTATAATGTGTAAAATTATTTTACGGAGAGTGGGAAAAATGAAAAGAGAAAATATCTTAGAGCTTGAAGGAAAAATTGTTGAAAAGGAAATTTTTCAAGAAATATTTGAAAGTGAAGAAGTTATGAATTTTCAAAATTGTGGTGCAAGCGGGCTTAAAAAAGGGTATGTGTGGTTTATAGTAACTCTTATTGACGGAACAGAGGTAAACTTATATAGTATAGAATAAAGATAAAGGACTGTTGCAGATTTATAAAAATAAAATTTTATAAATTAGAAAAAGCAACAGCCTTTTTTAAAATAAATTATATCCTAAAAAATAATTAATAAATGTCAGAAAAAGTATAATTATAGTTATACTAAAAATTATTTTAAATAAAAATCCAAGTATAGATGTAAAAATTTTAAAAATCAGGAAAAAGAAAAATATTCCTGCAACGATTATGATTAGTTCCATATTAATAATTCTCCTTTTGAAAAATTTTATATAAATATATAATAACATTCTGAGAGAGGAATTGAAAGGAATTTATAAAAAAGAAAATAAATGATATAATATTTATGTAAGTTAGGTAAGTATTAAAATATTTTGTATAATACATAAATTTTTACATAGTGGAGGGTTTTATGAAAAAAGAATGGTTGAAAGACATAGCATTAATTTCAGTAGGGGCATTTATATATGCTTTTGGGGTGAATTATTTTTTTGTAGCCAATAAACTGGCTGATGGAGGAATTGCTGGAATATCTGTAATTCTCCACTATCTTTTTAATTTTAATATAAGTACAACTTATCTTGTGCTTAATGTACCTCTTGTTATAATGGGTTATAAATTAATCGGAGGAAAATTTATTATTAAAACTTTTTACGGAACAGCAATGACTTCTCTTGCTTTCAGAGTGTTTCAAAATTATCTTGGACCTATGGATGATAAACTTATTGCTTCTATTTTTGGAGGTCTTATAATAGGTATAGGGCTAGGAACAATCTTTGTAGGAGGAGGATCAAGCGGAGGAGCAGATATTCTTGTAAAAATTTTAAACAAATATTTTGATATTCCTGTTGGAAAAGCATTTCTTGCATTAGATTCTTTTGTTCTTTCAGCTTTAGGAATTCTTTTTGGAAGAGATATTTTTATGTATACTCTTGTAGGACTTTTTATTTCAACAAAAGCTATAGATTTTATACAGGATGGTGTAGATAAAGCTAAAGCTCTTATGATAATTTCTGATAAAAGCGAGGAAATAAAAAATGAAATTATGAAACAGACAGGGAGAGGAGTTACAATAATAAATGCTAGAGGTGGTTATACAAACGATAGTAAAGAAGTTCTTTATTGTATTCTTGGAAGATATGAAGTAACAACTGTAAAAAGAATTGTAAAAAATATTGATAGAAAAGCATTTATGAGTGTATCAGAAGTTTCTGAAGTTTTAGGAGAGGGATTTAAGGATTTAGGAAAATAATGTTATAAAAAATGTATTTTTTATGTTGAATGTTACAAAAAATAAACATAAAAGATAAAAAAATCAAAAAAATGTTAAAAAAGTTGAAAAAATTCTACATTATGTTATAATTAATCTGCCTGAAAAGAAACAACAGGATTTTACATAATATTAAGGCTTTAGAAGTATATAAAAAATTTTAATATATAGGAGTGATGTATTATGTTAAAAAAAATGGCAGTTTTATTCGTAATTTTAGGAAGCACAGTATTTGCTCAATGGGAAAAAGAATATGTAAAAGATGAGTTTGGAAAACCAACAAGAAATTATTATCTTGTTCATAAAGGACATGATAATTCTCCAAGTATGCTTTGTACAAAAAGCAATATTATAGTTCAGCTTAATGAAAGAGGAAAAGAAAATCTTTATACAAGCTCACTTGTGAATGAAATTGTTAAAGTAACAGATGAAAAAGGAAAAACTCATAATGTAGATGCAACAGTTTTGGTTGATCTTGATAATGCAACACCATATTCAATTATTGTAAATAGAAAAAATACAATAATGATTGATTTAATGAAAGATAATGAAGTCCTTGTTTTCCAAGTTGGAAAATCAGGAAATGATCAAAAATTCAGAGTTTCTTTCCATGACTTTGATAAAGTTTATGAAGAAGCTACAACAAATAAATTTGTTGATAAAAAGTAAAATTAAAGAAGTGAAAATACAGGTTCTAATGAGCCTGTATTTTTTAACTTTATATTTAATGGTCCTATAAAATAATTATATATTAATTTGTTTTTTAAAATAAAAACATTAACATTTTTCATGCCACTTTATTTTGGAAAAATTTAATGGTATACTTTAAATAGCAGAACTTCAATTTTAAGGAGGTATAAAATGAAAAATTTTGTTTATAGTATTCCAACAAAAATATTTTTTGGAAAAGGGCAGATAGAAAAAATAGGACCTGAAATTTTAAAATATGGGAAAAAGGTTCTTTTAGTTTACGGAAAAGGAAGTATTAAGTCAAATGGAATTTATGATAAAGCTGTAGAAATATTAAAGGCACATGAAATAGAATATTTTGAACTTGGAGGTGTAGATCCTAATCCAAGAACAGAAACTGTTTATAAAGGAGCAGAAATTTGTAAAGAAAATGGGATTGACCTTATTCTTGCAATGGGTGGAGGAAGTACTATTGACTGTGCAAAAGCAATTTCACTTCAAAGTAAATATGACGGAGATTTTTGGACAGATTTCTATATAAAAGGAAGACGTGATTTAATAAAAGAAGTTACTCCTGTGGCATCAATTCTTACTCTGGCAGCAACAGGAAGCGAAATGAATTCTAATTCAGTTATTTCAAAAATGGATGAAAATATGAAAGTTGGTTTCAGCTATGAAGGAATAAAACCTGTTTTCTCTGTTGAAGATCCAGAATATACTTATTCTGTTAACAGATATCAGACTTGTGCAGGAGCAATAGATATTATGAGCCATTTATTTGAACAATATTTTTCTGCAGAAAAAGATGGATTTATGCAGAATAGAATGATTGAGGGACTTTTAAAAACGATAATTCATTTTGCACCTATTGCTATTGAAAATCCAACAGATTATGAAGCAAGAGCAAATATAATGTGGACAAGTTCCCTTGCTCTTAATGAGCTTGTAACTTATGGGAAAAAATCTACAGATTGGGCAACACACCAGATAGAACATCAGCTTAGTGCAGTTTATGATATTACTCATGGAATAGGATTGGGAATACTTACACCGGCATGGATGAAATATGTTTTGTGTGAGGAAAATATTCATGGATTTGTTGATTATGGAAAAAATATTTGGAACTTATCAGGAAGCGATTGGGAGATAGCTGAAAAATCAATAGAGAAAACGAGAGAATTTTTTATATCACTTGGTTGCCCGGCTTCTTTATCTGAAATTAATATTGATGACAGCCATTTTGAAGAGATGGCAAAAAATGCAGTATTTAGAGGACCTGTAGGTTCAATGAAAAAACTTACAGAAAAAGATATTTTTGAAATTTATAAACTTGCACTTTAAAAATTACATTAAATTTTATGGAGGAAAAATTTTGAAATTACTTGTTATTTCGGATATTCATGGTTCACTTTTTTATCTTAAAAAAGTAATGGAAATATTTGAAAAAAATTCTTATGATAAAATTTTGATTTTGGGAGATGAATTATATCACGGTCCGAGAAATCCTCTTCCAAAAGAATACAATCCTAAAGAGGCTGCAGAACTTTTGAATAAATATAAAAATAAAATAATTGCAGTAAGAGGAAATTGTGACAGCGAAGTTGATCAGATGGTTTTAAATTTTCCAATAAGAGCTGATTATAATATGATATTGTGGGAAGGTAAGAAAATTTTTATGACTCACGGGCATATTTATAATATTGATACCCCTCTTCCAATGGAAGATAGCGATATAATGATATATGGTCATTTTCATATTCCGATGATAGAGAAAAAAGATGGAAAGGTATTTTTAAATCCTGGTTCAATTTCTCTGCCGAAAGAAAATAGTTTAAATTCTTTTGGGGTTTTTGAAAATGGAAAATTTTATATAAAGGATATGGAAGAAAATATTTTAATGGAAACAGAATTATAAAATGAATTTTTGGTGTTAGTAATTTATACTGGCACCATTTTTATATTTTATGAGAATACTAAATAAAAAAATTCCCTGCTGAAATATCAGCAAGGATTATTTTTAAATGGTGCCTAGAAATAGATTCGAACTATCGACCGTACGGGTATGAACCGTATGCTCTAGCCAACTGAGCTATCTAGGCATTGGTGGAGATAAGCGGGATCGAACCGCTGACCTACGCAGTGCAAGTGCGTCGCTCTCCCAAACTGAGCTATATCCCCTTGGACAAGAATAATAATATCATAAAATAACTTATTTTGTCAAATAAAATTTTTTAAAAATATCAATTTTTCAGCTTTACAGAGTTTTTAAAACAAAAAGTTCTTTTATTTTCAATGGATTAGATTAATAATCGAACTAATAAATTTAATAAATAAATTTTTTGATTTAGCATTTTTACTTACTGTTCAATTTTTTATAAATTATTCATCTTCCATATTAGTAAAATTATTTTGTAAAACATATTCAGAAATTTCTTTTATTGCATTTGCGGCATATAAAATTTCTTCTTCTGTATTAAAATATCCAAAAGAAAATCTTACACAGCCGTAGTCATAAGTATCAAAATATTTATGAGCCAGAGGAGCACAATGAAAACCGCTTCTTGTACAAATATTATATTCTTCATCAAGAACAGCAGATAAGTCGGAACTAGGTACTCCCTCTATATTAATACTTACTACAGGACCTCTTTCTATATTTTTTTCTCCATAAATGGTAACATTTTTTAAATCAGAAATTTTATCAATAAAAATCTTTGTAAGTTTTATTTCATGTTCTCTTATTTTATTAAGACCAACTGAATTTATAAAATCAATTCCAGCTCCCATAGATAAAATTCCCGGTGTGTTAAGTGTTCCACATTCTAAAACTTCAGGCATACTTTTCGGCTGTCTTGGAAGCTTTGAAAAACTTCCTGTTCCTCCCTCTAAAAGAGGATTTAATATAATCCCCTCTTCTACATAAATTCCTCCTGTTCCCTGTATGCCGAAAAGAGATTTATGACCTGTAAAACATAAAATATTTATATTCTGCTTTTCTACATCTATATTTGCAAAACCTGCACTTTGAGAAGCATCAACTATAAAAAGAAGATTTTTTTCTCTGCATAGTTTTCCTATTTTTTCAATGTCAGCAATATATCCTGTTACATTTGAAATATGATTTATAACAACTGCTTTTGTATCTTCTCTAATAAGAGAGGAAAGATTTTTTATAAATTCTTCTGAAGTTTGTTTCGGTTCAGCAAAAGAAAGAGATACATTTTTTTCATCTTCAAGAAAATGGAGAGGTCTTAATACAGAGTTATGCTCAAGTACCGATGTTATTATGTGGCAGTCGTGAAGCCCTGCTCCTTTTATTGCAAAATTTAAACTTTCGCTTGCATTAGATGTAAAAGCAATCTGTAGTGGATTTTTTATATTAAAAAATTCTGCAATTTTTACTCTTGTATTATATATTTCTCTGTCAATTTTAATAGCTTTTTTATATCCGCTTCTTCCTGGATTGCCGTTAAATTCTATAATAGCTTCACTGACTTTTTCTCTTACAATTTGAGGTTTTGGGTGTGAAGTGGCTGAGTTGTCAAAATAATATTCTTTTATCATAAAATTACCTCTTTATCTGTTTTATTTATAATAAATTAATTGTACCACATTTTCTTAAACTAAACATAAAATTTTCAGAAAGTATGAAAAAAGAATAAAAAAATTTTTTATATGAAATTAAGATAAAAAATTACAGATGTATTTTAGAAAAAGATTGATAATAAAGAAAAATATCATTGAAATAATTTAATAAATATGATATAACTTAGAGGTTGCATTAACAATATTGACAATTTAATAAGATTTTGGAGGAATTTAGAAATGACAAAAAAAGAACTAGCAAGCCAATTACAAGCTAAAGGAATATTTGAAACTAAAGCAGAAGCAGAAAGAAAAATCGATGCTATATTAGATACTATGGAAGAAGCATTACTTTCTGGAGACAGCATTAACTTCATCGGATGGGGAAAATTAGAAGTTGTTAACAGAGCACCAAGATTAGGAAGAAACCCTAAAACTGGAGAAGAAGTTGAAATAGAAGCTAGAAAAAGCGTAAAATTCAAAGCTGGTAAAGGTTTATTAGAAAAATTAAACTAATATAAATTGGGAGAGACTTTTTGGTCTCTCCTTTTTAAAATGTTTAAAATTTAAAGTTAAGATTATATTTTTGTTTAAAATAACAGATATTTCTGTAATTAATTCTGTCAATTATTTCCTCAACTACAAAGGTATTATTTTTTAATTCTGTATATAAATTTTCACTTAATATAAATAAATTATCTTTAAAAATGAAAAAAGCTGAGTTTTTATTATTTTTTGTTAAATAATTAATAGGATAAGATAAAATCAGTTTTTCATAATCTGAAATCTCCCAATTTGCAATATCAATATATTTTTTCTCCCACAAATCATAAGATAAATCAGTAGTTGTATAAACTTTTTTAAATTCAATGGCAATTTCTGTTAAAGAATAATATTTTTTAATTTCAGTATTTTTTTTAAAGATTAACAATAATACTCCCATTTTATAAGATTTTGTTATCTTTGTCTGCTCTATAAATTTAAAAAAATCTAAAATAATATTGGAATAATTTTTTTGAAGTGAAATCAGGTCATTTATATTTTTTAAAAAATTATGCCAAGTTTCATATTTTTTTAAATATAATGAAACAGGATAATTACTGTGATAAGCCATATCAGAAATAGATGGTATGTGTCCCAAAAATTTTTTTATTTTCAAATAATTTTCTATTAACAATTTATCAGAAGTATATTTATTCATAAATTTCTCCTTAGATAAAAGTTTTTGTAAATTCTTTCATTTATATTATACTGAATTACTTCTTTGCTGTAAAGATAGTTGAAATATAAAAGCTAAAGGTTTATATTATTTTATTGTATTTATTAAATCATAAAATTTACAAAGAATTTTACCCTTATTTTGATAAAATTTAATATTATTTTATGTAGAGCTATAAAATAATTTTTTATTTATTAAATTTTAGCTTGTTTTCAATAAAATTTTACTCAAAAATTTTATTAAATTTTATGATTTATTTATAATCCTGCTTTAGCTCTTAAATCTATCAATCTATTTTTAATATCATTTTGTTTTTGATGTTTTATGTAATGTTCCGAAGTCACTTTGCTGTTTTTATGATTGGCTAAAATAGCACCATCACTAATATTTCCAATATTGCTTATAATATTTATTATTGTTTTACGAATGGAGTGAGGATAAAAATTATCTATATTTATTATTTTTCCAATTTTTTTTATTCGGTTTCTGATTGTTTCTTTTGTCATTTGTCTGTATTTCCCGTCATAAAAAGTAACAAAGAAAAAATCGTTTACAATTTTATTTCTTTCTCTTATTTTTAACCATTCTTTTATTAATTCTTTTGTCTCATTAAAAAATATAATTGATACAATATATCCTTCTTTTTCTCTAACGTTTTCAAATAAATTTTCATCTAAATTTAATTGAGATATTTTTAAAGAATAAATAGCAGAAATTCTCGCTGCAGAATCTAAAAAAAGATTAAAAAGAAGTCGATCTTGAATATCATAATTTTTTTTATTTTTTTTCATTTCAAAATTAATTTCCCAAATTTCTTTTTGAGTTAAAAAATAGCTTTCTCTTCTGGTATCATTACTTGTTACTTTTAAAGAATCTATTTTCCTAAATGGATTATTTTTTATTAAATCCCTTTTTTCACACCAATCATAAAAAGTTGATATTGCAGTTCTTTTATTGTTTATTGTTCTGTTGTTATTTCCTTTTAAAATACAAGTGGTAGCATATCTTTCCCAAATATCATGAAAATTTTTGATAGTATTGTCTGAAATTAAATATCTATTATTTTCATATTTTTTTAAATATCTCATAAATTGAAACATGTTGCTTTTATAAATTTTATAAGTTGTCTCAATTGTATCCTTTGATTTCAAATAACAGCTACATAAATATTTTTCATAAATTTCTAAATTTTTTTCATTAATTTCCTCTTTCAAATTTTTAATTATTTTTTTCTCTTTCATTAAATTATCACTCCTTTTTATAAAAATATATAAATTTTAACATGGAAAAACTGCATAAATGAAAGAATTTACAAAAAATTAAAAAATGAGGAAAAATAAATGTGGTGTAAAAATTGTAATAGAGAAACAGAAGAAAAAATATGTGAAATATGTGGAAACGTAACAGAAGAAGATATTTCAGAAAATATATATTGGTGTAAAAATTGTAATTCTCCAGTAATAAAAAAAGAGAATGATATGGAAAAATTAAAATGCCCAAAATGCGGAGGAGAACTTAAATATTTAACAACAGATTTAAGACCTGTTTTTCCGGAGGAAAGGTTGCTCATAGAAATTTTGCTCAATAAACCTATGGAATATTGCAAATCAAATGTTTGGGTGTCAGCAAACAGATATTACATAGATGGTGACATAATTTCTATAAGTTCAAAACTTTATAAAAAATATTCTTCTGAATATATATTAAAAGAAATTGAAAAATATAAAAACCAAAATGATTATAAATATTTTGACAAACATATAAAAAAATTTATAGATTTAAACAAAGAAAGATTAAATTTTTTATATGATGAGGCTTGCAATTTTATAAAAGAGACACAGAAAAATTTTCCAATTGAAAATATAATAATTTCATTTTCTGGAGGAAAAGACTCTACTGTAACAGCAGATTTAGTTGTGAGAGCTTTATCTGATCCAAGTATTGTTCACATTTTTGGAGATACAACTTTAGAATTTCCTATGACTCAAGAATATGTAAAACGCTTTAGAGAAAATAATTTAAAAACTATTTTCAAAACAGCTAAAAATAAAGAACAAGATTTTATGAAAGTCTGTGAAGATATTGGTCCACCTGCAAGAATGTTACGCTGGTGCTGTTCTATGTTTAAAACAGGACCAATAACAAGAGTTCTTAATAATTTGTACAAAGATAAAGATGTGTTGACTTTTTACGGAATAAGAAAATGTGAATCTGTAAGCAGAAGTAAATATAACAGGGTAGAAAATAGGGCAGATTCTGTAAAAATAAATAAGCAGACAGTTGCCTCTCCAATTTTTTATTGGAAAGATATAGATATATGGTTGTATATATTAAAAGAAAAAATAGATTTTAATGATGCTTACAGATTGGGATATGACAGAGTTGGTTGCTGGTGCTGTCCGAATAACGGAGAAAGAGCAGTTTTTTTATCAAATATTTATATGCCTGAACAGAGTAAAATTTGGAAAAATTTTTTAATAAATTTTGCAAAAAAAATAGGAAAACCAGACCCAGAGACATATGTAGAAACAGGAAAATGGAAAGCTCGTCAAGGTGGTAACGGAATAAGGGCGGCTGAAGATGTAAAAATAAAATTTTCAAATTGTACAACAGAAGAAAACGCAAAAATATACAGATTGACTAAAGAAATACCAGATTGGTTTTACAACTTATTTATTCCTTTTGGAAAACTAGCTCCTGAATTGGGAAGAAAATTAGTAAATGAAATGATAGTTATAGATATAAAAGCAAATATACCTATAATTTCAATACAACCATTTTCAAATGAAAATTATGATTATTCAGTAAAAATAAAAACTATGAATGTAAAAGATCATGAAGATTTACAAAGAAAAATAAGTTATCAGATAAAAAAATTTAATGCTTGTAGAAAATGTTTAAAATGTGAATCTTTATGTAAACACGGAGCAATCACTATAAAAGGAGAAGAATATTATATAAACGAAAGTAAATGTAAACGCTGTAAAATGTGTGTATCAGCTAAATATTTATCGGGTGGCTGTTTAATGGAAAGATATTTGAAAACAAAATCAGAAAAATAGGGAGAAATTTATGAAATTCAGAGGGCATGAAACATTTTACATAAGAAGAAATTGGATTCCGAAAGGAATTGTAAATATTATAAAAGACCCAAGTACTTTTATGGGGTCACATGAAAATCCTATGGACACTTTAGGAATAGGGGCTAATATGGTTAAATCATTGCGATATTGGTTACAGGCAGTGGGAATTTCATATGAAATCAATACAGGAAAAAAAGTTCAAAATTTAACTGATTTTGGAAAAGTTATAAGTGAGAATGATTTGTATTTGGAAGAAGAGGGAACTTTGTGGCTTTTACATTATAAATTAGTTTCAAATAAAAGTTTTGCTACAACTTGGTATTATTTTTTCAATGAGTTTTCTTTAAATGAATTTACGAAAGAGGAACTGGAAAGTAATTTAAAATTGTATGGATTAAAAAATGAAATTGAAATTTCAGACAGAGTGGTGGAAGATGATATTTCTTGTTTGCTGAATACATATTATTTAAAAGAAAAAAAACAAAATCCTGAAGACAACATGAAGTGTCCTTTTGATGAATTAAATTTAATAAAAATTATAAATAAGAAAGAAAAAATATATAAAAAAAATATTACAGATTCTAATGCAATAAATCCTTTTATAGCTCTTGCTGTAATAGCGGAACAATCACAAGGGAAAAAAGAATTGAAACTTTCAGCTTTACAAGAAATTAATAATATAGGAAAAGTTTTTAGTTTAGATATGACAGGAATTCTAAGTATTTTGAGAAAGTTGGAAAAACTGGAATATTTAAAAGTTATAAGAACAGCAGGGCTTGATATTATTAAAATGGAAAAAGAAATAAGTTTCATAGAGAGTGTAAAAAAATATTACGAAAATATAAATTGTGAGGGATAGCAGTAAAATGAATGAGAATAAAAAAAGAATAGAGACAGTAAAAGATTTTCAAATGTCAATAAATCTTTCTTACGATTTATTTAATGAAAATAAAATAAAAAACTTTATTCCCACAAAAGAGGCTGTAAAAATACTTGAGCAGCTGCTAATGGGAGTTTTTGAAAAAAATGCAAATAAAGCAAGAATATTAACAGGTGCTTATGGTAGAGGAAAATCTCATATAGTTTTGATTTTTTTATCATTGTTAATGAAAAAAAATATAAACATATTTAAAAGATTGTTGGAAAAAATAAAAATCTACAATGAAGATTTATATAATTTTATTTTTAACTATTTAAAGAATGATAAAAAATATTTTCCAATTATTGTTAATGGTGGAAATATTTCTTTGGAACAATCTTTTTTATTGGGGCTTGAAGAGGCTTTAAAAAGAGAAGACATATTTAATATTATGCCTGAAACAAATTTTGAATCAGCAATAAAAACCATAGAAAATTGGAAAATAAATTATGAAAATACTTATAAAAATTTTACTTTTGAAATAGAAGAACCCGTAGATTTATTTATCATGGATTTAAAAAATTATAACTTAGAAAAATACAGAAAATTTGAAGAAATATATCAAAAATTAACTTCAGGAGCTGTGTTTAATCCATTTATAAGAACTCAAATAATAGAACTTTATGAGAATATAAATATAAAATTAAAGGAAAAAGGGTATAGTGGAATTTATGTAGTATTTGATGAATTTAGTAAATATTTAGAAGCAGGATTAAATATAAATTCAAAAAGAGATATAAAACTGTTGCAGGACTTTGCAGAGAAATGTGATAGAAATAAAGACATAAATCTTCTTTTGATAACCCATAAAGAATTTAATAATTATTTAGAGAATAATATTTTTAAAGAACAAATTGATAGCTGGAAAGGGATTTCAGGAAGATTTTTACAAATAACAATGTCCAATAATTTTTCGGAAATGTATGAAATAATTTCTACAGTTATAAAAAAGGAAGAAAAATTTTGGAGTAAATTTAAAGAAAAAAATAAAGGCAGATTTGAAAACTTAAAAAATATAATAAGAAAAAATGATATTGTAGAAAACTTTGAAACAGAAAATATATTGACAGAAGGGTGTTATCCACTACACCCTTTTACTACATTTATTTTACCAATTTTATCAGAAAAAATAGCTCAAAACGAAAGGTCTTTATTTACATTTCTCTCTTCTAATCAGAAAAAAAGTTTAAATGATTTTTTGAAACAGGAACAAAATGAATTTCAATTAATTACTCCGGATTATCTATATGATTATTTTGAAATTACACTAAAAAATGAAATTCATACAACATCTTTGTATAAAAATTATAATATTTTGAAAAAAGTATTGGCAAAAGTTACTCCTTTATCATTAGAGGAAAAAATATTAAAAACACTATTTTTGATATATTTGGTAGATAAATTTGAAACTATGCCTCCTACTAAAGAAATTCTTATAGAAATATATGGATATTTTTATAAAGATACAGTAGAAATAGAAAAAGCCATAGAAATATTAGAGAAAAAAGAATGTATTTTATATCTAAAAAGAAGTAACAATCATCTAAAAATAAAAGAAACAAGTGGAATTGATATTCAAAAAGAAATAGAAAAAAATATTAATAAAATAAAAGTATCAAACAGTTATATAGATATTTTAAATAAATTATTTACCAATAATTATTTTTATCCTAATGAATATAATCTTCAAAAAGAGATGATAAGATATTTTAAATTTCAATTTATCAGCGGAAAAGAATTTTTGAATACTAGAAATTGGAGAAAAAGAGTAGAAAATGAGAATTCTGATGGAATGATTTTTGGAATAATTTACAATACAGTAGAAGAAAAAGAAAAAATAAAAGAATATCTGATGAGTGAAAATTGTATTAATGAACAATGTATTTTTATTTATTTGGACGAACAAATAGAGATAGAAAAAAATATATATGAGTATTATGTTGCTTCACAATTAAAAGAACTTTCACAAAATGACCAAGTTTTACAAGATGAATATGAAATTATTATAGATGATTTAGAAAAAATAATTTCTGAATATATAAATTATTATATAAAACCTGAAAGTAGCAAAGGAAAATATTTTTATAAAGCGGAGAAGCAATATATTCTTAGAAAATCTCATTTTTCGGAATTATTAACCAAAATATGCAATGATAATTTTTATTTAACTCCAATGATAAATAATGAAGTAATAAATAAAAATATTATTTCAGCCATAACAAATAAAAGCAGAAATAAAGTTATGGAAAAATTATTATATGGAAATTTTGAACATAATTTTGGTTTTAGAGGAAATGGACAGGAAATTTTTATTTTCAGAACTCTTTTGGCTAATACAGGAGTTTTGATAAATGAAGAAGAGAGAGTGGAAATTAGTTTAGAAAATATTAAAGATAAAAATTTAAAATATATGTTGAAAGTAATAGAAGAAAAAATAAAAGCTTCTTCTTTAAAACAGCCGTTAAATTTAAAAAAATTATATGATATTCTGACTTCTGTAGATTATCATATTGGAGTGAGAAAAGGAATTATCCCTGTTTATTTAGCTGTTATTTTTTATATTTACAGAGAAAAATTAGTAATTCAGAGAGATAATAAGGATTTAAAAATAACAGCTGATTTATTGGCTGAGATAAATGAAAATCCAGACCAATATGAATTGTATTTAGAGAACTGGGATATAAAAAAATTGGAATATATTTTAAATTTAGAGAAAATTTTTAAAGAAAATATAAATTTTTCCGAAAAAAATTATAATAATTATAAATATATTACAGAGGGATTGAGAAAGTGGTATATTGGCTTGCCAAAGTGCAGTAAAGAATTTTTGGTGTATTATAAAAGCATGCAATTTGAAGAAAAATCACTGAATCAAGAGATTATAAGATTTAGAGAAAGTTTAAAAAACAATATTAAAAATTCAAGAGAATATTTGTTTGATACTTTAACAGAAATATTTAATTCATCTGAATTTGAGTTGGTTTTGAAAAAGATAAAAGATGCAAAAGAACAATTGGATAATAATTTAAAAGATTTAGAATATTTTTTAATTTCAAATTTAAAAAATATTTTTACAAAAAGAGAGAATAGAGAAATTAATTTAATTTCAATTTTAAAAGATTGGACAGATTCTTTAGAAGAAAGTACAAAAAATTATATTTTTAAGAAAAATGAAAATAAATTTATAGAGCTTATAAACAATAGTAACTATGATGAATGTGAATTTATAAAAAAATTAGGAAAAATAATTGCATCTTTAAGATTGGAATGAAAAAACTATTGAAACTTTTTTATTGGAAATAAAAGAAATTAAAAATAATATTGAAAAATTTGATAAAAAAGATAGAAAAGAAATGAAATCTGTTAATAATTATAAAATTATTTTTACGGAAGAAGATGGAAAAGAAAATATAAAAATTTTTGAAAAAATAGAATATAGTTCCAGAGCAAAATTATTACTTAATGAAATAGAAAATTCTATTGATGAAATGGGATATTCTATTACAGAAGAAGAAAAAAGACAAGTATTAATGGAAGTTCTGAAAAAACTTTGTTAGGAGAAATTAAAAATGGAAAAAATATATTATTTTGATAATGCGGCAACAACTTTTCCTAAACCAAATGAAGTTTATGACTTTATGGATAAATTTTACAGAGAAAACGGAGTGAGTGTAGGAAGAGGGCAGTACTCTTTAGCGGCTAAAGCAAATTTTTTGGTAAATGAAACAAGAGATTTAATTTTAAATTTTTTTAATTGTCCCAATAAAAAAGTTATTTTTACAAGTGGAGCAACAGAAGCTATAAATATCTGTCTCCAAGGAATAAATTTTACAGAGAGAAAAAATGTTTATTTGTCACCTTTTGAACATAATTCAATAACAAGAACAATAAATTTTCTCAGTAAAAAATATGATATTAATGTACATATATTAAATGTTGATAAAAAAACATTAACTTATGATATGGAAAAAATAGAAAAACAATTTATTTTAAATAATCCTGACATAGTAATAATAAGTCATATAAGTAATGTGTGTGGATTAATTGCTCCTGTTGAAAAAATTTTTACTCTCAGCAAAAAATATAATTCTTTAAATATTATTGACACTTGTCAAAGTGCAGGGATAATAGATGTAAATATAGGAAGTGATATTTTTGATATTGGAATTTTTGCAGGGCATAAAACTTTATACGGTCCGTTTGGGACAGGGGGGCTTATTATAAAAAATTCTCTTGAAATAACTCCTCTTTTATACGGTGGAACAGGGTTAAATTCTGCTAGTCAGGAACTGCCTAAAGAAATTCCTGAAAAATATGAAGTTGGCAGTCAAAATGTTCTTTCAATAAGCGGGCTTAATAGAAGTTTAAAATGGATAAAAGAAATATCAATTGAAACTTTCAGAAAAAAAGAAAAAGAAAATAAATGTAAACTTTTGGAAATATTAAAAAAATATTCCAATATAGAAATAATAGGGTTTAAAGGCGAAGAGAAGAACGGCGGAGTAATATCTTGTAATTTTAAAAATTATTCTGCTGATGAAATGGGAAAAATATTAAATAAATTTAATATAGCTGTTCGGACAGGACTTCATTGTTCTCCCTCTGCTCATAAATTTTTAGGGACTTTTCCCGGGGGAACAGTAAGATTCAGTACAGGATATTTTAATACAGAAAAAGATTTTGAACACTTGGAAGAAGTATTAACATATATTAAAGAAAATTCATAAAATTATAGGGCGTGATAAATCATGGGTTAAAAGATATAAGTATAGAAACAGAATACCGTTCATCTGAAAATGATATTATAAATGAGTTTTATATTCCTATGTTAAAAGAAAGTATTAGCTATAAAAGAGCTGTGGGATTTTTTTCTTCATCATCTTTAAAAGAAATATCCAAAGGATTAAAATATTTTATTAAAAATAATGGAAAAATACAAATAGTCACTTCCCCAAATTTGAGTGAAGAAGATGTAGAGGCAATAAAAAAAGGTTATGAATTAAGAGATAAAATTATAGAAAATTGCCTTTTGAAAGAATTAAAAGAACCTGAAACAGAAAAGGAAAAAGAAGAATTAAAAATTTTGGCAGATTTAATTTCAGAAAATATTCTGGATATAAAAATTGCATTTATAAAAAACGAAAACAATATTGGAATATACCATGAAAAACTTGGAATTTTTGAAGATGAAAAAAAGGAAAAAGTTGTTTTTACAGGTTCATTAAACGAAACTTTGACAGCAATGACATTAAATTATGAAACTATTGATGTATTTACTTCTTGGAATGATTGCAAAAGAGTAGAAAAAAAGGAAAGAGCATTTAATTCTATTTGGAATAATAAAGAAAAGAATATTGAAGTTTTAGAATTTCCGAAACTAAAAAATGAAATAATAAGAAGATACCAATATAAAAAATCTGATTTATCTTTTTTTTCTTTTGAAGAAAACTCAGATAATAATATTTATGAAATTAATGAAGAAGTAAACTTATTAAATGAGAATGAGCCGGAATTTCCCGATAAATTTATTCTTTATGATTATCAAGAAGATGCAGTAAAAAAATGGGAAGAAAAAAAATTCTGTGGAATTTTTCATATGGCAACAGGAACAGGAAAAACATACACGGGACTTTCCGCTTTAAAAAAATTATATGATTTTCAAAATGGAAAATTAGCTTCTGTCATTGTTTGCCCTTATCAACATTTAGTGGAACAATGGGTTGAAGATATAGAAAAATTTAACATAAAACCTATTATAGGTTACAGTGCCTCAAAACAAAAAAACTGGAAAAGAAAACTTACTAATTCAATAGAGCTTAAAAATTTAGGAATAAAAGGAAAAGAATTTTTTTGCTTTATTTGTACTAATGCAACTTTTTCTTCAAAGTTTGTTCAAAATGAATTATCTAAAATAAAAGATGATTTATTTCTTCTTGTAGATGAAGCCCATAATTTTGGAAGTAATAGATTAAAAAAATTGATGGATAATAAATATAAATTTAGACTTGCTCTTTCGGCAACTTTAGATAGATTTGGAGACGAAGAGGGAACAGAGGCTCTATATAATTTTTTTGGAGAGAAATGTATTGATTATACATTAGAGAGAGCTATTAATGAAGGTAAATTAACACCCTATAAATATTTTCCTATTATTATAAATTTTACTGAAGAAGAAAGAGAATCTTATAATTCCTATACAGATGAGATGGCAGAAAATATTATTCAAGATGAAAAAGGAAATATAAGACTTAATGAGCGAGGAAAATTTTTGGCTATTCAGAGAGCAAGAATAATAGCAGGGGCTAAAAATAAATTAAATATTTTAAAAGAAAAAATTCTGCCTTATAAAAAAGAAAAATATATTTTAGTTTACTGTGGAGCGACTAACGTTTTAAGGGAAAACAGCGACAGTTCAGAAACAGATGAAAATGATATAAGGCAGATAGATGAAGTTATAAGAATACTTGGAAATGAACTTAATATGAGAGTATCTCCTTTTACTTCTAATGAAAGCATAACTGAAAGAGAAATAATAAAAGAAGAATTTAAAAATGGAGAGCATTTACAAGTTTTGGTTGCAATAAAATGTTTAGATGAGGGAGTAAATATTCCAAATATAAAAACTGCTTTTATTTTAGCCAGCACTACAAATCCAAAAGAATATATTCAAAGAAGAGGGAGAGTTTTAAGACTGGCAAAAAATAAAGAATTTGCAGAAATTTATGATTTTATAACTCTTCCAAGAGACTTAGAAACAGTTCCATATACAGACCCTTATTTGATAAAAAAAGAAAAGGGATTGGTTAAAAGGGAACTTGCACGGATTCAAGAATTTGGAAGACTTGCTTTAAATAAATATGAATCAGATTTACTTATAAATAAATTAAAAATAAGTTATGGGATATATGGTAATGAAAATTTGATGGAGGAAAATTATGAGTAATGTTAATCCAGAATTAGTAAAAATATTAAAAAGAAAAATTTAAAGGAAAAAGAAAATAAAAGAGCTCAAATGATAGATAAAATAAAAAGAATTGTTGAGGAGGAAGTGAACAAATGGTAATTAAATCCATAGAAATTAAAAATTTCAGACAATTTAAAGATATAAAATTAAATTTTTCAACTGATTCAAATAAAAATGTTTCAATTGTTACAGGAAATAACGGAGCAGGAAAAACAACTTTGGCAGAGGCTTTTACTTGGTGTCTTTACGGGGAGATAAGCAACACTAAAAATGATATATTAAATAAAGAAAAAATTCAGGAATTAAAAGAAGGATACTCTACAGGTATAGTTGTTACAATAGAATTAGAACATGATGGAATAGAATATAGAATAACGAGAAATCAAACTTTTAGCAAAAGCAGAAACGGTAGAATAACAGAACAAGGACAAACCCAAAATGTATATAAAAAATTAATTAGCGGAATGACAGTATCGGTACATGAA
>ENA-OWPF01000251-OWPF01000251.1-human-gut-metagenome-genome-assembly--contig:-NODE-251-length-66802-cov-22.589420_pt1 | contig 66802 bp, 71 predicted proteins | sample MGYA00248261_ERZ651840 | MGnify/ENA primary metagenome ERZ651840 (study PRJEB26924, sample SAMEA4378268) | human gut metagenome | biome: human gut; feature: human-associated habitat; material: faeces... | reverse complement strand
AACAAATTAAAAATTTAATAAATAAAATTTTTAATTCGTCGGCTCTGCTAGTCGTCGAACTTCTTATCAGTCGTTCGCCTCCTGCATCGACGAAAAGAAACTCACCCTGCTGGTGAAAAAACTTTCTATTTATTTTCAATGCAGGGAATGTTATACAAAAAAGAACTGTCACATTTTATATTTCTGTAACAGTTCCTTAAAAAATTTTTATTCTTCTACAGCTTCAGGTATAGCCCCTTCACTTTCCATAACTTCATTGTATTTTGCTATAACAGTATCTGTTATTTCTTTTCTTAATTCTGGAGTGATTGGATGGGCAATATCTTTGTATTCTCCGTCAGGCATTTTTCTTGATGGCATAGCCACAAACATTCCTTTTTGTCCATCAATAATTTTCAGTCCATGAACCACAAAGCTTCCATCAAAAGTAACATCAGCATATGCTTTTAATTTAACCTCATTTTCGCTTTTTACTGCTCTCAATCTTATGTCTGTAATTTTCATGTCTCAATGCACCGTCCTTTAATTTAGTAATTGTGATGTTCCTTATAAAAAACTGCAGCTGTAAATCTGACAGTTACTTATTTTGGTTTTTAAAGCCTCAGCATATTCATTTCCTTTTCCTTTAGGACAAAAAGTATAATAACAGCTTCCGCTTCCTGACATAAAAAATCTGTTACTGCATTTTTCATTTAATTCTTTTCTAAAAGATTTTATATTTTCATTTTCAGTAAGAAGCCCTTGCTCCAAAATATTCTCTGAATTTTTTTCAACTTTTTCTAAATTATTTTCTTTTAAGCCTTCTATAATTTTTTCAATACCAGCATCTTTTTTATTTTTCAAAGTGCTGTAAAGATTGTATGCTTCCTTTGTAGAAACTCCAAATTCTGGCTTTACAAGAACTATATCGCATTCAAGATTATTTTCTATTCTTTCTAAATTCTCCCCAATGCCTTTAACTCTGCAGGGATAATTTTTTATAAAAAAAGGAATATCTGCTCCCACTGTTTTTCCTATTTCAATGAGTTCTTTATCACTTAAAATATTTCCATTATATTTATTAAGTTCTTTAAGAAAAAAAGCCCCGTTTGAACTTCCTCCACCAAGACCAGCTTCGTGAGGAATAACCTTATGAAGATAAACTTCTATTTCATCAGATTCTTTATTTAAAAATTTATAAAAAATATTATAAACTTTCCATAAAATATTTCTTTCATCTGTAGGAATATCTTTTTTATTTGATGAAATTAAAAGCTTTCCTTTTTTCCCTGTAAAATTTATTTCAATATCATCTGCAAGAGAGATAGGAATCATTGTCATGTCAAGGCTGTGATAACCGTTTGGAAGTTTTTCAATAATATTAAGACCTATATTTATTTTTCCGTTGCTTTTTACAGACACTTTCATTCTATTCTAAAATCTCCTTGTCAGAACTTAAATCAACTTCTATTCCACGGCTGTCCAAAACTTTTATTAAATCATTGCTCTTTTCCTTTGGAACATTTCCCTCAGGCACTTCCACAATCTCAAATTTAAAATATTTATCATAATATTCAAGCTCTAATATATCCCCTGCTTTTACAACCGTTCCAGCTTTTGCTGTCTTCCCGTTTAATTTTGCTTTTCCGCCGTCAACAACTGTTTTTGCAACAGGTCTTCTCTTTATAATTCTGCTGACTTTTAAAAATTTATCTAATCTCATTATAGTTTTATCTCCTTTAATATTATATATACCTCATTTTTTGCATAAGTCAATAACTTTTTTGAATTTTAATTGATTTTATTTTTATTTTTTTAATTTTTCAATTTTTTTAGCTTCGTCCCAAAACTTATCCATCTCTTCAAGTGTAGAATTTTTCAAGTCACAATTTTCTTCTACATATCTAAATCTTCTTTCAAATTTTTCATTGCATTTTCTTAAAGCTTCAGAAGAATTTACTCCAAGGTGACGGGCATAATTTGTTATAGCAAAAAGCAGATCCCCAATTTCCTCTTCAATATGTTCTTGATTTTTTTCATTTACAGCTTCTTTTACCTCTGCAATTTCTTCCTGAACTTTTTTAAAAACATCTTCCGAGTTATCCCAATCAAAACCGCAGCCAGCAGCTTTTTTCTGCATTTTTTCAGCTTTCAAAAGCGGTGGAAGTATTTTAGGAATACCGTCTAAAACAGATTTTCTATCCTTATGAAGTTTTTCCTGCAGTTTTATTTTCTCCCAATTCTCTGCAACTTCTTCACTTGTCTCTGCATGAACATTTGAAAAAATATGAGGGTGGCGTCTTATAAGTTTTTCACATATTTCATGTGCCACATCTTCAATATCAAATTCTCCTTTTTCTTTGCATATTTTTGCTTGAAAAACCACATGAAGAAGAATATCTCCAAGTTCTCCTTTAAGTTCATCTCCTCCAATGTCCATTGCTTCTATTGTTTCATAAACCTCTTCTAAAAAAGAGGGCTTTAAAGTTTCGAGAGTCTGCTTTTTATCCCACGGACAGCCGTTTTCACCACGAAGAACGTCCATTATCTCAACTAATCTATAAAATTCCTTCAATTTCTTCCTCCTCATATTCCTTAAAAAATTCCATTATATCTTTAGAATACTCTATTCCGTCTTTCCCTTTCAATCTGCATTTTCCTGTTGTAATCATACTTATAATTTTTTCAGGAATTATTTTATCTTTATTAAATTTTAAACTGTAAAATCCGTTTTCTTCTTTTTGAATTTCAGAAACTCCAAATTTCACTGCCAGAGATTTTATTTCTAAAAATCTGAAAAGATTTCTTACTTCCTGAGGTGCTTTTCCAAATCTGTCTTCTATCTCCTCAAAAAGATTTTTTATGTCTTCAATCTCCGTCATATCAACAGCCCTTTTATAAATTGTAATTTTTTCAAATTCTTCAATATATTCTTTAGGAATATATGCTGTCTCGCAGAGATTAATTTTTATATCTGCTTTTGGTTTATATTCACCTTTTAATCTTTCAATTTCTTCCTGCAGAAGTTTCATATAAAGATTATAGCCGAAAGTTTCCAAAGCTCCATGCTGTTTTTCTCCTAAAATTTCTCCAGCACCACGGATATTCATATCTTCAAGAGAAAGATTAAATCCTCCTCCAAGCCCCTCAAGTTTTTCTATACTTTCTTTTCTAAGATTTGTTTTCTTATTATATTTTCTGTCGCTGTCATTTATTAAATAGCAGTATGCTTTTTTCTTACCTCTTCCAACACGTCCTCTCAGCTGATAAATCTGTGAAAGACCAAGTTTTTCAATTCCCTCAATTATTATTGTATTTGCATTTTCAATATCAATTCCGTTTTCAACAATGGTTGTTGTAACAAGAACATCAATATCTCCGTTTTCAAATTGATGAAGAATTTCTTTTATCTGTTTCGCTGCCATTCTTCCATGAGCATATCCTATTTTTATATATGCTGGAAGAATTTTTGCAAGCTCTTGCACTTTGTATTCCATTCCATAAACAGAATTATAAATATAGAAAACCTGTCCTTCTCTTCCTATTTCTTTCATTATGACATCTCTTATTATGTCTTTATTATTATCAATAAGCATATTTTCTATCGGAAGTCTGTTAGGAGGTGCAGTTTTAATTACAGAAATATCTCTTATCCCCAAAAGTGCAAGATTTAAAGTTCTTGGAATTGGTGTTGCCGTAAGAGTTAAAAGGTCTACATTCTCTTTCATCTTTTTTAATTTTTCTTTTGCTTTCACACCAAATTTCTGCTCTTCGTCAACTATTACAAGACCAAGATTTCCCATTGAAATATCATCTGATAAAAGTCTGTGAGTTCCAATTACAATATCAACTCCCCCGATTGCAAGTTTTTTTATAATTTCTTCCTGCTCTTTTCCTGTTTTTATTCTGCTCAAAAGAGCTATGTTTATACTGTAATTTTTAAATCTCTCTTCAAATCTTTCATAATGCTGGTCAGCAAGAACTGTTGTAGGAGTTATTATAAGTACCTGCTTTCCGTCCATTACAGCTTTAAAAGCAGCCCTCATTGCAACTTCTGTTTTTCCAAAGCCCACATCTCCACAGATAATTCTGTCCATAACAGTATCAGATTCCATATCTTTTTTTACCATTCTTATAGCTTCAAGTTGATCTTTTGTTTCTGTGTAAGGAAATCCTTCTTCAAATTCTTCCTGCCACACAGTATCTTTTGAAAAAGCAAAACCAAGAGCAGATTTTCTTCTTGCCTGAATTGAAATAAGCTCATTTGCAAATTCTCTCATTTCATTTTCAAGTTTTTCTCTTTTCTTTTTAAAGCCTCTTCTTCCAAGATTATATATTTCCGGAACATTTCCTGGATCACAGATATATTTTTCTATTCTGTTAAGATTTTCTGTGGGAACATAAAGTTTATCTTCGCCGGCATATTGAATTTTTAAATAATCATTTCCATCTATAATCTCAATTCCTAAATATTTTCCAACCCCAAAATTTTCGTGGATAATATAATCTCCCTCTCTTATCTGGGAAATATTTTCGTATCTCACTCCACCTCTTATTCTTACTTCTTTTTTAACCCTTATACCTTTTATCTCTCTGTCAGTAAGAACTAGAGTATCACCTGCATAAAATCCCTCATAATGAGGATATTTTTTTATTTCTATATTTTTACAATCTGCAAAAATTTCATCATATCTTTTTTTCTCTTCAGAAAGAATTAAAATTTTCTGTTTTCTGCTTTCTTTTTTTATAACTTCAAGGTCTTCATATTTTTTTATTTTATCAAAATCAAGTCTTTTAGTTTCAAGAGGCTCAAAAAATGAAGAAATCTCTTCAAAAATTTTTCTGTATTCTTCTTCATTATCTCTGTTTTTTAAAATCTGTTCTTCAAGCTTATATCTTAAAATTTCTGTATTTTCAATATAAAATTTTTCAGCTGATTTTCCAAAGTCTTTTAATATTTCCAAAAAAGAAAATCTTTCATTTTTATTTTTATTTATATACATATAAATATTTTCTTTTTCTTCAATACTTTTTTGAGTATATAAATCAAACTCTGTTATTCTTTCCACTTCTTCATCAAAAAATTCTATTCTATAAGGAAACTCACTGCTTATTGGAAAAATATCTAAAATATCTCCTCTCAGAGAATATTCCATTCTCTCTTCAACAAGATAATTTTTTCTATACCCGCTTCCAATAAGTTTTTCTTCAAGCTCTTTTCTTCCTATCTCTTTTCCTTTTTCAAAAAAAAGCCTTTCTCCCTCTTTTACATATTTTTTCATTATCCCTTGAAGAGATATTAAAATAATATATTTATTTTTGTTCTTAAGACAATCTATAAGAGCATAATTTTTTTTATACTCATCATTTTCATCTTCAAAATCATCTATTTTTATAATTTCTCCATTATAAAAATCTTTTAAAGTGTAGTAATAATCTTCTATGTTTTTGTTTGAAGATGAAAGAAAAATTACTCCTTTTTTTTCTTCAGCAAGAAAAAAAGGAAGAGACCCTCTGTATAAATTACTTTCTGAAAAGGTGTTCTGCTTAAACATAACTCCTCCTGTATTTTTTACTTTTTGTGTATACTATCAATAATAATTTTATTTTTTATTTCATTATACGGCAATGACTGTTCATGTGCAATAAAAAACTTTTTTAAACAAATGAGATTTACTGTAATTTTTTTACATGATAGAATAAATTAAATATTTATCACAGAAAGGAAATCAGATTTATGAAACAAGGAAGAATAGTTATTATTACAGGCTCACCCGGAACAGGAAAAACAACAACAGCATCAATCATTGCAGAAAAATCAGATTTAAAAAAATCAATTAATTTACATACAGATGACTTTTATCATTATCTGGCAAAAGGTGCAGTTCCTCCATATCTGCCTGAAGCAGAAGAACAAAACCTTATTGTTATAGAAGCATTTTTAGAAAGTGCAAAAAGATTTGTCCGTGGAGGCTATGATGTGATTGCAGATGGAATTATAGGACCTTGGTTTTTAGAGCCGTGGATAAAAACTGCCAAAGAAAATTATGAAGTTCATTATATAATATTAAGAGCGGATAAAAAAGAAACTCTTAAACGGGCTGTTGAAAGAAAAAAATTAAATCGTGAAACAAATATTCAATTAGTAGAAATCATGTGGGAGCAGTTTAACAATTTGGGAATTTATGAAACCCATACTATAGACACAACAAATCTTTCTGTTGAAGAAACAGTTTCTACAATAAAAGAAAAAATTAATAAAAAATTATGTCTGCTTTGATTTAAAATAATAAAATACATATTATCAATAATAAATCTGCTGATGTAAAAGAGGTAAAAAAATGAAAAAACTCTCTGTAAAGTTCAAGAATGTGTAAAAGAACTTTCTTTAATTATAGAATATGCTAAACTTCACTGGAAAAATATTTCTATTTTCGGGAACAGCATTGGAGCACATTTCTCTCTTCTTGCTTTTAAAAATGAAAATATTTCAAATGCTTTCTTTCTGTCTCCTGTTGTTGATATGGAAAGAATTATAAAAAATATGATGCTGTGGTTTGATGTTTCTGAAGAAAAACTTGAAAAAGAAAAAACTATCCTGACACCAATAGGACAGAATTTATATTGGGACTATTATTCTTATGTAAAAGAAAATCCAATTATTAATTGGAATGTTTCCACTTATATTTTGTATGGAGAAAAAGATAATCTCTGTGAAAAAAATATTGTTATGAATTTTGCTGAAAAATTTAATTGTGACCTTTTAATCTCAAATGGAAGCGAACACTGGTTTCATACAGAAAATGATTTGAAAATTTTAAAAAATTGGTTTGAGAAAATATTATAATATTATTTTTGTTGATAAGCATATTGAGTTTATTGAAAAATTTTTTTCTTTTCAGTAAACTCTTTTCATATTCCGTTTCTTATTGTATAATAAATTATTGAATAATTTTTTAAGGAGAAATATATGAGTATAAAAAAATCTTTTCAGGATATTTTGGAAAATCTTGATAAAGAAAAAAAATATATAAATGAAGAAGTGTTTAAAAACACTCCTCAAAGAATAGAGGACTTTTATAAAGAATTTTTTTCAGGAATGTATGTAAATCCCTATGAATTTTTACAGAATACTTTTAATGTACCGAACAACGATTTAATAATAGAAAGAAATATAAATTTCTATTCTATGTGTGAACACCATTTTCTGCCGTTCTTTGGAAAAATTTCTGTTGCATATGTTCCAAATGGAAAAATTGTGGGGTTTGGCGACATTGTAAAAGTTATTGAAGCCTATGCAAAAAGACCTCAGCTGCAGGAAAGAATGACTGATGAAATTGCAGAAACAATTTATAAAGCCCTTAACTGTAAAGGTGTTTATATTCTTATCGAAGCTGAACATACCTGTATGACTATGAGAGGTGTTAAAAAACCTGGAGCAAAAATTATCACAACAGGAACAAAGGGAATTTTTGCTGAAGATACAATGAAAAGAATGGAAGTTTTAACACTTTTAAAAAATAATCTTGGAGAAAACAATGGATAAAATTATTATAGAAAATCTTGAACTTATTGCAGAACATGGAGTTTTTAAAGAAGAAAAATTTTTAGGACAGAAATTCATAATCTCTGTTGAGATGACAACTGATACAAGAGAAGCTGGAAAAACAGGAAACCTTAATGCTTCAACTCATTATGGATTTGTAGCTGATGATATTGAGAAAATTTTTACAAGCCAGTCTTTTGATTTAATAGAAACTTGTGCAGAAAAAATTGCAGAGATGATACTTACAAAATATCCTCTTATTTCTGAAGTTAAAGTTACTGTGAAAAAACCTTGGGCACCAATCAGAAAACATTTTGATTTTGTGGCTGTGGAAATTACAAGAAAATGGCATACAGTTTATCTTTCACTTGGAACAAATATGGGGGATAAGAAAAAAAATCTTCTTGAGGCAATAGGAAAAATAGGAAAACTTGAAAATACAAAGGTAACTTCTCAAAGCACAATTCTTGAAACAAAACCTTTCGGCTACATTGAACAGGATATGTTTTTAAATGCCTGCATAGAAATAAAAACTCTTTTCACACCTCAGGAACTTCTTGAAAAACTTTTAAATATCGAGCTTGAAATGGGAAGAGTAAGAACTATAAAATGGGGGCCTAGAATTATAGATATTGATATTTTATTCTTTGATGACGAAATCATTCAAGATAAAAATCTTGCTGTTCCTCATCCATGGATTTCAGAGAGAATGTTTGTTCTTGAACCTCTTTGTGAAATAGCTCCAAATCTTATTCATCCTCTTGAAAGAAAACCTGTGGCAACTTTAAAAAGAATTTTAGAAAAAGAGCTTGAAAAATAATTTTTAAATGTATACGAACAATAATATTTTCAGAAAGGAAAATTAAAATGATAATTTATTCACGTAATAAAAAAATTGAACTTGGAAAAAGAACTCTTATAATGGGAATTCTAAATGTTACAACAGATTCATTTTCTGACGGTGGAGATTATGCTGACATTGAAAAAGCTGTTGAAAGAGCTAAAGAGATGATTGAGCAGGGAGCTGATATAATTGATATCGGCGGAATGTCTACAAGACCGGGACATGAAGATATTTCTATTGAACTTGAAATGGAAAGAGTTATCCCTGTTATAAAAAGAATTTCAAAAGAGCTTGATACAATTATTTCTATTGATACATACAGATATGAAGTTGCTGAAGAAGCCGTAAAAAACGGAGCTCATATAATAAATGATGTATGGGGGCTTCAATGGGATAATGGAGAAATGGCAAAAGTTGCTGCAAAATATGATGTCCCTGTAATAGCTATGCACAATCAAAACGGAACTCATTATGAAAAAGATATTATAATTTCTATGAGAGAGTTTTTTGAAAAAACTTTTGAGATTGCTGAAAAAAATAATCTTTCTAAAAATAAAATTATAATTGATCCGGGAATCGGGTTTGGAAAAGATTTTGACCTAAATCTTGAAGTTCTTCACAGAATGAATGAAATTCGTGATATTGCACCAATCCTTCTTGGAACATCAAGAAAAAGATTTATCGGAACACTTCTTAACGGGCTTCCTCCAAAAGAAAGAGCAGAAGGAACAGTTGCAACAACAGTTACCGGAATTGAAAGAGGAGCTGACATTGTAAGAGTTCACGATGTATTAGAAAATAAAAGAGCAGCTCTTGTAGCTGATGCAATTATAAGAAGATAATATTAAAATAACTCCAGCACAAACCGGAGTTATTTTTTCAAGTTGGTTATTAGTTTTTTATGTCTATACTGCTCTATAAAGCATTTCTACATTATTATTTTGTATAATCGTAGAATCCTTTACCAGTTTTCATTCCTAATTTTTTACCTCTAACCATTTTTCTTAATAATGGATGAGGTCTGTATTTGCTGTCTCCCATTTCAGCATATAGAACTTCCATAATAGCAAGACAAACGTCTAATCCTATTAAGTCTCCTAATGCTAAAGGTCCCATTGGATGGTTTGCTCCAAGTTTCATTGCAGCGTCGATTCCTTCAACAGATGCAACACCGTCAGCATAAATTCCAACAGCTTCGTTTATCATAGGGATTAAGATTCTGTTTACAACGAATCCAGCAGCTTCTTCTACTTGAACAGGAACTTTTCCTATTTCTTCAGATATAGCTTTTATTTTTTCAACCATTTCAGCTGGAGTGTTAAGTCCTGCAATAACTTCTACAAGTTTCATAACTGGAGCTGGGTTGAAGAAGTGCATTCCGATAACTGGTCTGTCAAGTCCTGCACCGATTTCAGTTATTGAAAGAGATGAAGTGTTAGTAGCAAACATTGCTTCAGGTTTACAAATTTCTTGTAATTCTTTGAATGTTTGTTTTTTGATTTCCATATTTTCTATAGCAGCTTCAACTATTAAATCACAGTCTCCGCAGATTTCTTTAGTTCCAGTTGTGATTTTTGCTAATATTTCATCAGCAGCAGCTTGTTCCATTTTTCCTTTAGCTATTCTTTTTTCAAATCCTTTAGCTATTTTAGCTTTTCCGTTAGCAGCAAATTGCTCATTGATGTCACATAAACAAACTTCGTATCCAGCTGTTTGTGCGAATGCTTGTGCAATTCCTGATCCCATAGTTCCTGCTCCGATTATACCTACTTTCATTTTCATTCCTCCTGAATTTTTTTAATCATTCAATATTTTGAATTTTTTTGTTTTATATTTTTTCAAGTAAAAAATTTATTATCTGTTTTTGAATCCTTCAACTTTTCTTTTTTCTAAGAAAGCTCCCATTCCTTCTCTTTGGTCTTCTGTTTCAAAACAGCTTCCAAATAATCTTTCTTCGATAACTATTGCTTCGTCCATTGGAGCATCTAGTCCGTCATTTATTGCTTTTTTACATGCTCTTACTGCGATAGGTGCATTTTTAGCAATTTTTCCTGCTAATTTTTTAGCTGCTGGAAGTAATTCTTCTTGAGTGTAAACAGCGTTTACAAGTCCTAAAGCTTTAGCTTCTTCAGCTTTTACGTTAGTACAAGCATAAATCATTTCTTTAGCTTTTCCTGCTCCTATAAGTCTAGCAAGTCTTTGAGTTCCTCCAAATCCTGGAGTTATTCCTAAACCAACTTCTGGTTGTCCGAATAAAGCATTGTCAGAACAAATTCTGATGTCGCAGCTCATAGCTATTTCGCATCCACCACCAAGAGCGAATCCGTTTACTGCAGCTATAACAGGGATAGGGAAAGTTTCTAATTTTCTGAAAACGTCGTTTCCTTTTTTACCAAAAGCTTCTCCTTCCGCTTTAGTTAATGTACTCATTTCTGCAATATCTGCTCCTGCAACAAATGATTTTTCTCCAGCACCAGTAAGAACTAATGCTCTTGTTGTTTCTAAATCAATTGCATCTAAACAAGCATTTAATTCATCAAGAACTCCGCTGTTAAGAGCATTAAGAGCTTTTGGTCTGTTTATAGTGATTACTCCTACAAATCCTTCTTGCTCATATGTTATAAAATCCATAATAACCTCCTTTAAGATACTACGAAAAAACTGCTTGATTCCTGCTTTGCCTTTCATAGTTAAATTTATTTTAAAAGATTTTTTATCTGCTCATAATATAGTTATACTTTTACTACGGGATTAAGTCAAGCCCATACTTATTTTTTTAATATTTATGATTATTTTTTTACCGATATTTGATTAATTTTTATCATTTAAAAATAATTTTGTAATAAAAAAATTTTTCACCACATTATTATATTTTAATTATAATCTAAAATTTATTATTTTGAAAATATATTTTATATATATTCCATTAATTTTATTCTATTTTAATCTTTAATGTTTAATTTTTTATCATTTATATTAAAATATTGTAAAATAACATTTTCTGTCATTTGCTCAATTTTTTACAGATTATTTTTTCACCATTTCTTAAAGAATTCATATAAAATTTTTTAAGAAAAAAAGAGAGCTGTCTCAAGAAATAGAAATTTATAATTTCAGCTTTTCTTTTAATCACTCTCTTTTTATTTTCATTATTCTTCAGGTGCTTCTTTTTCTGCAGTTTTATAAGTTATCCAATCTTCTGTTCCATTAATAATTCCAGCAAAATCTATTGTTTCTTCCTGAGATATTCTTGCTTTAAATTTTTTAGCAATCTCTTTATTTGTACCGTCTGCATCTTTAAATTTAATCACTATCTCATGATTTATTCCTTTAACATAAACCACACCTTTTTTGTTGGCTCTTATGCTTTTAGGTTTATCCGCATTTTCCCCATCAACTATATATGAGACTCTTGCAGGAACTTCTGCCCCATCTGCTCCGTTTATCAGCATAACTTTGTGCTGTTTCCCTGTTACAAAAAGAAGGACAGATATTATTATCGTAACAGCTCCAACTACTGCCCAGCTTAAAATTCTCTTCATTATTCATCACCGCCTTGTGATTGAGAAGCTCTTTCTTCCATAAGTTTTCTTCTCAGCTCTTCTCTTTCTTTTTCTCTTCTCCATTGGTGAAGTACAAGAGTAAGAGCAATTACACCGTAAGAAACAAATACTCTGAAATATTCCCCGATTTGTGCAGAACCCATAAGTTCTTTACCAGCCATTGGTGAAACTATAAACAGCATATGGAAAAGGAAAATTCCGCTTATTGCATTAAGTATTGTTGCTCTTGAAGCACTTGCTCCCCCAACAAGAAGAGCTGCTATTGAGAACATTCCAATCTGCTCATGGCTGTTATAAGTATTCATTGTTCCAATATTTTGTAAGTATATTATTTGACCAAATCCGGCAAGTACTGTTGAAATTACTATAGCTATTATTCTTGTTCTTTCAACATCAATTCCCGCTGTTTTTGAAACTTCCATATCCTGACCGATAGCTTTCATATCCTGTCCAAGTTTTGTTTTTCTAAACCACACAGTAAACCATGCAAGTGCAGCAACAATTAAGAAAACAAATACAGGAATTTCAATTTCTCCAATTTTTAAAGAAAATACAGAATCTAAAACTTTTCTTACATCTTTAAGGTCAATAGCATTTCTTATTCCATATCCTCTTGAAAGGACAAGTTTGTTATTTGTAATAGGAATTACTTTTCCCATTCCGTAAAGAACAACAAGCTGATAAACACCATTTATGAAAAATCCTAAAATCATAGATGTTATCATTTCTCTTCCTTTAGCTCTGTTTAATATCATACCGCTCATTATTCCAAGAAGTATTGAAATAGGTACAGATATTATTGCTGCAAGAAGAACTCCCTGCATTCCCACAACCTGCCAGTCAGTTATAAACACAAGAGCAATCTGACCTGCCATAGCTCCAAGAACTATACCAAAGTTAAGTCCCATTCCTGCAATAATCGGAATAAGAAGAGAAAGAACAAGGAAAAGGTTTCTTGAAAGTCTAAGAATCATTTCCTGAATTGTATATGTTACACTAAGCCCTGATAACGGGAAACAAAAAGCAATTATTATTAATATTAATATAGGTACTATATTATTTATTAATGTATTTTTTAAATTATTATTCATTTTATAGTTCCCCCTTTCTTGTAAGAGCATAAAGTATCATTCCATTTGATACAATGATTCTTATTGTTTCTGACATATCTGTTTTGATTATTCCATTTACAACACTTGGAGTCATTGTAAGTATTCCTTGAAAAAGGAATGTTCCTATAATTACGTTTACTATAGTAGCTTTATTAACTGAAGCTCCTCCAATAAGTATTGCCGCAATAGCAGGGAATGCCATATAGAAAGGTGCTAAATATAATTGAATAAATCCAAAACTTTGTTGGTAAATTATAATTCCAATAGCTGCAAGAACACTTGATAAAACAACAGATTTTATTCTCTCTCTATCAATGTTTATTCCTGTTGCTCTAGCAAATTTTTCATTTGTTCCAACAGCTTTCATTGCAAGCCCCCCCTTTGTTCTAAAGAAAAGCCAGATTGCAAATCCTAAAACTGCAAACATAATTATCTCTCCAAAAGGAAGACCTGTATTTCCTATTTCTAGTATTTTATGCCAATAGTTTTCAACACTGATTGTTGTACGAAGCCCTTCTCCACCATAAGCCCAAATCATATCCTGACTTTTGAAAGGAAGTATAAGCCACATTATACACATAATTGCAACTGATGAGAATCCTATATATGTTGCAATCATCATTTCTCCACCTTTTACTTTATTAAGAATAGCTCCATAAAGCCACCCAAAAATAACTGCAAAAGGAATTGATATTAAAATAGCTCCAAAAAATCCAACTATTCCTGTAAGACCAAGCTCAATACTGATTACAGCTCCTAAAAGCCCTGCTTCAACACCAAGAGGCATACCAAAGTTAAGTCCTGTTCCTGCCTGTATCATTGGAACAAGAGAAAGAACAAGAACTACATTCATTCCAAATCTTATAATTGTATCACTTATAGCAGCTTTAAGATTAAGACCTATAAATGGACAAGATATATACATAAGTAAAAGGAAAATCCCTATTATAATTCTTGGCCAACCCATTTTTTGTATCGTTTTATTTAGACTAGTCATTTTTCCCTCCTACTCCTACCATATATTTACCAAACTCAACTATATCTGCTTGAGGAGGAAGTATTCCCGCTACTTTCCCTTCATTTATTATAGCTATTCTGTCACAAACAGATCTAAGTTCTTCCACTTCAGATGAAGTTATAACTATTGTTACACCTTTTTCCTGATTATATTGTTTTAAAAAATCAAGAACAAGTTTTTTCGCTCCTACATCAATTCCTCTTGTAGGTTCTGATACAAAAAGAAGTTCAGGTTCCATTGTAAAAGCTTTAGCAAGACATACTTTTTGCTGATTTCCTCCACTTAGCTCTTGTACTCTCTGCTCTTCTCCCATACATCTTATTTCAAGACTTTTAATATATTTTTTAGCATTTTCTTTTATAGCTTCATTATCTTGATATTTTACAAATCCGGCAAAAGATTTTAAAAACTGCTCTTTTATTTGAATTGCTGGATAAGCTATATTCATTTCTATTGATTTATCAAGAAGAAGTCCAACACCTTTTCTGTCTTCAGACATGAAAAATAATCCTTTCTTTAAAGGATCTGCAGGTTCATTTATTTTTATAGGTTCGCCGTTAAATAAAACTTCACCTGTTGTAAGATAAAGCCCCATAACTCCGTTTGCAACTCCTATCTTACCTTGTCCTGCCATTCCTCCAAGTCCTAGGATTTCCCCTCTTCTCACTTTTAAATTAAGATTTTTTACTGCTTCTCCCGGCATATCTACTGAAAGATTTTTTATATCAAGAATGATATCTTTATCATCTCCTGAAATATCTTTTGTTTCTGTTTCATCTGTACTTTCTATCTTTCTTCCTATCATCCATTGTGTAATTTCATCTACATTTGTTTCTGTTGTAGGAACAGCATTTATCATTACTCCATCTCTTAAAACAACAACTTTATCGCAGGCTGCTATTATTTCATCAAGTCTGTGAGTTATAAATATTACTGCAATTCCTTTTGCAGAAAGTCTTTTTATTGTTTGAACAAGAACTTCTGCTTCACTTTCTGTAAGAACAGCTGTAGGCTCATCAAGCACAAGAAGTTTTGTATGTTCTCTTTCTATTTCTCTCGCTATTTCAGTAAACTGCATATGAGCAACTGGCATTTGTTCAACGTACTGCTCTTCATTAATAGTTACTCCCAAATGACCTATTGCATCTTTTGCTCTTTCTTTTATGGTTTTTCCATCAATTACTCTTATTCTTTCTCCAAATAAAAGTTCTAAAAGGCTGTTTTTAGTAGTTTCTCTGTTAAGAACTATATTTTCGCTGGCTTTAAATCCAGGAATAAGTGAAAATTCTTGGTGAACCATTCCTATTCCAGCTGCTAAAGCATCAAAAGGGCTGTTGAAATTTACAACTTCACCATTTACTCTAACTTCTCCATTATATCCTCCTGTTTCTTTAATAACAGGCATTCCAAAAATAATCTTCATAAGAGTAGATTTCCCAGCACCATTTTCTCCTACAAGCCCTATCACTTCACCTTCTTTTATCTCAAGGTTTATATCTTTCAAAACTGTATTTTCTCCGAAAGACTTTGATAGGTTTTTTATCTCTAATAACATATTTTCCATCAATTCCCACCTTTCATATTAATAAAAGGGTAGTTTTTTAAAACTACCCTTTTTACATTACTATTGAATGTCAAGATATTTCTCAGGTACCTCTAAGTCTGTCATGTGTAAATATCCTTTACCAAATACATAAGTATCCTGATAAATTAAGATATAGTTTTCTCTCTCAACACCATCTGCATCTACAAGATAGTTTCCATTCCATCCAGCTCCTGATGTACTGTTTGATAAAGCAGACATAATTGCATCAAAGTCTAATACATCACATTTTCCTTCTATAACGTTAACTGCATGATCTCCCAGAGCTACTGCTGTACTGAAGTTATATGAATAAGCCCATGTTCCCATTCTTCCTGCAGCACCTTTATCTACAACAGCTTTTTCAACTTTTTTTAGTATTGCCGGCCAGTTTCCTTTTTCTGAATCATCAAATTTTATTCCCAAAGCACCAGGATATCCAATTGTTGGTGAAGGCATATCAGCTTCAACAAAGTATCCTCCTTCATCAGCTATTCTTTTTAATAATGGTTCTGTATGAGCATCGTTTGTAGCAAAGAATGCTATGTCTTTACCATATTTTTCAAGCCAGTTAGGTACTTGTTCTAATATATATTGTTGTGCTCCTGCAACTCCAACGTCACTTACTGGGTCTGGAGCTGAAGTATCTATAAATTCCATTCCTAAATCTTTTGCAGCTTCTGCCATTATATTTCTTCTTCTTGAAAGAAGTTCATAGCTTAAGTGTCTTGGGAATGAAATGTGCATAAATTTAGTTGCTCCCATCATATTTGCAGCTTTTACTATTGTATATCCTCTTATAATGTCATCTGGATAAAGTGCTAAATCTGCAACATCAGCTATCATATCTGGATCTTCATGAGCTGTATTTGCAATAAGTAAAATGTCTGGTCTTTGAGCTCTTATTCTTCTGAAAGCTTCAACAGTTCCAGGTATTGCTTCTGTCATAACAACTGCTTTCATTTTAGGGTCATCTGCAAGAGATGCTATTTGAGAAATTGTTGTTTCCATTTCCTGCATAAAGTTATCTGGATATGTTACATGAACTACCATTCCTCCTTTATCTGCAGCTCCATATTTAGCCATTACAGCTTCTGCCCCTCTTAAAGAGTCTTCTGATTGTGATACTGTTCCGCTTACCACTCCAATATGGTAATCTGCGGCAAAAGTTAATGCTGAAAGTACAAGCATTAAAATCCCAACTAATAATTTTTTCATAAAATGCCCTCCCAAAAATATCTTAGAAATGTCTGCTTCCCATATTTTGCCTTTTAACTGCAGTACATCCCATATCTTTTTATTTATAATATTTCGATTATACTCCTAAGAAATATCAGTGTCAATAAATTTTGTAAGGAATTTAAACAACCTTTTCGATAAAAATCATACAGATTTTCTACGATAATTTTGGGGAGGCACAAAGTGTATAAAAATATACACTTTGTGACTATTTATGAAATTTATTCTTAAGGAATAAAATATTCATAACCAAAATTCTAAACTATTCAAATTTTAAATACTTACTATTTATTATCTAATATCAAAATATTTTTCAGGAACTTTTACATCTGTCATATGTAAATATCCTTTACCAAGTACATAAGTATCTTGATAAATTAAAATATAGTTATCTCTTTCAACACCATTTACATCTACAAGATAACTTCCGTTCCATCCTGCACCTGGTGTATTTGCTTTTAAAGTATTCATAACTGCATCAAAGTCTAAAATATCACATTTTCCTTCTATAACATTAACTGCATGGTCTCCCATTGCCTGTGCAACACTAAAGTTATATGAATAAGCCCATGTTCCCATTCTTCCTGCAGCACCTTTATCAGTTACTACTTTTTCAACTTTTTTAAGAATTGCAGGCCAATTTCCTTTTTCATTATCATTAAAATCTATTCCTAAAGCTCCAGGGTATCCCATTGTAGGAGATGGTAAGTCAGCTTCTACGAAATATCCTCCATCTTCAGCTACTCTTTTTAATAATGGTTCTGTATGAGCATCATTTGTAGCAAAGAATGCTGTATCTTTACCATATTTTGCAAGCCAGTTAGGTACTTGTTCTAATATATATTGCTGTGCTCCTGCAACTCCAACATCACTTACTGGATCTGGTGCAGAAACATCTATAAATTCTATTCCTAAATCTTTAGCTGTTTCAGCCATTATATTTCTTCTTCTTGATAACATTTCATAGCTTAAGTGTCTTGGGAAAGAAACATGAACGAATTTTTTAGCTCCCATATCTTGTGCAGCTTTAACAATTAAATATCCTCTTGCTATTGCATCTGGGTAAAGTGCTAAATCAGATACATCAGCTATCATTTCTGGATCTTCATGAGCCGTATTTGCCATAAGAATTATATCCGGTCTTTTATCCTTTATTCTTCTAAAAGCCTCAACAGTTCCAGGAACTGCTTCAGTCATAATTATCGCTTTCATTTCTGGGTCATCTGCAAGAGAAACTATTTGAGAAATTGTTGTTTCCATTTCCTGCATAAAGTTATCTGGATATGTTATATGAATTACTTTTCCACCTTTATCTGCGGCTCCATATTTAGCCATTACAGCTTCTGCTCCTCTTAGAGAATCTTCAGACTGCGACACTGTACCACTTACTACTCCAATGTGGTATGCAAAACTTACTGCTGATATTGCAGTCATAAACATTGCCATTAATGTTTTTTTCATAAACATGCCTCCCTTTTTAATATAATCTTTAAAAATTAACATCTTACATTGCTATAGTACATTTATTTAGTATAGTAGTCACTGTTTTACAAGCAATTAATTTTAGAGAGATTATACTCCTAATTTATCTCAAAGTCAATATAAGTATTATATATATTTTCTCTAACCAACATTTATTTTTTTTATTATTATTTAAACTTTATTTTTTGTTAAAATTTATATTTTTTATACAAAAAGGCAGCCGAAGCTGCCTTTTTTATCTTATCCTAATCTTTCATTGAATCAATAATTCCGTCAACAAGAACGTCCATTTCATCAACTTTTTCTTCATTTAGAGATGATACAACTGTAAGTCTTTCATTTAAAACTGACATTTGTTTCATTCCGTCTAAAAATTCTGCCATTAAATCTCCTGACTTACATGCCCATGAACCGTTTTCCACTATAGCCACTGTACGATTTTGAACATTAAGTGCTTTCATATCCATTAAATAATTATGCATTAAAGGATAAATTCCAAGATTATATGTTACTGATGCAAGAACTATATGACTGTATTTGAATGTTTCAGAAATAAGCTGTGATACATGAGTATTCGAAACATCATACATAACAACATTTGTAATTCCTTTTTCAACAAGTCTCGAAGCAAGAACAGTTGCTGCACTCTCTGTATTTCCATACATAGAAGCATAAACTATCATGACACCTTTTTCTTCTGGCTCGTATCTGCTCCACTTATCATACTTATCTATAAAGTATCCTAAGTTTGAACGCCATACAGGACCGTGAAGAGGACATATAATTTTAATATCTATACCAGCTGCTTTTTTTAGAAGAGCCTGTACATGAGGACCGTATTTTCCAACTATATTTGTATAGTATCTTCTCGCTTCATCAATCCAGTCTCTGTCAAAATTAACTTCATCATTAAATAATTTTCCATCTAAAGCTCCGAAAGATCCAAAAGCATCAGCTGCAAATAAAACTCCGTTTGTCTTATCAAATGTTACCATCGCTTCAGGCCAGTGAACCATTGGTGCAGATACGAAAGTCACAACGTGTTTTCCAAAAGATTTTTCATCTCCCTCTTTAACAACTTCTTTTCTATCCTCAACATCAAAACCAAATTGGTGCATAAGCATAAATGCTTTTTCTGTACTGATTACTTTTACTTTTGGATAACGAAGAAGAACTTCTTCAAGAGATGCTGCATGATCTGGCTCCATATGATTTATCACAAGATAATCAAGGCTTCTTCCTCCCAAAACAGCTTCAATATTTTCTAAAAATTGACGGCACACAGACCAGTCAACAGTATCAAATAATACTGTTTTCTTATCCATTAAAAGATAAGAGTTATATGATACCCCACGAGAAATAGGATGTATATTTTCAAAAAGATTTAAACGGTGGTCATTAGCTCCTACCCAATATAAATCTTCTGTAACTTTTCTAACACAATGCATAATTCTGCCTCCTCTTTTTATTTATTAAACTTCAATAAATTCATCTTTTGATTCTCCACATAATGGACAAATCCATTCTTCTGGAAGTTTTTCAAAAGGTGTTCCAGCTTTAATTTCATTTTCTGGATCTCCAATCTCTTTATCATATTCATATCCACAGCCGTTGCACACATGAACTTTGTAACTTGGAGCTGATTTTTTAATAAATGGTTTTTTCATTTTCTTCATAGGAGGTGCTTCTTTTTTAGGCTCTCCGTTATCAAGAGCTGCTGTTAAAACAGGAAGTACTTCCTCTATTGTTCCAACAATTCCGTAATCTGCATTTTTAAATATAGGTGCATTTGCATTGCTGTTGATTGCTACTATTGTTGTTGCATCTTTTATTCCTTTAAGGTGCTGTCCAGCTCCAGAAATTCCGCAGGCAATGTATAAATTTCCATTAAATTTCTGTCCTGACATTCCTACATAACGATTTAAAGGAACATATTTCCATTCTTCTGCCACAGGACGAGATGATCCTATTGCTGCTCCTGCTTGAACTGCAAGATTTTTTATAAGTTCCATGTTTTCTTTTTTACCAATACCTCTTCCAGCACTTACAACACGATCGGCTTTAGTTATTGGTGTATCTAAATCTATTCCAACAGTAAAATCATATCCGTCAGCTTTTAATGATTCAACAAGAGTTTTTACTCTCTCTTCAACTGTTCCGTCTTTTAAAATCATTTTCTTTCTAAGCCCTGCAATAGGATTTTTCTTTTTAGAACTTCCTTCTTCTTTTGCTATTTTTCCAATTATATGAGCAGCTATAACTACTCTTTGAATTTCGTTTGTTCCTTCATAAATTGTACAGATTTTTGCATCTCTGTATGCTCTTTCAACTTCCATTCCTTTAAGGTATCCTGAACCTCCGAAGATTTGAAGAGCATCATTTACAACTTCAAGACAAATATCTGAAGCATATTGTTTTGCCATTGCTGATTCCATTCCATATGGTTCATGGTTTTCTTTAAGTTCAGCTGCACTGTAAACTAAAAATCTTGCTGCTCTTAATTTTGTTGCCATATCAGCTAATTTGAAAGAAATTATCTGCTGATGAGCTATTGGTTTTCCAAACTGAATTCTTTCTTTTGCATATTCAAGAGCATGTTCATAAGCTCCTTGTGCAATTCCAAGTGCCTGAGAAGCAATTCCAATTCTTCCACCATCAAGAGTTGCCATAGCAATTTTAAATCCTTCTCCTTCTTTTCCAAGAAGATTTTCTTTTGGAACTTTTACATTATTAAATAAAAGCTGTGCTGTTGATGATGAACGAATTCCTAGTTTATCATAGTGATCTCCAAAACTGAATCCTTCCCATCCTTTTTCAACTATAAAAGCACTGATTCCTCTTGTTCCAATATCAGGAGTTGTTACTGCGAATATAATATATGTATCAGCTTTAGGAGCATTTGTTATAAATATTTTCTCTCCATTAAGAATGTAGTGGTCTCCTTCTAAAACTGCTGTTGTTTCTGTTCCACCTGCATCACTTCCTGCATTTGGTTCTGTTAAACCGAATGCCCCAATTTTTTCTCCTTTAGCAAGAGGCACTAAATATTTTTTCTTTTGTTCTTCTGTTCCAAATGCCATTATTGGGTAAGAACCTAGTGACACGTGAGCAGATAAAATTACCCCTGTTCCTCCGTCAACTCTTGAAAGTTCTTCAACAGCTATTGCATAGCTTAAAGCATCAAGACCAGCTCCTCCATATTCTTTCGGATATGGTATCCCCATTAAATTCATTTCACCTAATTTTTTAATTGCTTCTGTTGGAAATTCATTATTTTTATCTAACATAAAAGCAATTGGTTTAACTTCACTTTCAGCAAATTCTCTCACTTTTGCACGTAGAGCTTCGTGTTCTGCAGTAGTTTTAAAAAGCATATTCCTACCTCCTATAGAATCCTTTTAATAAATATTCCTAAAATTTTTATCTGTCAATTCTTGTTAAGTTTTATAAAAATACTATTTTTATCTTTAAATATAGAATATCAGAATTGTATTTTATTGTCAATGTTTTTTTGTAATTTTTTAAATTTATTTTTTCGATTATATTACATATATATTTTTTTTAATACTAAAAATATTTTTTAAATTTCAAAATAAAAAAGAGACCGCGGTATAATTTCCCGCAGTCTCATAAAATTTTTACCTATTTTATTTTAAAAGTGTGAAAACAAATTCTGAACCTTCATTTTCAGAAGAAGTAACTTCTATTTTTCCTCCGCAAATATCAACAGTTTCTTTTACTATCGAAAGACCTAAACCAGTTCCTGCAACATTGCTTGTTCTTGCCTTGTCTATTCTGTAAAATCTTTCAAATATATTTTCCTTTTCCTGTTCTGGAAAGCCTATTCCGTTATCTTTTACAGAAATTCTGTATCTATCGCTTTCTTCCTCTATAGTTACTACTATATGAGGTGTTTTATTATTATAAATTATTCCGTTCTCAATAAGATTTTTTAAAACTGTAACTGTTTTTTCAAAATCAATATTCATATAATTGTTTTCATCACGAAGTTCCAATTTATATTCTATCTCTGCACCAGATTTTTTAACTTTGCCATTAAGAATTTTTTCAACTTCATCTTTCACTCTTTCAAAAGGAACTGGTGCAAGATTAATTATTTTTGAACTTTCTATTTTGGAAATATTTAAAAAATCCATTGTGATATTTTCTAATTTTTCTACATTACTTCTTATTATATCTAAGAAATTTTTCTGTAATTCTTGAGGTGCATCTTCAAGAGCTATTAAATATCCTTTTATATTTGTTAGAGGAGTTTTTAACTCATGGCTTACATTAGCTATAAAATTCTTTTGAACTTCCCCAAGCTCTCTGCTTCTTGTTATATCTTTTATTGTGATTAAAAACTCTTTCTTAAATTCCAGATATTTTACTGTAACTAAAAGATATTTTTTAAGACTTGCTATAAAAATTTCTTCCTTTACATCTTCTTTATTTTTCATTGCCTTTGTTATTACATCAAGGACTTCAATGTATTTTACTTTTTGATATAAAGTGTCCATCTTTCCGCTTACATATAAATATCCAAGAGAATTATTTTTCATTATTATTCCAGAATTTTCATCAACAAGGATAATAGACATATCAACAGCTGATATTACTCTCTTCAGTCTTGTTTTTTCTTCGTTCAGTCTTTTTATGTTCTTTAGATTTTCTTTCTGCCAATCTCTGACAACTTTCCAGAATTTTACAAGCCATACATCTCCCTTAGCATAGATAGTTTTTATCTCATCTCCGCTTTCAAGAGCCTCTCTTATGCTTTCTATTTTTTTGAAAAGATCTCTCTTCAAATAATTTTTATAGCATATATAAATTGCAATATTTAACATTATAAAGAAGAAAATCTGAGTTCCTAAAAGAGTTCTCAAGTCTTTTATTTCTTCATCATAACTTATAGAAGTTCTTATTACTGTTTTTTCTCCCTCACTGTTTTCATTAAGAAGTCCGTAATAAGCCATATTTTGTCTCAATGTTTTACTTTTTCTTATAGCAAATCCTTCACCTGTTTCAAAAGCCTCTTTTACTTCTTCTCTATTTTTATGATTTGCCATTTCATCTTCTTTTGTATATCTTTCAGAATCATAAAGAATATTTCCATTTATATCAATAAGTGTAAATCTTTTCTTTACATGACCAAACATATCCTGAAAGTTTTCTTTTGTGTAGCCGCTCGTCATTTCTTTTACCATGAGAGCGTCTTCTTTTAATGTTCTTTTTGCTGTGTCACCATACAAATTTGATATTTTGCCCATATATGTATTGACAAAAAGAACTTCTAAAAACAATATGAAAATCAGGGCAATTATCTCTTTTCTTCTAATTTGTACCCGACCCCCTTCACCGTTTTAATATTTTCGGCAATACTTTTTACTTTTTCTCTAAGTTTTGAAATATAAATATCTACTGACCTATCTCCTGTGTAGTAATTAGATTCCCACACTCTGTCCAGAATTTTTTCTCTGGATAATACTATTCCTTGATTTTTTATTAAAAGAAGAAGAAGATCAAATTCTTTTTTAGAAAGTTCAACCTCAGTTTCTCCATCTTTTACAATACGTCTTTTTTCATCTATTACAACCTGTTTAAAACTATATCTTCCTGATTTTCCAACATTTTTTCCTTCCAGAAATTTTCTTGCACGAAGAACAAGTTCTCTTGGATCAAAAGGTTTTTTCATATAATCATCAGCACCAAGCTGTAATCCTTCCAGCACATCTTCTATTTCCGTTTTTGCTGTAAGCATAATGATAACAGGATCACCATATTCAGAAGACATATCCCTTACTATACTTGTGAAATTTTTCCCGTCAAGGCTGGGAAGCATAATATCTAATACAATAAGGTCAGGCTTAAAGCTTTTTACTGCTTTTAATCCTTCCAGTCCATCCCCAGCTGTCTGAACTTCATAATTTTCTTTTTTGAAAAAATAGCTCACCAGCTGTTGTATTTCCATGTCATCTTCCACTATCAACACTCTCATTGTTTCCTCCCAACTTTCTCAACTAAGCCTCTTCGTCTTCATCTTCTTCACTTTTATGTTTTTCTTTTTCAAGAAGTTCCAACACTCTCATATTTTCTCCGCTGAAATTATATATAGAACTCATAGTAAGCTGAGTTATTTTATCAGATACTCTTTCATATTTTTTATTGATAAGAAGCATTAAAACTCCAGCTTCAATATTTTTAGAATCTTCTTTCATCTGATTTACAATTATTCCGTCTATTTCCCCTCTGATTTCGTTTATCTCTTCATCCATTCCTAAAAGAACGTAGGCTTTTTTCTCATCTTTTTCAATGAAAGCTTCTAGATATTTTTGGAAAATTTCATTTATCTTAACAAGAAAATTTTCTAAAATTCCAAAATCTCTTTCCATATTTCCTTCTTTTTTCTCTATTTTTCTCATAAGAACAAGTGTATCTAAAAGAAGATCACCCATTCTTTCAAGCATTTTGCTTGATTCAATAAATGTTATAAGAGATCTTAAATCACTTGCTGCAGGCTGAAATCTTGCTATTGCCATAATCGAAGTCTCTTTTACTTTTACATCAAAGGCATTTATTATATCTTCAACAAGTTTTGCTTCGCCGTAAAGCCCTCTGTCAAAACTATCTTTTCTAAGCATATCGATATTTATTCTAAATAGTCTGTCTACATTTTTACATAATTCTATATAATGTTCTGTTATTCCTTCAATACTCTCATGAAGATTTCTCATTATATCACTTCCTTTTTCATTTTATTTTACCATATTTTTATAAAACTTTTTATATTCTATCCGAATTTTCCTGTTATATAATCTTCCGTTTTCTTTTTGTGTGGATTAGTAAAAATAACATCTGTCTTATCAAATTCTTCAAGTTTTCCTTGATAGAAAAATCCTGTATAATCTGAAATTCTTGCAGCCTGCTGCATGTTATGTGTTACGATTATAATTGTATAATCTTTTTGAAGTTCTCTTATAAGTTCTTCTATTTTTAAAGTTGAAATAGGGTCAAGAGCAGATGTAGGCTCGTCCATTAAAAGTATTTCAGGTTTTACTGCAATGGCTCTTGCTATACAAAGTCTCTGCTGCTGTCCTCCTGAAAGACCAAGTGCAGATTGATGAAGTTTATCTTTTACTTCGTCCCACAATGCAACTGCCTTAAGACTTTTTATAACTATTTCATCTAAAACTTTTTTATCTTTTTCTCCGTGAAGTTTTGGACCGTAAACAATATTTTCATATATTGTTTTTGGAAATGGATTTGGTTTTTGGAAAACCATTCCTATCTTTTTTCTCAGTTCAACTATATCATTATCACTGTCAAAAATATTTTTCCCGTCAAAAGCAATCACACCTTCATATCTCACTCCATCAATCAAATCATTCATTCTGTTTATTGATCTTAAAAATGTTGATTTCCCACACCCAGAAGGTCCTATAAGGGCTGTTACTTTATTTTCCTGTATCTCCATATTTATATCTTTAAGAGCTTGAAATTTATCATAGTAGAAATTAAAATTTTCTACCTTAAGCCTTAATTTGTTTTCCATTTTATATTTTCCTCCTCAAAAACTTTTTTAATTATTTTTTACTGAATTTTTTTCTTAAAAATGCTCCCAAAAGATTAAATCCTACTGTAAGCACAACTATTACAAACACTGTTCCGTTCATTATATTTTCTGGCATATTTGGAACTTGAGTAGCTATTACATAAAGATGATATGGAAGAGCCATTACCTGATCCCAGATTGAAACTGGAAGGAACGGAAGATAAAATGCTGCAACTGTAAACATAATCGGTGCAGTCTCTCCTGCCGCTCTTGAAATACTTAAAATTATTCCTGTAAGTATTCCCGGAAGTGCTGTTGGAAGAATTATTTTCCAAGTTGTCTCCCATTTTGTTGCTCCAAGAGCAAGTGAAGCTTCTCTCAAATCTTTTGGTATTGCAAGAAGTGCTTCTCTTGTTGCTGTTATTATTACAGGAAGACACATTATTCCAAGAGTTAATGCTCCAGAAATTATTGATGAACCAAACTGTAAAAATATTACAAATAGTGACATTCCGAAAAGTCCATATATGATACTTGGAATTCCTGCAAGATTTACTATCGTAAGATTTATCACACGTCTTACAATATTATCTTTTGAATATTCAACAAGGAATATTCCTGTTAAAATTCCAAAAGGAACTGATACTGCTATTGTTCCAATTGTTAGAAGAACACTTCCAACTATTGCCGGGAAAATTCCTCCAGCTCTCATTCCATCTGTCGGGCTTGATACTAAAAATTCCCAAGACAGTGACGGTACACCTTTTAAAATTATATAAATTACTATGAGAACTACAGGCAGAACAGAAAGATAACCAACTGTCTTAATAGTTCCCTCTATCATTTTTGCCCCTCTTCCTTTTAATATATTCATTGTTTTATGCTCCTTATTTTCTCATTATCTTTCTTGATTTGTTAATAAAATAATCTGCTATTGTATTTGTCACAAAACTTATTCCGAAAAGCACAAGTCCCACTGCGAAAAGAATATAGTAGTGTGTGCTGCCATTTACAACTTCTCCCATTTCTGCAGCTATTGTTGCTGTAAGAGTTCTTACTGGTGATAAAATTCCTCCTCCTAAAATTGGAGCATTTCCTGTTACCATTAAAACTGTTATTGTTTCTCCTATTATTCTTCCAAATCCAAGCATGATTCCTGCAAAAATCCCTGGAAATGCAGCTGGAAGAATTATTTTTACAATAGTTTCAAGTTTATTCGCACCCATCGCAAGAGAAGCTTCTTTATATGATGGATCTAAAGCTCTTATTGCATCATCTGATATACTTACCATTGTTGGAATTGCCATAAATGAAAGAAGTATTCCTCCTGTAAGAGCTGTAAGTCCTGTATTTAAATTAAAAATATTTTTTACAAGAGTTGAAAGTACATAAAGACCAATGTATCCAAGTACAACAGATGGAAGTGCTGACATTGTTTCTATTAAAAGTTTAAATACATCTCTTGTTTTCTTGCTTGCATATTCAGACATATAAACTGCACTCATTATACTTATTGGCACAGATATAAAAAGTGCCACAAAAGTTACACGGAAAGAACCAGAAAGCAAAGGTAAAAGACCATATTTTTCTGAAAGCGAAATCCAATCTCTTCCAAAGAAAAATTTTGAAAGCGGTACACTTTCAAATGCTTTTATACTGTTCGTCAATATAAATAAAAATATAAGAAAAACTATTACAACATTAAATCCACCAATTAAAAATATACAGTATTTCATACATTTATCTGTGAGTTTTCTTAGATTCATTTTCTACCCCTTATCTTTTTTATCATTCTTTTAATCTTGTTTTAATTTTACTCTGGCTTTGTAAGAGATATATAAATTTTATGTAAAAATAGTGTAAAAAAATACAGACCTAAAAAATTAAGTCTGTATTAAAAATATTTTTATTAAATTAATTTTATATTTGTGGAGGTAATGGAGAATTTCTTCTTTGAATTCTTTCCTTTCTGTTCTGCTGGTTTTCAAATCTGTATTTCATTCTTTCTGTTGCAGCTTGAGATTTTTTTACTGCAATTTCAGTATTAATTTTTTCAATTTTATTCCAATCAGGCTTCTCATTTAAAAGTTCTTTTCTTATTTCAAGTCTTTTTTCTGCCATTAAAATTCTCATTCTTTCATTATCAGGGTTTATTCTGCAGTTTTCTCTTTTATAATTTTTATGATGTACTCTTCTTACTTCATTTCTATGTCCATTGTGATGTATTCCAGCAAAAGCTGATGTTCCTATTGTAAGTGCCATTAAACTTCCTATTAAAAATCTTTTCATATAAAATCACTTCCTTTGACTAACATTCTTTATGAAAAAATTATATATCCCTTTTGTTACCTCAATATGTCAAACCAAAAAATAAATTTTTTATTTTCTGTTTTCACTCCGCAATTTACCATATGAATATCAAAAATTCTTTTTATAAGAGAAAGCCCTAACCCGCTTCCTTCAATTTTAATTTCAGTAGCATTTTTTCCTCTGTAAAAAGGCTGAAATAATTTTTCTGCATTAAAAATTTCATCTATATACATTTGATTTTCAAAAAATATTTTTCCATCTTTTTCATAAATAATTATTTCTGAATTTTCTGGAGAATATTTAAGGCTGTTTTGAACTATATTATTAAGAGCTATTTTTATTAATTTTTTATTCCCTGTTATTTTAATATTTTTACAGTCTATTTTCCAGCTTATATCCTTTTGAAGTTCTAAAAATTCAAACTGTTCAATACTTTCTTTTAAAATTTCACACAAATTAAATTCTTCTTTATTTAATTTTATTTCAGAAGTTGAAAGCTTCGACATAAGAAGCAGGTCTTTTACTAAAGTATCCATATATCTGCTTTCATTTAAAATAATTTTAATATATTTTTTTCTCTCTGCTTCTTCTGTAATTTTTTCTGCAGCAAGAAGCTGAGCATGAGTATTTATTACTGTAATAGGAGTTTTCAGTTCGTGAGAAGCATTTGATACAAAAGTATTCAATCCCTCAATAGAAGAGGAAATATTTTCTGCCATAATATTTATGCTTTTACTTAAATCTTTAAGTTCATCACTTGTTTTTATCTCTGACTTTTCAGAAAAATCAAGGTGTGATATTTTTTGTGCCACCCTGTTTAAAGCCCTAATATTATCTGTTATTCTTTTTGCAAAAATTCTGCTTATAAACATGCTGATTAACATTGCACACACAAGAGTTATAAGATTCAACATATAAACTTCTTGTCTGTGACTTCCCATAACAGAAAGAGAAGTTGTTACAAAAAGAGTTTCTACCGGCGAAATATTTTCTTTGTACACCAAAAGAGTTATATTATTATTCGGCAGAGAAACAATGTGAAACCCTTCATTTATATTTCCATATCTGCTTCTCGTTTTTTTTCTGTGATGAGAATTTTGATTCTGCCTGTTTTCAATATAAATATTTATTCCCTCTTTGTCTCTTATATTTTCAATATACTCTTCCAAAACATCTTCATTTCTTAAATATTTTACTGCATTATCTTTTATTTTTGTAATTTCACTTTTCTTTCTGCTTATATAAAATGTATCTGCAGCAAATGTACTTAAAATATAGCTTAACAATACTGTAAAAATTATCATAAAAAGAGAAAAAAGAAATATTTTTTTGAAAAGATTAATTTTTATTTTCATCTAAAACATACCCCATTCCTCTTATTGTCTTAAGAATAAAATCATATTCTCCCAATTTTTTACGGACACGTCTCACTAAAGTATCAACAACTCTGTCGTCGCCGTCAAAATCAAATCCCCACACTTCATTTAAAAGCTGATCTCTGGAAAATATTATTCCTTTATTTTTAAACATATATTCCAAAAATTGTATCTCTCTTCTAGTAAGTTCTTTTGACTCTCCTTTTATAGAAATTTCTCCTTTTTTAGCATCAAAAAAAATATTTTCAAACCTATATACATTATTTCCGTCAATTTTTAAAAGTTTTTTTATTTTTAAAGCAAGAATTTTTAAATTAAAAGGCTTTGTCACATAATCATCTGCACCTATGCTCAATCCGTTATATTCATCAATATCAGAATCTCTTGCTGTCATTATTATAATCGGAAGATTTGAAACTTTTCTTATCTCTCTGCATACGTCCCACCCTACAATTTTAGGAAGATTTATATCTAAAAGTACAAGGTCTGGAGTTTTTTCATAAAATTTTCCAAGCCCCTCTTCTCCATCAAAAGCTTTTATTACTTCAAACTCTTCTGAAAGAAAATCAAAAAGAGCTTCTATTAAATTTTTTTCATCTTCTATCACTAATAACTTTTTTTTCAAAGATTTCTCCTCTTAATAAAATATTCTCTTATTATTTTATCCCTATATAAATATTTATAAGACAGTCTTCCATTGTTCCTTCACAATATTCTTCATAATCACAGATAAAGGTTCTGTCTAATTTCATTTTCCAAAGCTGCTCCCAAAATTTCCCTACTTCAGTTCTTACATCACCACGTATTGTAAATACTGCATATTTTCCAGCAGGTATCTTTTTTATAATCATATCATTATTTTTATCTGAAGAAGATATTTCACAAGCTGTCATCATTGTATAATCGCCTTTTTCATCATTTTCATACTCAGTATAAATTCCTAAACTTCTTCCATTTACTTTATTTTCAATTTTATTATAAGTTTCAGAATAAAATTTTTCCCACAATCCGCCGATAGCTTCATACACATTTTCTGAAAAGTTATTTGTTCTTACTTCTATTCCTGATACAAGTTTTTCTTCCAGCTCGATAACTTTATACTCCATTTAATTTATCCTCCATACATTATTTCTCCCTAATATAAAAATAAAATTCTCAATATTTTATCAGAGAATTTTATTTTTTATTTTATTTATATTTTTTGTAAAAGCACAACACAATATGATTTTATTCCCTCTTCATTTCCTGTAAATCCAAGTTTTTCTTCAGTAGTTGCCTTAACACTTACATTTTCAATATCAGTATGAAGAATTTCAGACATTCTTTTTCTCATTTCATCAATATAATCTTTAAGTTTTGGTTTTTGAGCGACAATTATACTGTCAAGATTTCCTATTTTATAACCTTTTTCACTCATAATTTCATAAACTTTTTTAAGAAGAATTTTGCTGTCTATTCCCTCATATTTCATATCAGTATCAGGAAAGTGTTTTCCTATATCTCCAAGAGAAAGAGCTCCTAATATTGCATCCATAACAGCATGAATAAGAACGTCTCCGTCAGAATGTCCTAAAACTCCTTTTGTGTGAGGAATTTCTACTCCCCCTAAAATAAGTTTTCTTCCCTCAACAAGTTTGTGTACATCATAACCGTTTCCTATTCTTATCATATTAATTCCATTCCTTATAAATGTCATTGTAAAAATCTATAATTTCTTCTTTTGTCACAGTTGATGTCCCTATTTTTCCAACAACAACTCCTGCTGCTGTGTTTGCTATTCTTGCAGCCTCTGTCCAAGTTGCTCCAGCTGCTTTTGCAAGAGTATAAACAGAAATGACTGTATCCCCTGCTCCTGTTACATCATAAACTTCTTTTGCAAAAGTAGGAATATTTGCAACTCCCTCACTGTCATAAAGACTTACACCCTCTTCACTTCTTGTAAGAAGAAGATTATCAAGCTGTAACTTTTCTCTTATTGTTGTTCCAACTGTATCAATATCTGTTCCCTTAGGAAGTTTTGCACATTCAAGAGCTTCTTTTTTATTTGGCGTCATTGAAGATGCTTTTATATAGTTCATAATATTTGACGGTTTAGGGTCAACTGTTACAATTTTTCCATATTTTCTTGCAAGTTTTATAGCTTCTTTTGCCACCCTTTCTGTAAGAACACCTTTATCATAGTCAGATAAAATAATAGCATCTATATTTTCAATATTTTCTTTCAAGTTGCTTAAAATTGTTTCTTCTAAAATACCACTTATATTTGTTGGATCTTCCCAGTCTATTCTAAGAAGCTGCTGATTTCCACCAAGAATTCTTCTTTTTACTATTGTCGGTCTGTCTTCACTTCTTATTAATCCCTCTGTATTTACTCCAAGAAGTTTTAAAGATTTTTTTAATCTGTCTCCGTCAATATCATCTCCTATAACTCCATAGCAGTAAGTTTTTACTCCAAGAGTTGCAAGATTGTTGATTACATTTCCTGCTCCTCCAAGAACAAATCTTTCTTCTTTTACAGAAACTACAGGCACAGGAGCTTCTGGTGATATTCTTTCAACATTTCCTATTATATAGTCGTCAATCATAAGATCTCCGATAACAGCCATCTTTACTTTTCTGAAATTTCCAATTATTTCTAATAATCTTTCTTTATTCATTTTTCCTCCAAAAATACTCCACTATTTAAAAATGCTTTTCATTTAATATTTTACTAATAATTTTTAATAATGGCAAGAAATATTAAAGGTTTTCAAAAGTATTCATGCCTGCATCCTTAAATCCGCCGTCTTTTACAATGTCAACTTTTAGTCTTATATATAAATCTGTTACTTCTTTTCTTTCAGAACTATTTTCAAATAATGCTCCCACAACAGGAACTGAAGAAATAAATGGAATACGGCTTTCTGAATTTTGTATTATTCCCTTTTTAAGTCCGCCTATAAAAACTGTATCTCCGTCTTTCATTCTCACTGTTGTTTCTAAATTTCTGGAAATTTTTGAACCGCCCTGCCCGTCATAATCATTTTCTTCGTCATCTGTAATATAATTCTGCATCTTAAAATCACTGGTTTCAAGATTAATTTTTAAAACTATTGAGTTATCTTTCATAATTTCTGGAGTGACATTTAAAATTATTCCCGCTTCTCTAAAAATTGGAGTATAGGTTGTTTTTCCATTATCATCATTTTCTGTTTTCTCCTGTCCAATTATTCTCTCTTCTGTAATTTTAAATACTCCCTCTTTTCCGCTGGTTGTAACAATAGAAGGAACTGCACTTATTGTAAGATCTTGCGTCCCCTCCAAAAGATTAAAACTCATTCTTAAAATATCTTCATCATTATTAAAATTTCTTACAAGAGTAAAAACAGATGAAAATAAAGTTCCTGTTCCTGTTACAAAAGAATTTGTAAGAACTCCTGTACTTATTCCATTTTTTTCATTATTTGAATTTCCGCCGTAAAGCCACGAAAATCCCAAATCCTCAAAAAGATTTTCTGTCACGTCTAAAATCTGTGCAGTTATCCTTACCTGCTTGTTGTGGCTGTCTAAATCTTCCAGATATTTTTTTATTTTTAAAACTTTATTTTTCTTTCCGCTTATATAAATTATCCCTTTATCTGTACTCTTAGAAAAATTTATTCCCTCTCTTATTTCATCTTCAAACATTTTTTCAATATCTATAGTTTCAATATCACTGAATTTTATTTTTTCAATTATAAAATCATCATCTTTTTCTTTTAAATTGCCTGTATTTTTTTCTTTATTTTTTATATAGTCTCTTTCCATGAAAATTTTTACAGAATTATCTCTTTTATTTACATCAATCATTTCTCCTTCCATAATATATCCGTCTTTTTCTATACGAATAAAATAAACTCCATAAGGAATATTTTCAAATCTGAAAATTCCATCTGAGTTAGTTGAAACAGGAGAAGAATATCCATCAAGAAGAGTTACTTTTACTCCTCTCATATTTTCACCATAATCTAACGAAGAAACTCTTCCTATTATATTACCACGCCCCTGCTTCTCAATATTTCTTGGAGAAATAATTATATATTCTTTTTCTTTTTCCGCCCGCCATTCATTACTCTCACACAGCATAGAAAGAATCTTGCTTAAACTCGTTCCTTCTCTGCAGAATATATCGACGCTTTTTCCTTTTATACTCTCTTCAGGAATAATTTCTACATTTCCTTCTTTTGAAAGATAAAAAAGAAAATCTGAAAGTTTCATATCACAGACATTTATTTCCTCTTTATATATTATTTTTTCTGTATCTATTTTTTCTTCTCCAAATGAAATAGCATTTATAAAAAAGAAAAAAATCAGACAAAGACTAATCTTTTTTGCTCTCTTCCACACTGCCATCACCTAAATAAAATATTAGTTTTTTCCTGCTGTTTAAATTTTTTATAACAATTTTTTCTTTTGAAATTTCAACTTCACACAGCTCATTTTCAAAAATTTCCTCTTTCCCGTCTCTAAAATAATATCTCTTTATTTTCTCTCCTGTTTTTATATAAAAAATTCCGCTTTTTTCTCCAATAAAATTAAATTTTACAAGTTTTCTATCTCCTTTACTGCTCATAAAACTTTTTCTTTTTATCACTTTTTCTAAATTTTCTTTTACATTTTTTATCTTTACCTCTGCTCCAAAACTGAGTTTTATATTTTCATTATTTTTTACAATCTCTAATGGTGCTTTAAGCACATAAACCTTTTTTAAATTATCTGTCTCCAAAAGAAAATTTATTATATCTTTCTCTTTACCCTCTGTAATATAAGAAACTCTTTGAAACTCATCTTCAAAAACTATTCTTCCAATCTCCAGAGTTTTTAAATTATTCTTCTTTAAAAGAGTATCAATTTTATTTTGAAATTCTCCTAAAGATGTGTAACTCTCTTCTTTTTCCTGATCTTCAGAATACTTCTTTAAAAGCTCCTGCTTTTTATTTTTAAGTTTTTCTAAATTATCTTTTATAATTTTTTCAGAATAAACAGCTCTTTCAAATCTTTTTTCTTTATTTTCTAAGTTTTTCAAATTACTGTTCAATTTCTCCAAAGGAGCTGCTATTAAAAAATAAAAAACTGCTGCTGAAATTATAAAAAACGAAATTTTTTTATGTTCTTTTATAAATTTTTCCATCTAGTACACCTTCACTTCCAGAAAAAATTCATAAAAATTTTCCCTTTTTACTATATAATCATATTTTACTTTTTCTACCTTTTTATCTTTCTCTAAAAATTCTAAAAAATTAAATATATATTTTTCTTCATCTGATATTCCCTTTATATTTAAAATATTTTTTTCAAAATATATATTTTCCACTGTAATATTTTCAGGGATATTTTCAAAAATTCTTAAAATTTTTTCTGAAAAATATTCTTTTTCTTGAGAACTCTCTTCTAATTTTTCATTTAAAGCAGTAATCTCTTTTTCTAAAATATCATGCTCTGTTTTAATTTTATTTACTTTCTCTTCTTTAAATAAAATTTTTTGATTTAAACTTTCTATCTCTTTTTCAATTTTAAAATTATATATTCTTATGAACAAAAATAAAAAAAGCAAAATTAAAATAAAAATTACTGCTTTTTTATCTATTTTTAAATCTTTACTACTATTTAAAAGTACATCATAATCATTTAAAATATATTCTTCTTCATCTTTTATTATTATCTTTTCTATTTTTAATCTGTTTTCTAAAACAAATTCTATAATTCCTTCAATAAATTCCCTTTCAAAAATAAAAATAATATATTTCCCGTTTTCTTCTTTAAAATATTTTATAAAATAATCATCTAAATCTCTTATTTCTAAAAATTCCTTTACAGAATATTCAATATATTTTTCTGTATTTTCTTCTGAAACTTCATCTTCTTCTGCAGTAATTTCAAGTTTTTTAAAATACATTTTATCAATTACAATCTCAAGAGAAAGATTTTTTAATTTTTTTATATAAAGATTAAACCTTCTTGCAATATTTCCCTCTTCAAAATCTAGTGTCTGAAATATTTCATCTTTTTCTTTTATGGTTTCATAAATTATTACTTCGTCTGAAAAATATATTTTTCCTCTTTTCTTTTTAAAAAAATTATTAATCGTAAATTTCAAATTTCAGCTCCTTTAATTCACAAAATGTTAAAGCCTCCATACTAAATTTTTTCTCATAAAAATATCTAGTATGAATTTCACCGCTTATTTTTATATTATAAATTTTATCTTCCATCCCCTCTGCATAAACACCGTTTATTTCTTTAGAAAAATAAATAACTGCACTATTTGATTTTTTAGGAATGCTGTAATTTTCTATAAAGTTTGCATAATTAAAAGAATATCTCCACTCTGAAAAATCATATATTTTTTCTTTGCCGTCATAATTTTTTATATAAAGTTTTTCTATCAAGAAATCATTATCACTTTTTGGCTCTTCTGTATAATTTCCCGTCCATAAAAACTTTTCACCTTTTTTCATAAAATACCAGATTATATCTTTATTGCCGATTTCATTTAAAATTTTATCTTCTATTTCTAAAATTTTTCTAAAAAAGACTGCTTCTAAAAAATTTTCTTTGTTTTCTTTTATTTCAAGCTCTTTCTGGTCTCTTACTGTAAAAAGTTCTTCTGATATTAAAAAAGAGGCAGAAAACACGGCCCAGCTTACAAAAGCAAAAACAAAAACTGCAAAGACCGTTATATGACCTCTGTTTTTTGATTTTTTTATTTCCATATATATTCTTCCTCTTTTGAAATTTTATATGCAATTTTTAATTTTATAAATCCGTCTTCCTCAAAAAATTTTCCCTTTACCTTTTCAAAAACAATATCATCTTTAAATTTTTCACCATTTACAACAACATATCTTACAAACTGGCTTCCATACATAGAGCCTGTAAATTTATAAACTGTTTTTATTTTTTTATACTTTCCATTTTGATAAATCTCCTGTATTCCTTCGATTCCTTTTCCATTAGATAAAATATTTATTTCTTTAAAATTTTCTGCTTCCCGCCTTATATTTTCAATCACATATATAAAATTTCTATTGTATCTAAGTTCTTTTCTTACTGTATTTTTTATTCTCAGGCTCTGTTTCACAAATGGCAGAGCAAGACTTATAAACATAGCAAATATTCCTAAGCTTATAACTGTTTCCAATAAAAAAATTCCTCTTTTTCTATCTTTTTTCATCACTCTTTACACTCAAAATTTTATTTTTTATTCTGTTTCCTGTTTTTATTTCTAAAACAAAAATTTCTCCTATATCTTCTTCAATATTTTCTGCAAAAATTTTTCTTTTTTTAACAGAAATTTCTATACTCTTATTTATTTTTATATTTCTAAATTTTGTAATTTTTTCTCCTCTGCCATTTAATAAAATAAAACCCCCAATCTCTGCCTTATCTTTTATTAAAGAAAAATTTAAATTTTCCCTATCTGTTTTTAAAATTTTTTCAAATACAATTTCAAGATTCTTTGTAACTTTTCTTATTTCATAATCTTCTCTAATAAAGTTTAAATTTTTTATATTTTTGTTCATAAGCATAACGAGAGGAAAAATTATTACAGAAAATAACCCCATAACAATTATGAGTTCAGCAAAAAGATACCCTCTTTTTCTCATATTCTCTCCACAAAAAATTTATAAACAACTGCTCCTAAACATATGCAGGGAGCAAACGGAATTTCTTCCTCTTTTTTTATTTTTTTCAAAAAAAATATAGGTATTAGAAAAAGAAATCCCAAAATAAAAATAATATTATGAAAAATTATTAAATTATAAATTCCTGAATAGCCAAAATAAAAACCAGCTGCTCCAATAAGTTTTATATCCCCGAAACCTATAATCTCCTTTTTTAAGAAATCACTTGCATATCCATAAAGAAAAAGAAAAAATATTGAAAATGTGCCAAATCCTAAAAAACTTTTTTCAAAATCTTCATGTAAAAAAATAATTTTTAAAATTCCCAAAAATATTATTCCTAATGTCAAAAAATTTGGAATTTCTTTTTCTTTTAAATCTTTTAGAGAAATAAAAAATAATAATATAAAAAGAAATAAATCTAAAGTAATTTCTATTAAATTTCTGTCCATTTGTCACCATTTATATTAAAATCATTTATTTCATTTTTTCCTTTGCTGAACCAGATATTTATTCCATCAGATTTTTTAGTATCTGTCTCTAAAGATTTTGGATCTTTAGTAGTAAAACCTATTTCACCGCCATATTTTATTTCATTACTATCGGCTTTTGTTTTGCTTCCTCCAATTTCCACTGTAACATTTTCTGAATCCTTTTTCGTTCCTATAAGACTTTCTACATTATTTGAAAGATATTTTTCAAGTTTTTTCAGCTGCCCAACTGTCACTTCTCCATAAGTTCCACCATGAATAAAAGTTTCTCCCTCTTCAAGATAATAAAGCTGTGAAGCAGTTCTTAAAGATTCAAGTACAGCAACAGCTTTTGTTTCTTTTCCCTTTGCCATATAAACCATTACCTTGGGAGTTATAAAACTTGATAAAACTCCGATTATTCCAAGTACCACCAAAAGTTCGATAAGCGAAAACCCTTTGTTTTTCATAAATCCCTCCTTAATTTTATATAGTTTAAATTTAAATATTATCCATCATTTGAAAAATTGGAAGATACATTCCTAAAAATATTCCTCCAACAATAATTCCAATAAAAATTATGCTCAAAGGCTCTAAAATCTTTATTCCTATTTTAAGTTTTTCTCTTAATTCTTCTCTATTTTTTTCTGAAATCATATAAAGAGTTTCTACAAGCTCTCCTGTTTCCTCTCCTGATTTTATAAATTCCAAATCTATATTTGAAAAAATATCCATTTTTTCAAAAGAATTTCCTATACTCTCTCCTGTTTTTAAAAATATTTCTGCTCTTTCTAGTTTTATTTTAAAATATTCATATCCGCTTTCATCTTTTATCAAATTTATTGATTCTGTTATAGTTATTCCTGAATTTAAAAGAACAGCCAGTATTTCTGCAAAATTTGAAATAAAATTTTTATCTGCAATATTTTTAAATATTTTTATTTTAATTAATTTTTGAAATAATTTTTCTTTATATTTTTTATTTTTTAAAATATAAATTATACAAAAAATAAAAATAAGGATTATAAAAATCATTATTTTTAAATTTACTGCAAAATATATTATCACTTTTGTGATAAAAGGAATTTCTCTGGAAATATTTTCTATTATTTTTACAAAATCTGGAAGAATATATATCCCCATAAAAATAGTAAGAAAAATTATCATTGTGAAAACTATAACAGGATATGTCATAATTCTTATTATTTCTTTTTTCGTCTTTTGTCCGCTTCTTATCCCCTTTTCAATACTTTCAAAAGATTTATATATACTTCCAGATTGTTCACCAGATTTTATTATCATAAGCTCGCTGTTTTTCAAATTAAGCCCGCTGTTTTTAAATATTTCATAAAGACTTTCACCTTTTTTTAAAGAATTTTTCATATTTTCAATATATATTTTTAAATTTTTATTTTCTTCAAGAATATCCAAAATTTTTAAAAATGGATAACCATTTTTTATAAACATCTTTCCTTGAGAAAAAATCATTAAAATATCCTCTGTTTTGGTTTTAAAATAAAAAAAAGGAATTCTATATATTTTTTCTGTATAAATTTTCTGCTCTTTTAATACTTTTTTCACTTCATTGGAACTTCTCTCTTTGCAGAAGCCCTGCTTTATCTTTCCATCTTTAAAATAACCTATATAAAAATATAACCTTAACATTCTCTTATTATCTCGTCTAAAGAAGTTATTCCAAGAAGTGCTTTATCTATTCCATTTTCATAAAGAACTGTCATTCCTCTTTCTTTTCCAACTTTTTCTAATTCTCTTACAGATACTCCCTCTTCTATTTTTTCTGCAACAATATCATCTACATACAAAAATTCTCCAATAATAATCCTTCCTTTATAACCTGTAAAGTTACAATACTCACACCCTTTGTGAGTATAAAATTTTTTATCTTCATATTTTTTATCATCTATTCCCAAAATTTTTAATTTTACTTTATATTCTTCGTCTGAAATTTTACAATGTTCACATAATTTTCTTACAAGCCTCTGATTTTGAATTCCTTTCACTCCTGCTGAAATTATATAAGGCTCTGCCCCAAGATTTACAAGCCTTTTTATTGTACTGCTGCTTGTATTTGTGTGAAGAGTTGAAATTACAAGATGACCTGTAAGTGATGCTTTAAGTGCTATCTCTGCAGTTTCTCTGTCTCTTATCTCTCCTATCATTATTATATCTGCGTCCTGTCTTAACACTCCTTTTAAAACTACAGGAAAAGTAAGACCTATATCATCACGGCATTGTATCTGATTTATTCCATCAACACTGTATTCAACAGGATTTTCAATAGTTGTAATATTAACTTTTTCACTGTTAAGTTCATTTAAAACAGCATACATTGATGTTGTTTTCCCGCTCCCCATCGGTCCTGTAAATAAAAGCATTCCATTTTTTCTTTTTATTATTTCAAAAAGTTTTTTATAATATTCTTTTTCAAAACCTAGCTCTTCCAAAGATTTTTCTATATTTTTTCTGTCTAAAACTCTTATAACAATTTTTTCTCCATGATAAGTTGGAATTATTCCTACCCTCAAATCAAGTTCTCTATCTTTATATTTCATTTTAAATCTTCCATCTTGCGGTATTCTTCTTTCTGTAATATCCAGCCCGCACATAATTTTTATTTTTGAAACTACCGGCGGATAATAATCTATGCCTATTTCTTGTGCTTTTATTAAAATTCCGTCAACCCTGTATCTTATTCTAAAAAAACTACTGAAAGGTTCTATATGAATATCACTGCAGTTTCTCTCAAGCCCTTCTGCAAAAACTCTGTCTAAAAATTTTTCTATATCTGATTTTTTATTTTCTCTTTCAAGGGAAAGTTCTTTTTTTTCTCCATAAAAAAAAGATGACTTTCTGTCTGACTTTTCAAACTTTAAATCATCTATTTTTAATATCCTCCCTCCAAACTTATCCATTCTTCTCCCCCTCTAATGTAATAAGTTTCTGAGAATCTTTATATCTGTGCATCTTTTTCTTTTGACAAAATCTTAAAATTTTCTTTTTTCTCCTCTGTTGAAAATCTTATTACATATTTTGTTTTTAAATAGCTGCCTCTAACTTTCAAATCCACTGTCACTTCTTCCTGTAAAGGAATTATACTTTTTATATATTTTCCAAATATCATTGTTCCCATTACTAAAAATAAAACAGAAACAATAATTACTTTTACTGCTTTTCCCAACCTGCTTTTACCTCGTTTTCACCTAAATTATAATGATACTTTTCAAGATCTTTATATTTTATTTTTCCCGCTCTTACATTTTTATAAACATTTATTTTAAGTATACGGCTCTGCTGAAAATTATAATAAGCCACTCTGTATTTTGCATTTTCATTATAATCACAAATATATACTGAAAAGGCTTTTGAAAGATTTCCTGTCGCTTTGGTTGAAAATTCTATTTTTCTTAAAGCTATACCATTATATATAGTAGTATATTTTAATTTTTCAGGAAGTTCTCTTCTTTCTATAATTTCATCTTTTCCCGCATATTTTATTTTAACTTCTTTTTCCTCATAATCAAAATTAATATCAAAAGTCTTTTTTAAAGCGAGAGATTTAGCTGAATATTTATAAATCACTGTTTCAAAAATATCCGCAGCTCTTTCTACTTCCATTTTTTCATTTAAATTTTCATATCTTATATATATAAAACTAAATATAATTGATAATATACTTACAGCAACTAAAACTTCTGTTAATATTATTCCTTTTTTCTTAATTTTAATTCTCTGTTTTTATTTTATTTTAATATAATTTTATATTTAATTATAATATACTACATTTATAATTTTTTGTAAAGTTAATTTATTTTTTATTTCCAATATTTTTTTGAATTATTTTATCTTAAATAATATTTTTTAAATAATTTATATTATATTTTTTTATTTTAAAAATAAAAAAACTGCTATAAATTTATGATTTTTAATCACAAATTTATAGCAGCTGATTATCTATCCTCTATATTTATTAAAAAATAAAATTCTGCATTCTTTTTTAGATATAAGACTTGCTGAAACAAAAATTCCCACAACTTTTGTTTCTTTTTCTTCTATTTTTACATTAAAAATTTCTTTTCCAAATACAGTTTCTTCTAAAGGAACTGCCTCAAGTTTTATTTTTTCTTCTCTGAAATTTTCTTCAAAATCAAGTTCTTTTACAGCTTTTTTGTTTGCATTAATTATTATGTCATTTTTATCAAGTATAACTGCACATTTATCAAAATTATTTATAACTTCCTCTATTATATCCATTCTTTCACTATTTTCTTTTTTTTCATGATCAGAGATTGTTTCTGATATAAAATCACTTATTTGTTCTGTAAAATCAAGATACAGATTTACATTTCTCAAAACTTTATATTTTATAATATCTGTAAGGGCAACTATTCCAATTACTCCTATTCTCTTTCCTTGATGAACAATAGGTGCTGCTATTTCAAGTTTTTCCTGACACCTCTCTTTAAACTCACAGTCTGCACACAATCTGTGCTGGCTTGGATTTTCTACCACATGGCTTTCTCCGTTTACAAGAACATCTTTATAAATAGCTCCTTTTGAAAATTTTCCTACAAGATGTGCAAATTTTCCTGTAGCTGCTATCCTCAGCATATTTTCATCTACAATTTCAACTTCACAGTCTACAAAACCAGCCACTATTTCAGCATATTCTTTTACTTGATCTTTTATTTCTGTTAAAAATGACAAAACAATCCTCCCCCTTTGAAAAATTTTAAAGACTTCCCATAATAAAAGTATACAACAAATTCCAAGCAAATTGAATATTTTCATTAAATATTTATTTACAATTGATAATAAAGGGAAACAGCCCGAAAGAATTTTATTCCTTCAGGCTGTTCTAAGATTATATTTTTTATGGGTTGGGTAGCTTAATTATTTCTGGCTAATCTTTTAAAAATTGTTCATAATATTTTGCAAGACCGCCAATTGATGTTTCTTTGTATGAAGGGCACATATCCTTTCCTGTTTCTTTCATAGTTATAACAACCTGATCAAAACTTATTGTATGGTGACCATCAGTTGAAAGTGCATAGTCTGCTGTATTTAAAGATCTTACTGCAACAATAGCATTTCTTTCTATACAAGGAATCTGCACATATCCTCCAACAGGGTCACAAGTCATTCCAAGATGATGTTCCATTCCCATTTCAGCTGCATATTCTATCTGCTCAAGAGTTCCACCTAAAATATATGCTGCCATAGCTGATGCCATTGAACAAGCTGCACCTATTTCTGCCTGACATCCTGCCTCTGCACCAGAAATTGTTGCATTTTGTTTTATAAGATTTCCAATAAGTCCTCCTATCGCAAGAGCTTTTAAACAAGTTTCTTCATCTAAATTATGTTCTTCTCTCATTGCTCTTAAAAGACCAGGAATTACCCCTGCTGCCCCACAAGTTGGTGCAGTTACTATTGTTCCTGCACTGCTGTTCTGTTCAGCAACTGCAAGAGCATAAGCAAATATCTTTTTAGTTATAACATGATAGTTATGCTGACCTTTTATTTTATCGTAAAATCCTTTGGCTCTTCTTTGAAGTCTTAATTTTCCTGGAAGAATTCCATCTTTTTCTATTCCTTCAGAAACAGCATTGTGCATTGTATCAAGAATATCTTTTAAGTGGTTCCAAATTTCTTTTCCTTCGCACTCTTCAACATACTGCCAAAGTTCTTTATTATTTTCTTTACACCATTTTATAATATCTTCTAATTTATTTAATTTATAAACTTCTTCTGTTTTACTTCCTGAATCAGAAAGATCTTTTATTGTTCCACCACCAACAGAGAAAACAAGCCACTCATTTAAATTATTTCCATTTTCATCAAGAGCTATAAATTTCATTCCATTTGTATGATATGGATGAACATATTCAGGCATCCACACTATTTCTGTTTTTCTTGGTTTTAGTGTTTCTTCTATAATCCAATCTGTAAGATGTCCTTTACCTGTTGCAGCAAGACTTCCATATAATTCAACTCTGAAGCTGTGAGCATTTTCATTTTCTTTTCCAAATTTTTTAGCGGCTCTTTCTGGTCCCATTGTGTGAGAACTTGATGGTCCGCATCCAATTTTAAATAATTCTTTTAAACTGTCCATACAGCCTCCTTTTATTTTTTATATTATTATCCTCTTATATCATAAACTGTTTTAATTTTATAGTTTTTAAATATTATTGATCCTAGCCAACCTGCAAATATTCCTGCTGCTGCACACATAAGAGCAACTTTTGTAACTACTAATGGATTGTTGAATCCATACATAACCATAAGACCCGCGATTGGTGTAGCTGTTCCTGTTGCTTGGTTTACAAGTCCATAAAGAGCAACTATTGTTCCTGCTAAAGCTCCACCTATAAAGTTTGTAACATAAACAGGAATTGGGTTTGCGGAAATTATATCTGCCTGTGTAAGAGGCTCTATTGCAACTGCTATTGTTGTTTTCTTATCTCCAAATCCCATTCTATGGAAAAATACTCCGTTCATAAATGAAGATCCCATTACAGATAAAGCTCCTATTGCCATTGGTGTTCCTGTTAATCCAAGCATAGCTGTAAGTGCCATTGAAGAAAGAGGTGCTGTTGCAACAACAGTTATAATTCCTCCTAAAATAATTCCCATTAAAATAGGGCTTGCATGAGATGCTGATTCTAGTATTCCACCTATATTTAAAAGTGTTGAGTTAACAAGAGGTGCAGAATACATTGCAATTGCTCTTGAAAGCGGTGCTGCAAAACATATTGTCACTATTAAATCTAATCCTTGAGGAACTCTTTTTTCTATTTGCGGAACTATGAAAGAAAGAACATATCCTGCTAAAAATCCAGGAAGAATTCCATATCCTGCTACAGATACTCCAACAAGAATTGCATAAGTAGGGTTTACTCCTAAAGCTATTGGAACTAAAGCTGCTGCTGCAACTCCTCCCATAGACCCTGCTGCTGCACCAACGTCTTTAAGAAAAGCAAAACCTAATAAGTCTCCGCCTACATAATATTGAAATGCTTCAACTAAAAAACTTGCTGTTGCTGCTCCTGCCAAAGCTCCCATTGCTTTCATACCTTTAGGTGCTTTTAAGCTGAAAAGAGAAAATCCTGCTAAAACTATTAACAATAATACTGTACCTTTTAAAATTTCCATTAATTCAAACACTCCTTATAAAATTTTGTTAAGCATATATTAACATTTTTTAATTTATACTGTATATATCAATAACGTTCTCTTTGTGAATAATAGAGTTTTTTTAAACACATTTTCGAGTATATCATACAATAAAAATAATTACAAATATTTTTTCAGTATTCTGAAAATTTTCCATATTTTTTATAAATGAACATTCAACTCAAATTATCATAAAACTTAGGTTTTACAAGTTCTTTTAAAAAATAAAAAAATTTTATTTTTTAATAACCTTACAGATGTTTTTCAAAAAAATGAATTTATATAATTTCAAAGTGTATTTTATTTTTTCAATATGTGATATAATAATACTAATTATTAACATGGAGGTTTCACTGAATGACGTTAGGGGAAAGAATTAAAAAATATAGGAAAAAAATGAACTACACTTTAAAAGAGCTGTCAGATATGACCAAACTTTCTGTTGGTTTTTTAAGCAATATAGAAAGAGATTTAAACAGCCCTTCAATAAGCAATCTTCAACAGATTTGTCTTGCACTTAATGTAAATCTTATGGAAATTATTGATGAAAATGGAAGTTCTTCTCCTGTAACAAGAGTTAATGAGCGTCAGGAAATATTTACAAATCCAAATTCTCAGGTAAAAATAGAAAATATTATAACAGGAAAAAACAGCTTAAATGGAATTGTTATCACAATCGACCACAAATCAGCACAATACAGTGATATGTCTTGGGGGCATTCTTATGATGAAGTAGGAGTTGTAATTGAAGGAGAGCTTGATATTGACCTAGACGATGAAAAATATAATTTAAAAAAAGGGGATACAATTTTTATAAAATCTTTTACACCACATAGATACAGAAATCCAATAGACAGCAGATCAATCGTTTACTGGTTCTCTATCAGAAAGTAATTTTCAGTATACTATAATTTCACTATAATAGAATTTTTACAAAATAGGGAGGGTTTATCAAAATGGTTTTAAATTATTTTATCTTTATTGCACTTGTAGGATTATGTGTCCTATACAGCTTATGGTCATCTACTTCTGAAGCAAAAGTAAAACAAATAGAAAGAAGAAACAGAACTATTAACAAAGTTATTGAAAAAGGATACAAAATTTCAAAAAGATGGGATTGTAATGCTATAACTATTTTTTCTGACAAGAAAAAAAGACTTCTTAGTTTTCTTGTTATGGCATGGAGAAAAGACACTATTTATGATATCTCTATAGATAATATAAAAGAAATCACAATAGATACTGTTGGAGTTGTTAAAAGAAGCAAAATAAAATCTCTTATTACTCAAGTATGTTTAAATATAAAAACTGAAAATGGAGATTATGTTTTAAGAACTCTTTATGTAAAAGGGCTTGGACTTAAAAAAAATTCTCCACATGTTATCTATGCAGAAAAATGTGCAGAAGAAATTCGTGACTATGTTTACAGCTTAAAAAATATTGAAATTCCTAAAGAAAATGAAGAAGAAAAATAAATTTATTTAGGAGGGAAAAATCATGAGAATATTTGTTTCTCTTATTTTTATTTTAGCTCTTCTCGTTATTCTTAATTTTTCAACAGGATATATTAATTCGAGAATTCGCCAAAAAAGAAAAAGAGATAAAAAACTTAAAGAATTTGAAAATAAAGGATATAAAATTTCAAAAAGATGGGACTGTAATGTTATGACAATTGTCATTGACACTGAAAAAAAAGTTATCGGCTGTGTGGTTTTAGGTTTAACCTCAAAGCTTTATATAATTGAAAAAAAAGATATATCTACAAAACCTGAGATAAAAATCTCTGGAGTTATTCCAAAATTCACTACAAATATTTGTGTTATTTTTAAATGCAAAGATAATAATTTTTATTTTTTAAGAACACTTTCTATAAAAAAGGGATTTGGAGTTCTTGAAAAAAGTAAAACAGCTCAAACTGCTGTTAAACAGGCTGAAGAAATTTTAGAAGTTTTAAAAAATTTTTAATAAACTAAGGAGGAGACGTGGAATATCCTGTTAAACATAAAGATTTCATAAAAAATAAAATAACTTTACGGCTTTCACCTATGAAAATACAAGTTATATACAACGGCGAAGAAGTTAAAGGAAAAAGAGGAAAATTTTATCTTGAAGATGATAATAGAAAAACAAGAGAGATAAAACTTATGGACTACCTTATAACACCCCCTTATATTACTGTTGATAAGCATGAAAAAATACATATTTTTACTGAAATCCAAAAATATATGTTCCTATTTTTAGTGCCATCTATTCTAATGATAAGATTTGGAATTATCGGCTGGGTTTTAGGAGCGGTAAGTATTTATTCTATAAGAAATATAAATATTGATACAACAAGAACTCTTTCTAATAAATGCCTTATGAATTTACTCATTATTATTGTATCGTATATTATTCTGATTGCACTTATAGTCCTTATAAATTTAATTGCATTTAATTAAAAAAACTGCATTTTCTTTGTACAAACAAAGAAAATAAACCAAAAGAAAAAGGGCTGTTGCATTTTCTAAATTGTAAAAATAAAATTTTAGGAGATTGAAAATATTTTTGTGATTTATGAAGTGAGTTGAACGTTAAAAAATGACATGTTTGAACGAAGTAAGTTTGTCATTTTTAGTGAAGCGAACAATATAAATAAAAAATATTTTCACGGTATAAAATTTTATTTTTACAGGTTTGCAACAACCCCTTTTTCTTTTTTTATTTTCTTGCACACTCAGAAGTATTTCCTTTTAATATATCAAGAGCATGAACAAGAGTATCAATTACAAAACTCAAATTTTCGCAGGCACCTTTAGGGCTTCCAGGGAGATTTAAAATAATTGTCTTATTTCTTATTCCACAGACACCACGGCTCAACATTGCCCTTTTTGTAATTTTCATTGATTCCATTCTCATATATTCAGCTATTCCTCTGGCTTCTTTTGTAATTACAGAAAGTGTAGCTTCAGGAGTTACATCTCTTTCTGAAAAACCTGTTCCCCCGTTTGTTAAAATAAGATCCACATCTTCCATATCAGCAATCTCTTTAAGCTTATTAACAATAATAAATTCTTCATCTGGTATTATTGTTTCAAGAACAGTTTCATAATTTTCGTGAGCATCAATCATTTTTTTTAATTCTTTTCCTGTTATATCTTCTCTTTCTCCTTTTGAACCTTTATCACTTATTGTTACAATAGCAGTTTTATACATCTCTCTCGTCTCCTCTTTTTTTCAAAAAATTATATACAAACATTATTATTATACTTATCCATAATACTATTAAGACGAGAAACACCGCCTCTTTGTCTTCTCCATTTTCAACAGCGGAATAAATTGCAAGAGGAAGTGTCTGGGTTTTATTTGGAATATTCCCTGCAACCATTAAAGTTGCACCAAACTCTCCTAAAATTCTCCCAGCCCCTAAAACAATTCCTGCAAAGATTCCTTTTTTGCTCATTGGAAAAACAATATCTATAAAAAAATGATAATTATCTGCTCCAAGAAGTTCTGCTTCTTCAAAATATTCTCTATCTATTGAAGAAATTGCAAGTTTTATACTTTGATAAACTATCGGAAGTGAAACTATTACACCTGCAACAACTGCTCCATAAACTGTAAAAGTAAATCTTATTCCAAAATAATCATATAAAGGCTTGCCAATCACTCCGTGTATTCCAAAAACAGAAAGGATAAAATAACCACTTACAGAGGGAGGAATAAAAAGAGGAAGTGTTACAACTATATCTATAACACTTCTTATTTTTTTAGGAAAATATCCTCTGATAAAAATTATTAAAAGAGATAAAAAAGTTGTTATTATTATTCCAAAAAATGCAATAATAAGTGAATTTTTTATTGCAAAAAACATTTTACATCACTATAAATCCATGCTTTTTAAATATTTTCTTAGTTTCATCTTTTCTTAAAAATTCAAAAAAACTTTCTGTTTCTTTATTATTATTTAAAAGTGCTAATGAATATATTATTTTCTCATGTGAATTTTCTGGAAATTCTGCAACGACTATTGGATTTTTCATTCTGTTTTTATCTGAATCATAAATTATCCCAAAATCAACTTCTCCCATCTGTACATATTGAGCTGCCGCAGTAACATCTTTAGCATAAATTATTTTTTCCTGATTTAATTTTTCAAAAATTCCAAGATTTTTAAGTGACTGTAAAGTATATTTACCTACAGGAGCTGTTTCAGGATTTCCAACAGCAATATATACATCACTGTTTTTTAATTCTTCAACAGATTTTATTTCACTTTTACTATATGGACTTTTTATTAAAATAAGTACATTGGAAAGAAAATCATAAGCATTTTCTTTTTTTATAATATTTTTGTCAATAAGCATATTAACATTTTCTTGATTTGCTGATATAAAAATATCTACAACAGCACCTTTTTCTATCTGTGTTCTTAAAGTTCCGGATCCTCCTAAATTTAAAATTATTTTATCTTTAGAATTTTTTTCATATTCAGGAATTATTTCTTCGAGACAATTTTTAAGACTTGCCGCTGCACTTACAACTATTTCTTTTGAAAAAACAGAAAAAGATAGTAATAATCCTAAAATCAAAATAAGAAATTTTTTCATAACTTACCTCCAAAAATTTTTAACTAATAATGAAAATCTCCGCTTTTTCCCCCTGTTTTTGAAACAAGATGAATATCAGAAATAACCATTCTTTTATCAATACTTTTACACATATCATAAATTGTAAGAGCTGCTACACTGACACCTGTAAGTACTTCCATCTCTATTCCTGTTTTTCCTACTGTTTTTGCCGTTGCAAAAATATGAATTTCACATTCTTCTTCCATTATTTTAAATTCCATGTCGCAGCCTGTCATAAAAATAGAATGGCACATAGGAATAAGATCGCTGGTTTTTTTCATTCCCATTATACCACCAATCCTTGCAACTCCAAGAACATCACCTTTTTCTATCTCTCTACTTATAAGTTTTGAAATAATTTCTTTTGATACTTTTATTTTTCCAAAAGCTGTGGCTGTTCTCTGCGTCTGATTTTTTTCACTCACATCAACCATATGAGCTTTTCCCTCTTCATTAAAATGTGTAAAATCCATTTTATACTCCTTTTCCAAATGAACAATGAGGGAAGTGGCAGATTTCACAGTCCAAGCACAGTCCCCCATGACCATATTTTGCAATATCTTCAAAATTTAACTTTTCATCTGCAAGAATTCTTGGCAGAACTAAATCAAAAACAGTTCTTCTTGCATACATAACACAGCCTGGAAGACCTAAAATAGTTTTCCCGTTTTTATAAGCTATAAGAAGCATTGCCCCCGGAAGAACAGGTGAACCGTAAGTTACAAGCTCCCCGCCTATTTCCTTTATTGCTGCAGGAGTCATATCATCTGGGTCAACTGACATTCCTCCTGTGCAGATTATAAGTTCTGCATCACTTTCAAGTGCTTCCATAAGATTGTATTTTATCTTTTCTTTATCATCTGGCGAAAAAACATGAGATATAACTTCACAATTATATTCTCCTACTTTTGATTTTATTACAGGACCAAATTTATCCTGTATTCTTCCATAAAAAACTTCATTTCCTGTTGTAATAACTGCAGTTTTTTTAGGATTTATTTTTTTTACTGAAATAAATTTTTTATTGCATATTTCTTCTAATTTTTTTATTTTTTCTTCATTTATTACAAGTGGAATTATCCTTGTTCCAGCTATTTTTTCCCCTTTTTTTACAGGAGTATTGTTATGAATTGTAGAAATTATTATTTCTCCTATTGAATTAGCTTTTAAAAGTTCATCTGTGTCAATAGAAACAATACCATCTTCTTCTGCAAAAAAATCTATTTTTCCCTCTTTAACTTCTCCGAAAATAAGTCCCTCTCCAGCAGTATGATTTTTTATTCTTTCTGCAGCTTCGTTTTCATGAAGAGTTCCTTCTTTTTTTTCCCAGACATAAAGGTGATCTTTTCCAAGTTTTAAAAGTTCAGGTATATCTTCCTCTTTTATAATATGTCCCTTTTTAAAAGCTACTCCCTTAAATTCTCCAGGAATAATTTTTGTAATATCATGGCATAAAACAGTTCCTACTGCATTTCTAGTCTCAATAATTTTCATCTTTACCTCCGTTTTTAATTAAAGGACAATTACTGTATCTCCTTCTTTTATAAATCCGCCTTTAATAACTTTTGTAAAAATTCCTTCTCTCGGCATTATACAGTCCCCTACTCTATGAAAAATTTCACAGTGAGAATGACATTCTTTTCCTATCTGAGTAACCTCAAGAACAGCTTCATTTATTTTTATTATTGTTCTAACAGGAAGATTTCTTAAATCTATTCCTGAAACAATTATATTTTCTCCGAAAGAACCATCAATAACATCTCCTCCTCTGCTTTTAAAATCTTCTATTTTTTCAAAAGAAAGAAGACTTATCTGTCTGTGCCAGTTTCCTCCGTGAGCATCATTTTTTAATCCAAACCCTTCAACCACTTCGCATTCATGTATATTTTTTTTCTCTGTTCCTCTTCTTTCACTTATACATACAGCCATTACTTTTCCTATTTTTTCCATTTCAACTTTTCCTCTTCCTAATCTAAATTATCTATATCAATTTTTCTTATATCTCTCATATGCTCTCCAGTTTTTTGGTTTTTCACAGCAGTAATTTCAGCCATAATTCCAAGAGCTATTTCCTTTGGTTCAGAACTGCTTATATCAAGCCCTATAGGAGAATATATTTTTTTCAATTCCTCTTTCAAATATCCTTCATCTAAAAGTTCTTTATATGTTGACAAAACTTTTCCTCTGCTTCCAACCATGCCGATATATTTCGGAAAAACTTTTTTATCAAGAATTGCTTTTAAACACTCTTTATCATTTTCATGTCCTCTTGTAACAATTATTATATATGAATTTTCATCAATAGAATAATTTTTTACTGTTTCTTTCATTTTCCCCAAAATAATTTCATCTGCTTCTGGAAATCTTTCTTTGTTTGCAAATTCTTCTCTATCATCAAAAATAACAACATATTTATTTAAAAATTTTCCTAAAGTATAAAGTTCTGCTCCAAGATGACCACCTCCCATTATAAGAAGTTTTTCTCTTTTAGCAAATACTTTTATATAAGCTCTTACAAAACCTCCGCATTTCATATGAAGACTTCCTTTTTCTGTAAGTTCAAAACTTTTTTCACAGCTTTTATTTTCTTTTATGGCTTTTAAAGCTTCTTTAATAAATTCATATTCCAAAGCTCCTCCCCCAACAGTTCCCAAAATTGAACCATCAGAAAAAACAGCCATCATAGCCCCCTCTTTTCCTGGACTTGAACCTTTAACTTCTAAAACTGTCACAACAGCTGTTTCAATTCCTCTTTCAACTGCACTGCTCACAGCTTTTAAAATTTTTCCTTCCAAAATTTAACCTCCAATTTGGTTCATATTTTTCATTTCTTCGTCGTCGTTTTCTTTTCCAAAAAGATGTTTTTCTGGTTTCTTTAAAATTTCATTTTTAAGAATATTTTTTATCGTTTCTTTATCAGCACCTTCATCAAGATATTTTTTTATATTTATATGTCCGTTTATATTTAAACATCTTTTTATGTTTCCATCTGAAGTTATTCTTATTTTATTGCAGGTATCACAGAAACAGCTATTTATAGGGCTGATAAATCCTATCTTTCCTCTGCTGTTTTTTAATTTATAATATTTTGTAACTCCTTTTATTTCAAAAAATTCTTTTTTAAATTGAAATAAATTTTGCAATAAATTATAAATATATTCATTTTTTATTCCTATATATTTTCTTCCCTGTCCCACAGGCATAAGCTCAATAAATCTTACATCTACATCTTTTTTCAAAGTAAGTTCTGCAAGATTTTCTACTGCATTTTCATTAATTCCCTTTATAATTACAGAATTTACTTTTACTTTTAAACCATTCTCACAAGATTTTTCTATTCCCTCAAGAACTTTTGAAATTTTTCCCCCTCTTGTTATGTCTTCAAATTGTTTTTCATCTAAAGTATCAAGGCTCACATTTATTCCAGAAAGACCTGCTTCTGAAAGAGCTTTTATTTTTTCAGAAAGAAGAATACCATTTGTTGTTATATAAATTTCATCTATTCCTATTTTTTTTATTCCAGAAACAATAGAAATTATATCTTTTCTTAAAAGAGGTTCTCCACCTGTAAGTCTTATTTTATTTATTCCTATCTCTTTTGCAGCTGCAGCAATAGATAAGATATTTTTTTCAGAAAGAATTTTCGTCTCATCATACTGCTTTGGAATAAAATCTTCAGGAAGACAATATATGCATTTTAAATTACAGCTTTCTGTAAGAGATATTCTTAGATAATTTATATCTCTTCCATAATTATCTTTCATTCTTCCTCCTGTTCATTAAATAAAACAGTGCTTCTGCAACTCCCCCAGAAATTGTTCTCGCTTTATCGGATATTGTGTAACAATTTTTTATTTCTTCTTCTCTAGGGTCAATATCACTTATTTTTAAACCTTTTTCCACAATGCTTCCATCTCTTATCATTCCTCTTATAAGACCTGTAAGAGAAGCATATACAGGAACTTCATCAATATAAGCTATAATTTCATCTTTTTTTACAACACTTCCTATATCGTGAACTATTTTTAATTTTCCTGAAACAGGTGCATGAATTACTCTTTCTTTTCCATACCCTTTTATTATCCCAGGAATTCCTGTATTTTCTGCTGCAAATCCCTCAAAAATAATTCTTCCTAAATTATGTCCTCTTTGAGTTTCTATCACTGCATCAACATCTCTCCCTGCTTCAAATCCAGGTCCAAGTGCAATAGTTATAGGAGCAATGTTTTTTTTCATTCCTAAATTTTTTTTGGCAATTATAGCATCAACAACTGCTATAGGCTTCAGCTCTGATAAAATTTTCATACAAGGGTCAACATATACAGGAATTTTTTCCTCTGCCCAGATATTTTTTATTTCTTCTAAACTGTCTGCTCTTTTTGAAACTGCACCTTCTAATAAAAATTCTCCCTCATAAACAGCCTGTCCATAGCAGACTTTTCTTCTTATGAAATTAGGATTTTCTATCTCCAAAACCAAAACTTTAAATCCCATATTATAAAGTCTGTTTATTGTTCCGGAAGCAAGGTCTCCCCCTCCTCTTACAATAATTATTTTATTTTCTATCATTTTTAATTACCGCCTTTAACTCTTCTTCCCTATCTATATCCATAAATTGTTTCTTATCAAAAAATTCTATAAAATTCAAATTTTTTTCTTTTTTTATTATTTCACGTCCACCCACATCTCCAGAAAGAGATAAAAGTTCCTCTTTATATCTATTTGGAAAAATTACAGGTGAACATTTTTTTCCGTTCACAGCAGGGATTGTTATTCTCCCATCAAATTCAGAAATTATTTCAAAAATAGTTTTCTCTTCTAAGAAAGGCATATCCCCAGTAAAAAACATAATATTTTCATCTTTAATATTTTCTATCCCTAGTTTTATACTTTCACTCTGCCCAAGAAAATATTTTTTATTTTCTAATGGAATAACGTTGTATTTCTTACATATTTCAAATATTTCTTTATCTTTATATGTAACAAAAATATTTTTAAATGGCAGTTCTTCAAGCTTTTTTAAAAGTATTTCAATCATAGGAACACCATCTATTTTTTCAAGAAGTTTATTTTTTCCAAATCTTTCTGATTTTCCGCTTCCCATAACAACAGCAGAAATATTATTGTCCATATACATTTTATTTTTCTTAACAGAACCAAACATAAAATTTTTTATTTCTTTTTGAAATTTTAAAGCTGTTTTTATTTCTTCAAAATTTTCTACTCCGTTTAGAAAAATTATTTTTTTTCCTTCAAAATTTCTAAAAAATTTTCCTTCTGTTAAATATGACTTTAAAATATCAAAATCTATTATTTTTTTTCCATAAAATTTATTATTTTTGTCCATATACATATTGTATCTATGGACATTTTCTTCGTTAAAAATAAGTCCCAAAGATTTTATATTTCCTACACCTATCACTGTATCTGTAAAAGAAAGAAAAGATGGTTCATCTTCTCTCCAAAATTTCATAAATTTCTGCTTTGAACCGTCTCCCTCATAAAGAATATAATCATACTGAGATTTTATTTTTAAAATATCTTCTTCTTTGGGAGAAAATAATTTTCCATTTTCTATCTTCAAACCTAAAACAAAAATATTTTTTCCCTTTCCTCTAAAAGATTTTTTATTCTCTGTGAGAAAAAGTTCTTCATAAATATTTTCATCTGGTTCATATATTTTTGTAGTAGTTGTTACAAGAACTTTTCCCTGCTTTGAAAGTTCTTCTGCCAAATAAAACATAAGAGAAGTCTTTCCTCCACTCCCTGTTATTCCTGTAACTGAATTTTTTTTTATTCCAAATTTTCTCCAAAACAAGAACTTCACCTTTAACTTATTATATAATTTCATCATTTCATTATACAATCTCTCCAACAATTATTCAAGTTTTCTGAATATAACTAAAAGGAAAAAAATATTTTATTTAGAGAAATCCAATTTAAAAAATGATCAAAATTTTTAAATCTAAATATAAAAATAAAATAGAGCTGAAAGATTAATTTCTTAATCTTCACAGCTCTATTTCAGGCGTAAATCTATATTAAGTTTTTGAATGGGCTTATAATTAGTGAGCAGGAACAAATCCTTCTTCTTTTACTATTTCTTGACCTTTGCTTGATACTGCAAAGTCAACAACTTCTTTTGTCACTCCGTCTCTTGCTGAATCAACATACCAGAAAACTTCTCTTGCGATTGGATAAGTTTTATCTGCAACTGTTTCAAATGTAGGTTTTACTCCATCAACAGCTAGTGAATCAACAGTATCATTCATGTATCCCATACCAATATATCCTATTGCATATTTTGATTTTGCAACTTCTTGAAGGATTGCTTGGTTTGATGGCATATATAGTGTATCTTGTCCATATTCAACTACACTTTTCTTATCTCCGCCTCTTAAGATTTCTTCTTTAAAGTAAGCATGAGTTCCTGATGAAGAGTCTCTTGAAAGAACAACTATTTTAGCATCGTCTCCTCCAAGTTCTTTCCAGTTTGTAATCTCCCCTGCAAAAACTCCAGCAAGAGTTTTCTTGTCTAAGTTTTTAATATGGTTGCCATGGTTTATGATAACTGTGATTCCGTCATATCCAAGTACAACTTCTTCAACATTTATTCCTTCTTTTTTAAGAGCTTCAACTTCTGAGCTTTTAATATTTCTTGATGCCATTGCAATGTCAGCTGTTTTATTTATAAGAGAGGCTATTCCAACTCCTGATCCTCCACCTGTAACAGCTATTCTTGCTTTTTTATTAGTTTTCATGTATTCTTCAACAATAGATTGAGAAGCATTTAATATTGTGTCAGAACCTTTTATCTGAACTACAGATGATTTTGCATATGCTCCCATTCCTGCTAAAACAATTCCAAGCATTATAATACTTTTTCTTAATGTCATTTTTAATTCCTCCTTAATTTCTCCTTAAAATTTTTACTTTTTTATTTTACAAGGTGATTATAATTCCTCTATGTTAATCAAAGATGAATTTTATGTAAAAAAACTGTAAAATTTATTTTTTCTATTTATTTGGGTAAAAGTAAAAAAAACTTAAAAAAAGTATTTACTTTTTTCAATTTATGGGTTATATATCTAAATATAGATATGTTAGTTCGTGTATAGCTTATTTTAAGGAGGATGGAAATAATGACAAAAAAAGAATTTGTAGAAGACATCGCAACAAGAGGGGAATACACAAAAAAAGAAGCTGAAAAAATAGTTAATCTATTCTTAGAAACAGTTGAAGACAATCTAGAAAAAGGAAACTCAGTAGGATTCGTTGGCTGGGGAAAATGGGAAGTTGTTGAAAGAGCAGCTAGAGAAGTAAGAAATCCACAAACAGGTAAAAAAATGAAAATTAAAGCTAAAAAAGTTGTAAAATTCAAAGTTGGAAAAATCCTTGAAGACAAAGTAAAAGAAGCAAAATAGAAACAAGAAAAAATATATGCAAAGTGGCAGCCATAAATTTATTTTAGCTGCCACTTTTTTATAAAAATTTATATTTTTCAGTATCAACAATATGTATATGCTCAATAATAATTTTTTCGCTTCTCTATTTTTTTATCTGAGCTAAAAGAAGAGCTATATCATTTCCTGTTACTCCGCTTATCCTGCTTGCTTCTCCTATAGAAATAGGTTTTACATCGCAAAGACCCGCTTTTGCTATATTTGATATTCCTCTTACAGTTGTAAAATCAAAATCTTTAGGTATTGCTATTCCTTCTAATCTTTTAAATTTTTCAATTTGTTCATTTTCTCTTTTTATAAAAATATCATATTTTGTTATAGTTTCTATCTGACTTGTTACAAATTTTGGATAAGCTGAAATATCTATTCCAAGTTCCTTTGCTAGATTTTCATAAGTAATCTCTTTAAATTTTAAAACTTCGCTTGCTGTTGTTCCTTTTACCATTCTCTGTTCACAGCCGTATTTTTCAAGAATATCATTCGCTGTTCTCATTGGAACTTTTAATTCTTTTAAAACACGAACTTCTTTTTCAACATTCTTCTTTGCTTCTTTAAGATACTCTATTCTTTCTTTAGATAAAATTCCTATCTCTTCAGCTTTATCTAAAAGTCTCATAAATCCATTGTCAAATCTTAAAGTTAATCTGTATTCAGAACGTGACGGCAAAGCTCTGTAAGGCTCAGGTGTTCTTTTATGAATTATATCATCAATCATGACACCAATATATCCTTCGCTTCTATCAATTATAACAGGTTCTTTTCCTAAAGTTTTTCTTGCTGCATTTACACCAGCAATAAATCCCTGAGAAGCAGCTTCTTCATAACCAGATGTTCCGTTTATCTGTCCCCCCATGAAAAGACCTTCAACTATTTTACTTTCAAGACTTGGATATAACTGATAAGCAGGAGCATAATCATATTCAACTGCATAACCATATCTTACAATCTTAGCATTTTCAAGCCCTGCTATTGTTTTAAGCATTGCATCTTGTGCAAAAGGAGGCATAGCTGTTGTAAGACCGTTTATATAAAGTTCATTTGATTCTCTTGACTCAAGTTCTAAGAAAATCTGGTGATTTGTTTTTTCAGGAAAGTTTAAAACTTTTCTATCAAGAGACGGGCAGTGTCTAGGACCATGAGTCTCAATTATTCCTGATACAATAGGAGAATATTTTAAAAGATCTTTTACAACCTGTATAGTTTCATCTGTTGTATGAGTAAGCCATGTAGGTACAACACTGTTTTCTTCTTTTTCTGTAAAGATAGAAAAATATCTTGGGTGTTTTTCTCCATGAAGTTCTTCTGTTTTAGAAAAATCAACTGTTCTTATATCAACTCTCGGCGGTGTTGCTGTCTGATATCTTTCAATATGTATTCCATGCTCTCTCAAACTGTCAGAAAGTCTCTCAGCTGAATTTTCCCCCTGTCTTCCTGCAACATATTTAACATCACCGATTACAATTCTTCCTTTTAAGAAAGTTCCAGTTGTAAGAACCACTGCATCAGCTTTAACTTCTATTCCAAGTGCTGTTTTTACTCCTGTTATTTTATTCTTATCATCAGTAATAATTTCTTCAACACAGTCTTGTAAAATATCAAGATTTTCTGTTCTTTCAAGAAGTTCTTTCATTTTTGTTCTATATAAGTATTTATCAGCCTGTCCTCTTGTAATTCTTGCTGCAGGCCCTTTACTTGTATTTAAATCTTTAAGCTGAAGATTATATCTATCTGTATGAACTCCCATTTCTCCGCCAAGAATATCCATTTCAGCTACAAGGTTGCTTTTTCCCGGTCCTCCTATTGATGGATTACATGACATCATTGCTATTGAATCTAAAGACATTGTTATAAGCAATGTTTTTCTTCCTATTCTTGCTGATGCAAGAGAAGCTTCAACTCCTCCATGTCCTCCTCCCACTACGACAACATCATATATATAATTCATTTTTTCTCCTTTTTTATTATTGATCATATACATTTCATAAAGTATAAAAACAAGAAACTGACTCAAATTATAAAATTATGAGCCAGTCTCCAAATTAAATTATTTTCCCACACAAAAGTTACTGAATATATGATCCAGTAAATCTTCATTTGAAATTTCTCCTGTTACCTCAGAAAGAGAATCTAAGGCTTCATTCAAGTCAACAGCTATAAGATCCATAGGATATCCCATATCTATTGTTTCAAGAATATTTTCAACAGCTTTTTTAGTTTTTTCAAGGGCTGATTTATGTCTTACATTTGTAATAACAAGTTTTTCTGAACTATCTTCAACCTGACCTGATACAACATACTCATAAATTTCGTCCTCAAGATCTTCAATTCCTATTTTTTCAAGAGCTGATATTTCTATCCATTTTTTTACTTTTGTAAGATTTTTTATATCAATCTTTCTTTCAATATCTATTTTATTAAGAATTCCTATAACTTTATCACTTTCAATTCTTTCATAAATCTCAAAATCTTCTTTATCAAGCTCTCTTGAAGCATCTAAAACAAAAAGCACAAGGTCAGCATTTTTTATAAGAGATTTTGACTTCTGAACTCCTATATTTTCAACTTCATCTTCTGTTTCTCTTATTCCTGCTGTATCTATCATAACAAGAGGAATTCCTTTTATATTTACTATCTCTTCAATAGTATCTCTTGTTGTTCCTGCTATTCTTGTAACTATTGCTCTTTCTTCTCTAAGAACAGAATTTAAAAGACTTGATTTTCCAACATTTGGTTTCCCGACTATAGCTGTTTTTACTCCCTCTTTTATCATCTTTCCTTTATCATAAGATGCTATAAGTTTTGTTGTTGTAGCTATAACTATATCAAGATTATCTCTTAAATTTTTAGGAAGAGGATCGTCTATTCCTTCCTCTGGATAGTCAAGAACAACATTAACATGAGCAGCAACATCAAGAAGAAGTTTTTTAAGAACTCCTATCTGTTCTTTTAAATCTCCTCTAAGCTGATTTAAAGATAAAGAAATACTTTTCTCTGTCTTTCCATGTATTATATCCATAACTGACTCAGCCTGAGTAAGGTCAAGTCTTCCATTTAAAAATGCTCTTCTTGTAAACTCACCTGGTTCTGCAAGTTTAGCACCTTTTTTAAGTACTAATTCAAGTACTCTTTCTGTAATAATATATCCACCATGACAATTAATCTCAACTATATCTTCCCTTGTATATGTATGAGGCCCTTTCATAAAAGAAACTAAAACTTCATCAATAAGTTTTTCTCCATCATAAATATGCCCGTAAGTTATTGTGTAACTTTTAAGTTCAGATACATTTCTGCTAGATTTTGGTTTAAATATTTCACATAGTATATCAAGAGCTTCCTTTCCAGAAATTCTTACTATACCTATTCCTCCCTCTCCTCTAGGAGTTGATATGGCGGCGATTGTATCAAACATCATACATCACCTCTTTTATAAAATTATTTTTTTCTTTTAATAACGATATATCTTTTTGGATCTCTTCCTTCACTGAAAGTATCTAATTCAGGATATTGATTAATTATTTCGTGAATTATTTTTCTTTCTCTTGGAGGCATTGGATTAAGTCTTACTACTCTTTTTGTTTTTATAGCTTTCATTGCCATTTTATTTGCAAGTTCTACTAATGTATCTGTTCTTTTTTCTTTAAATCCTTCAACATCAATATCCACTCTTGCATCTTTTATAAGAGAGTTTAAAAGATATTCAAAACTATTAAGTGTTTTTCCTTTTTTACCAATTATAATACCTTTATCTTCACCAGAAAGATTTATAATATAACTTTTTCCGTCCATTCTTAAAAATTCGACATTAAGGTTAAGTCCCATATTTTCTAAAAGCTCTTTTGCTCTTTCTATTATCTCATTAACCTTTTCCATATCTGCTGGAATTTCTTTTTTCTCTTTTACAGCAGCTTCTTTTTCTGGCTTATTTACTGTCTTTTCTTTTAATTTTTCATTTTTTTCTTTTTCTAAAGCTAATTTTTCAGCTCTTTCTTTTCTTAAATCTCTTGCTATGTTTTTAGGTTTTTCAAGATTTTTAGTCTCCTGAGAAACTTTTTCTTCAGTATATTCTATTTCATAAGTTCCTTCTTTAGCAAAAAAACCAAAGAAAGACTTGCTCTTTACTTTTTCTGTTACATTTAAAATTTGGTCTTCTTGAATGTCCAAAACTCTCATAGCTCTTTTTCTGGCTTCTTCAATAGACATAGCCTTTACTTCTATGATTTCTGTTGTCATTAAAATCTACTCTCCTCTGTTCATTACAAAATACTGTTGTATCACTCCTGTAACACTTGAAGTTAACCAATAAAGCTGTAATCCTCCCGGCATTTTATAAGAAATAAATATCATCATTATAGGGAATATGTACATCATATTTTTCATTTGAGGGTTGCTATTTGTTCCCATTAATTTCTGCTGAATAAAAGAAACAGCTCCGTTTAATATTGGCAGAATAAAGAATGGATCAGGTGTTACAAGTGAGAACCATAAAAATGCTTCATCAGGAACAACTCCTTCTTTTCTTAATACTCCAAATAAAGCCCATAAAATAGGAAGCTGAATTAAAAGAGGAAGACAACCACCTGCTGGATTTACTTTATGCTCTTTATAAAGTTCCATTGTTTTTTGATTTAAAACTTGTGGATCTCCTTCATATCTTTTTTTCAATTCATCTATTTTAGGCTGAAGTTTCTTCATTTCTTTCATAGATTTATCCTGTTTTAAAGTAAACGGTAATAAAACTATTTTTATTAAAATTGTCAAAAGTATTATTGATAAACCAAAACTTCCAGTCATTCCATAAATTGCCACTAATATTTTCTCAAATATACCATATAATAAACTCATCCTTTTCTTCTCTCCTCTTAAAATTAATTTTTATTTTTTGGCGGAACAGGATCATATCCTCCTTCATTATAAGGATGACATTTTAAAATCCTTTTCATTCCAAGATAAACACCTTTTATTATACCATGTATTTCTATTGCTTCATAGGTATAAGCTGAACACGTGGGAATAAATCTGCAATTTTTACCTAAAAAGGGTGATATACAAATTTGATAAAATTTTATAAAAAATAATATAATTTTTTTCAAACTTAATGTGATACAGTTAATTGGCCATGAGACCGTTTTTTTTAAGAATTTTTTTAATATCATTTTCCATCTCCTGATATTTTAATTTCTTAAATTTTTCACCTGCATTTTTCTTACCGACAAAAATAAGATCGTATCCTGTTTTTATATTTTCTTCATTAATTCTATAACATTCTCTGAATAATCTTTTTATTCTGTTTCTGCAAACAGCATTTCCTATTTTTTTACTTACAACAAATCCGCATCTATTATATTCCAAATTATTTTTGACAAAAAAAATAAGAGAGTAATAGCCATAACCTTTTTTTCCAAAATTATAAATTTTTTGAAATTGTTCATTTTTCACTAATTTTTCCATAAAATTCCTCTTATTTTTTTATTAATTTTTCAAAAAACCCGGTGAGTTATAACACCGGGTTTTATGCTGATAATTTTTTTCTTCCTCTTGCTCTTCTTCTTTTTAATACTTGTCTTCCACCTTTAGTTTTCATTCTAGCTCTAAATCCGTGGTCTTTTTTATATTTTCTAGTATTTGGTTGGTATGTTCCGATTGCTTTTGCCATTTAAATATTTCACCTCCTAAAATGTACTACATTACAGATAAATATTTTAAAAGATTATTTTAATTTTGTCAAGTATATATTACTTATTTTTCAAAAAACTTATAACAAAAAATAAAAACAACCAACGCTTTTTTCTAAGTTGTTTTTTGTTATTTTGTATATTGTTTTATGTACAGACAAAGTTATAATTTTTTTTTTAGAAAATAATTGAAAAATAAAAAAAGTCAAAAAAAAAATATTAATGAGCATATACATAAAATTAAAGTTGATTTTACAAAGATTATACATTAAGAAATTTTAATTTTCATTGGAATTAAAAGAGTTATCTGTTATATAAAAATATTAATGATTATATACATAATACAAAATAGTATTTTTCATAACTTTTTAATTTTTAAAAATATATTTCTTCTTGAAAATAAAAGAAAATTAGAGAATAAATTTTATTATTGAATATATACATGAGTCTAAAATGTATTTTTTCATTGAAAATACTGAAAATATTTTTTTGTCATAAAAAATTTTCTATGAAAAATCAAAGAAAAGAGACTTTAAAATTTTATTATTATTAATAAGCATAAATGAAGATCATATTTTTACTTGAATTTCAAGTAAAAAGGAAAAAGATTAATAAAATATAAATACGTATTTTTATATTAAAAATCAAGTAAAGTTTTGATATTTGATAACAGCTTGTAAAAGATATTAAATTATTATTGAGAGTATACATATTAAATACAAAAGATTGATATCTTTATTTTTAATCTTTAAACATGAAAAAAACTAAGATTAATATATAATAAAATAAGTATATCAAAAAAAACTTGTAATAATTTATATTTCACATTATAATATATTCCCGAGCTTATTATTGGGCATATACATATAAAAATTTTTAAGGGAGAGTTGTATGAGTGAAGATAATAAAAATAAAAACGATCTTTTAGAAAGTTTTAATATAGTTTCTTCTGGTTCTCTAAGTGAAGATATTCAAAAGATGGATATGAAATTGAGCAGTCTTCCTGATATAGAAGTTAGAGAGGTTGTAATTAAAGAAACAGGAAACTTTCTTAATCTTCAGGGAAATATAATAAATATTCCAATAGAAATGATAGTTTTTCCGTTTTTTACCCCTCAGAAACAGAATAAAAGAATAAATTTCCAATATTCATTTGAAGATTTAGGAGTGACAATGTACTGCACTCTTGTGGCAAAAGATAACAATGATAAAGTTTATCAGCCTTCTATCTTTGAAGAGAAAATTTATAACTATCTGATTTCGATGTATGAAGCCAAAAAAGAAGCTGATGTAGATGAGGAAGATGAATATATAGAATTTGAAATTTCAGATTTTATAGTGAATTTTTTAGGAAACAAGATGAACAGAGCTTATTATACAAAAGTAGAGCAGGCTCTTAAAAATTTAAAAAGTACAGAATATCAATTTATAGTTTCAAATCATACTAAATTTGGAAAATATAAATTTGAAGATGAAGAATTTAAACTTTTAACTTATCAAAAACTGAAAAAAGGAAAAAAAGTTTATTACAGAGTAATTCTTAACAAAAATATAAGAAAAAAGATAAAAGATAAAAGATATATAAAATATAATTCCAGAGCTCTTATGGAAATTATGACAAAAGATCCTATAGCTGGAAGAATTTATAAATATATCAGTAAAATAAGATACGAGACAATGGAAGGAAGAATAAACTTAAGAACTTTAGCTGCCATTATTCCGTTGAAAATGGAACAGGAAACAGAAAGACCAAATAAAAATGGAGAAATGAAAACTTATATTTTAAGCCGTGCTAAGCAGGTTTTAAAAAGAGTTCTGAAAGCTTATGAAATTCTTCAGGAACTGGGATATATAAAAGAATTTTCTTTTGACGAAGAAAAAAAAGAAAACACTTATTATATAAATTACAGCTTTAATCCTGAAAAAGACGGAGAGTGCCACGTATCTACTTTCTTAGAAAATAAATCTCTTAAAAAGAAAAATTTATCAAATAAGAGTTCTGCATCTAAAGATAATGAAATTATTATTGAGAATAAGACTATATATTCAAAATTTGATGATGAGTTAATTTCTGAAGCTGAAGTAGTAGAGATAAAAGACAGCGAACCTAAGAAAAGTACAAATAAAGTTGTAAGAAGTTCTGTAAGCAGAACTAAAAAAGTTGAAAACTATGAAGATCTTCCAGAAAGTGTAGTTAATCTTATTTATAAGGCCAAAAGAAATATCTATATTTCAAGATCATGGGATAAAAGAACAGATACCAAAATAAGAAAAATTTATACAGAAGACGGAGAAGAATTTGTCAGCGAAGTTTTAAAGATTATTTATAAAAATCTGAATAAAAATATAAAAACAACTTTAGTTCAATACATAAATGGAGTTTTAAAAAATCTTTATAAATCAGAAACTCCAAGACAAAATCTTCAGCTTTTCAATAATGATGTAAAAGAGAAAACTATAATAAGTAAAAGAAAAATAAAGCAGGCAAGAAAGGGAATTAAAGCTAAAACTCTTACAAATACAATAAAAGATTTAAAAGATGAGTTGGATATTCCAAGAGATGTTTTAATAGAATTTGAAAAATTAGATGATTATGAGAAATTAAAAGTTGAAGAAAAAGCTTTAAAACTTTGTTCTGAAGAGGCAAAAGTTTCTGAAACTTTCCTTCTGACTATGAAAGAAAAATCAAAAGTTTTATATCTTAATACAATAAAAAAATATATAGAAAAAGTTTTAGATGAAATTTATTAGAGATTATTCGGTATTAATTAAAAATTTATTAATTAGTGCCGAATTTTTTTATAAAAAAAATAAAAATAGTTTTAAAACAAGTTTCTTCATTATTATATACATAATACAAAAAACAGTAAATATTGTGGATAAAAAAATATATTACACAATATATAGTGCTGAAGATAAAAAAATAAAAATTTATTTAAAAATATAAAATAAAAAATAAATAAAAAATTTTTTTAAAAAAGTTAAATATTTTCAATGTAAAAATAACATCTGTAAAAAAAATTAAAAAAATTTCAAAAAAAATGTTGACGAAATTTAAATCATGTGGTATCATATGTCTTGTCTACGAGATAAATAAGTAGATAAAATAAAAGGACATTAACAACAGAATAGAGAATAATATGACAAAACAAGCAAACCTTAATTGGTGTTAAATAAGTAAGTAAACATGATTGACCTAGTCAAATCAAATAAATCTTTTAATGAAGAGTTTGATCCTGGCTCAGGATGAACGCTGACAGAATGCTTAACACATGCAAGTCTACTTGATCCTTCGGGTGATGGTGGCGGACGGGTGAGTAACGCGTAAAGAACTTGCCTTGCAGTCTGGGACAACGTCTGGAAACGGACGCTAATACCGGATATTATGATTGAATCGCATGATTTAATTATGAAAGCTATATGCGCTGCGAGAGAGCTTTGCGTCCCATTAGTTAGTTGGTGAGGTAACGGCTCACCAAGACGATGATGGGTAGCCGGCCTGAGAGGGTGAACGGCCACAAGGGGACTGAGACACGGCCCTTACTCCTACGGGAGGCAGCAGTGGGGAATATTGGACAATGGACCAAAAGTCTGATCCAGCAATTCTGTGTGCACGATGAAGTTTTTCGGAATGTAAAGTGCTTTCAGTTGGGACGAAGTAAGTGACGGTACCAACAGAAGAAGCGACGGCTAAATACGTGCCAGCAGCCGCGGTAATACGTATGTCGCAAGCGTTATCCGGATTTATTGGGCGTAAAGCGCGTCTAGGCGGTTTGGTAAGTCTGATGTGAAAATGCGGGGCTCAACTCCGTATTGCGTTGGAAACTGCCAAACTAGAGTACTGGAGAGGTGGGCGGAACTACAAGTGTAGAGGTGAAATTCGTAGATATTTGTAGGAATGCCGATGGGGAAGCCAGCCCACTGGACAGATACTGACGCTAAAGCGCGAAAGCGTGGGTAGCAAACAGGATTAGATACCCTGGTAGTCCACGCCGTAAACGATGATTACTAGGTGTTGGGGGTCGAACCTCAGCGCCCAAGCTAACGCGATAAGTAATCCGCCTGGGGAGTACGTACGCAAGTATGAAACTCAAAGGAATTGACGGGGACCCGCACAAGCGGTGGAGCATGTGGTTTAATTCGA
>ENA-OWPF01000236-OWPF01000236.1-human-gut-metagenome-genome-assembly--contig:-NODE-236-length-68929-cov-5.657345_pt1 | contig 68929 bp, 45 predicted proteins | sample MGYA00248261_ERZ651840 | MGnify/ENA primary metagenome ERZ651840 (study PRJEB26924, sample SAMEA4378268) | human gut metagenome | biome: human gut; feature: human-associated habitat; material: faeces... | reverse complement strand
AATCTTAACCTCTGTGTCCTCTTCCATGGTTTCAATGGGGTTCTCATAACCCTTCAGGCTCTCATTGATTCCATACTGAGCTTCCAGCTTCGATAACAATTCTCCGAATTCCCCACGTCCTACATGGATCAGTTTTCCATCCGCAAAGACAGAGGGGACGCCTTGTATCTTCAAGGCATCAACTTCCGCTTGATTGATAGCCCCATCTACCATCTCATGATGGATCTGAGGATTTAAAGTCGTCATAGCGTTTAATGCCTGTACCACATCCGGGCAATTCGTACAAGTCAAAGAGACATAGGTCGTCAGATGTATCGGGCCATTCAAGGCTTTAACACGATTACAAATGCTCTCGTCCGGAAAATTCTTGCCTTTCCCATCTGAATTCAAGATCGCCAACAGTAAGGAAGTAAACTCGTGTCCATTAGGTACTCCACGAAACTTAATCCCCGTTTTCGCTCCATCCTTTAACAAAATGAATTCCAATCCCTCCCCATCAGATACTTGCATAGATATTTTATCCGAACAAGAGGCAACATCACCTAATAAATCCAACAATTCCTGTCTACTTTCATACGCAGGAGAGATCGATATATCAAAGGTATAATTCGCATTTAACCCTGCGAATATACCTTTCAATTGTTCTTTTAATGTTGATTCTAACACGATCTATACTCTTAATTATTTAGATTTTCCCTACCAAGTCAATGCTAGGTTTCAAGGTAGCCTCCCCTTTCTTCCATTTAGCGGGACAAACCTCACCATCATGTGAAGCGACAAACTGAGCGGCTTCAACTTTACGAAGTAACTCGGAAGCGTCACGACCGATATTGTTATCATGAATCTCGGCCACTTTGATCTTTCCTTCCGGATTTACCAAGAAAGTGCCACGGTATGCCATACCCTCTTCCTCAATCATCACACCAAACGCACGACTCAGTGCTCCAGTGGGATCCGCCAACATCGGATATTGGATCTTACGGATAGTCTCGGAAGCGTCATGCCAAGCTTTATGTACAAAATGAGAGTCTGTACTTACAGAGTAAATTTCTACTCCCATTGATTTAAACTGCTCATACTTCTCAGCCATATCGACCAACTCTGTTGGACAAACAAATGTAAAATCGGCCGGGTAGAAGAAAAAGATAGCCCACTTACCCAAGACGTCCTCGTTGGTTACAGTCTTGAAATTACCATTTTGAAAAGCTTGTACTTTAAACTCCGGAAGTTGAGAATTAATAATCGGTTCCATACTTGTTCCTATTTTTAAATGAATACTATTTGTTTTTATTTCCGATACAAAAATATAACATATTTATTCATTAAAACAATTTTTCTAATCGATATATTTTATGAGGTTATAGATAATACTTTATCAATCAATAAAAAGGGCCTATCCTCACGGATAAGCCCTTCAATATCTTGGGTTTTGGATTACTACATAATTAGCGATTATAATTTACTTTATATACTTAATTGATTCTTTTGTATCCGTATACGGCACGGTCTCCCAATTCCTCCTCGATACGAAGCAGCTGGTTATATTTAGCCATACGGTCCGAACGACTTAATGATCCCGTCTTGATCTGTCCGCTATTGGTAGCGACAGCGATATCGGCGATCGTAGCGTCTTCCGTCTCACCGGAACGGTGTGAAGTAACGGTCGTGTATCCATGACGGTGAGCCATCTCGATAGCGTTCAGTGTCTCCGTCAAGGAACCGATCTGATTTACCTTGATCAAGATTGAGTTACCGCAACCTTCTTTAATACCCCTTGAAAGGAACTCTACATTTGTCACGAACAAATCATCTCCGACTAATTGGCAATGGTTACCAATACGATCTGTCAGTTTCTTCCAACCAGCCCAATCATTCTCACTCATACCATCCTCAATGGAATCGATCGGGTATTCGTTGATCAGCTTTTCCAGATAATCCACTTGTTCGTCGGAAGTACGTTTCACTCCTTTTTCTCCTTCAAACTTCGTGTAATCGTAGATTCCATCCTTATAAAACTCAGAAGAAGCGCAATCCATACCGATCATCACATCCTTGCCCGGTTCATAACCAGCCGCCTTGATAGCGGCGATAATTGAGTTCAAGGCATCTTCCGTACCTTCCAAATTCGGGGCGAAACCACCCTCATCACCAACAGCGGTACTTAACCCACGATCGTGCAATACCTTTTTCAACGCATGGAATACCTCAGCGCCCATACGTAAGCCTTCCTTGAAAGAAGCGGCACCTACCGGACGAATCATAAACTCTTGGAAAGCGATCGGAGCGTCGCTATGCGAACCGCCATTGATTATATTCATCATCGGAACAGGCATCACGTAGGTATTCGTTCCACCAATATATCTATATAAAGGAATATCCAAATAATTTGCGGCAGCTTTCGCTACAGCTAAAGAAACGCCAAGGATAGCGTTCGCACCTAGTTTCGATTTAGTTTTCGTACCGTCCAAAGCCAACATCGCATGATCGATACCTATCTGATCCAAGGCAGACATCCCCTTCAATGCCGGAGCGATAATCGTATTGATATTCTCAACCGCTTTCAATACGCCTTTACCACCATAACGCTTCTTATCGCCATCACGCAACTCCAAAGCCTCGTTCTCGCCGGTGGACGCACCGGAAGGCACAGACGCACGGCCCATAACGCCGGACTCTAGTAAAATATCAACCTCTACTGTCGGGTTACCTCTTGAATCTAGGATCTCACGTCCTGTAATCTTTTCTATTTTCATTGCTTCTACGTTTTTTAAACTGACGCAAATATAGATGGATTACTTGAACCGTGAAATCACCACAAATTGCTATTTTCACCTCAATAATACCTGAATGTAGGTAGAGACTACAACACTCCCGCCCGCACCCGGCTCAAAGATTCGGGTGTCATCAATAAATACGAGGCGATATGATTGACAGAAGCACGTTTCGCTGCTTCCGGATATTCCTGTTGAAAACGCAGATAACGTTTTCTTGCCGACTCAAAACGCCAAGAGTCCGCTTTCTCTTGCGAAAGCATCAAAGCCCACTCCAGTATTTTCTGGTACAATCTATTAATAGCTAAAGATGTTTTCAATAAATCGCTAAATTCCGAAAAAGAGATCCGGTGATAAACCGTCGGTTCCAATGCCTCGATTAATAAACGCGTCGGTTCTCTTTGGAATGTGCTGGCTATACAAATAACGATATTTCCCTCACAGGAGAAATGCTCGGTAATATCACGTTTATTCTTATAGTAAAACTGGCGTAATAATCCCGATTCCACATAATATAAATATTTAGATATTTGTCCGTTATCCAACAATAATTCTCCTTTCGCAGCCTTACTTGATTCTATGATCGAGGCCAGAGAATCCAAATCCGCATCGGGTAATGGATAAAAACGTTTGGATATCATTTCGGCTATTTCTTGTGGTGTCTTCATACTATTCATCATTTTCTGATCTATATCATTTTTTATCTCCTTACAAAAATAGATATTTGTTGCATATAACAAAACAAACACATATTAAATAGTCAAGGTTAGTCTAGGCAAAAAATTATTACTATCGTTTAAAAGCTAATCGGATTAGATTGTTTTCCCTGATTAGCTGTTGCATAATCGCAAGGCTTGATCGAGAGATCAGGCCTTGTTATTTTCTGGTTTGTAGCGAGAGAATATCGCTTTCGCATTATCTAAACGTTCTTTTGATAAGGGTTCCACCCCCTTTAACGGATAATCGAGACCTAATTGCTCATATTTATAGGTTCCCATCGTATGATAAGGCAATAATTCCACTTTGCGAACCACTTTATATGAACTGACATACCGAGCTAACGCCTCCAGCCACTCGTCATTATCCGTATATCCGGGGACAATAACATGGCGAATCCAAGTATCTATGCCACGTCTCTCCAATTCATCCAAGAACAGAAGCGTATTATCCTGCTTGACACCCGCCAGTAACGGATGTAAATCCGGGTTTAAGGTTTTGATGTCCAATAACACTAAGTCCGCATAATCCAAGACTTCCCAAGCTTTTGAGGTACATACGAAACCAGATGTGTCCAAAGCTGTGTGAAGACCTTGCTCTTGGCACAAACGGAAAAACTCTTTCAGAAACTCAGGTTGCAATAAAGGTTCCCCACCGGTAACAGTCACCCCCCCACGGGCGATAAAACTCTTATACCGTAAGACTTCCGTCAATAGCTCGCCGGGAGTCATCTGATATTTCACCTTCCCTTTCGGGTTCCAAGTATCCGGGTTATGGCAATACAGGCAACGCAACGGGCAGCCCTGCATAAAAACGACAAAGCGAATTCCGGGACCATCTACGGTCCCGAAACTCTCTAATGAATGTATCTTACCTTTTATCACTTACAGTGAATGGTTAATGGTTCTTGAAATAACATCCAACTGTTGTTCACGAGTCAGTTTCACGAAGTTTACCGCATATCCGGATACACGGATCGTAAGTTGCGGATATTTCTCAGGATGTTCCATAGCGTCGATCAACAAATCCTTATCAAATACGTTAACATTCAGATGCTGACCTCCATCCGGAGTAAAATAGCCATCCAATAAGCTAACCAGATTATTGATCTGCACTTCACGCTCCTTTCCCAACGTAGCCGGAGAAACAGCGAAAGTATAAGAGATACCGTCGTGCGCATGCTGGAATGGAAGCTTCGCTACCGAAGCTAGCGCAGCGATAGCACCTTTCGTATCACGACCGTTCATAGGGTTCGCGCCCGGAGCGAAAGGAGTTCCACCGATACGGCCATCCGGTGTCGTACCAGTCTTCTTACCATATACCACATTAGAGGTGATCGTAAGGATGGACTGCGTAGGTTTCGCATGGCGATAGGTCTCGTGCTGACGCAAATATTCCATGAACTTCTCGGTGATCTCTACAGCGATACTATCCGTACGATCGTCGTTATTACCGAAAGGAACATATTCGCCCTCACGTTCGAAATCAACCGCCAAGCCACGCTCGTCACGGATCACACGTACTTTCGTATCACGGATAGCAGCCAACGAATCGGCAACGATAGAAAGACCGGCGATACCTGTCGCACGGATACGCTCTACATCTCCATCGTGAAGCGACATCTTGAATGCCTCATATGCGTATTTATCATGCATATAATGGATTATCTTCAAGGCGTTCACATACACTTTCGCCAACCAGCGCATCATTTGCTCATACTTAGCCATCACCTCATCGTATTCCAGATACTCGCCGCGAACCGGCTCGAACATCGGGGCTACCTGTACGCCGCTGCGCTCATCCCGTCCTCCGTTGATCGCATATAATAAACATTTCGCCAAATTCGCACGGGCTCCGAAGAACTGCATCTGCTTACCGATCTTCATAGGAGAAACGCAACAAGCGATACCATAATCATCTCCATAATCCGGACGCATCAAATCGTCGTTCTCATATTGGATAGCCGATGTATCGATAGAGACCTTGGCACAGAAGCGTTTCCAGTTCTCGGGAGCGTTCTTAAACCACAGAACTGTCAAATTGGGTTCTGGTGCCGGACCTAGATTATATAATGTATGGAGATAACGATAGGAAGTTCTTGTTACCAAAGAACGGCCATCCACTCCTTGGCCGCCCAAGGACTCTGTTACCCAAACCGGATCACCGGAGAACAAATCATTGTATTCCGGCGTACGTAAGAAACGAACGATACGCAACTTGATGATCAGCTGGTCTACCAATTCTTGCGCCTCCTCTTCGGTCAACTTACCCTCACGGATGTCTTTCTCGATATAAATATCCAAAAACGTAGAAGTACGTCCGATAGACATCGCCGCGCCATCTTGGTCTTTTACCGCCGCCAGATAAGCTAAGTACACAAACTGAACCGCCTCACGAGCGTTTTGTGCCGGACGAGTCACATCAAAGCCATAGCTAGCGCACATTTTCTCGAACGCTTTCAAAGCCTTGATCTGTTCGGAAATCTCCTCACGGCTCTGGATGATCTCTTCCGTGATCTCTTGGATATCCAAACGATTCAAGAAACGCTTTTTCTCCTCGATCAAGATTGCCGTACCATATAAAGCGACACGACGATAGTCACCAATAATACGTCCTCTACCATACGCGTCGGGCAGACCGGTGATAATAGCCGAACGACGTGCGGCAATCATCTCTTCCGTATATGCGGAGAAAACGCCCTCGTTATGAGTTTTACGGTACTTCGTGAAGATCTCTTTCGTCATCGGGTCCAAATGATAACCGTAGGCTTCCAAGCTATTCTCGACCATACGGATACCGCCCTTCGGGAAGATACCACGTTTCAGCGGAGCATCGGTTTGTAACCCAACGATAACCTCATTCTCCTTATCAATATAGCCCGGGCCATATACATCGATCCCTTGAGGTAATTTTGTCTCGGCGTCATAAACTCCCTTTTCCCTCTCGACCTTAAACATCTCGGTCAGCTTGTTCCAGACCTTACGGGTCTTCTCGGAAGAAGCGACTAAAAAGGAATCATCCCCTTCATAAGGCGTATAGTTACTCTGGATAAAATCTCTTACATTGATCTCTCTTTTCCAGGTCTCACCCTTAAAGTGATCCCAGCACTCATTCTCAAATTTCATAAACAATCTTATCTAATACCACATTTTTACCGCCGCAAAGGTAGGAGAATTATCGTCATATTTCTGTCACATATGCTACACCAGTTCTAAAATCCCTATAAATTGCGATAAAAAAGCTTCTCATCCTTCACTATTTTAAAAGAACATTACCAATAAATGGGGAGTCAGCCCTAAGGGCGAAGAGGCAACCATGCCCAAAAAGTAGATCCGACACCAAGTTTTGAAGTGAAGCCCACTTCTCCCCCTGCCGCTTCTACGATAGCTCTGGAGATCGTCAAGCCAAGTCCGGTACCCTGCGAGAACTCATTCAATTTCTCAAAACGGGTAAATACTTTGTCATGCAAATCATCCGGTATACCGATTCCCGTATCCTCAACATAGATACGAAGACCTTCCCTTTCAATACCATATCCCATTTTAATATATCCGGATTTGGTGCATTTTACCGCATTAGTGAGGAAATTCATCCATACTTGCTTAAGCCGGTTTCTATCCAGAAGTACCCAGCACTCCGAGTTGGGACCATCTAAACGTAACTCGACATTCGGATTTGTCATCTTCGCCTGAATCGTAACAAATAACTCATTACAAACCTTAGCCAGATTGAAATTCTCCTTCCTACGTTCAATTATGCCTGACTCTATCTTGGAAAGATCAAGGATATCGTTGATCAATCGCAATAACAACTCATTATTGGATTGGATGATATTTATATATTCTTTTTTTTCTTCCGGATCATCACAAGTTACCATTAACTCTGAAAAACCAACAATAGCGTTTAACGGGGTACGTATCTCGTGACTCATATTAGCGAGAAACGCAGACTTGAGACGATCCGAAAGTTCCGCTTTCTCCTTTAATTCCTTCAATTGCTGAATCATCTTCTCCCACTTCGTATTATTGATCGTAATACCGGTATAGCGAGTCACATGGCCTTCTTTATCTCTTTCAACCTGGATTCCAGTAACCAATAAGGTCTGCCACTCGTCATCCCATTTGGTTTTGGAACGATATTTAACGTTGAAATCTTTATCTATGCCCCGGAACATATGCTCCATATATTTCCGCACAAAAACCACATCATCCGGATGTGTAGCGTTCAAATAATCCTCGGGAGTGATTGTCTTTTCCGAATAAAAATCATTGATAGGATCATTAAAAGCACTGAATTTCAGGCTTTTTACATCAAAACCCCAATACGACATACCAACCGTCTTGAAAGAAAGCTCTATCTTGTAATTTCTTTCTTTAAGTTCCCGATTCAATTGCTGGATCTTAGGAATGTTTTGCCTGAATCCCGTATAGCGTATTATATCTCCATTTTCATCTTGATCGAAAGGGACACCCATAAAATCACAATACTGCCAAGTCTCATCATACTTGGTTTGTATGCGACAGGTAAAATTGATGGTGACATTCTTTCCAGCTATCAGGGATTGCATTGCGTCGTAAAAAACAGACCGGTCCTCGGGGTATATAACATCCATATACTCCGAAACGGTCAATAACCGATCTGAAACGTAATCGTTGATCGGATCATTATAAGATTCGAATTTCTGGGAATTTACATCAAAATCCCAATGAACAATATTACTGACTTTCATGGCCAGATCACGTTTTGCGATCAGATCCTGCGCTTTCTTGGCCATCTCCAGATTTTTCTTGCTTTCTTCCGTACGGAATTCCACCTCTTTCACGGAAGTCATATCATTTGCGAGTAATATATGTCCGATAAGATGTTTTTTTCTACTCCATATCGGGATAACTTTAACCCCATAGATCATCGTATCTTTATTATGGGAAGAATAATATGCATCCTTATTAACCCGATCAAAATCATACTCAAACTCCAAGGAAATATCTTCACCCGATTGTATCCGAGCTAAAAGTTCTGAATCAACAAATGGACTTTTGTAAAGATTGACTATATTCACCACCGATGTCCGGTCATCCACACCATACATCCTCAACGCATGGTCGTTTATACTACGCAGCACACCATGTGCGTCATAAATTTCAATACCCACCGGCAGACAAGCATATATACTCTCCGTAAATAAACGCTGTTCTTCTATTAATTTAGAAATTTCTTTCTCTATTATCACATCGTCATTTTCTTGAGAATTCTCTTCACATTGTTCCATCTGTCACTTACTTTATTTCGTATTATCATACGTCAGACATTCTAATTTATACGAAAGCCCTGCTTTTTGCAAAAGTAAACAAAAAAGTGAATTCTTTTCTGTTCGTTCATAAAGATATTATCTTTGCGCTGAAAACAAACACTAAATCTTAAATACATGAGATTCACAAGGCTTATTCTAGCGTTAACCAGTTTCCTTATATTGATCACGCAAACAGACCTATTTGCCTCAACCGTATTGCATAAAACTTCTATGGTTGATCTCTCAAATAACGCTATTATTTGCATGCATCAAGATCCGGATGGCTATTTGTGGATCGGGACTTACGACGGACTTAACTTATACAACGGAAAAGATACGTATGTATATCGTTTCGAATTAAATAACAAAAACTCTCTTTGTAGTAATATCATTCACAAAATATCCGACGCAGAACCCGGCTTTTTATGGATATCAACCTCTTTAGGTATCAATAAATTCTCACTAAAAGAACGGAAAGTCACCGAGTCTTTCCCCGGATACATGGAATGCGATCTATTGGCCTCCGATTCATCCGGCATCACGCTCGCTATTTGTAAGGAAAACAGAATCTCTTGCTACACCCCATCTAGCGATGGGTTCCGGGACCTGCCGAGAGAAGGAGTAGGCCCTCAAACCGTACGTACCTTATTCGCCGGGACGGACGGACATTTTTATTTATTATTAGCCTCGGGCATACTGAAAAAGTTGACTCCGGATTTCTCCGATACTACTTTTAATTTGCTATCGGAAGAACGCCAATTCCATAATAAACCGATCTTATCCGCATTTTACGAGAATAATCATATTTTCATAGTAGATACCGACAATAAATTATATCGACAGCATGTAGACGGAAAGGGGAAAGAATTCCTGTTCGATCTGCCTGAAATGACAAAACAATATGGTAACATCATCAAGATATGCACCTTCCAATCCAATGTGTATATCGTTTTCCGTAACGGCAATATTCTAGACCTAAGCCAACCGGAAAACACGATAAATATGGGCATCGGTATCTTTTGCCTAATGAACGATAAAAGGCAGGAGATTCTCTGGTTGGGAACAGACGGGCAAGGTATACGGATGTTTTATGACAAACCCGATCTTTTCGGCTCTATCTTACTCAAGGATTTACCGATTAATATACAGAACCCCATACGTTCTTTATATACAGACGATGATCAATCCCTTTGGCTCGGGACAAAAGGAGACGGTATTGTCCGGATACAAGCGTATGACACTTACCATAACAAAAAGATGATCCCACAAAGCGCTATCACGCATTTTACCACCGCCGACGGCCTATCCAGCAACCGTGTGTATTGCTTCCAAAAAAGCGAGTACCATCCATGTATCTGGATTGGCACGGAAGGCCCGGGACTGACCTATTATTCGTATAAAGAGAAACGAATAAAAACGATACCGCAACGAGAAGACACCACCCCTCTACGCTATGTCCACTCTATTTGCGAGGTAGATGATTCCACATTATGGCTAGCGACAACGGGTAACGGATTGCAAAAGGTTACCTTACATATAGATAAAGCCGTACCTACAATCGGGAAGGTACAAACCTTCCCGTTAAAAAACGGAAAGAACATCTGTAAAGAAATCCAATCGATGGTATATGACAACGACTCTACCCTGTTCCTCGGGAGCCGTGGCGGTTACGGAGTCATTCGTTTCAATATTTTCAATCAAGGATATGAATTCCTGCAAACCAACAATTTAAGAAACCCGGCCATTGGAGATGTGCTTTCCGTATGCCAGACCGAAGATTCCACGTTTTATGCAGGCGCCAGCTCCGGTCTCACCCGGATTAAATTCAGAGGGGGAAAGATGCGTTTACGCCAATTCGATAAAAGCGACGGGATCGTAAACGACATGATCCATGGTATCCATGAGGGGAACGATAGCTGTATCTGGCTTAGTACCAATAAAGGTCTCACCAAATATAATCCCCGGAACAACTTTTTCCATAATTATCATCAGCCTTACTTTAGCGTCACGGAATTCTCTGATGACGCTTATTGGAAATGCCCATACTCCGAGCGTTTATTCTTTGGAGGCATCAACGGATTAGTCTGGGTAAATAAACAAACGGAGCCGGAGCATACCTATCAACCCGAATTAAGTTTCTTCGAGTTGCAAATGGATAAACAAATCCTTCCATTATATAAGGACATCAGCCGGAACGGTGTAACGGTTCCGGCTGATGTGCAATCGTTAACGATTGCGTTCGTCGCTCCGGATTACATCAACGGGGAGAATTACGAGTATTCGTATCAGTTGGTCAACTATAATTCCTCTTGGGAAAAATTGCAAAAGACAAACAAGGTAACTTTCATGAACCTACCGTACGGGGAATATTTGCTGAAAGTCCGTTATCGCAACGATGTCATTGATTCGTCAGCAAAAGAATACACTCTACCTATCAAGGTATTACCTCCTATTTATCTAAGCTCGTTAGCCATTTTCACGTATCTTTTTATCGGTACAGTTTTGCTCATCATCGCCACCTATCGTATCCATCACCAAATACTAAAGAAACAGAAGCAGATCGCAGACAAGATCAAGGAGGAGCAAAAAGAGAAGCTATACGAGTCCAAGCTGAATTTCTTTACCCACATTACGCATGAGCTATGCACCCCGCTTACCTTGATCAATGGCGTGGAGAATTATATCCAAGCCTATGCCGCCACCTCAAAAGACAAGACATTAGAAAAATACACTTCAGTCCTCCGGGAAAATGTAGAGGAACTGAACGGACTTATCCAAGAAATCCTTGATTTCCGAAAAGCGGAAGACGCAGGATTCAGTCATACGCACATCCGGAGAGTATCCGTATCCTCTCTTTTGCGAACTCAATTCGAATGGTTTTACCCACTATCCGAGCAACACCAAATCCAATTCAAGATCGATGCTCCCAAAGAGCTTTATTGGAATACGGATTCCGTCTATTTCAAGAAGATCCTAGCAAATCTGATTTCCAACGCATTTAAGTATACGGAAGACGGGGGCACGGTTCGTATCTCCTTACATGAGGAGGAGAACTTCCTCGTCCTTAAAGTTTACAACACCGGCAAAGGAATCGAGGAGGCAGACATGCAAAATATTTTCGACCGATATCGTATCCTTGGCACGATGGATAACGATGATAACAGGCAAAATACGACACGGAATGGCCTCGGCTTATTTATCTGTCACAGCCTCGTACAATCCTTAGGTGGTAAAATCGACATAGAGAGTGAGGTCGGCCAATATGCTGAATTTACAGTTACCTTACCTTTTGGCATCGTAGAGGAGACCTCAGACAACACGATAGACGAAGAGATTCCCGTATCGCTTCCTTCCCCAAACACGGATATACAAGAGCCGCAAATCTCACATACGGCACAAAAAGAGACGGAAGATAAACCGATGATACTCGTTATCGACGATCATAAAGACATCGTCTGGTTAATCACGGAAACCCTCTCTTCCGAATATCAGGTTCAAGAAGCTTATAATGCGGAAAAGGCTCTGGAATTCCTCAAACAATACACTCCGTCCCTTATCATCACCGATATCATGATGCCTAATATGGACGGATTAGAATTGATCTCGCTTATCAAAGAAAATAAATATACCCGCCATATCCCGCTTATTATCATCTCTGCTAAAATATCAGACCAAGAGCAAGCGGCAGGACTTAATATCGGAGCGGATGCCTATCTAACCAAGCCTTTCTCGCCAACAGTTCTCCTATCCGTCGTGAATCGATTGATGACTAACCAAAGAGAATTAAAAGAGTATTTCTATTCTCCGGAAAGTGCTTATCAATATACGGAAGGGCAATTATTACATCAAGAAGACAAGGAATTCCTTGACACCGTAACCTCTATCATCAAAGAAAATGTCAGCAAGGAAGGACTCGGTCCCGAGCTGGTAGCGGACGCATTGAATATAAACACTCGCATCTTATATCGTCGTTTCAAGAAAATATCTACTATGACGCCGAGTGATTTTATAAAGGATTATAGGTTAAACTATGCAGCGCAATTACTCGTGAATACCAACATGAGCGTTCAGGAAATTATTTATAATGTAGGAATTTCTAACAAATCATACTTCTATAGGGAATTTGCCCGTAAATATAACATGACACCTAAGGAATACCGCACAAAAGAGGCATAAATCATTGATTCCTAAATAGTGTCATAATCTACCAAAAGAGTATCATAATCTGCTATATGCATTTCATGACACTTCTTTGGCATTTCAAAGCACTCTTCAATTCGTTAAGACCTATTAATATTGCTGTCGAATAGCAAAGCAAACCGCTTGTGTGTATTCTTCCTTCGGGAAGCACATTATTAACTTTTAATTTAATGTTTTTATGGAAAAAAAGAGTGAAGGTAAGACGAGGAAATGCCTGACTTTATTAGGTGGACGAACCTCTTTGTTACTTTGTTTATCTTTAATGTTTCAGTCCTCTTATGCGGCCGGAGATTCTACTGTTCCTGAAATGGGAAACATGGAGATTCATCAGATCGCACAGCAAAGTTCAACCATTAAAGGTGTAGTAAAAGACCAAAAGGGTGAACCTCTGATTGGCGTTAGTATTGTTGTGAAAGGAACCACGAACGGAACAGCTTCGGACTTTGACGGAAATTTCACCTTGGATGTGCCGGATAACAGCACATTGGTATTTTCCTTCATCGGCTTCAAACCCCAAGAAGTTCGTTATACCGGGCAAAAAACATTGAACATAGTCTTAGCTGAAGACTCTGAGACACTAGACGAGGTAGTAGTCGTTGGCTACGGTTCCCAAAAGAAAGGTGAGATCACCTCATCCGTTACCAGCGTGAAAGCATCCGACTTTAACAAGGCACCGGTAGTGAACCCGATGCAATTGGTGGAAGGACGTGTAGCTGGTCTGACTGTATCACGTGGTAGCACCGACCCTAATGGCGAGGTAAAAGTACAGATGCGTGGTGCCTCATCTCTGAAAGGTAGCAATGAGCCTCTCGTTATTATTGACGGTATGCCGGGTAATATGACTTCTTTGAACGCTATCGCACCCGAGGATATCGAGGCGATCGACGTATTGAAAGACGGTTCCGCAGCCGCTATCTACGGAACCCGGGGTAATAACGGTGTGATCATCGTCTCCACGAGACGTCCGCAAGCCGGAACTACTCAAGTGGATTACTCAGGATATATCATGCACGAGGCGGTTTATAAACGACCGGAAATCTTAAATGGAGACGAGTTCGTCGCTTATGGCAAAGAAACTAACAACGCCAATATCCGCGACTTTGGTGGACGGGATAACCATTACGACGCTTTATTGAATAAGAGTAATTTCACCCATGTACACAACTTGACCGCTACAGGTGGTAATGGTAAGACAAACTATCGCGCTTCTTTAAATTACAAAAAGAATGATGGTATGATCCGTAACACCAGCCGTGAAACGATCAATGGCTCTATCGCCGTGAACCACCGTGCGTTTGATGATAAACTACAGCTTTCTTTCAATCTAGCAAACTCTTTCGTGAAAGTGGACGCAGTTTCCGATGATGTGGATAAGGTAGGAGATATCCCTAATTACGGCATATTATACCAGGCTATCCGTATCAACCCGACGATGCCTATTTATAAGGAAGACGGCTCCTTCTGGGAAACTTACAGCGGTTACGAAGATTTCAACCCGGTAGCCCGCATATACCAGCGTACCAAGAAAAAGGAATTCAAGAATTTATTGGCGAACTTCAAGGCTCAATATGAGATTATCCCCGGTTTGACAGCCGCCGCTTTCTTCGCTATGGAGAAGAACGATGCGTTAACTAACGATTATAGTATGCGTGAGGAATATAGCCAACATAAAGACGGTACAAACGGACGCGCCAAAAAAGAATATTATCAGAATACCAACCGTACCACTGAATGGACAGCAAACTACAATACTTCCATCAACGGCGTACACAATATTACCGGTTTGCTGGGATACAGTTACCAAGATTTTGAATACGAGCAATTCAGCGCCGAGAACAAGAACTTCTTGACGGACGTATTCGGTACCAATAACCTAGAAGCCGGCGGTTACCTAAAAGATGGTAAGGCCGAGATGAAGAGTAAAAAAGAGACCAGCAAACTGATCGCCTTCTTCGCCCGCGCCAACTATAATTACGACGGTAAATACATGGCCAGCGCCTCTATCCGCCGTGAAGGTTCCACGAAGTTCGGAGCGAACAACAAATGGGCTTGGTTCCCCTCTGTCAGCGCAGGCTGGATGATCTCTCGTGAGGACTTCATGGAGAGCCAAGAAGTGTTCGACGTATTGAAATTCCGTGCCGGTTTCGGTATCACGGGTAGTTTGCCTACCGATCCGTATATGTCTCTCGCTACCTACGGTACAGGCGCTGGAGCTTGGAACGCTTACACCGGTTCATGGCTAACCGCCACTTACGGTCCGAATATCAACCCGAATCCAGATTTGAAATGGGAGAAGAATGAATCCTTGAACGTAGGTTTCGACTTCGGCTTGCTAGGTGGACGCCTAAATGGTACGATCGATTGGTATAGTCGTACGACTCGCGACTTGATCAGTAGCTACAATGCCCAACAGCCATCTTTGATCTACAACACGATCACCACCAACGTAGGCACGATGAGAAATAGAGGTATAGAATTAGCATTAAACGCAGAGGTCGTAAAGACTAAGGATTTCTCTTACACGGCTAATTTCACGTTCTCATACGAGAATAATAAATTGACATCTTTGTCTAACGACGTGTACAAATCTTCTTACGAGGATCAATATGACCTGCCCTCTCCGGGCAACCCGGGCAAGGCTTACCGCCTACAAGAAGGACAGCCGATCGCATCATTCTTCGGTTATGTATGCGATGGCATCAACCCGGACGGAACTTGGAATCTTCGCGACATAGACGGAAAGGAAGGTCTGTCTGACGCTGACCGTACCTTTATCGGTAACGGTTTGCCGAAATTCAAGGCTGGTTTGCAGAACACGTTTACCTATAAGAACTTTGACTTCAGCTTCTTCCTGCGCGGTATGTTTGATTATGACGTATTGAACGAGGGTGCTATTTATTTCGGAACGACTGTCAATATCGATCAGTCTGGCACAAACGTATATAAGGATGCCTTGAAGAACAAGGTAACAGAGCAACCATTGTTCTCTTCTTATTATCTAGAGAAAGGGAACTTCTTGAAGATCGATAACGTGACACTAGGTTATACATTCAACTTCAAAAATAATAAATATGTGCGCAACTTACGTATTTATGGTAATGTCACCAATCTTGCGACTATTACAGGATACTCAGGTTTAACCCCTGACGTAAACGTAACAGGACTACAAGCAGGTATAGAGAAGCGCGGATCTTATCCCACCACCCGTACCTTCACGTTTGGCGTTAATTTTGGATTCTAATTAAGTAACAATAGATTTAAGACAATACAATGAAAGCTTTAAAAAATATATGCGCAATTTCATTATTGCTGGGAGCTACCGCATTTACCTCTTGTACGGACCTGACAGAGGAAATACATAGCTCGGTAATCGCTGAAAATTATTACAACAATGCAGGCGAGGTAATGGCCGCCATGATGCGTCCATGGGGGCACTTCTGTGGAACCATGCAAGTAGCCCAATCGCCTTGGTCATGTAACGAGTTATCTTCCGACTGTGCCGCATGGCCTCAAAAAGGTCGCCACGGCTATGACAATGGAGACTGGATTCGCTTACACCGCCATCAATGGATTCCTACGGATGGTCAAGTAGTGGATGCTTGGAAAAAATTATTTGAAGGTATCGGATATGCTAACAACTTCCTTACAGATACAGAGAATATAGATTTTGAAGCACTCCAAGTTCCAATGTCTAAAGCACAAGCACAATCGGAGATGCGTGTATATCGCGCTTACTGTTATTGGTATGTGATGGATATGTTCGGTACGGCTCCAATTTGCGAGAAAATCGGTGAAATCAATCCTTCCTCCAAATCTCGCGCAGAGTTATTCGCTTGGATCGAAAAAGAGTTAAACGAGAGTATTCCTTCTTTGTCAGAGAGTAAAACAGAGACCTACGGACGTGTATCCAAATGGGGGGCTTACGCATTACTGGCTCGTCTCTATTTGAATGCGGAAATTTATACTGGACAAGCACGCTGGGATGATTGTATCGCTGCTTGCGATGAATTAGCTAAGGGAGGTTTCGCATTGGATAAGAAGTGGAACGACACTTTCCGTGCGGATAACGACAAGCGATCTACCGAGATTATCTGGTCAATCGTGTATGATGAAGTATATGCCAAAGGAATGGGCTGGTATCAACGTTGGTTGCATTACGCACACCAAACTGGCTGGGATTTGCAATCCGGTCCTTGGAACGGCTTGGTGACGCAACCTACCTTTTATGACTCATTCGCTGACAACGACTTGAGAAAAATTGAGGGTTTCTTGATCGGTAAGCAATATCCTCGCAAAGTAGATGAAAACGGTAATTACTACTACGACACGACCGCAGAGCCTTTGAAAGGTTCAGAGGAGTACAATGGGCAGGATTTGGTATTCGTAAACTACATTAAGTCCATGACCGAGGGCGAAGAAAACAGCGGTGCTCGCTCTATCAAGTATGAGATCCAACCGGGTACTACCGGCGATATGAACAACGACTGGGTGATGTTCCGTTATTCCGAGGTTATCTATAACAAAGCGGAGGCCTTGATGCGTAAGAACGGGGGCAAAGCAACGCAAGAAGTGGTAGATATGATCAACAGCGTTCGTCAACGTTCTTTCAAGGCAGAGGATTGGGAGAAAGCGAAATATACGACCGCTACTCTGACCATGGATGAGTTCTTGGCCGAAAAAGGTAGAGAGTTTGCTTTCGAAGGAATCCGCCGTACAGACTTGGTTCGTTTCAACAAGTTCGTAACCACTTCTTGGTGGGACAAGACTGCATCCAACGAACCAAAGCGTAATATCTTCCCTATTCCGCAAAGACAATTGGATGCTAACGCAAACTTATCTCCGAACGAGGCTAACTCATTGTTCTAAATATCAACTAAGTATAGTAGAAATCCATTATTAACAAATTAGCACTTGACAATGATAGAGGACTACTATACTTATTGATCTGAAAATATAAAAGGTTACCTTTGTCACTATCAAAGGTTATCCTTGGAACTATCAAAGGTGGCCTTTTATGTTTCATCCTTTTCTAACTAATTGATACGACATGATAAATCTCAAGAAATCGATGTGTTGCCTTTTTCTGGCAGCCAGCTCAACAGTAGCGATCGCACAGACCAGTGTAGTTGATCTTGTAAACCCGATCATCGGGACAAATGGAATGGGACATACATTCCCGGGCGCTTGCGTACCCTTCGGACTCGTGCAACTCAGTCCGGATACGGATACCATACCGCACAACGTAGACGGTAAATACCAACCTCGCTCCTACGAGTATTGCGCCGGCTATCAACATAAGGATAGCAGCATCGTAGGTTTCAGCCACACCCACTTCAGCGGTACCGGCCACTCCGACCTCGGGGATATCTTGATTATGCCTACCACCGGAACGTTGAAGCTAAATCCCGGTACAGCCACGAATCCCGATGGCGGTTACCGTTCCCGCTTCTCGCATGACACCGAGATATCCCGTCCCGGATACTATGAGGTGATGCTCGCCGATTATGGCGTAAAGGCGCAACTAACCACTACCCAACGGGCCGGCATCCACAAATACACATACCCTACGAACAGTGAGAACCAACGCATTATCCTTGATATGATTCACGGGATCTATAACTATGACGGCAAAGTTCTTTGGACCAATATTCGCGTAGAGAACGATACGCTGGTAACCGGCTATCGTATTACAAACGGTTGGGCACGTACCAACTATACTTATTTCGCCATGTCTTTCTCCAAACCGATCACGCATTACGGATGCGAAGAGAAAGCGAAAGTTAATTATCGGGGCGGTTATGCCAAGTTCAATATGAAAGAGAACTTCCCGGATATCGGAGGACGTAAGATCGTCGCTTATTTTGATTTCGATCCGAAAATGTCTGATGAGTTGGAAGTGAAAGTCGCCCTTTCCGGAGTCAGCACCGAGGGAGCCTTAAAAAATCTACGTGCCGAGGCTTCCGGTGCGGACTTCAACCAATTAGCCGCCAAAGCCTCCGATACTTGGAATAAGGCGCTCTCCGTCATCGACGCGAAAGGAAGCGATGACCAATTGGCTATGCTTTACACCTCCTTGTATCACACGATGATCAATCCTTGCGTATACACAGACGTTGACGGTCAATACCGCGGACTCGACCATAATATCCATCAAGCGGACGGATTCACGAACTATACCGTATTCTCCGTATGGGATACGTATCGTGCCCTACATCCCCTGTTCAATATCATCAACCGACAAGTCAACACGGATATCGCCAAATCCATGTTGAAACATTGCGAGCAAAGCGTTCATCATGCCTTGCCGATCTGGAGCCATATGGCAAACGAGAACTGGTGCATGATCGGTTATCACTCCGTCTCTGTCTTGGCGGATGCTATCGCCAAAGGATTACCGATTGATAAAGACGCCGCGTTAAAAGCGATGATCAGCAGTTCTACGATTCCGTATTATGAGGGAACCAAAGAGTTTATGGAATTAGGTTATGTTCCTTTAGATCGCAACGGTAGCGCAGGCTCCTTGACTTTGGAGTATGCTTATGATGATTGGACAATCTATAATACAGCTTTATTAGCGGGAAACCGATCCGTGGCCGATACCTATAAAAAGCGTGCGTCCAATTACGCGAATGTATTCGATACCTCGATCGGATATGCCCGTCCCCGTTATACGAATGGTAAATTCAAAGAGGACTTCAGTTTGTTAAGCACGCACGGTGAAGGGTTTATCGAGGGAAATGCCTTGAATTATTCCTTCTATGTCCCTCAAGATGTCAATGGTATGATTCAGTTGATGGGAGGCGAGCAAGCATTCATCACTAAAATGGATTCCTTATTCACGATGCATCTTCCTGATGAGTTCTTTGCCGAGACCGAAGACGTAACCAAAGAAGGATTACTAGGAGGTTATGTACACGGCAACGAACCCAGCCATCACATCCCATTCTTATACACATGGACCAGCCAGCCTTGGAAAACCCAATACTGGCAACGTGAGATCATGAATAAGATGTATCGCAACAATATCGACGGCCTTTGCGGTAACGACGACTGCGGCCAGATGTCCGCTTGGTATATCCTTTCCGCCATGGGATTCTATCCGGTTTGCCCGGGTACGGATCAATACGTATTAGGCGCTCCCTACCTTCCATATATGAAGGTTCGCTTGGAGAATGGTAAGACTTTCGAGGTAAAAGCCGATAAAGTCAGCGACAAGAACCGTTATGTAAAAGCGGTAAAGCTAAACGGGAAACCCTATACCAAAGGATACATCACGCAGGATGACATCATGAACGGTGGAACGCTCACTTTCGAGATGACTTCCAGCCCGAACAAAAAGCGATTGTTCAACGGAGAGGATCGTCCTTATTCACTGACAGATTAGCCTATTTTCACCTAAAAACAGATGAGACTTATGAGATATAAACAATTAATCAGCGGTGCTTTCCTGCTGTGGACTTGCATCGCTTGCTCCGGCAAAAAGGAACAGGCGGCTACCGTAGCGGAAGCCACCCCTACTCCTTGGGATAATTATTACATCGGAAAGATTGATTTCGAGAATCTTTCCCCCGAGGCTAAGGGCTCGGCGATCTATGCCGCCGTTATCCCTGATCCGGAAGCTTATATTACCAAGCACGCCCGCAAGGTCGTAGAAACGCTTTATTTCACTCCGGAAGATAGTATCCCGGGCATCGGAGGAGATCCACTATACATTAAAGGAATACGACGGGGTATCCGCGAAAGACGGAGCGCCCCCTTCCATCAGTATCGTATACAGCACGAAATGGATCGAGAAAAGTTTTGCCAATAACGACACCGCGAAAGTGGATTACGAGACCCGTGGCGTATTATACCATGAGCTGACGCATGGTTTCCAATTGGAGCCTCAAGGCATAGGTAGCTATGGGACTAATAAGACTTTCTGGGCCATGATAGAAGGTGTGGCGGATGCCGTAAGATACCTAAACGGCGGTTTTACCTTGGAAGATCGTCCCAAAGGCGGCCATTATATGGATGGTTACCGCACGACAGGCTTCTTCCTCGCATGGCTTACGCAAACCAAAAACCCGGATTTCCTGCGGAAGTTCAACCGAAGCACATTAGAAGTTATTCCTTGGTCGTTCGATGGTGGCGTGAAATACGCGCTCGGCAATGATTACGACATAGACTCCTTATGGAAAGAATATATGGCAACGATGGGAGATGAAGCGTAGCCCCGGCAAAGGCTACGACCAACGGCGGTAACACTCAACAAGTTACCGCCGTTCTTTTATAGTATCACTCCCGACCTTCCGCCAATAGGCATTATAAGGTCGCAACAATACCCATCGTAAGCTCCTTATACTGCCCATCCTAACAACCTTACAATGGGCATTGTTACATTATTCCCCTAAAACACCTTCCTTATTTGCATTTCCGTAAACATATATCTACTTTTGCGAAAAAGTAAATATGGAACTTTATACCCGAATCCTGTTGCCGAAAGCACGATTCTCTTTCTCGTATGAGGACCGGGTCGTGATGATGGGCTCCTGCTTCGCCGAGAATATCGGGCGGAAGCTGGAAGAGAATAAGTTCTCCGTAGATATAAACCCATTCGGTACTCTGTATAACCCGGCTTCCGTAGCGGAAGGATTGAGGATGCTGCTACGCCCGGAGCGTTTCACTCCCGGCGATTTATTCCAGCATGAGGGCATATACCATAGTTTTACCCATCATAGCCGTTTCTCCGCTCCCTCGGAAGAAGAATGCCTAGGCCATATAAACAGCCGCTTATCCGAATCCTCCGATTTCCTGCGAAAAGCGACCCGGTTGGTAATCACGTTGGGAACCGCTTTCGTCTACCGCCTCAAGAGCGACGGGCGAATCGTGTCGAATTGCCATAAGCTACCGGAAAAGATGTTCGACCGGCAACGATTATCCACGCAAGAGATCGTCGAGGACTGGAAACCTCTGTTACTAGCCCTTTGGGAACAAAATCCCGCCTTGAAAATCTTATTTACCGTAAGTCCGATCCGCCACTGGAAAGACGGGGCGCACGAGAACCAACTCAGCAAAGCTACCCTATTGCTAGCCACGGACGCCTTACAGAAAGATTATCCCGACCGAATCGCCTACTTCCCCGCTTATGAGATCCTTATGGACGAGCTCCGGGATTATCGTTTCTATGCGGACGATATGCTCCATCCCTCCCCATTGGCCATTGATTATATTTGGCAACGTTTTATCGAAAATTTCTTATCCACAGACACTTCGGCAATCCTTAAAGAATGGGGTGATATTCAAAAAGCTATTAACCATAAGCCCTTTCAACCGGATAGCGAGGCCTATAAGCGGTTTATACTTCAAACTTTGTTAAAGATGGAACGAATTAGCGAGAAAATTCCTTCCTTTGATATCAGAAAAGAGATCGAAATAGTAAAGTCTAAACTAAAATAAAAGAATGGAATACGCAATTAAAGAAATAGCAAGAGTTATCGGTGCTAAAACAAACCAATTGCTTGACGATACGGTCAGTTTGCTGTTGACAGATAGCCGTCGTCTCTCCTTCCCGGAAAAAAGCCTCTTCTTCGCCTTGAAAACCAAGACGAACGACGGACATAGATATATACAGGAACTCTATAAACTTCGTGTTCGCAACTTCGTGGTAAGCGATATGCTACCGGAGTTCGAGAGCATGAAGGATGCGAACTTCCTGATCGTAAAAGATACGTTACGGGCTTTACAAAAGCTGGCCACCCACCACAGGAAGCAATTCAATATCCCCGTGATCGGCATCACCGGTAGCAACGGAAAGACGATCGTAAAGGAATTCCTCTATCAACTGTTGCATAACGAGTTCAACATCGTACGTTCGCCCCGGAGCTACAACTCCCAGTTGGGGGTTCCTCTCTCGGTATGGCAGATGAGCGAGAAAAATACACTGGGCATCTTCGAGGCCGGTATCTCACAACCGGACGAGATGGAACGCCTGCAACCCATTATCGCCCCCACGATCGGTATCATCACGAATATCGGGGAGGCTCATCAAGAGAATTTCCTCTCCTCCAATCAGAAATGTATGGAGAAGCTGACGCTTTTCAATGATTGCGAAGCCATTATTTATGATGGGGATGATTTATTTATCGCCAATTGTATCGAATCGGCTTGCCTTTCCCATAAAGCGATCGCATGGAGCCGTACGGACTCCGAGGCTCCTTTGTTTATCGAGTCTATCGATAAGAAAGAGTTTGAGACGATCATTCACTGTACTTTACTGGGCTTCAACCGGGTCGTTACCATTCCGTTCACGGACGACGCTTCTATCGAGAACGTGATCCATTGTATGGCGGTTATGCTTTACCTAAAACCCACCAGCGTAAACGACGTAACAAAATTCTTGCATCTTGAGCCGGTGGCTATGCGATTGGACGTAAAGCAAGGTATCAACAATTGCCTGTTGATAAATGATACCTATAACTCGGATATCAACTCCTTGGATATCGCGCTCGATTTCCAACAAAGCCGCCGGGTAGGCAAGCAATTAAAGAGCACTTTAATCCTCTCCGATATCCTTCAATCGGGTACCTTGCCGAAATCTCTATATAAGAAGGTCGCCGATTTGGTTCGCCGTAAGAAGATAGATCGTATCATCGGTATCGGCCGCGACTTAAAGGAATATGCTTCCGTCTTCGAGATCGAGAAGGAGTTTTACACAACCACCGAGGAATTTATCAAGTCTCCTTCCTTCAAGAAATTCAAGGATGAGTTGATCTTGATTAAAGGTTCCCGCCATTTCCATTTCGAGCAGATCTCCGAGTTGTTGGAGAAGAAAGTGCATGAGACGATCCTAGAGGTAAATCTGGACGCGATCGTACACAACTTCAATCAGTATCGTTCCAAGCTAAAGCCGGAGACTAAGATGGTTTGTATGGTAAAAGCTTTTGGTTATGGAGCCGGCTCTTACGAGTTGGCGAAGACCCTTCAAGAACATCGTTGCGACTATCTGGCCGTGGCGGTAGCCGACGAGGGAGCCGAATTGCGTAAAGAAGGCATCTCGATCCCCATTATCGTCATGAATCCGGAATTCAGCAGTTTCAATGTCTTGTTCGAGAACCATCTGGAACCGGAAGTCTATAGCTTCCGCCTATTGGATGCCATGATCCGGGAGACCGAGCGCAGAGGGATCACCTCTTACCCTATCCATATCAAGATCGATACCGGCATGCATCGCCTAGGGTTTCAACCGGAGGATGTCCCGGCGATCTGTGAACGCTTGATAGCGCAATCCGGGGTTATCGCCCGTTCGGTCTTCTCTCATTTAGCCGGAAGCGACTCGTACGTCTTCGATGATTTTACCCATCAACAATTGGATAAATTCACCAAAGCCGCAGGGGAACTAGAAAGCGGGTTAGAGTATAAGGTAATCAAACATATCCTAAACTCTGCGGGAATCGAGCGTTTCGCCGCTTATCAAATGGATATGGTACGTTTAGGTATCGGTTTATATGGAGTAAGCGCATCCGGACAAAAAGGCTTACGGAATGTCAGCACCTTGAAGACAACGATCTTACAAATACAAAACGTACCCGCAGGGGATTCGATCGGTTATAGCCGTATGAGTTATGTGAAACGTGATTCCCGGATCGCTATCATCCCGATCGGATACGCCGACGGACTGGATCGCCACTTCAGCAACGGAGGTGGGGAAGTCTTGATCAATGGACAACGCTGTCCGATTATCGGCAACATCTGCATGGACGCTTGCATGATCGACGTCACCGACACGCATGCGCAAGAAGGCGACGCCGTAATTATTTTCGGCGACGAACTACCGGTGAGCGAACTTTCGGATAAACTGAAAACAATCCCTTATGAGATATTAACCTCTATCTCGCCTCGGGTAAAGAGGGTTTATTTCCGGGAATAAGAAGTAGCCGCCAACAAAGAATGGCTCTACCTTGTTTTAATATCAAGGCACATATTCAAATGTCAGGCTATGATATTCATTTGCGTATGTTGCACATTTTGTGTATGTTTGTGCCGTAATTAATAAACAAGAGGTATGAGTCATAATTTATTGAAAGGCAAGAGAGGCATTATCTTCGGTGCTCTGAACGATATGTCTATCGCCTGGAAAGTGGCAGAAAGAGCCGTAGAGGAAGGTGCGACTATCACGTTAAGCAATACGCCTATCGCTGTTCGTATGGGTCAGGTAGATGCTTTGGCGGAGAAGTTGAATGCGCAGGTAATCCCGGCGGACGCAACCAGCGTAGAGGATCTGGAGACCGTATTTGCGAAGTCAGTGGAAATATTAGGTGGTAAAATAGATTTCGTTTTACATTCTATCGGTATGAGTCCGAACGTACGCAAGAAACGTACGTACGATGATCTGGACTATGGAATGCTGGAAAAGACGTTGGATATCTCCGCTATCTCTTTCCACAAGATGCTACAGGTAGCTAAGAAACAAGACGCTATCGCCGAGAATGGTTCCGTAGTGGCATTAAGTTATGTGGCCGCCCAGCGCACGTTCTTCGGATACAACGATATGGCGGACGCTAAGAGCCTGTTGGAATCTATCGCCCGTAGTTTCGGTTACATCTATGGCCGTGAGAAAGGCGTACGTGTGAACACGATCTCCCAATCCCCGACAATGACAACCGCAGGTAGTGGCGTGAAGGGAATGGAACACTTGATGGACTTTTCTAACAAAATGAGTCCACTGGGTAACGCCAACGCTGACGAATGCGCGGACTATTGCGTAATGATGTTCTCCGACTTTACCCGCAAGGTAACGATGCAGAACCTATACCACGATGGTGGTTTCTCAAGCATGGGTATGAGCCTCCGGGCCATGAACCAATATAGTAAAGGATTAGAGGAATATACAGACGAGAACGGACACATTATCTACGGCTAATATGTTAGTGAGAATCTATCCGGAGAATCCGAATCAAAAAGAAATAGACAAGGTCGTCAAAGTCCTGCAGGACGGCGGCCTTGTCGTTTATCCTACCGACACGGTTTACGCGATCGGTTGCGATGCGTTAAACGTGCGTGCGGTAGAGAAAATATGTCAGATGAAAGGAGTTAATCCACAGAAAAGCAACCTGTCTATCATCTGCTACGACCTGTCTAATCTTAGTGAATACGCCAAGGTAAGCAACGCCGCTTTCAAACTGATGAAGAAACATCTACCCGGTCCTTTCACCTTTATCTTACCCACCAGCAGCGAGCTTCCAAAGATTTACAAGAACCGGAAAGAAGTCGGAATCCGTGTACCGGACAATAACATTACCCGTACATTGGTACAATCCTTGGGAAATCCAATCCTAACCATGTCCATCCGTGACGAGGATGAGGTGATCGAATATACGACAGATCCGGAATTGATACACGAGAAATACGAGCATCAAGTGGATATCGTAATCGATGGCGGTTTCGGAGGATTGGAAGCCTCTACGGTTATAGATTGCACGACGGATAATTTCGAGATCGTACGTCAAGGCAAAGGAGAATTGTAGCTATCCACCACGATTTGTATTCGCTCCTCCGGCAGATTAGCAGGGAACTCCAAGCTTATTTCTTGTTGGTCACCCGGCATTAGCGTAATATAGTTATCCGAATAATGTACCGGTAAGATTCGTTTGCCTGTCTCCTTATCAAAGACCTTGATACGGTTGAAGAACGAGATCTGCGAATCAGCGCTCAGACGGACTGTACCTACGAAATTCGAGCCTTCCTTCTTGATCTCGGTCTTGATATCCGGTCTTGACTTCGGAAGTTGAGATAAGCTGGTGTAGTCTTTCGGCTCGGTTGTCAGCCAATAAATATTGGGAACGTCCGCATTCAAAGCCAGCCGTAAGAAATAAGCGCCTTGGATCCCTTCCGGAACGGGGATATCCAATAATTCCTGTACCGTATTCGCCTTGGAGCTCGCTCTCGTCTCTTTCTCCCAAAGCAGTTTGCCTTCCAGATTATAAATACGGGCTATAATCGATAAATCCGTATAATCTTTCAGGGTCGTATTCAACAATCCCGCCTTACGGGTTACCGGGTTATAATAGGCATGTAAAGGTTCACAGCCTTTCCGGGTTCCGTACAAGGAAGCATTTACATCGAGAGACCAATCATACATTTGCCCCCGCAAGGATGTCCATGGATTCTGGGTTTTCCAGATCAAGATACCCGTATACCAATCCCACATATGAGAGGCCCAGCCTTCCATAAAACTACGATATTGGTCATAATTCACGACTTGGGCATACTTACAATAGGTCTCGATATCTTTCACCTCCCCATATCGCTCCAGATGATCGCCATAGCCCAGATCCTTATGATAGCGCCACGTATAATTACGAGTAAAACCTTTCCTTGGGAAACCGGCCAAATCCTGTTCCGTCATCATCTCCCGCATACTCTCGACCTCCGGGGAACCAACCGATCCGGCTTCCGGATTAAACGGATGCGAACGGAAGCTAAAGAACCATTCCGGCTCTTGTATACCGTAAGGACCATCCCCATTATCCCCCAAATAATTCCGGGTAAACAACGTATCTGTAGAGAAACTCACGAAAAGACGTTCCGGATCTAACCGGGGGAAAACCTCCTTTCTCAAACATTGATCGATATCTTTAGCTAAAGGCCATTCATTCGCCCCACACCAGAAACAAAGACTCGGATGGTTACGGATCATTTTCACTTGATCTTCCACGGAGGCGATAAATAAATCATGATTATCGGGATATTCCCAACGACGTTCTCGGGAATCCATTTTGGTCGGGTCCTCCCAAGCGCCATTGCAATCACCACTGCCCCACAGATCTTGAAAGACTAAGATACCGAACTCATCACAGGCGTTATAGAATTCCGGTCGTTCCACCAACGCACCTCCCCATACACGGATCATACGCAGATTCATTTCCGCGTGGAAACGTACCTCATCCCGATAACGTTCCGGAGAAAGACGAAGCAGCCAATCGGAATTAATATAGTTACCACCCGTGACGTATATTTTCTGTCCGTTCACGAAGAAACGGCGTCCCCCGTTATCCGGGCATTTATCGGAAGTAATCTCCCGGATACCGTAACGCAGCCGTTCCCTGTCACTCACTTGATTCCCAATCTCAAAAGAGAGGTTCATATCATATAAAGGCTGCTCACCGATACCGCTAGGCCACCATAAACGAGGATTCTTTACCGCTAAAGGATTCAAGGATACCGTTTTCTTCTCGAATGGCGATAAAGTAACTGGCTGGGTTAAGCGGGTTCCGTTCGTCTCACAAACCAATAGTCCTTTTAAGGAAGTGCTCCCGGTATTCTCTAGCTCGACAGAGGTATTCACAAAAGCCTCCCTTTGAGTTTTCGTTTCCGGATCACGTACGCCGGGTACCTTGGTCACGACATAAGGAGAAGAGAGGCATACCGGCCCGGTTGTCGTAATAGAGACCTCATCCCAAATACCCGTATTCCGGTCACGTACCGGTTGTATCCAGTCCCAACCCGGCGTATATTGCATCGTATTATTCCGGGCGATCTGCCCATCGCCACCTTGTCCGCCATTCGGATTTCCGGCATGTGTAGGTGGATAAACCAATACCGCTAATACATTAGGGGCATCCGTACGAAGATAAGGGGTTATATTAAAAATCTTCCTCAAGAACATGCCCTCATGGGTATTTCGATTGATCCGCTTACCATTTAAAAAGATTTCCGCCTTATAATTAATGCCCCGGAAATTTAACCAGACATTACGTCCCTCTGGTAAATTATTGATAGTAAACTGACGAGTAAACCAATAAGTATAGAAATCATTGCCGACCTCATGTATATCGGGTATCAGATTGTTATTCAAGCCGAACTCGGGAGCCGGATACATATGGTTCTCCAAAAGTGTAGTCAATACCGTGCCTGGCACACGGGCCGGTAACCATCCTGTTTTATCCAAAGGCGCCGCGCTCAACCGGTTCCCATCCATTTTCACTTCATTCGCTTTCCGGGCATACCAATCTGAGTGAATCAAGGTTTTCTCTCCCGGCTCAGGAATCGCCAACAAGGCTTGCTCCTCTGCTGATACGGGCTTTAACCAGCAAGCCAGACAAAGCCAACAAAATAAATAAATACATCTGTTCATCATATAATCTTAGATTTATCCTTCTAAAGTAGTACAAAATTCAGAAGGGCCTCTTCGCAAACTCGAAGAAGCCCTTTCATTACATATTATTTAACAATAAAACCTATTAATGCCGATTAGAAATTACCTACACCAGCCTTATCCCACCATACATGAGTGCCACCTTTATCACCGGAGATCGAACCCGTATTCTCTTGGTTCAGCAGCTCGATACCTTTTTGATATTCCACGGTATTCGTATTATCCTCATTATCGGAATACAATAAACGACGAACCTGTTCATTCGTATCAATATCCCCATTACTCTTATTCACGCGGTTCGGGAATAATTTCGGATAACCTGTACGACGAAATTCCGCCCAAGCCTCGCAAGACAACGGGAAGTTCGCAATCCATTTCTGTGTGATAATACGTTGTAATTTCTTCTCATTAGTCGCACTCTCATCCCACTTAACCGTAATATCATTCTGAGCCTTGATGCTGTTTTGACCATTAACCGGGTCGACGAAGTCCTTTTGTGTTGTCGTGCCACTGATATAGGCATCGATCTCTGTTTCTGAAATTGAACTTACTCCGGCCAGACTTCCCTTATAAGCCAACTGATTCTTAATAGAAACACGGATACCTTGCTCATACAGTTCCTTCGCCGTACCTCCCATGTTACTCCAACCACGCAACGCACCTTCCGCACGCAAGAAATAACCTTCGGCTGCCATCATTACCGGTAAAGCTGTTGTATAAGAACAAACGATCTTCGAGAAGTTACCCCATTGATTCGGTTTAGCAGGCAAGTCACAGCCGCCACGAATACCTAAATATTGAGTACCGGATGCAATCGTCTTCCCATCCTCACATTCAACATCAGCTTGGTTCTTCGTCATATACAGCGGTAAGCGAGGATCTTGGAATCCTTCCAGTATCGTGGTTAAGTTAGCGTTCATGCCACTATCTCCCCATTCGAACATACGAGTTTGCTCATTACTCAAACTCTTATTGATCAATACATCCTGCTTTAAGATAGCGCCCTTGGCAGCCTCTTCAGCTTTTTGTTTAGCTAAAGTCGGGTCGGCCTTCACGATACGCAAGGCTGCACGTAGCTTTAATTGATTGGCTACTTGAATCCACATATCCAAATCGCCATTACACCAATAGTCGAATGACTGTCTCTCCTCCAATGTGGATTTCGGACTCTGGAAATCTTGAAGCGCTTTATCTAACAATTCGAAAATGGAGTTATAAATGCTCTGCTGTGTATCATAAGAGAACGAAGCACCATTTGTCGGATCTTCGATGCAAGACGTATAAGCTACCGGGCCGTAAACATCCGTCAACATCTGGACCGCATAAGCCTGAACAACACGCATCATTCCCGCATAGTCTGTCAATCCTTGTTCGTCACAAGAGGCGATCAAACGACGTGTATTATTGAATATGTGCAAATAAACATTCTCGTACATACCTCCACAAAAACTACGATTCAACGCATAATCCACGTTACCGGAACCATTGAAATTATGTGGTGTCATGAAATAACCGCTAAACAAGTCTACGTTCAAACTAAAGCAGTACTGGAACAAGTTCTGTTGCGGAGCATATACATAAGACAGCGGTTCTTTAAACTGCGCAGAGAAAGGAAGAGTGTTCGGGTCTACCTCATACTGATCGGTATTCAATGTCTCAAAATCGTCTGTACAGCTCACGGTTGTTAATCCTGTGCTAAAAGCTAAAGCTGATACAGCCGCATATTTTAGAATTCTATTTAGTTTCATAAGTAATACCTGTAAGATTTAGAAATTAAGTTTTAAGTTCAAACCAAAGCTACGGGTTGTCGGCAACGCAAACATATCGATACCCTGCCAGCCATTACCCGTTCCAGCAGCTACATCCGGATCCATCGGAGCATCCTTATAGAAGAAGAACAAGTTACGTCCAATGATAGAAGCGGTCAAGTTTTTACCTGCGCCAAACAAGTTGCGGAAGGTATAACCAAATGATAACTCACGCAAACGAACATTAGTTGCGTCATATACGTACTGGGAAGTCAAGATATTAGAGTTGTAGCTTGTACCACCGGTAGTTGAATAATACAATTGCGGGTCAAATTGTACTCCATCGACCTCTACAAAACCTGCGTCACGAGCCAAACCAGAACGTTCGGAAACGCCCCAACCATCCATGGTAGCCTCAGTCATCGACAAGACCTTACCGCCAACCTTCGCATCGATTAAGAATGACAACGTGAAATCTTTATAGTGGAAGGTATTAGTCCAACCCATGTTCACTTTCGCATTCATATCGCCCGCATAAACAAGATCTTTATTATCGGATCCAGCTAATACAGGGGCACCGGTATCAGAGACAATAGGCTTTCCGTTATCATCACGTTGTAAGTCGCGAACATAAAGGTCTCCGAAATGCCCACCTTCTTTCAAGAGCACTTTGGCACCTGTACAATAACTTGTCAGGTTCCACTCGGAAAGCTCGTCGGCCAACTCTATAATCTTGTTATTATTGTAAGAGAAGTTAAAGTTCGTGCTCCAGCTGAAATTATCCGTAAATTGATTATACCAACCTAGACTAACCTCGAAACCTTGATTCTGTACGTTACCAGCATTAATATAACGGCTCTTCAAACCAGTTTCCCATGGAGCGGAGATGTCAAAATATTGATTCTTGGTATTTGTCTTATAATAGGTCAAATTTACGTTGAAACGATTCTGGAAGAATGTACCATCAAAGCCGACTTCCAACGAATTTGTCTTTTCTGGTTTCAACGTACGGAAAGATGATTTTTCCGGCGGATTCAACGCTCCTTGATCTCCTAATGTATAACGCTCGTTGGTCACACCGATAGGCACATCGTTACCTACAATAGAATAAGAAGCACGTAACTTGAATAAATCCACGTTCTTGCCGAAATCAATAAATCTATCCAACAAAACACTTGCTCCAACAGACGGATAGAAGAATGAAACACCATCTGTAAACGCCAATGTTGAGGACCAGTCGTTACGGGCACTAACATCGATAAACAGACCTTCCTTATAACCAAATTGGGCAGTAGCAAACACTGAATTCAAACGTTTCTCGGCCAAAGTCTTTGTAGTCTGTAATTTATAATAGTTAGCCGGAGAGAAGATATTAGGATAGTAAGCACCACTTGTAATCACGCCCGCATCGTTAACAGAGAACTGAGAATCACCCCAACCGATCAATTCTAAAGAAGAACTTTTTGTCTTTTGGTAGCTTCCACCTGCAGTTACAGACAAAGAATAAGTATCCTCCCAAGTCTTATTATATTGGGCCAACAAGTCACCATAAGTCTGCTCGCTATTCACGCGTGTGTCTTTCATCGTACCCAGCAAGTTACGGCCTGCCGTACTAGACGCATATTCATTCAAGTTCCATGTCTCATCACCACGTTCATAGCGCAGGCGACCTGTAACGGAAAGACCTTCCATTATGTCATACTTGACACTACCGCCAAACTCATAGCGATTACGATAAGAAACCGGTTTTTGGCGATTCAACATCCAGTATGGATTGGAGAACTGCTCTTGAGCGGTATTTGTCCAATTGTGTACATTTATATTTCTTGTCCCATCGTACACCTCATAGTTACTCTTATAATAATCCCAGTCCTCTCCTCTTGGAAACAAGTAAGCGCCCAAAGTAGGATTACCCACATAACCGGCAGTCGGCTGGTTCTCGATATGCTGATTATTATAACGAGCGGACACGTCTACATGAAGTTTTGTCCATAGGTTAAAGCCAACCTTCGCTAGCAAGTTATGGCTCATATATGTATTCTCCGGAACAATACCATTAGAAGATACATTCGCATAAGAAAAATAAGATGAGATATTATCATTACCACCAGCCAACGAGATAGAGTTGTTGGTCGTATAGCCAAGATTATAATAATCCTTCGCATAGTTTGGAGAAGCAGAAGCAAGCTTATCGCCCCAGCTAAACGTTCCTTGGTTACTTACGCCATAAGAATTCTGGAACTTCGGTAACACCATCGGAGTCTCAACCGTCGTATTGCTAGATACATTTATAGCGACTTTTCCAGACTGCGATGACTTAGTCGTAACCATAATGGCACCGTTGGCAGCGACCGCACCATACAAAGCAGCGGCGGAAGCACCTTTCAACAAGGTAATCTGAGCGATATCGTCCGGGTTGATAGTAGACATGGCATCACCACCGTCACGACCACCACCATAAGATCCATCAATCTGTGAATCCGAGACATTCATCATCATAGGAACACCATCCACAACGATCAACGGCTGATTATTACCACTAATAGATTTATTACCACGGAACAAGATCTTGGAAGAACCACCCGCACCCGTAGAGTTCGGGGTAATCTGCAAACCAGCGCTCTTTCCTTGTAAAGAGTTGATCATATTCACATTCTTAATCTCGTTCAAGTCCTTACCGCCTACCGTTTGTGCGGAATAAGTCAAAGTCTTTGATTCACGTTTGATACCCATCGCCGTTACGACAACCTCATCCAAAGCCTCTGCGTCTGAAACCATCGTAACATCGATTTTCGTACGGCCATTTACAGGCTCCTCAATCGTTTTCATACTTAAATAAGAGAATACCAAAATAGAGTTTGCGTCAGCCTCCAAGGTATATTTTCCATCAAAGTCAGTAATGGTACCGGTTGTCGTACCTTTTACTAACACGTTCACTCCTGTTAGTGGCTCATTTAGATCCTTGTCAATGACGACACCACTAATCGTTAGTTTCTGTGCATATCCTGTAACACACAGAAAAAACGCCAATAATAAGATAAATGACTTTCTCATGAAAAATCGTTTTTGATTTAAGTGATTCTACATTTGTGCTTTTTTAATTTTCATACTCTTTTTAGAGAGATCGGGCTCTCTTTTCTTTCTTTTTTAGTGCATAGGCATTTACTCTTTTTTGTTTAAAGTTATTATTATGCTCATACGGAAATCTCTTTCTATTTAAAATCAAACGGTTCTATTTTAAATAATAATAACAACGTAGTATCATTAGAACTAAGTCGTTTTCATGTTTTGACAGACAAATATATATATAATAACTATACATACAAGTTAAAACGTAACAAAAATCAGTATGTTCCTCACTTTTTCAGGTGTTTGCGATAACACATAGTCAAATTTTCATCATGCCTCAATAAATTAAATATGTTAATTTGATTTAGTTCTAATGAAACTAACAACAAATTTCAATTAACATAATTTTCCTTCATTATCTTCTTCCTCCTATAACATCCAATCGCTATCTGACTATCATCTTGGAATAAAATTACAGCTCTATTTACAAGCTTCGAAAACAACTCAGTCAGGAAATTAACCATTAACTCTAATTTCTTCCACAAATATTCAATGATTTGCACAGATTATCTCTACATTTGCGATATATATATTAATGTATTGACTATGAACTGGACCCAGCTATTATCCGGCAAGCGTTTCGGGATGGAAGAGTATCACGAGCGGAAACATGAGAGAACTGATTTCCAACGTGACTATGACCGTTTGATTTTCTCATCCCCTTTTCGAAGACTACAAAACAAGACACAGGTGTTCCCCCTTCCGGGAAGTATCTTTGTACATAACCGACTTACACATAGTCTGGAAGTATCATGCGTAGGACGTTCATTGGGTAATAACGTAGCGAAAGGACTTATGCAAAAATATCCGGATGGCAGTATCAACTTCCCGGAGATAGGTTCCATCGTATCAGCCGCTTGCCTTGCCCATGATATGGGAAACCCTCCATTCGGGCATTCCGGAGAGAGAGCGATCTCCGCTTACTTCTCCGAAGGGAATGGGCGAAAACTAGAAGAGAAAGTACGGAAGGAACGGGGACGCTGGGAAGACTTCGTCCATTTTGAAGGTAACGCAAACGCCATGCGGTTGCTGACCCATCAGTTCATTGGACGCAGAAAAGGGGGATTTGCCTTAACATATAGCACATTAGCCTCTATCATCAAATATCCTTACGCATCCATCTATTCAGGAAAGAAAGGGAAATTCGGCTTTTTCCAATCGGAGGAGGGAAGCTATCTGCAAATCGCCCAAGAGCTAGGGATCGGACATAGCCCGGAAGCCCCGGACAAATTTCTTCGTTACCCGTTAGTTTACTTAGTAGAGGCGGCAGACGATATCTGCTATCAAATTATGGATATAGAAGATGCTTGCAAACTACATATCCTGACCACCGAAGAGGCCATACAACTATTATTGGGATTTTTCGAAGGAGAGCGGTTGGAGCATATCCGCAAGGTCATGCATATGGTAGACGATACCAATGAGCAAATCGCCTATCTGCGTTCTTGTATTATCGGGCTATTAGTAGATGAATGTTCCCGTGTCTTTTTAGAGAACGAGGAAAGCATCCTCAATGGTACCTACAGCACTCCGTTAATCAGTAACATATGCGATCAAGCCAAGCAGGCTTACGCTAATTGCTCGGCTACAGCATACAAGAAAATATATAAGGCAAAAGAAGTGCTCGACATTGAATTAGCCGGTTATCATATTTTCAGCCATCTGATCGACAGCTTGACCGAGGCCGTGATGAACCAAGAGCATGCTTACAGCAAGCTGCTCTTACAACGGATACCGGAGCAATACGACACGAAAGCTCCTACTACATATGGCAAGATACAATGCGTACTCGATTATATCTCCGGCATGACCGATGTATATGCGCTCGATCTATACCGGAAAATCACCGGTATGAGCCTGCCGGCCGTTTGATGTTGTAATAAAGTGTTAGAATTCTTCCCGGTACTTGCTTTCCATGCGATCATCCAAGATACTTAGATAGCTTTTATAGCGGGACTCACTGATTAGCCCATCGTTAACGGCTTGAATGACGGCGCAGCCCGGTTCATGACGGTGCGTGCAGTTATTGAAACGGCATTCTTCCGAGTATTTAAACAACTCCCGGAAATAATGGGAGATCTCAGCGTCCGCCATCTCGATCGTTCCAAATCCTTTGATACCCGGAGTATCGATCAAATAGCCTCCCCCGGGAAGAGAAATCATCTCGGAAAAGGTGGTCGTATGCATTCCTTTGTTATGATATTCGGAGATATCACCGGTACGGAGATTCACCCCCGGCACCAGTTTATTGATAATCGTGGATTTTCCGACACCCGAATGGCCGGACAAAAGCGTAATCTTATCTTTTAGATCCGCTTTCAAGGCATCCAAACCTTCCTCGGTCCGGGCACATAGCGTCGAACAGGGATAGCCAATCGAGGTATACAACTCGATTAAACACTCCAACGCCCTTTGATCCTCATTATTATAACGATCAATCTTATTGAAAACTAATTTAACGGGGACACGATAAGCCTCGGCGGTCGCCAAGAAGCGATCGATAAATATCGTTGTTGTTATAGGATAATTCACCGTAACGATCAGCATCGCCTGATCCAAATTCGCGGCGATAATATGCGATTGCTTCGATAAGTTAGAGGCACGACGGATGATATAATTCTTACGCTCCTCGATCTCTGTAATAAAAGCGGTTCCTTCTTTATTAATATCGATTACGACACGGTCTCCTACCGCGACCGGATTGGTACTCTTTATGTCTTTCAGACGAAAGTTACCCTTGATCTTACTCTCTATATCTCGCCCGTCTTCCGTACGGACCGTATACCAACTACCTGTGTTTTTTATTACCAGTCCCCTCATGAGAATTGAAAATTGAGAATTGAAAATTGAGAATTGGAATAAGGACTCAATGGGGTTCCTTAATTCTCAATTCTCAAGTTTCAACTTTCAATTATTTAAACGGTCATTACTTCTTTTTCTTTAGCGGCGTAAAGCTCATCGATCTTTTTGATAAACTTATCATGGATTTTCTGAACCTCTGCCTCGGCGTCTTTCTCTACGTCCTCGGGAACCCCATCAGACTTGATGCTTTTCTTCAAAGCCTCAATAGCGTCACGACGAGCGTTACGAACGCTGATCTTCGCGTTCTCCGCCTCCTGCTTACATTGTTTCACCAATTGACGGCGACGCTCCTCAGTCAACGGAGGAATACCTAAGCGGATCACCTCACCGTTATTCTCCGGCGTGATACCTAACTCAGAATCCAGAATACCTTTCTCAATATCGCGGATGATCTTCTTCTCCCACGGAGTGATCATGATAGTCCGTGCGTCCGGAACCGTCACCGTAGCCACGTTAGTAAGAGGAACAGGCGCCCCATAATACATTACCTTCACACAATCGAGGATTTTCGGATTAGCCTTACCAGCCCGAATGTGAGACAATTGCTCGTCCAGATACTCAATGGCGAACGTCATCTTCTCTTCCCCTGCTTTGATCAATTGTTTCGTATCTATCATAAATATACGTTTTTTGTTTGCGAATCTTTTAATTAACAAAAGTAATAAAGATTTCCAACTTCGCAAACATATAATTAAAATACTCCCTAACAAAAGATTTATAGTACCGTATAAAAGCTTATCACCTTCACTGTTTACTTAACTTAGACGTAAAGAATAGTAAGTAGGCTACACCCACGCACAACACCAGCACCGCCCCTACTTGAGAAGCCAACATATCGGATGCCACGCCCATAAAGATCGGGAAGATCGTGCCGCCAAACAGTCCCATAATCATCAAACCGGACACCTCATTCTGCTTATTCGGCATAGAAAGCAGGGCTTGGGCGAAAATAATGGAGAAGACGTTCGAGTTTCCAAAGCCGATCAAGGCGATACAAGCATAGATGATCTCTTTCGAATGGAAGAACAGCAGACCGATCATCGCCAATAACATCAAGAAAACACTAAAGGCAAAGAATCCTTTCGGAGAGACTTTTCGCAAGATAAAAGCCCCGGAGAAGCATCCCGCCGTACGGAAGATGAAATACAGGCTCGTGGCGAAGCCTGCGTCGGCCAATGTCATGCCTAGACGTTCCATCAAGATCTTCGGGGCGGTCGTATTCGTCCCTACATCGATCCCCACATGGCACATGATACCGATAAAGCAAAGCAGGATAAAAGGCTTGCCCAGCAAAGCCAGACATTCGCCAAAGGTGGAGGGCCGCCCCTCCTCTTTGGTCTCATGGATAGTGGTAGCTCCCAATAGCAGGATAGCGATCACGGCGATCACCATATAGACCGGAAACAAGACACGCCAACCGAGTCCCATCGACGGTATCGCTTGGGTAGCCCCCCACATAGCGATATAAGGCGCCAAGAAGGAGGCGATCGCCTTCACGAACTGACCGAATGTCAAAGAACTAGCTAGTTTATCCCCGCTTACGATATTCGATAATAACGGGTTCAAGGAAGTCTGCATCAAAGCGTTGCCGATACCCAACAGGGAGAAGGATATCAACATGACCATATACGCGTCGTCGAAGATCGGGATCATTAGCGAAAGGAAGGTCACAATCAAGCTCAATAGCACGGTCTTTTTCCGCCCGATACGGTTCATCAACATTCCCGTCGGGACGGAGAAGATCAAGAACCAGAAGAACACGAGCGACGGGAAGATATTCGCCTCCGAATCACTCAAGCCTAAATCCGCTTTCAGGTAATTAGAGGCGATTCCCACTAAGTCCACGAATCCCATGGCGAAGAACGCCAACATCACGGGAATCAATTTCAAGGATGAAGTCTTCTCGCTCATGGCTTATAAATCTTTAGGGTAAGCAGGCCATGCGCCACTCTGCGTACAAACATAAGCGGCTACTGTTACCGCTTTCTCATGTGCCTCACGTAAAGGTTTTCCGGTTAAGATCGATGAAATAAACGCCCCGGAGAAAGAATCGCCGGCGCCTACCGTATCTACCACCTGTACCTTCGGGGTAGGAATCGTAGAGACCTCCTCCTCGGAAAAGATCGTACTATACTCCGCCCCGGCCGTAAGTACCAAATAGCGCAAACCATATTTCTTCATGAACCAGCGACACATATCCTCTATCGTGCCTTCCAGACCAAACATCGGGCGAAGCATTTCCAATTCCTCATCATTGATCTTGAATACGTTCGCCAATTCGAGCAACGATTCGATCAGCTCCTTCGAATAGAAATGCTGACGGATATTGATATCGAAAAAGCGCAAGGCATGACTAGGCATATAAGAAAGTAAGGTACGAAGCGTCTCACGAGATTCCGCGGCACGTTGCGCCAATGTTCCGAAGCATACGGCGTCCGCACGTTTCATCAGGTCGATAGACGCTTGGGTAAGAGGGATATGATCCCATGCCACACCTTCGATGATCGTATAGGAAGGGATGCCGTTCTTTAGCTCTACCATCACGCTTCCGGTCGGATATTCCACCGTACTGATATAATTACTATCGATACCGTTCTTATCCAATTCCTGAATAATCTCGGTTCCGAACACGTCGTTGCCCACGGCACTGATCGCATAACCTTCCGCTCCTAATTGGGTAGCGTGATACACAAAATTAATCGGCGCTCCACCGGCTTTCTTCACTTCCGGGAAAACATCCCACAATAATTCACCAATGCCTACTACTACAGGTTTACTCTTTTCCATGATATATTTTGTTTTTAATTATTTGAAGGGATAAATGGTTAATGACGTAACCGTAAACGCTCCTCCCTTCGCATTGAAACTAATGCGATTATACGGCTCTTCCGGGAAGACTAGGTTGGTCATGACAAACTCTCCATTCCCGTCGAAGGCCTCTATGCTACAATTGTCTACCAACAAACGTAAGGTATATTCCTTAGCGGCGGAGATCGGGGCCGAGGTAGCCGTGGCGAATGTCTTGCTAAAATCCGTAGCCCCGCTGTTACGGCGATCCATCGTGAACGTATTATCCAGAAGATTATAATGCATCTCCACTTCCTCACCTTTCGAGTTAAACAATTGGAAACTCATGATATCGGCTCCGTTATTCTTAAACTTGATCTCGATCTCATAGGTTCCCGTATGATCGGAAAGTATCGGATTGACCTCATGGGAACGGTCTACCTTGAAGGAACCTTTCTTCTGGGCTTTCCCTCTCAACTTCAACACCTCGGGAGACGGGGTGCTGCTCAAGTACGTCTGCCCGTTTTTCGTATAAAGAACCAAGTCGCGAGGAACCGAGTTCGCGCTCCGGTATTGCGAGGTCGGCACGTTATTCGCGTACTCCCAATTGCTCATCCAAGCCAAGGCGATCTTCCGGTCCTCCGGAGCGTTACTCCAAGTTACCGTAGCGTAATGATCCTTGCCGTAATCCATCCATTTGGTCAAGGCCGGAGATTCATTCACGAACTGTTTCCCATCGAACGTACCTACGAAATATTGGGTAGCGGAGCCGCCAAACGGACCGCCGGGATTGATATTACAGATCAAGACCCACTTCTTCAATTCCGTACCCTTCACCGGAAGCTCGATCAAGTCCGGGCATTCCCAAACGCCCGCATGCGCTCCTTGTCCTTCCCCGAAACTGCTCTCATACGTCCAGTCCTTCAAATTGGGAGAAGAATAGAGTTGCATCTCCTGCCCTACGGCGAGTACCATGATCCATTTATTGGATTCCTTATGCCAGAAAACTTTCGGGTCACGGAAATCACGTTGCGTAGAAGTAAGGATCGGATTCCGGTCATATTTCTTGAACGTCCGGCCGTTGTCCAAGCTATAGGCCATACTCTGCACTTGCCGGTCGCTGGCCGAGGTATAGAAAGCCACGATAGCGCCAGCGCCAAAACCGGCGGTATTATCCTTATCCACCACACAGCTACCGCTGAAGATCGTACCCAAGGCATCCGGAGCGATCGCCACCGGTTGATGCTCCCAATGAATCAAGTCCTTGCTGATCGCATGCCCCCAGTGCATATTCCCCCACATCGAGCCATACGGATTGTATTGATAGAACAAATGATACTCACCATCCTTGTATACCATGCCGTTCGGATCATTCATCCATCCCCAAGCCGGCGAGAAATGATAGGCCGGACGGAATTTCTCCCGGTTAGACGAATCAAACTGATCGGATAGCTTCATCTCTTTCCAGCAAAGAGCCGATTCCGGGGCAAGCTGGAAGTTGAAGGAGATATGCTTATCCGCATACCCCGAGAGATCTACCGGAACGAAATAATCCACCTTATTCACCGCCAAACGAACATTGAAAGTCCGTACCACGTCATTATCGACAATCATATATAACTTGGATTCCGGCGAGGACTCCTCGACCGGAAGCAACAAATACTTGGCTTGCGCATCCACACGGACAATGCTTTGTCCTTCGCCCAGATGCTTTATATCTATAGTACGTTCTGTCGCATATCCGGCCAACGGATCGACAGCACTTAATAAAACGACACCGACAGCCATACATAAACTCTTAAGAAGTCTCTTTGTTTGTTGTTTCATAAACGAACGGATTAAAGGATAATACAGTTTGATTCTCCGCCAAAATTAATAGGATTCTTCCGGATAGAAAAGCACTTATCCCCTAAAGATGGGGAGATATGACATTTGTGATAAAGATCGTACAAATGTTATTGATACTCGGTAGGCGTAACCCCGTAGACCGCCTTGAAACATTTAGAGAAGTAAGCGGGCGAGGAGAAACCGGTTCGGTAAGCGACCTCACTCACCGTATACGCGTTCTGCCTCAACAACTGGGTCGCCTTATTCAAGCGATAGGTACGCAAGAACTCGACGGGTGCGGTTCCGGTCAGCTCCTTGATCTTCCGGTGAAGGTGCCCCCGGGATAATCCCAAGGTCTCGCTTAGTTTCTCCACATTATATTCGGGGTCCGCATAAACCGCCTCGATCTGTTCCGCGAACTTACGCAAGAAGGTATCATCGATACTCTCCACCTTTTCCGGCTCGGACAGAAGGAGCTTATTATCCCGCAGCTTCTCCAACAAACGTTCCCGTAACTTCTGGCGTTCTTGCAATAGGTGGATAATCTTGATCTTCACGTAATCCGTATGGAAAGGCTTCTGTATATAATCGTCCGCCCCGCCGGTAATCCCGAAAATCCGTTGACGCTCATCGGTCAAGGCGGTCAATAAGATCACCGAGATATGGCTAAAGGGAAGTTGCGACTTGATCGTCCGGCAAAGTTCGAAACCATTCATCTCCGGCATCATCACATCGCTTACTACCAATGATATCTCCTCCTCTTCCAATACCCGCAAGGCATCTTTCCCGTTCGCGACCGTCCGGATCTTGAAATGAAGGCTAAGCTCACGCTCCAGAAACCCGCGGACCTCATCGTCATCCTCGGTGATCAGTATCGTATAAGGATAGGTCTTGGAAAGCATCTCCTTGGTTTCCGAGTCGTCCAACCGGGAGGCTTCGTAGGCTTGATGGGATACGGGCGTTTCCATCAGGTCGCTATCCTCGAAATGCGCCTTTCCTTTCCGTAGGCAGACCGTAAAGGTAGTCCTTTGTCCCGGCTCGCTCTCCACACGGGTCTCCCCTCCGTGCATATCTATATACTCCTTTACCAAATGTAATCCGATCCCGGTTCCCATCGACCGATCCTCCGTATAGAAACGGTCAAACAGATGCGGAAGGTTAGCGGGACGGATGCCACTTCCCGTATCGATAACCCGTATAAAGACCCGGCCTCCCTCTTCCGTCAGCTCTATCCGCACGCTACCTCCCTCCGGCGTAAACTTAAAAGCGTTCGAGAGAAGATTGAAAAATACCTTCTCCAATAAGTCCGGATCGATCCATAGCGTACATTGTTTTATCGAAGAAGTGAACGTATAGGAGATCGCACGTACCGAGGCCATACTGTCAAAATAAGATTTGATCTCGCCAACGAAAGGAACCAAATCGATTTCCCGTACCGCTAGTTTCTCTTGCTTGCCTTCCACCTTCCGGAAATCCAATATTTGGTTGATCACACGCAACAAACGGTTGGCGTTCTTCTGGATCAGTCCTAGATCCGAGGCGTAAGGAGATTCCCGCAACGAGACAATCAAGCGATCCAAAGGGGCGAGAATCAAGGTCAAGGGCGTACGTACCTCGTGGGAGACATTCGTAAAGAATTGGAGTTTCTGCGCCGTCACCTCTTTCATCTCCGCGTTCAAGGAGATTAGCTTACGATTCGCCTGCCTCATCTTCCGGTTTATGTAAAAGGCGTAAATGGAAAGGGCGATAAAACCGATCATCAATAAGGAGATCACCCCTAAAGAGTTTCGCAGGAAATAAAACCGGTCGGACAAACCGTCGATGCGGGAACGCTGCGCCTCGATACGTTGCTTATATTTCTGGAGTTGGTCCGCTTGCAACAATAAGGTGCGGGCAGACTGATGATCTACCGGAGCCGTACGAAGAGGGATAAACTTATCCACCGGCTCCCCTTGAATGATACGCATAGCCGTGCGAATCACTTGCTCCCCTCCTGTCGGATAGAGGAAAGAGGCGTTGATCCGTCCATCTTCCACGGCTTCCAGACCGGCACCCGCCACAGCATCCACGCCGATAATCCGCAAATCCCGTCCTCGGATGGAATCCCATGCCATAAAGTATTCCCGGGCGGCTATGGCCATCATGTCGTTATGGGCGTAAACGAAATCTATCTGCTCGGGATGCTCTAACTTCCGAAGCTCCATCCGGGCGGTATCGACCAGCCATTGTCCTTCTATCTTACGGAAAGAAAGATCCTCCCTTTCTCGCAAGGCATCGACAAAACCTTTATGTCGCTCTTGCGCCGGGGAGGTTTGCGTGAGTCCCCATATCTCTAAGATAATAGCGTTCGGGGGAAGATAATGGGCGGCGTAATTGCCTGCCGCTAGTCCGATCTCATAATTGTTCGCCCCGACAAAAGAGGTGTATTGATCGGTATTTACCTTGCGATCTGTAATGATCGTCGGGATTCCGGCACGGTACGCTTCCTCGGCAACTGCCGTGATCGGCTCGGATTGATAGGGGGAGATGATCAAGACATCCACCTTTTGGCGGATCAAGTCTCGTATTTGTTGTATTTGTGTCTCGTTATTGTTTTGCGCGTCCTTTATAATAATTTCCACATCATCATAGTTAGAGGCTTCGATACGCATATCGTTAATCATAGCTTCCCGCCAAGCATCGTCCAGCATACATTGGGAGAGGCCGATAACGTGCCTCTTCTGTTTCCCCGAGCTCGTGCAACCACACAATACGATCAAGGTTAACCATACTAGTAAAAAGGGATGCTTCATATACAAGAATAAAGGTCTAACGTATTTGCCACAGGGCTGGCACAACCTTGCCATGCCTGTGGCACGACAGTGCCATACGGATGGCATAGCTGTGCCATAACCTGTGGCACAACTATGCCATCAGCATGGCACTGCCGTGTCATCGGTTAATGGCACTAATTATGCACCAGTGTCCCGATATTCTCTCCGCTCATCACTTTCTTCAAGTTGCCGTTGGTATCCATATCGAATACGATGATCGGGAGGTTGTTCTCTTTACACATCGTGGTAGCGGTCAAGTCCATTACCTTCAGGCCCCGGGTATAGATCTCATCATACGTAATATCGGAGAACTTGGTAGCCGTAGGATCTTTCTCCGGATCAGCGGTGTAAATACCGTCCACACGGGTACCTTTCAGCATGACATCCGCCTCGATCTCGATGCCTCTCAAAGAAGATCCGGTATCCGTAGTAAAGAACGGATTACCCGTACCGCCAGACATGATTACCACGTTGCCTTGTTCCAGCAACTCGATCGCACGCCATTTATTATAGAACTCGCCGATCGGTTCCATACGGATAGCCGTCAGTACCTTCGCCTTCACGCCTTGAGCGACCAAAGCGGAGCTAAGCGCCAAGCTATTGATCACCGTTGCCAGCATACCCATCTGGTCTCCTTTTACCCGATCGAAACCTTTGGAAGCGCCGCTCAACCCGCGGAAAATATTACCGCCACCGATCACGATACCGATCTGTACACCCATCTCGGCGATCTCCTTGATCTGTGCCGCATATTCATTCAAGCGAACCTCATCGATCCCATATTGTTTACCACCCATCAGCGACTCACCGCTTAATTTTAATAAGATACGTTTGTATTGAGCCATGTTTTGTATATATTTAATATGTAATTCCGCAAAAGTAACGAATAATCCGATATTCGCATAAAAAAGATCGCCCCAACCGGTGTCGGGGCGATCTAAACACTAATCCCGTGTTTTGTAAGCTGCGAGGATTAGCTAAAATTATATGAAACGTTACTGGTTACTTTTTATCTAAGATCTCCAAGGTATCGGCAGCGATCATGAATTCCTCATCCGTAGGAACGACGATGATAGTCACCTTACTGTCCGGAGTGCTGATTACCATCTCCTCGCCACGCATGCCCTCGTTCTTCTCTACATCGATCTTCATGCCCATGTATTCCATGTTCTCGCAAACCGCACGACGGGTCGCCCATTGGTTCTCACCGACACCACCGGTCCAAACCAAGATATCGCAACCACCCATAGCGGCGGCATAAGCGCCGATATATTTCTTGATGCGGTAGTTATATACGTTCAAGGTCATGATCGCACGCGGATTTCCGGCAGCTACGGCAGCCTCGATCTCACGCATATCGGAAGAGATACCGGAAAGACCGGCAACACCACTTCTCTTATTGATCAAGTCGGAAAGGCCGGCACCATCCATGCCTTCCTTATCCATGATGAAAGACAAAGCACCCGCATCCACGTCGCCGCAACGAGTACCCATCAACAGACCCTCAACCGGAGTCAAGCCCATGGAAGTATCCACGCTCTTACCATTCTTGATGGCGGTAATAGAACCACCGTTACCTACGTGAGCCGTGATAATCTTCTGATCCTCATAAGGAACACCTAAGATCTCACAAGCACGACGGGATACATATCGATGACTGGTTCCGTGGAAGCCATAACGACGTACGCCATATTTCTTGTACATCTCGTAAGGCAAACCGTACATATACGCATAATCCGGCATGGTCTGGTGGAAAGCCGTATCAAACACCGCTACTTGAGGAATACCCGGGATCAAAGCCTCCATCGCCCGAACACCCTTCAAGTTAGCCGGGTTATGAAGCGGAGCCAGATCAGAGCACTCGATTACCTTATTGATTACATCCTGATTGATCAATACGCTAGAAGCGAACTCCTCGCCACCATGTACCAAACGATGACCAACAGCGTCGATCTCCTTATAGTCCTTGATACAACCATAAGTTGCGTCGGTCAATACGCTCAAGATAAACTCGATGCCTTGTTGATGGCCGGGAATCTCTCTCTCGATAACCACCTTCTTGCCCTCCTTATCCGTCAATTTCAGGAACGCGCCCGGCAAACCGATTTTCTCGATACCACCTTGAGCCATAACCTCACCGGAGGTCATATCGAATAACTTATATTTGATAGAACTACTACCGCAGTTCAATACTAGAATCTTCATATTATTAAGTCGTTAGGATTATCTATTATTTTGCGGATCTCAAACCGATGGATTGATTACAAGCGATCGCTACCATCTTATAAATATCGTCTACGGAACAACCGCGAGACAAGTCGTTCACCGGAGCGGCCATACCTTGAAGGATAGGACCGACAGCCTCAGCGCCACCCAAACGTTGAACCAGCTTATAAGCGATATTACCCACCTCCAAAGTCGGGAATACCAAAACATTCGCTTTACCGGCGATCTCGCTACCCGGAGCTTTCTTGCTACCTACAGCCTCAACCAAAGCCGCGTCGGCCTGCAACTCTCCGTCGATCTTCAAGTCCGGAGCCATCTCCTTAGCCAAGCGAGTAGCCTCCACTACCTTGTCTACCATCTCGTGAGAAGCGCTACCCTTCGTAGAGAAGCTCAACATAGCCACACGAGGCTCAACGCCTACGATATTACGAGCCGTAGCGGCGGTAGCGACAGCGATGCTAGCCAACTCTTCCGCGTTCGGATTCGGCATAACCGCACAATCGGCAAATACCAAAATACCATCATCCCCATATTGAGGAGTCTTCGTGAACATAAGGAACGCACCGGAAACACACTTCATGCCCGGAGCCGTCTTGATAATTTGCAAAGCAGGACGCAATACATTACCCGTCGTATTCTCAGCGCCGGCGATCTCACCGTCAGCGTCACCCGACTTAATCATCAGGCAAGCCAAGAACAAAGGATCTTCAACTAAAACCGCAGCCTTCTCGGGAGTCATACCCTTCTTTTGGCGAAGTTGGAAAAGCAAGTCTGCATACGCGGCTTTCTTCTCGTGATTTTTCGGATCGACAAGAGTTGCCTCACCGATGTGGTTCAGTCCGAAACCTGCCGCCAACTCCTTGATCTCAGCGGGGTTTCCAATTAAGATAATGTCTGCTACACCGTCGGCCAGTAATCGGTCGGCAGCTTTAAGAGTTCTTTCCTCGGTACCTTCGGGAAGAACAATACGCTGCTTGTCAGCTTTAGCGCGCGCAATAATGTCTTGCATTAAATCCATAGCGGAAGATATTTTATATTATTTAATAATTGTACTCGTAATCCGGCTACAAAATTAGGCATAATGCAATATAGAGTTTACAAAATAGGCAAAAGAATTACAGATAGAGATACCAGTTTCAGATCTTTTAACAGTAATTCGTCACTTCCCGCTCCCCGGAGAGTATTTGTTGCAGTTCTTCCGCTGTCACATTCACACTTAACTTACCTTTATGGGCCACGGAGATCTTTCCTCTCTCCTCCGAGACAATAATAACCAGCGCATCTGTCTCCAATGACATCCCCAACCCGGAACGATGGCGCAATCCCATATCCTTGGGAAGGGTAGCGTTCTGGGCGACCGGCAAGATACAACCGGCCGCCTTGATCCGGTTATCGGCTATGATCATGGCACCATCATGCAACGGGCTGTTCTTAAAGAAGATGTTCTCGATCAAGCGGGCATTTACATCGGCGTTGAACATTTCGCCCGTATGCTCATAGATCGCCAAGTCCATATCTTGCTGGATCACGATCAAGGCACCCGTCTTTTTCCGGGCCATATTCATACAAGCCAAGACAACAGGGGCGACAAACTTCCCTTCTTTCTCCGGATCGCCTCCTCGCTTGGAAAAAAGTTTCCCTAGGAATTTCCAGCCCCGGTGCGAACCTAACGCCAACAGGAAACGGCGGATCTCGTCTTGGAAGAGGATTACCAAAACCACGAAACCTACGCTAATAAACTTATCCAAGATGGCCCCCATCAACCGCATCTCCAATACCTGCGAGATCAAGATCCATACGACGATGAATGATACGACTCCACTGAATATAGCCAATGTGCCTGAGCTTTTCATCAATTTATAGGTCTGGTACAGGAAGAAAGCCACCAGCAATACGTCAATCAAGTCTTTTATACCGAAATGCATCCACATAGTTAATTGAGAATTGAAAGTTGAAAATTGAAAATTATTTGTTGGTCATTTGACCTATGACGCGAATGGCTTCCACTGCTTCCCGCACGTCATGTACACGAAGGATATTAGCGCCGTTCAAGAGAGCGTACGTATTCAATACAGTCGTTCCGTTCAGGCTATCCGCAGGGGTTCCACCCAGTAATTTATAAATCATGCTTTTACGGGAGACTCCAACTAATAAAGGCAACTCAAAAATAGAGAACTCCTTTAAATGGCTCATCAATTGGTAATTCTGCTCCAACGTCTTACTAAAACCAAAGCCGGGATCGAGAATGATATCATTCACCCCTAAAAGCCGAAGCTGGCGTACCTTCCGGGAAAAGTACAGCATGATCTCCTCCATCATATCCGGGTAATCAGTATGCCTCTGCATAGTTTGAGGGGTTCCACGCATATGCATCATGATATAAGGCACCTTCAAATCCGCTACCGTTTGGAACATATCCGCATCCAACTCACCGCCGGAGATATCGTTAATGATAGCTGCTCCATATTCCTCTACGCAACGACGCGCAATCCCCGCACGAAACGTATCTACGGACACCGGGATATCCGGGTAATGCTTATTTAATATATGTAAGGCAAACTCCAAACGGCGCATCTCTTCCTCCGGGGTAACCTCAGCGGCATCCGGACGGGATGAATAACCACCGATATCTATCCAATCTCCTCCCTCCGATAAGATTTCCCGGATACGGTCCTCGATAGCGGTCTCGGTCTGTTTGCGGCTGCCCGCATAAAAAGAATCAGGGGTAATATTCAAGATTCCCATCACCAACGGCGTCGCTAAAGAAGTGAGTGTCCCTCTAATATTGAGCGTTTTATCTAACATGATCTTTCCTTATTTCCAGCAAAGATACAGGTTTCTCTCTTAAAATCTCCTTCTAGATTCTTCATTCTTTATTTAATTGCTACATTTGCCCCGAATTAGACAGGAATAAATATTTAACGCGATACAGTCATGAGTATTATCGACCTCTATGATTTATTTATACATAACCCTCAAATAACGACAGATAGCCGGAACTGTCCGAAGGGTTCTATCTTCTTCGCCTTAAAAGGCGATAAATTCGATGGAAATCAATATGCCGGGAAAGCCTTGGCATCCGGCTGTGTCTATGCCGTCATAGACAATCCCGATTATTATATAGGCGAACGCACGATCCTTGTTGATAACGTGCTGAAGACCTTGCAACAATTAGCGCACCATCACCGCAAGGTACTGGGGTTGCCGATCATCGGAATTACCGGAACGAATGGCAAGACCACGACCAAAGAGTTATTGGCTGCCGTACTCTCAACGAAATTCAATTTGCTATATACCGAAGGAAATTTCAATAATCATATTGGCGTTCCCTTGACCTTGCTCCGATTGACTCATGACCATGAGATGGCGGTTATCGAGATGGGCGCCAGCCATCCGGGAGACATCAAGGAATTAGTGGATATCGTCCATCCTAACTATGGCATCATCACGAACGTAGGCCGTGCCCATCTGGAAGGCTTCGGTTCTTTCGAGGGTGTGATCCGGACAAAAGGGGAGTTATATGATTATATCCGTCGCTCCAAAGGCAAGATATTTATCAAGAAAGAGAACGAGTACCTTCAGTCTATCGCCAAAGGCATCGAACAAATCACATATGGAAACGGGGATGATGCTTTCGCGTCCGGACAGGTAGTCAGTTGCGATCCTTTCTTAGTGTTCAATTGGAAGCAACAAGGAAAGTTGCATACCGTCGAAACACATATGATCGGTAGTTATAACCTAGATAATGTATTGGCCGCCGTCGCCGTAGGCCGCTTCTTCAAGATCCCGGCAGAGCGTATCAGCCGTGCTATCGCCGCTTACGAGCCTACCAATAACCGTTCTCAGTTCAAGAAAACCGATAATAACGAATTGATTATCGATGCTTACAACGCGAATCCGAGTAGCATGAAAGTAGCTCTGGACAATTTCATCACCATGCCCGTACAGCCTAAAGCTATCATCCTTGGAGATATGCGCGAGCTTGGACCAACTAGCAACGAATTACACGCGGAGGTTGTCGAACAGATCAAGAAAGGCCAGTTCGACAAGGTGTTCCTCTGCGGCGAGCATTTCTCCAAGGTAGGCAAAGAGTTCTCCCCCTTCGCTACCACAGAGGCTATGACGGAGGAGCTTCGGAGGCAGCCGTTAAAGGGCTATCATATCTTGATCAAAGGCTCTCATAGCATGGGGCTGGAGAAACTAGTGGATATCCTATAAGCTATCATCGAACAAGACAGTTTTCAACTTTTGATACAAGAAGGAGAGAACCAATAAGATAACTCCCAAGATTATAAAGACGACCACTTTCCCGATCGTAGGCAAGAGCCACAGATCCACCATCACCAACTTTAGCAATACGATCGAGAAGGTGGCCAAACTAATCATCCGGACAACCTTCAGGTGCAATCGCATTCCCACCGCCATTTGCATAAAGCCGGCAAGACTCAACGAGATAGAGAAGCCTGCGCTTAATTCATCCGGCAAGCCCAACTGATTCAACAAATTATTCGTTCCCACGGCCAGTAATATCGTAGACAGCAAACAAATATATAAGGTCATCCCATGCGTACGCTTTTCTCTTGCGTCGAATGCCTTATAATAGTACCGTCCCAAGACAAAAATATGCCCCCCGATTAAAAGCAAGGAAACCCATAGCAGGAACCGGGGAATAAAGAGATCATCATACCCGACCCACAAAGACATTCCTCCGAACAGGGATAAAGATAGCCCCAAGAGTAGTCCATATCCCCCCGCATTTCTTGACACAGGCAAATAGCTTTTCCCTAATAAAACATTCGCAGCAAATAAAACCGCCACCGTAAATGTCTCGATATAGCTAAAGGACACGATCGAAGGATCTACATATGAATAGAAATCGAAAACAAAGGCTATATATAATACGACACATCCCGTCAAGAGAGGCCCTTTCGTCGATATCCTTGTCGGACGTACCAACCAAGCGTCTACCCAATACGATAACCCCGTAAAAATACCGGTAGCGAACAAGCCATTTATAAATAGGGAAGAATCTCCGTACCGAGCCTCCATACATCCGTGGAAGACATCCATTCCGTAAGAGCCCAGCGTCAAGACCGGAAGTACCCAAACGAATATCTCGTAAACCCGCAGACGGAAACGACTATAGAACCAGAGAATAATCATTACCTCTGAAGCCCAAAACAAGGTAATAAAGGTCCCTTCCAGTTGGATCGGGATCGTCACCGATACGAACGTAAGAGCGATACCCAATAACGTATGCATCAAGAAAGTGAAAGGTTCCCCTTTCCGTTTGATCCAAAAGAAAAGAGCGAAGTTAATAGCCGCAACAAAAAGGGTTACCAGACCTTTGTAATTCCGCTCAAGCTCCATATTCTGCAGGAGACAAAGGGCAAAGAACAGGAATACGAAATTGTTCAATCCGATCACTCCTAATAAATATTGATTGATCCCCCGGATATTGATTCGCACGATGGAAGCGACCGATAATAAGAAGATCAAATAGAAGGCGATAGAGAAAATAAGTAAATGCGTTAATTGGACACTTCCCATCAAATCCAGATCCGCAGCATACGTATAACCCGCAAAGACGATCCAAGTCAAGGCAAAACAAATTACAGGCAATTCCCCCCACTTCTTATAGATAGATAGCCCGAACATTCCTAGGTCCAAGATCATGACATAGGTAAACAGCACCCAATAACTTCCATCTCCGCTACCCACTAAGAATGGAGCGATAAATCCACCCACCAAAGCGATAATTGCCAGTTCCCTACGATTATAGAGTATAGATAAAGACGACATAAATCCGGTAAACAGCACAAGCAGAATAAAAGCGACCGTTTGGCTAAACAGCCCGTAATAATGATAGGCGATCGCCACCGTTACATAGAAGATCGCGAAAGCGCCTCCCGCCAGCAAAGAGCTAAAGGTACGATAGGAATCCTTCAAACGCCAAGCCACGAATAGAAGTAATCCACCCATCCCAAAGCCAAGGATCGTACGCAAGGTCTCGTTTATCCATTCCTTATCTATCGCATACTTCACGAAAAGACCCATACCCAAGACGAGTATCAGGATACCGATTTTACCGAATAAGTTCTCACCGATATATTTCTCATAATTGACAGGCTTCCGCACCTTCTGGGGTTGAGGATTTTTAGCAGGTTCGACAATCGCCCTTACCGGTTCAGGTTGTACGAAAACTTCCGACTCTTTCAAGATCTCAGGCTCCGGTTCCTTTATCTCGTCCACAACTTCCAGACTATTCTCCAAACGTTTACGCAAGGCAGCGATCTCTTTCAACAATTCCTCCGTTTTCTCTTGTGATTTGGATATCTTATTACGCAAGTTTATCCAAATCATGATCAGTAATAGAAGTATCAGTAAGGTATATTCCATAAACTCTAAAATTATAAGCTTGCCGCAATATACGCATTTATTTATGTAAAAGCTTTCCGAACCATAAAAAAGTCCCGACGATACGAATATCGCCGGGAGCAATTTTTTATCCGGTTTCCTTCCTCACGGAAATACTATCGGAAGAACTTTTTTACTTTAGTATTAACCACACGTTCCCCCATCACGGGATACTTTGTTGCGTGGAAATTATTTAATTAAATATATTTAGATAGAGACGGGACGTGCCCGCCTCTACTGTATCATTTCGAATAAAATAATTATTTAACAACCACCTTAACAGCAGCCTCACCCTCTACAGCTACAGCTACGATACCTGCCGGTACAGCGATTGTAGCGTTATCAGATGAAAGAACTGTCTCAGCAACCACCTTACCTAAGATGTTAGAGATAACAACAGACTTGCCAGCGGCACCTTGGATTGTTACAGTACCATCGTTAGCGATAACAGAGATAGCAGAAGCTCCTTCTTCAACGTTATCGTTGGATGTCGGGTGTAATGTCGTAGCCTCAGCAACGAACTCATGAGCCTCGTCACGATTATCCGTCCAAACTAATACGTTGTTGATAACTTTCAAATAAGAAGTTACATCTTCACGATCAGTCTTAGTTGCATCATCTTCGTTTGCAATCTCCTTTGTTGTCTTATTCTCGATCTTCAATGTATTATTTGCAGTTGTAACAAATGCCATTGCAGCCGGATTTACAGACATAGTCTTCAAGGTATCAACAGCAGTTGCTTTTTCACGAACAATAGCTAAAGAATCCTCACCATAAACGATAGCTTTAACAAAAGCTGCTTTCACCAAACCTTCTGTAGCATTCCAATAAGCGCTACCTTCATTTGTCTTAGATGTATATTTATCATCATCACCCTTAACCGCAGAATAAACAGAATCTTGAGGATTTACCAAGAAATATCTGTAACCATCAGCGATAGCAGCAGAGTCTAACCCATTACCTGTTGTGATGTAATAAGTAGGTCTAGTTACATCTTTTACACAAGCAGTATCAATCCACAAACCAAACAAGCTGTCGATATATTCTTCTTGACCTGCCAACTTAACCTCCGCAAACAAAGACTTAGGATTCATGGAAAGAGCTTTACCATCAGCCTCGGCAGATTTAACCAACATGTGAGAAGGAGCATTCAATGTAGCGTAGTCCGGAGATGGCTCTACTACCAAGTCAAAATAGTTGTTATTTACAGCTGAAGCTGCAGCAGAGATCAACTTACCAGTATTAACATCCAATACCACAATCTTATCACCTGTAGACAATAAATAACCATTGCCCTTAGCTGTTTTGAATGTGAACTCAGAACCAGCAACTGCAGGAGTAGCTGTATTATCTTCTTTTGCCAACTTAAATTCATTATCCTTAGCTACAACATACTCTTTTGTATATTGCTTGTAAAGTTTATAAGTAGCCGTAGCTAAAGTATCACCTAAAGCGATAGCACCTACACCAGCTTTGTGTTCATCAGCATTGCTAGTCCAGACCTTACCCGTTTTATCTTTAATTACTTCAACCTTGAATTTAGCAGCGTCTTCGGCTGTAGTTTTCTTAACCTTCAATACGCCGTCAACGATTGTATACAAATCATCAACACCCTCCGTACCGGAGATCAAGTTCAATGTATAAGCGAAGTTATCAACAGCTACCTTGTCCAAATACTTCGTAGCCATATAGTTGTATTCCTTGCCACCGGCTTTGATATCTTTCTGATATTCGAAATAGAATTCAGTACCAGCCGCTAAACTTGCAGAAGCAGCGCTATTTACAGCATCCACTCTGTAAGCGTCTTTACCTGTTACCTTATAGATCTGAGCGGCAGCAGTTGTAAGACCTTGGTTGAAGTTACGTTCAACGAATTGGTATTTACCACCCTTAGCAACTACATAGAACTGACCAGCAGGGTTATATGCATTAGGAGCATCCTTCTTCAATTCCAATCCACTAGCCGTAGCATAAACATACTTAAACTCATCACCAGATTTAACCTTGATGAAGTAAACACCATCACCAGTAGGCAATGTAGCCGGAGTGCCCTTACCTAATTTTACGGAAGGAGCGACACCTTGCTCGATTGTAGAAGGAGTACCAGAAAGTTTAGAGACTGTCAATACCTTTGAATTGGTTACCTGAGCATATACTACTTGAACATCAGCAGCAGTACCTGTAAGCGCAGCTTCAAATTTCTTAGTAGTTGTATTATAAACAGGTGCATTCTTTACATAAACAGCGACTTTATCGTTTGATAAGTCTTGAATAAATTTGAACTTTTGAAAATCACCATTCAATACTGTATGATAACCATTATCCAACCAAGTTGAGTCTTTTGCGAATTTATAGCCAAATACATCCTTTTGCCCAGCGATCGTGTACTTAGTTGTATCCAAACCGAAGTAAGCATCCTTTTCACCGATCTTATCAGCGCCAACTTCCTGCAACTGTACATAATCAGCATCAGCACCAGTCAACTGAGTAGCTACTAATTCTTTGCCCTCAAAGATGTTCTCTTGATAAGCCTCTCCAAAGTTCAAAGAGAATACAGTGAAACCATCGCCTAAGTCAGAGGCAGCCAAAGTACGAGCCTTCAAAGCCGAATTTACTTCCGAAGTGAATGCTGTAGCGGTACTAGCAATGCCCAAGGATAACTTACCTCCAGACACAACCAATCCTAAAGATCCGTTCGCAGAATAATAAGCAGAAATCTTGCCGTCAGTAGTTACAGACCACTTGTCAACACCTGCCGCTAAATTAGGTTTAGCATCTTTTTTTGCAGCGAAAGACAATACAGCACCAGTCTTTTTGTTAGTGAAGCTGTAAAGCTTGTTTCCTGTAGCATCAACTCCAGCTTCAGTAACCTTCCACATAGCAGAGTCAATAGAAGCTTTAGGAGCAGTTGCCAAATTGCTAAATGTTTTTACCACTACAGAGTCCGATTTAGCTCCATAAACAGCTAAATAATCAGAAGAACTGGACTTCAACATGGTGTAACCGTCTGTTTTGGTGATTTGGGCTGAAGCAACAGCCGAAATCATTGCAAGTCCAGCTACAAGAGTAGAAAACTTTTTGTTCATAATTCTAAAATTAATATTAATACTAGTGTTAATTAAAAGCTCTTCAATATTTTGCCCCTTCAAATTGGGCATAAAACGACTAGTCTAAACGATCGTCTAAATCTTGCGTTTTTTTAGTGCCAAAACAGGAGATTTGTTGAAAGAATCCGTTGTTTCGTAAAGGATAACCTATCCTATTGATAAGAAAGAGGATAAGCGATAAAAAAATAATGCGGAAGGGTTGTAAGTGTCGAAGAAACGCGTACCTTTGCAAATGACTAGAAAAATCGATCGTTTAGACTAGTCGTTTCTCACATTCTATTCCATCGCACATAAAATATACATCACCTATATAGTAGTATAACCTCTATGCGTATTGCATATATTATAATGTACGAGCGTACATTATATATTATCTATGTCGTTGACTGATTATCAATTCTTCTTTCTAAATCCAAATAAGCATGCTTATCGGATAAGGTGAATTTGAATATTTCCAGCAGATACACCGAGCATTATCCGCCAACAGTATTATATACGGATTATCAGCATATTACATTTACAACTAGATGTAACGCTGTTTACTTCCATATGTAAATGACTTTACTTCTAGAGGTAAACACTTTCGTTTCTACTATATGTAAATACTTTCGCTCTTGCATGGAAGCGCCTCGTTTACGCTTTTATTGGTCAAAATAACGACTATCCTATGTACTTGAACTCTTTTTTCATAAATTTGTCGCTTTATAATAAACTGAGTAAAAAATGAATACACACGAACTTTGCTGCGTAGGACACATCACCTTGGATAAGGTAGTGACACCTAAGAATACCGTCCATATGCCGGGAGGAACCTCCTTTTATTTCTCGCATGCGATAAAACATTTCGATGATATTGACTATACTCTAGTGACAGCCTTGGCTGAATCTGAGATGAAAACGGTGGAGGAACTACGAGCCGAAGGTATCGACGTTGCCGTGATGCCAAGTAAGCACACCGTTTATTTCGAGAATATTTATGGAGAGAACCAAGATAACCGTACGCAACGTGTATTGGCGAAAGCAGATCCTTTCACCGTAGAGTATCTGGAGAACATCGACTCCAAGATCTTCCACCTTGGTAGTTTGCTTGCCGATGATTTCTCTTTGGAAGTGGTAAAGTATTTAGCGGGGAAAGGCTTAGTATCGATTGACTCGCAAGGGTATCTACGGGAAGTAAGAGACAAGGATGTATTTGCCGTGGATTGGCCAGAGAAAAAAGAAGTACTTAAATACGTGCACTTCCTCAAGGCTAACGAACATGAGATGGAGGTGTTAACCGGATATACCGATGCCGTGAACGCAGGAAAAGTTATCTACGATTGGGGCGTGAAAGAGGTATTGCTGACTTTCGGAAGCATGGGATCTATCATTTACGACGGTTCCACTTTCCATAAAATCCCCGCTTACATACCGAAAGAAGTAGTAAACGCTACCGGAGCGGGTGATACTTATATGACAGGATATCTCTATAAACGTGCCAAAGGCGCAAGCATAGAAGAAGCCGGACGTTTCGCGGCAGCTATGACAACATTGAAAATCGAAGGAATAGGCCCATTCAACGGCACTAAGGAAGATGTGTTGCGATGCTTAGAGACAGCGGAACAACGAATGCCTGAGTAGTTGAAAATTGAGAATTGAAAATTATTCGCTCTCTCCTAATTTTCAATTCTCAATTCTCTATCTTTAATTATTCTTGAATGCTTTGCAGAATGTAGTCATTAGCAAGATACAAAGCCCTAACAAGCCGACCACGATATAAGCGTATTTCATATTGAAAGCCTGCGAGATCGCTCCGATCAACAAAGGTGCGATCAACGAGCCGATAAAGCTGATACTGGAAAGGATCGTCAAGGCAATTCCCACCGGAGTTCTCGATTTAGCGCCCACTAAGCTATAAATAGTAGGCACCATACACGAGATGCCCAAGCCTACCAACATAAAGCCTAAGGAATTCACGATCACCTTAACCGTCATCGATTCGAACATTCCACCCAACATGGCTGAGATAAAGAAACCTGCAAAAATAAAGAAACCCGCTAATTGCAACACCTTCTGCTTTCCTAAAACACTATAGGCGGAGTTCGTAAGAAAACGGCCTACCGTCATCATCACCATGAACACTAAGAAACCGATCTGCAAGGATTTAGGAACTTGTAGTACCGATTCGAAGTAAAGTCCACTCCAATCAAACATCGCACTTTCCACCACCAAGGCAAACAGTCCGACGATACCTAACTGGATCAACAGTATTTCCGGCTTACGGATAAAGCTCAACAATGCCGGAGCTTCTTTCTTCTCCGCTTCCTTCTCTTCCTCCGGTGACTCAACCGCCACGTCTTCCTGCAAATACTTCCGGCTTACCAAAACAGTCACTCCAATCAATAATGCAATCAACGTAAAATGCCAGAACGGAGTGACGCCGGATACGATCATGATAAACCCGATCAAAGCTCCTAAACAGGCCGCCAGACTCCAACCTCCATGAAATGAGGCCATAATCGTACGTCCATAGAGCCGCTCGATACCAATCCCTTGCGTATTCAAGGATATATCGCAAAGATTCCAGAACACCCCAAAACAGAACAAATAAACACCCAGCAGATAAATATTATGTGCCGTACCTATCGCGAATAAGGCCAAGGCATACCCCAACACACTGACCTGCGCCATAATACGACTCCCCAACTTCGACACCAAATAACCCGCTAACGGTATCGCCACAAACTTACCTACCGGGATCAGGAACAAGACCAACCCCCAATAGAAAGCGTAATTCACCTCAAAGAAATCCTTCACGTCCGGAATACGGCTAGCCCAACTAGAGAAACAAAGACCTTGCGCTAAAAAGAAAGAAAGCATCGCATAACGAACCCGTTCCTTGGGAAAAGCGCTACCCAATGGAGTATTCATTTTTTCATTCATTATCATTTACTTTTATTGTTATCATCTATTCGAGAAAGAGGCACGAACCCCATTCCTCCGCAAAGCTATCAAATATATCCTAATCCCCTAAGTCCTAAAAGTAGAATTTATTAGGTAGATTCCCTAATGAAAAGTATATTTGCGAAATATGCACAGGAATGTTGACTAAATCGAGGATGATATGAGAAGCTGGATTATCTTTTTAGGATTATTATTTACCACATTCACACAGGCACAAGTTATTACGGGAAGGGTTACGGACTTAAATAACCATCCTATCGAACTAGCGGTCGTGATTATACAAACGAACGATTCAGTATATGTAAACTCCACCTATACGGACTCTTTGGGCTCTTTTAGTGTCAAAGCGGAGATATCCCCTTTCCTCTTAACCGTCCAGCATCTGCTGTATGAAACGTATCAAAGCACTTATGACTCACTTACGATAGGCAATATACAACTGAACGAGAAAAGCCAGACGCTTTCGGAAGTATCTGTTACCGGAGAGCGTCCCTTAGCCAAGGTTGTCGATGGTAAAATAACCTACAGCATGCCGCATTTGTTAAAAGACAAGATGGCCGTTAGCGCTTACGAGGCGATCCTAGAACTACCGGGAGTGCGGGAACAAAGCGGGAAAATACAACTTGCCGGAACAAATGGAGTCACGGTTATCATCAATGGCAAGACCACCAATATGGGTGAGAGCCAATTGGAGAATCTGCTTAAGAATATGCCCAAAGAACGTATTCAAGAAGCAGAGATCATGTATAGCGCTCCACCCCAATATCATGTACGCGGGGCCGTGATTAATCTGGTCCTTAATAACGGTATTTCCGAGACTCCCAAACTGCAAGGACAAGTCAATGCTCTATACAACCAAGGGCATTACGCTAATTACCAAAGTGGCGCTACTCTCGTTTACAACACGCCTAAATATTCTACCGATCTCATGTACTCCTTCGGCTACCACAGGGAACGGACAGGTGAGGATATCTTATCACACCATTTATTCGATGGTAAGACCTACGAGATCGAGCAATTCGACAGAGGACATACCCGGCTCCCAGTCCATACCATACGCCTAGGCAATGATTGGTTCTTGAACGATAAGAACAAACTAAGCTTCGCCTATACCTCAGAGATCCAGCAATGGACTCATCCTTTCACCTCTTCTGTAGGAACCTATTCGGATTCCGAAAACAGAAAGAAATCCGACAAACCGATCCAGATGCATAATCTGGCGCTCGACTATGCCTCCGGGTTCGGCCTTAATGTAGGGATTGATTTTACCGCTTACATCAATCATACGACACAATATTACCAAGAGAAGAAAGCAGGGAAAGAAGATGCCTTCAACGCTAAATCACAACAAGACATCCGTAGGCTCTCCGTCTACGCGGACCAGAACCATAAATTAGGAAAAGGCTGGATGCTCAACTATGGGACAAAATTCAGCTTCGCCTCAGACAAAAGTTCTCAGGTATATCATTCACTGCGCGAACACGATTGGTCCATCTCTAATAGTTACAGTAAACTGGATGAATATGTATATGATTTATATACCGGCTTTTCCAAAAGCTTCTCTGATAACCTATCCGTAAACGCCTCTTTGACCGGAGAGTATTACAAACATAAGGAGATTGATTATTGGAGCTTATTCCCTATGATGGAAATCACGTACCGAGCCCACCCCAGCCACATCCTGCAATTATCCGTTTCTTCAGACAAGACCTATCCCAGCTATTGGGAGATGCAGAATACGGTGTCTTATCTGAATGGATATACCGAGATACAAGGTAACCCGGATTTAAGGCCGTCCAGACTCTACTCTGCCCAATTGAACTACATCCTAAAAAACAAATACATTTTCACGCTATACGCAAATTATATAGACAATAATTTCAACCAGCTCCCCTATCAATCCTCCGAGAGACTAGTTCTTATCTATAAGACACTGAATTTCGACTATTCCAGTAAGCTAGGCCTAAATGTAATGATACCATTCAAAGCCGGCTCCGTGCTTGATTCCAGATTAACGTTAAATGGTTATTATGACAAGATGAAATGTGATAATTACCATGATATAAGCTTCAATAAAGATAATCTGGCATTCTATGCCGAATTAAATAATACGTTCAACATCTCATCGAAGCCTACTATCAAAGCGGAAGTATCCGGTTCTTATATTACCCGCAACATTCAAGGCCCAATGACGATCAGCAGTATGTATAATGTAGACGCCGGCTTGAAATGGATCTCCCCCAACGGCAAAGCGGAGATCTCTTTAAAAGTGGATGACATGTTTAATTCATGGGTCCCAAAAGATCTTAATCTCCAATACAAAACACAAGACTTACATATGCGTATGATCCCGGATTCCAGACGAGTCTCCTTATCCTTTATCTATAAATTCGGAGATTTTAAAGCAAAAGAGCATAAAGAGGTGGATAGTTCCCGATTCGGGAAATAAAAGCCAATGGTCTATACTACGCTTTCAACCTATATTCAGATGGGGTGACATTAAACTTCCGCTTAAAGGCCGTACAAAAATGCGCTTGATGTTCATAGCCGACCAAGCCGGCAACTTCCCCTATTGATTTATTGGTATCCAAAAGATAGTGAATCGCTATATTCATACGATAATCAAAGAGATAGTTAAACACGGTCGTCCGGAACGCTTCTTTAAACCCCGCTTTCAAAGTACATTCATTAGTTCCGACACGTAAAGCCAAATCATGTAATGAAGGCGGGTTCAAATATTCGGAACATATAATATCCCGGGCCTGATAAATTTTATCCCGATCGGAAAAGCCTACTATCTTTGCGTTAACCGGTTCTTTACCTTCCGTCTCCCGCATAAATAAAGACAAGCACTCGGTTACTTTTGCTTCGAGATACATTGGCGAGGCATTTCCCATCATCTGAGAGACCTCAAGATCATTCAACGCCACAGATAAAGCGATTGGAATCGAGAGATTCTTGGGAGCGATAAAGAAAGTCTCCCCCCTGCCGAATCGCAAATAAGCACTCCCGAAGTACTCCGTATAACGTTCCGACAAATGTTGGAAGAAATCCGGCGACACCAGAATACTTGTCATACCAAAAGTATCTCCTTTACGGAACAGATTCCGCTCTTCCTTGATACCAGAACTTACGATCATATTCGTATACCCTTTCCGCCAAATCCGCTTATCCCGTGTCTCCGACAAAAAGCATTCGACGATCCCCTGACGAACAACAGAAAGTCCCATAAACGAGTTACCGACATTTAGGGAACGCATGCAACAATCCTCCTTGCAATAGATCTGGTATCTTGTCACATTAAAATCCCTGCATCTGAAATCACTGATACGATAGGTCAATAATTTGTTCTCCGCCTCCCAACAGTTCTCTTCTAGCCCTCCTGAACGATTGGTAGAAAAATAACTTATATCCGGCATTTCTAAAGCGATCGTATCTCTTCCACGAGATGAGAGTTCTATGTGTACCATTTTTCCGTTTGATTAAAATACACTTCCTTCTTGCGTAAATAAACCAAAAGCAAAGATCCCATCTTTGTACCGGATAATCAATCCCTATAAATAGGTATATTATGAATAAAATAAAACCAGAGATAAAGGATAACATCGCGGAGACCTTGTTTATTCCCTTACTATCACGCGCTCACGAAAGTCACCGGAAAGATGCGATATTAAAAGACCCGATGGCATGTGAGCTTGTTGAGAAAATAGATTATGATTTCGCCAAGTTTGGTAAAATCACGATGAGTACTACCGGAACCGCTATCCGCCTACGTCATTTCGATCGTTTGGTCCAGCGATTCATCGACCGTAAGGTAACTGAAGATCCGGTAGTGGTATCAATCGGTTGCGGATTAGACAGCCGTTTCCAACGTGTCTCCAACCATAACCAAGCGACCTTCTACGAACTAGACTTACCTGAAGTAATCAATTTGCGTGAAAAGCTATTCCCTGCCTCCGCTAAAGATCTCACGATCAAAGGCTCTATGCTCGAGACGGACTGGATGGATATGTTGAGACAAAAACATCCTCACGGCCGCTTCCTTTTCCTCGCGGAAGGTGTAATGATGTATTTCAATGAGGAACAGGTAAAATCTGTTATCCAAAACCTCGCCCAACGCTTTCCCGGATGCGAGATATATTTTGATTTCGTCAATAAATGGGCCGCCCGCAACTCCGACAAGCATGAATCGGTAAAACGGACAAAAGCCCGTTTCCATTTCGGACTAAACGATCCGCACACAATCGAGCAATGGTTCCCCAAGCTCAAACTGATCGAACGATTCTATTTCATCAGCGAAGAGAAAAAACGCTGGGGACTACCCGGCCTGATCATGTGGTTAATCCCGGCGCTACACAAATCTTTTGGAATCGTAGGTTATAAAGTTGGAGAAATAAGTAAATAGGTTATCTACCAAATAAAAAAGCTAGTTCTGTATTCGATCATGAGTTTTGGTATTAAATAGAAGACCTCCACGTAGTTTATCAGAAGGACTTTCCGACAATTGTACCCCCTTTTTGTTTTTCGGGGAAGGGGGTACGATTTGGATACTCAACCGTATCTTTTCGTGCGCCTTTTTGGGCTTTCAAGCAAGACTAAAACATAAAAAAGTCCCACAATACGTTAATATTGCAGGACTTATCTCTTTTAGCTTTGTTCTTATGTGATCCGCCTGGGATTCTCCTAATAGAGTTACCACGCTGATATTTAAAACTTTATCTTTTGAGCTTCAAGCATATCCCATGATTTATCCCACTAATTTGCTACGTGCTTTTGCGGTAGTTTGCTCATGGAGAATACTGTGGGCAAAGATAACATTTTTTTCTAGTACTTAAAGTATATAATAATTTCTTTCGGAATAATCAGTGAAGTACTTTGTTGGAAAAACAAAATTAGGTGATGGGTATATACGGACAATATAATATTTTGCATTTTCACACATCTTATTTCTATATAGTTTTTCTGGTTTGAAAAAAAGTCATACATTTGTATATGAGTTATCTAAATTAATCATAAACGTTTAAAGTCTAATATTATGTCCTTAAGTGATACTTTATTTAATATAGCACCAAACTCTATACAATTTGATGAATTTAATCCAAGAGGTGAAACTGCTGAACAAATCATAAATGATGAAGATTTTCATAAATTGAAAGACTCCATTTCTCAAATTGGAGTTCTTGTTCCATTAATAGTCAAAAAAATCAAGTTCCTAATACTGGAAAAGAATTTATATTGATTGATGGTGAACGAAGACTAAGAGCATCCATGGATTTAAGCCTTGAAAAAATACCTGTGAGAATTGTTCAAAGTGATGTTGAAGGGAAAATAATTGCTTATCAAATTCATCAAAATCGCAAGGCGTGGAGTAAACCTTCAGAGGCTAAATCTATTCAGAGTATTATTAATTCTATAAAAGTAGATGATCCTAATATCTCAGATACAGATTTAAAGAAAAAATTGATAGAAGTTACATCTCATAAGCCTACAGCTATTAATGATATTTTGAAGATTCTAAAATATGACGAAGATGTACAGGATAAATCCTCAAAAGGAGAAATAGAACATAGTTACTTGATCCGTATAGAGGACGACTTTATAGCTCCTGTAAATAGAGTATATCCTGAATTGATAGACACTTTTGGTGAAAATGAGATTCGAAGAATAATGATTCATAAGGCTGAACTTAAACTTCTTATCAATACGAGGTACATGATGAATTCTAGTTTTAAAGAGATATTTAAGCCTAGTTTATATCGTGATGAGATATGCACATTAATTGGGACATTTTTGCAATCGCCGGAACAGAGTGCATCTGATTTATTTACAGCCTTTCAAAATATAAAACAAAAGGAAGAGGAAAATATTAATAAAGAAGAGAATAAATCTTCGGTAAATGTTGATGGTAAAATAAATGCTAGCAGAAATGATGATAAATTGTCTGTTTCACCCAATGAGAAAAATAGGGAGCAGAATACTACTGAGCAAGGGGGAGACAGTTTGAATAAAAATAATACTAAAAAAAATAGTGGAACTAACACTCCTGCTACAAATGCAGAAAGGACTCCTATAATTATTGCAAAAGCTAAAAAATCCGGTTTTAATGCTATAAAAGAGAGCTTAGAAAATCTTAGTAAACAATATACAGAAGAAGAACTTGAATACATAAAAGAAGCTATTGTATGTTTGAGTACAGAAAGAGCTTTAAAAGCATCTGTATTGATGATATGGGCTTCATCTATAAGCCGAATTTTGAAATATATAGAAAAAGACATTGCTCGGTTTAACACTGCTTCGGAAACTATGCAACTACAAAAAAAGTCATTCTATAAATTTTATGCGGCTAATTTTCAAAAAAGTGCTACTACTATAGAGGATATTAAGGAAGTGGCGAAAGATATGCAATTGTTGTGCTATTTATGTTATGAGGGTATTATTACTCCATCTCAATTTAAGCAACTTAAAGGATATTATGATATAAGAAATGAATGTGCGCATCCGACAACTCTCAAATTGTGTATGAATGAGGTTTTAGCGATCTTTGAAAATTTGGTAAGTTTTATTTTTAGTAATCCTAAATTGAAATAATGAATTGTTTATTTGTTGAACCAGACTTTCCAATTCCTGCTAAAAGTAAAAATCATTCAAATTTTCTACCGATTGGTTTATTGAAATTGGCATCTTATCATAGAATAAAAGGAGATAGAATTGAGCTAATTAGGGGTAACTTTTCTGCCGAATTTACTCCTGATTTTATTTACATAACATCTTTATTCACATACTGGGCTAAATATGTGAGAGAATCTGTATCATTTTACAAGCAACTCTATCCTAATGCGACTATTCAGGTAGGGGGGATTTATGCAACATTAATGCCTGATCACTGTAAAGAATATACAGGATGTGATGTCGTTTACAGTGGGCAATTTGGAAATGCAGAGAAGTGTCAACCAGCTTATGATTTAGTAAATGTTGATTATCAGATAATTCATGGAATGAGAGGATGCTGTAGAAAGTGTGATTTTTGTGGTATTTGGCGTATTGAAAAACTTAATTTTAAGACGGCAATAGAAATCAAGAATGAAATAATCAAAAATCATATTATTTTTTATGACAATAATATGCTTGTAAATCCACATATTAAAGATATTCTTAATATGCTGAGTAATACAACTTTAAATAATAGAGTTCTTAAATGTGAATGTCAAAGTGGTTTTGATGGTCGTATATTAGAGAAACATCCTGAATATGCAAAATTATTAAAAGGAGCACGCTTTGAAAATATTCGTTTAGCATGGGATTTCAAATATGAACAGTATTCCGAAGTTGAGAATTGGATCCGTATATTGAATGAAGCTGGTTATAAATCGAAAGACATATTTATATTCATGATTTATAATTGGGATTATTCATATGAAGTAATGGAAAAGAAACGGCAGAAGTGTTATGAATGGGGAGTACAAATAGCCGATTGCCGATATAGACCATTGAATCAAACTTATGATAATTATAGTCCACAAAAGAAAAGTCAAGATAATAATGATTATTATATTCACTCGAACTGGACGGACTATCTAATTCGTAGTTTTAGAAAAAACGTAAGGCGACATAATATTTGTATTAGATATAATATTCCTTGGGATCAGTATGAACGTAAAAACGAAGTTATATATTCAAAGAAAAAGAATATAGGCAATGATTATAATAAAGACTTGGCTTTAAACTATCAAGCTAACAGACATAAATAAATTTTGTAGATCGTTAAGGGATTTATTGGTTTAGTGGAGAATGGATTGAATGATAAATCCAGAGATTTTTTCATTATAATTCAAATAAAGAAGTGATTATAATCGACGTCCTTTCTTCCGCTTCTTAGGCTTTACCACTTTTTCTTCTGAATTAGTTGGAAAAAATGCTTCTGATGAAGCAAAAGAAATGAATAATTTAGATGTTTGATTGCTATCCTGCTTGATTTCTCTTTTTCTTTCGCCTGATTGAATTCCTTGCTCCTGTAGTTTAAATTGTTCATATATAGAGCTGTTCTTCATCATATTGTGAAAATCGAATGAATCAGTTTGTTGTCGCTGATAATTGAATAACTTATCAAATCCTTGCTCTGCTTGTTGGAACAATTTTACACGATCAAAGCCACCTTTGATTATTCCTTTATTAGTATTCTTATGATTGGTGAGTGGTGATAGCTTCTTTTTATTGGCTTGATCTTTCCTGCTCACAATCAAATGGCAATGTATATTCAGTTCATTATTGGAACGGTTACGGTCAAAATGAATCTTGCCGTAAAACTTTATATCCGAAGCGGATAGTTCTTTATTGAAGTTCTTGGCATATTCAGGAATAAAAACTTCACGAATATATCTTTTTCATTGCTTCGGCTTGTTCCTGTTCTGTATTGCCCATTACTCTAAGTTCCTTTTCCGATGGGCTGACATGGATAGCATAAAACTTAGCATCTGTTTTCAGGAGTTGCCCGATATTAGTATCTATATCTTTTATTACTTTTGATTTGTAGATGTTATCCTCCATCAGATTGAAAAAGCCTTCGGTATAGATACCCTTTTCCATGCGTTCCAAATCTTCATGTTCTAAATAATTAGTTAGCTTTCGGCTACTACCAGCATTATTATACGTTCCGTTTGATGGCGGGGCAAAGTCTATGTGCATAATCTTATGTATTTATCAGATTGCTGATTTTGGCTTTCAGGTTCTCTTTCTTCTTGCTATCCATCACACCGCAAGCAGAAAGTTCCGAATAGAGTTGTATCAGGTGAAGTAACTTTTTATAATCCCGTTGGTGTATCTGATAGAGTGCATTAATCTGCTTGGACTGGTTGTTTATCATATCGGCATGATTACAGAACTGTTCACTTAACTTTTTGAGTACGGCTGTGTGTTTCTCCTGACTGGCTTCCAGTTGAGAGAGAATAAGAGTTTCCAAAGTTTTGCCGATAGCATCGAAACGCAAAGCGATAGAATTTGTTGCCCGTATCATAGGATTCAGTTGTTCTTCCTCGTAATGACGAATGAAGCGGATAATATCGTCCTGTCTCTTATTTATTATCGCAAGTTCTGATTTTACAGATTCAGGTGCTTCGGATGGATTGATATGTGCCTTGTCTATATACCCGAACGCCAACTTTACAACTTCACTCTTTTTCAGTGAATAGCGTTTGCATATCTTCTCTACCAAAGCTGCCGTTTCCTTGTCTATGGAAATGGTAGTGAATATCGTTTTCCGACTGCTGTTTGGCATGGTAATTACTTTTTTATAGAAATATGAATAGATAAATACCTGATAATAAGCGTTGCAAAGAAAATGCTTATTACAGGTGTCATTACAGCGTGTTCTTGTAACACGCTAAAGCCGAAGGCTTTGCCCCGCAGGGCAAGAGGGAAGAACAGGACTTGTCCAGTTCCCTCTTGCTTCATTTAGCGAAACGAGCCGAGCCACAAGGTGAGGCCGTTTCTGCTAAATGGGGAGCGATAGCTTTTCATCAGGCGGTAATATTACCCACCTTGGTTTGCCTCAGTTTGCTTATCGAGTTGGTTTTCCTTTTTGAACCGTTCGTATGTTTTACAGTCGGCATTTTCTTGAATAAATACCCGAATATCAGCAGCACGATAATAGGTTTTATGACTTATCATAAAGTAAGGAAGTTTGCCACTTGCCCGATAGCGTTGCAGGGTTCGGAAAGATACTTTCAGCAGGAAAGCTAAATCCTGATTATCCAATATCTTGTCGCTAGGATCTAATATCTTGTCGGTATTGATAAGGGATTTTAGGTCTTGTCCGATTTCGGAGAGCTTTTTTGATAGCCGTTCCATCCACTTGTCGAAGTTTTCGTTGTCTATATACATTTTGCTTCATTTTTAAGTTTAACATTATTGGTTTCAATCGATTGATGAAGCAAAGTTCGGCAAATGGATGCAAATAAGTTA